>WNGB01004199.1_pt1 | contig 22161 bp, 23 predicted proteins | sample 5400681 | NCBI WGS metagenome assembly WNGB01 (sample SAMN13153367, study PRJNA577476) | soil metagenome | isolation source: 115 cm soil or saprolite under grassland replicate 2 | place: USA:California | collected 2016-06-15
AACCGCGGCATCCTCATCCGCTGGTGCAAGAAAGACGAGAACCACCTCGCCCTCCTCCAACTCGCCGCCGGCCTCATCGCCTTCAAGAAAGCCCACCGTGCGCTCCTCGCTGCATCCCAACCGGGATAGGCCCTTAGCCGAGTAGCCGCCGCGCGCGTAGCAGCTCAGCCACCGACCAGGCCTGGAATGGGCAACCTGTCGCACCGTGCGGCGGATCGCCGTCGGCGGTCTCCGATATCGAGCCGAGGCCCCATTCGCCGAGATGCGCCTCCAGCCCGGCGAGGACGCCGTCGACCGCAACACCTGTCTTGCGGGTCGCCTCGACGTACGGGCCGATCAGCCACGGCCAGACCGTGCCCTGGTGGTAGGCAGCGTCGCGTGAGGCGGGCCCGCCGCGGTGGCGGGCGACGTAGGCGGCGTCGCCGGGGCTGAGGCTGCGCAGCCCGATGGACGTGAGCAGCGGCGCGCACGACTCGACGACCGAGCGGTCCGTAAGAGGCGCGTGCGGCAGCGAGACGGCCAGCAGCTGGTTCGGCCGCAGGCTCGTGTCACCCACGACGTCGGAGCAGCGGCCGCCGGCGACGAACGCGCCGGCGAACGAGGCGCGTGCGCGAGCCTCGTGGGCGCGCACCTCCGCCGAATCGCGCCCGACGCTCTCGAGGAGCGAGGCGACGACCGCGAGTCCGTTGATCCAGAGCGCGTTGATCTCGACCGCCTTGCCTGCGCGCTGCGTGATCGGCCGGCCGTCCACGCGCGCATCCATCCACGTCAGCGCGAGGCCGTCCTCACCCTGCACGAGCAGGCCGTCCGCGGCATCGACCCCGATGCCGTAGCGCGTCCCGCGGACGTGCGCCGCAATGATGTCGAGCAGTTGCGGCGCAAGCTCACGCGCGAGCTCTGCGTCGCCCGTCCGCACGACGTGCCGGCCGACGGCTTGCAGGAACCAGAGCGTGCCATCGGCGGTGTTGTATTCGAGCGTTCCGGTGTCGGCGGTGTTCGCGAGCATGCCTTCGCTCAGCGTCGCGGCGTTGCGCAGCAGGAGTCGGCGCCCCTCCTCGGCGCGGCCCGTCTCGAGCAGGAGGCCCTCGTACGAGGTCATCGTGTCGCGCGACCAGTCGCCGAACCATGGATAGCCCGCGACGATCGTCGGGCCTGCGACGAGGAACTTGTCTGCCGCGAGCAGCAGCTGCGCGTCGACTCCGTCGTGCGCCCCGGCGACAAGGGCTTTCGCCCGCGTGTGGGCGGCCTCGACGAGCCCCGACGGCGCTTCGTCGAGATCTCCCGCCCACGCGTGCACCGTCAGCGTCTCGCCGGGCGCGAGCTGCGCCGCGAACCGGCCGGCGTGCCAGAGATCCTCGCGGTCGTTGAGGCCGCGCGCCGCCTCCTCGCGGTAGCGGACGCCTGTGTACCACTCGCCGCCCGCCTCGAACCCGGGACCGGCGACGCGATAGGCACCCTCGAAGACGTATCCGTCCGCGAGGTGCTCGATCGCGGGCGCAGCGGCCGCGAAGCGTTCGCCGTGCACGTCTCGCCAGGTCCCGAGCGCCGAAAGCTCCAGTCGCACGGGAGCAGGCGCCGCGACGAGCCGGTGGACGACCTCGACAGCCGCCCGCCCGTACGCAGAAGCGAGCTCGCGCTCGACGATCACGTCGCCGACCTGCCAGCGCCAGCGAGGCAGTCCGTCTTCGAGCTCGAACGACGCGAGGTGAATGTTTCCGTCCGGGTCGACGGACCCGCTCCCCCACTCGTGAACTGCAAGGCGCACGCGCCCGTCGAGCACCGGGTCGAGCGCCGCGAGCCCGAGCTTCCGCCCACCCGGCGGCTGGGTCGCGACCACGAGGAGCCCGTGATAACGGCGTGTGCGCAGCCCTCCGACGGTTCCCATGGCGAAGCCGCCGAGGCCGTCCGTGACGAGCCACTCGCGGGTCGAGGCGGCGTCGAGGTCGCCGCAGAGCTGCCGGCCGAAACGCATACTCCGTGAGTCTCGCTGAGAAGGGCTGTAACACGCGGCGGATCGGCGAGACTCTGTTCAGCATGGGTGCCGAGCGCCAACGCCTGAACGAGGTTCCCACGGGCCGCGCGCCGTGGCGCCGCTGGGGGCCCTACCTCAGCGAGCGCGCGTGGGGCACCGTGCGCGAGGACTACAGCGCCACGGGCGAGGCATGGGAGTACTCCCCCCATGACCAGGCGCGCTCCCGGGCGTACCGCTGGAACGAGGACGGGCTCGCGGGCATCTGCGACGACCGCCAGGAGCTGTGCTTCGCCCTTGCCTTCTGGAACGGCCGCGACCCGATCCTGAAGGAGCGCATCTTCGGCCTCACCGGCACGCAGGGGAACCACGGCGAGGACGCCAAGGAGTATTGGTGGTATCTCGACTCGACGCCCACCCACTCGTGGATGCGCTGGCGCTACATGTATGCGCAGGCCGAATTCCCGTACACGTGGCTGGTCGAGGAGAACCGGTCACGCGGCAAGAACGAGCGCGAGTTCGAGCTCGCGGATACCGGAATCTTCGACGACGGGTGGTACTGGGAGATCACCGCCGACTACGCGAAGGCCTCGCCCGACGACGTCCTCATTCGTATCAGGGTGCGCAACAACGGGCCCGAGACGGCGACGATCGACGTGCTGCCGACGCTGTGGTACCGCAACACCTGGTCCTGGGGCCTTGACGGTTCGAAGCCGGAGCTGCGACTCGAGAACGGTTCGATCGTCGGCACCAGCACGCTGAGCGGCGAAGGCTCTCCGGAGGCGCTCTTCTGCGAGAACGAGACGAACGCGGAGCGGCTCTTCGGGGTCCCGGGCTCGACGCCGTACCCGAAGGACGGCATCAACGACCACGTCGTGCACGGCGCCGCAAGTGTGAACCCCGACCAGACCGGAACGAAGGCTGCGTTTCGCTACCGGCTCGAGGTCGGCGCCGGCGAAACGGCCGTCATCCGCCTCCGCCTGCGGGACGAGGCCGGGGTCGGCTCGGACTTCGACGACGTGTTGGCCGCCCGCGAAGCGGAGGCCGACGAGTTCTACGCGGAGCTGACACCCGCGGGCGCGAGTGATGACGAGGCGCTCGTCCTCCGCCAGGCGCTCGCCGGGATGCTCTGGGCGAAGCAGTTCTACCACCTCGACGTGCAACGCTGGCTCGACGGCGACCCGGCCGGGCCGCCGCCGCCGGAGTCGCGGAAGAACGGGCGCAACTACGAGTGGACGCACCTGAACAACGCAGACGTCATCTCGATGCCCGACAAGTGGGAGTACCCCTGGTACGCGGCGTGGGATCTCGCCTTCCACTGCGTGTCGCTCGCGCACGTCGACCCCGAGTTCGCGAAGTCGCAGCTGATTCTGCTCTGCCGCGAGTGGTACATGCACCCAAACGGACAGCTACCTGCCTACGAGTGGGCGTTCGGCGACGTCAACCCGCCGGTGCACGCCTGGGCAGCACTCCGTGTGTACGAGATCGCGGGCGACGAGGACTTCGACTTCCTCGAGCGCATCTTCCACAAGCTCCTCCTGAACTTCACCTGGTGGGTGAACCGCAAGGACTCCGAGGGCAACAACCTGTTCGAAGGCGGCTTCCTCGGACTCGACAACATCGGCCCCTTCGATCGCTCTGCCTTGCCGGTCAGCGGACGGCTCGAGCAGTCGGACGGCACCGCGTGGATGGCGATGTACTGCCAGAACCTCCTCGAGCTGGCGCTGCTTCTCACCGAGCATGACCAGACCTACGAGGACCTCGCCACGAAGTTCTACGAGCATTTCGCGCTCATCGCCTCCGCACTGAACGAGAAGGGCCTGTGGAACGAGGAGGACGGCTTCTACTACGACGTGCTGCATCTCGGAAACGGCGTCGCGGTGCCGCTGCGCGCGCGCTCGATGGTCGGGCTGCTGCCGCTCGCAGCTGTGACGACGCTCGGCCCCGCGACGATGGCGCGGCTTCCGGAGTTCATGCGACGCATCGAATGGTTCACCGCCAACCGGCCCGAGGGGCGCGCCGTCGTGCACCACATGGAGTCGGAAGACCACGCCGGCTGGCGGATGCTCGCGATCGTCGACGAGGACCGGCTTCGCCGCGTGCTGTCGCCGATGCTCGATCCGTCGGAGTTCCTCTCGGACCACGGCCTCCGAGCGCTCTCGCGTTACCACGCCGACCATCCGCTCCAGATCAGCGTCGACGGCGTCATGGCGACACTCGACTACGAACCGGGCGAGTCGACGAGCGGACTTTTCGGCGGCAACTCGAACTGGCGCGGCCCCATCTGGTTCCCGGTCAACTACCTGCTCGTCGAGGTGCTGCGCGTCTACCACCGCTACCTCGGCGACGCCTTCCAGGTCGAGTTCCCGACCGGCTCCGGCCGCACGCTGAACCTGGCGCAGATCGCCGACGAGCTCGCCGGCCGGCTGACCTCGATCTTCCTGCGCGGCGAGGACGGCCGGCGCCCAGTCTTCGGCGGCTACCGCCTGCTGCAGGAGGATCCGTCGTTCCGCGACCTGATCCCGTTCCACGAATACTTCCACGCCGACACCGGCCAGGGCCTCGGCGCGTCGCACCAGACAGGCTGGACCGGCCTCGTCGCCGACCTGATCATCCGTCGCGGTCGCTAGCACACCCGGCCGCAAGTTCGGCAGCTTCCCGGCGGCGTCTCGCCGCCCGTGGCCGCGTCCTCGGTCGCCCCGATAGCTGGACTATCGGGGCTCCCTGCGTCCTTGCCACGAACGCCGAGCCACGCGCCGACAGCCGCGCGAACGGGTCATCGTCGAAGAACGACGGATCGGTCGCAACCGTGATCCCGCCGGCATAGCGAACCGAATCGAATGCCAGCGTCGTGAGACACACGAGCGATTCGCCGAGCAGCGGAATCCACCACGCAAGGGCGTCACGACGCACCTGCTGCACTTCCGGGGAGTCGTATGGAAGCGGCTCGCCGACGCACACATGCGCCCAGGCGCCGCGGACGGGCTCTCCTCTGATGCAGCGCGGATCCGGCCGCACCCGCAGTCCCGAGTCGAGCACCAGCGTCGAGCCTTCGCGCCTCACGCGAGCTCCCAGTCCGTGCGGACGCCCTGCGAGATGGCGCGCAGGTCGTGTCGCAGCTCCTCGAGCGTCGGGCGCCCCCAGTACCAGTAGCCGTTGTACTCGCGGTGCACGCGCAGGTCGGGGTAGAGCGTGTACGTCGCGGGCCTATACGGGTGGTGCACGGTGTCGGTGGTCTCGCGCAGGCCGAGCTCGTCGAGATAGCGCCGTTGCGCGTCGGACAGGAACGTGAAGCGCGCACCGAGGCCGGCGCGGAACGCCGCCTGCACCTCCGGCGGGTCGACGCTGACGACAACCAGCTTCGTGTACGCGACCTCGAGCTCGTTCTGCAGCGTGACGAGGCCGCGAAGGAAGATCTGCTCCTTCGGACACCACCAGCCGCGTGAGAAGACGAGCACGAGCGGATCCCCGCCCGCAAGCTCTGAGAGCGTGCGCGGGCGGCCGTTGTGGTCGGGAAGGGCGAGATCGGTGAAGGTCAACGTACCGGCGCGCCACCGGCGCGCACGACGAGCCAGAGGCCGCCGAACTCTCGGACGTTCTGGCAGAGGATCTGACCCGGCTTCGTGTCGCCCACGTAGTAATAGAGCGGCCGCCCGGCATAGGTCACTTGCTTCGTCCCGTTGGCACGCGCTGTCGTACCAAGGAGCGACTGCTTCGCGCCCATCCCCGCGCGCAGCTTCCCCTTGGCGAGATACGGCGGCCACGCAGTCGCGCAGTCGCCGGTGCAGGTGCTCCTGCCACGCGGGTCGTGCGTGAAGGCGTAGAGGACGAAGCCGCGGCCGTCGAAGAGGATGGGCCCGTACGGCGACTTCTTGACGCTGAGGGTCACGCCGGCCGCCATGGACGGAGCAGCCGTGCAGAGCAAGGTCGCGAGCGCTATGAGAAGGATGAATTTACGCATACGCTGTGGTCTCGACGGCGACCGATTCGTTACGCAGGAGCGTCAGCGCGACGAGCGGGAAGATGATCACCGAGAGCAGCCCCGCGGCGACGAGCGCGACGTAGTTCTCGGGCCGGATCAGCCCGAGCTCGACGCCGATCTGTCCGGCGACGACCGGAATGCTGAGCGAGGTCGCCTGCAGCAGGCCGCCTGCAACGAGCTGGCTCCCGCGTTCGGCGAACGGACGGTAGAGCAGCGCCGGCAGCGCGCGCGCGAACACCAGAGCGGCGAGGAATAGCGGCACCCGTGCGAGCGCCGAGCCGCTGTGAAAGAGGCTCGAGACGTCGAGCTTGATCCCGGTCGAGATGAAGAAGAACGGAACGAAAACGCCGAACCCTACCGCCTCCAGCTTCTTGTGGAAGAACGCGTGCGTCATGCCCTCGTCGCGGTCGACGAGCTTCAGCGTCGCGCCGGCGAGGAACGCACCGAGGATCGCCTCCAGGCCGAAACGTGACGCCAGCACGACGAACAGTGCGAGAAGGAGAAACGCGCCGCGCACGCGGATCTCGGCTGTCGTGTCCTGGAGGCGGAGCAACGCCTGCGAGAGGCGCATCGAGTGCTGTGCGCCGACGATGGCGACGCCGACTGCGCCGACGAACACGGCAAAGCCGATCAGGAGCACGAGCTTCGACCCGAGCCCACCCGACTCGCCGGAGAAGAACAGCGACAGGAGCACGATCGGCCCGACCTCGGCGATCGACGAGCCGGCAACGATCACCTGGCCGAACGGCGTCGCCGTCTGGCCGGCATCCTTGAGGATGGGCAGGATCACGCCGAGCCCGGTGGCGGAGAGGATGATTGCGACGAGGAGCGGCGACTTGACGAGGTCCCCCGCGCGCAGCCCGTAGCCGACGACGAGTGCAAGGCCGAACGACACGACATAGCCGAGACCGGTGATGCGAAGCAGCCGTCCGCGTAGCCGTTCGAAGTCGATCTCGAGGCCGGCGAGCAGCAGGAGGAACGCGAGGCCGATCAGGCTCAGCGTCTGCACCGGCTCGTCGTTCGCCGCCCAGCCGAGGAGCTGCGGGCCGACGACGATCCCGAGCAGGATCTCCACGACGATCGCCGGCAGCCGCAACCCGAGCAGGTTGATCGCCAGCGGCGCGACGAGCGCGACGCCGGCGATCACCGCGATCGACGTGAACGAGACCGTCACGCCCGGTCGAGCAGCTCGTAGGCCGCACCGGCGGCAGCAACGTAGACCGCGTGGTGGAAGAGGTCGATGGCGACCTCCTTCTTGCCCCACTGCGTGACGGGCGGAGCGGCTTCGAGCTTCGGCAGCGTCACGATCGCGCTGCCCCAGAGCGCCGCGAAGTGCGCTGGCGTCGCGAGCCGCGGGGAGACGCCGACCGCGCGCATGACGCCGCGGGCCACGCCCCAGCTGGTTCCGTAGCCCCAGTGGACGAGGTTGCTGAACTTCGCGTACGCCTCGCCGTCCTCGAAGAGCTCGATGCCGAGCGCCTTGGCGGCCGCGCGGGCCGGAGCGGTCGAGGCGGCGCGCTTGCGGAGCCTCGCCTCGACCGTGCTGGAGACGGTCATCGCCGCAGTGCCGGCGAGACCCGCTGCGATGCCCTTGCCGATGCCGTGTGCGAGCGTTGTGAGCTTCACGACACCATCACCTCCTCCGCCACCCGCTCGGTCACCGGAGCGCCGAGTCGGTCGATCAGGTGGTCGCCGACGCGGAGCGCGTTCGCCATCGCCGTGAGCGCCGGGTTCACAGCGCTGGACGAGGGGAAGAAGCTCGTATCGACGACGTACAGGTTGTCGAGGTCGTGCGCCTTGCAGTCGACGTCGAGGGCCGACGCCTCGGGGTCGGTTCCGAAGCGCACGGTGCCGCACTGGTGTGCGACACCGGCGATCGGTATGCGCCCGTCGCGGATCAGCTGGTTCGGGATGAGCGTCGGGCGACACCCGAGGCTGCCCAGCAGGCCCTTGAGCTTCGCGATCAACCGCTTGTGCCCCTCGGTGTTCCGGTCGGTGTAGGCGACGTGAATGCGTCCCTGCCTGTCGAGCGTCACGCGGTTCTCCGGGTGCGGCAGGTCCTCCGACGTGAGCCAGAAGTCGATCGCATGTGCGGCGATGAAATCCAGCACGGGGCCGGGCGCAGGCAGGGGCGCGCCTTCCTTGATGACGGCGCGGTCGCTCTTTCCGAGCATCTGGATGTGTCCGAGCGGGAACTCGAAGTCGTCGGCGCCGTAGTAGTAGTCGTTCACGCCGAGAGTCTTCTGGAACCGGGTCGGATTCGGCTCCTTCGAGACGGCGACGAGTGCGCTGTTCAGGTGGGACATGTAGTGCCTACCCACGACACCGGAGGAGTTGGCGAGACCGTGCGGATGCCGGTCGCTCGCCGAGCGAAGCAGCAGCGCGGCCGAGTTCACCGCACCTGCCGACACGACGACGACGTCTGCGCTGTAGCGCTCCGGTGCTCCGTCGCGGTCGACGAGCACCCCGGTCACGGTGCGCCCGGACTCGTCCGTCTCGAGCCGCTCGACCTTCGCATTCCGGATGAGCGTGACGTTCTCGTGCTGGAGCGCCGGTCGCACGGCGATGACGTGCGAATCGGCCTTCGCCTCGACCATGCACGGGAACCCGTCGAGCTTCGCACAGCGGATGCACGGGCTGCGCTCCGGGTTCGACTCGTCGAGCATCACGCCGACTGGCAGCGGGAACGGCCGGTGGCCGGTGCGCTCGAAATCGTCGGAGAGCTGCTGGATGCGCGGCTCGTGGCTCACGGCCGGATAGGGATAGGGTGTCGAGCGCCAGGCCTCCGTCGGGTCGGCGCCGCGTGTGCCGTGGACGTGGTACAGCCGCTCGGCCTCCGTGTAGTACGGCTCGAGCTCGTCGTAGCCGATCGGCCACGCGGGCGACATCCCACCGTGGTGGCGCACCTCCCCGAAGTCCGTCTCCCGCATTCGGAAGAGGATCGCGCCGTAGAACTTGGTCTGGCCGCCGACGTAGTAGTGCTGCCCAGGGTGGAACTGCTGCCCGTCCTTGTCGAACCACTTCTCGTGGGTCTTGTAGCGGGCCTTCGTGATGACCTCGGTCGAGTCCCAGTTCTCGGGCTCGCGCCGGATGTAGTCGCCGCGCTCGAGCAGGAGGACGCGGAGGCCGGTCGGGGCGAGCCGGTATGCGAGGGTGCCGCCTCCGGCACCGGTGCCGATGATGATCACGTCGTAGTGGTCGTCGCGCATTGCGGTTCCTCCAGTCAGACGAGAGCGATCGGCGACGTCCACGCACCGGTGGCGCCGCGGAGCTTGGGGTGGGTGAGAATCAATGCGAACTCGCGAATCCCGTCGCGTGCGAGCGCGGACGTGTCGAGGTTCTCGACGATGAACACGCCGTGACACACGTTCAGCTGCTGCGGCACCTCGAAGGGCCGCGCGGGATCTTCGGCCGGGACGGGCCCGTAGCTCCACGTGTCGCAGCCGGTGAGCGCGACGCCGCGCGAGGCGAGCCACTCGGCGAGCTCGAGTCCAGGGCCTGGCTCGCCGGAGAGATATGCCTCGGCGTCGTCCCAACGCGAGCCCCAGCCGGTGTGGAAGAGGACGGCGTCGCCCGGGGCCGGCTCGAGCTCGCCGATGTCGTCGAGATCGATCACGCCACCCGGGCCGAGGTCGCGATGCGAGACGTCGACGAGGAAGCCGCGCGTGACGATCTGCGGCACGGTCTCGACTCCGAGCGCCGTGACACCGGCCGGTTGCGCAAGCTCGTCGACCGTATAGCCGTTGTACGCGCGGTCGCCGATCTGCAGGTGGCTCAGCGCGTCGAGGTGCGTCCCGAGTTGCGTCGTGCCCGAGATGACCTCCGTGATCCAGTTGACGCGGTTCTCGCCGAGCCCGCCGACGTTCGAGTGGTGCGCCGTCGTGACGAGTGTCTGATGGAACGCGCGTCCGGGGAACACCGGCACGTGCTCGTCGAGCACGCGGCCGAGGTCGTAGAGGCGTCCCTGACGCACCGAGGCCAGCGCCGCGAGGCGCTTGGCGTCGGTGATGTGGTTGAGCATCCCGAGCTCGTCGTCGGCCCCGAAGGGGGAGGGCCACCACGCCGTCTCGAGGAGCTCCTGCATGCTCAGTAGTCCGGTGCGCTCGCCTTTCGTTACAGCTGCGGCCTGGTTTCAACCAGGCCGCAGTCGTACGGATCGGAGAAGACACGTGATGCCGTCAGTGGTGCGCCAGAACCTTGCCGTTTGCGGTGGCCTTCTTCCAGGCGGCCTTCGCGGCCTGCGTGGTCGGATCCCAGTCGGCCTTCAGCGTGCGGAAGACCTCCTCGAGATCGTCCCAGAGCCGGTACACCGACGGCCTGCCCCAGAACCAGTAGCCGACATAGATCTTCTCGACCTTCAGGCCGGGCGAGAGGATCAGGACGTGCGGCACGGTCGCAGCATGGATCGGGTCCGTGTACTCGCGGATGTCGAGCGTGGTCTGCAGCTCGAGGTCGGAGTCGGCGAGGTACGTCCAGTGCGCACCGGTCGAGAGCTTCAGCTTCGACACGTCGTGCAGCTCGTTCGGGAGCACGGTGACGAGCTGCGTGAACGCCACCGAGCACCACTCGTAGAACTTCAGCAACTCCCGCTGGTGCTGTCGCTCGCGCGGGCAATGCTCGCCGCGGCCGAGGGAGAGCACCATCACCTGGTCGCCCTGCAACTCCGACAGCCTGTGCATGACGCCGTTCTCGTCGGAGAGCTCGAAGTCGGGAAGCGTCATTCCCACCTTGATCTTGCTCATCGTGTCGCTCCTTTCAGGAGGCGCAGCCGGTAGACGCTCGTCAGAGCGGTGATGTAGAGCGTCCGTCCGTCGTCGTCACCCCACGCGAGGTTGTGCGGCGCCTCGGGGAGGCGCAGCGTTCCGAGGTGCCGGCCGTCGGGCGACAGCACCCAGATGCCGCCGGGCCCGCAGACGTAGAGGTTCCCGTCGCCGTCCACCTTCAGGCCGTCGATCGCGTCCTCGCCGGGGGCGCCGGTCATGTCGTAGAAGACCGAGCCTTCGCCGGTCTCCGCGTCGTAGCGCATGACGACGACGCGCTCGAAGTCCCAGTTGCCGACGTAGAGCCACCGCTCGTCCGGCGAGAACGCGAGCCCGTTCGGGCCGCGCAGCTCGTCGGTGACGAGGCGCACCTCGCCGTCTCTCGCGGCAAACACGCCGCTGAAGTCGAGCTCTGCATCGTCCGGGCTCGCGAGGCCGAACGGCGGATCAGTGAAGAAGAGCGTGCCGTCGGAGCGGTAGACGAGGTCGTTCGGGCTGTTCAGGCGCTTCCCCTCGTACGAGTCCGCGATCACGGTGGTGTCGCCGTGCGGGTTGACGCGCAGCACGCGGCGGTTGCCGTGCTGGCAGATGGTCAGCAGGCCGTCCGGAGAGAACGCGAGGCCGTTCGACCCCGGCTGGTGGTAACGGCCGATGTCGACGCCGGTATAGCCGCTCTTCGAGCGGAACACCGTGACCGCGCCGAGCGGCGTCCAGCGGTAGATCGCGTTTGTGTTCGGCGAGCTGAACAGCAGCGCGCCGTCGTGCCAGACCGGCCCCTCCGTGAACTCGAAGCCGCCGGCGATCCGCTCGAGGCGCACGTCGTCCGGAAGGATCCCGCCAAGGTCGCCTTCGACCTCGAGCGGCGCCTCCTCGAACGTCTGCGCGCGCTCGGCGGCGTAGAAGTCAAGCGTCGCCGTGCGTATCCAGATGTAGTTGCGGGGCGACGCGGAGATGGGGCCGTTGATGCCGAAGACCGCGATCTCGAACGTCTCCCCGGGCTTCGCGTCCTGCGTGAGGACGACGCGGTTCGGAGCGTTGAAGCCGGCCGCGATGTGCCCGCCGACGTCGCCGAGCGCGTGCGGGAGCTCCCCGTTCACCCACACTTCCGCGTAGTCGTCGATCACGACCTCGAACACGACCGTCGACCCCGTCGGATCGAGCTCGCCGATGCGCTCCGGGATCGTGACGTCGATCCGGTACCAGTTGAAGCAAACGCGGCCGTTGCCGAGCCGAAGCCGGGTGTCCTCGGCCGCGAGCGGGCGGTCGGGCCCCGCGACGACGTCGTACGTCCGGTTGGGCACGGTGCCCGGCCCGAGCGGGTCATCCGGCGAGCCGAGCTCGACGAAGTCGATCTCCTCGACCTCGGCGTCGGAGTAGCGCCAATGCCCGCCGACGAGCTCGGTTCCGGCCTCGGTCTGTAGGTCGACAATCGCATCGGGCCGACCCGGGAAGAGCTCGGGCGGACCGGGCAGGCGCGACGCGAGCCTCAGGGATTCGGTGGTCGCCATCGCTACGCCTCGACCTTCACGACGAAGTAGAGGAACGGATCCGACACCTCGGTGAACTGGTGCGGAACCCCGTTCGGGATCGCGAGGACGTCGCCCTCGGCGAGCTCGTGCGGCGTGCCGCCGTCGATCGCACGCGCGCGGATCTCGCCGGCGTCGACTGTGCGCGGCTCGATCATCTCGCCGCCCGTGACGACCGTCGCTCTTCCCTCGACGACGTGCATCACGTCGACGACGCGCTCGTGGTACTCGACCTCGCCCGGCGCCTCGCGCCGGCCGGCGTCGAGCTTGTAGCCCTTCGTGTCGAGCAGCAGGCCGCCCGTCTCGAACTTCTTCAGGACGTCGGCGCCGCCGAAGTACGCCGCGCCGTTCCCGTTGGTCGTCCCATTGACGCCGATCGCCTGGGCGCCGATCGTCGCGAGCTCCTGGTCCTCGTCGGCCGAAGAGGCGCCGCTGACGCCGATGGCGCCGACGACATCGCCGCCGGAGTAGATCGGCATGCCGCCCTGCAGCGGCACCGCGCGAGCGAGGTGGAGGGCCGAGGGGCGGCCACCCGAGGCCTGGTCCTCGAAGTCCTTGCTCGGCCGGCGGTAGATCGCGGCCGTGCGTGCCTTGTCGAACGACACGTTGACGCTCGCCACCTGAGCCGAGTCGGGGCGCAAGAGATACAGCGGGTCGCCGCCCGCGTCGACGACTGCGACGACCGGTGCGACGCCGCGCTTCGCGGCGACCGCGCCGACGGCTTCCGCCGCCGCCCGTGCGCCGTCGAAGGTGAGCGCGGGAACCTCGACGGTCGAGAACGGCGCCCGCGAGCCCGCGATCGAGATCGCCTCATCCTCGTCCGGCGTCTCGCCACTCGTCCCGATCGCGCCGACGACCTGGCCGTCGGCGACGAGCGGAATGCCGCCGGTGAGCGCCGATGCCCCGTGCAGCGCAAGCGCGCCAAGGCGTCCACTGGTTACCTGCTGCTCCAGCTCACGGCTCGGTCGAACGAAGATCGCGGCGGTCCGTGCCTTGTCGACGGCGACCCGGGAGCTCGCGATCTGCGCGCCGGGCGTGCGCCGGAGCTCGATCAGCTCACCGGACGGGTCGACGACGGCGATCACGACACGACTGCTCTGCTGCCGCGCCGCGGCATCAGCCGCAGCGAGCACAGCTGCTGCGCCGGCGTCGTCGATGACCTTGCGGGTTCGGACGTGCTTCATGGTCAGGCTCCTTTCGCGGCGAGCCATGCGGCCCAGATCGCGTTGTCGGCAGTGATGTAGAGCGTCGAGCGGTCGTGACCGCCGAACGTGAAGTTGACGGCGCCGCGTAGCGAGATCTCGCCGAGCAAGTCGCCGTTGGGTGCGAAGACCTGGACGCCGCCGAACGACGACGCGTACACGCGTCCGGCATTGTCGACCTTCAGACCATCGGGAAAGCCAGGGTTCGTAACGGCGAAGAGGCGCCCGCAGCCAAGTGTGGCGCCGAGTACGGGGAAGGCGCGAATGTGGTGCGGTCGCTGAGGATAGAAGCTGTCAGGCTCCTGATTCGCGCCGCTGTCGCCGACGTAGAGGATGTGCTCGTCGGGCGAGAACGCGAGCCCGTTCGGCTTGTCGAATGAGTCGGCGACAACCGTCGTGCGGCCGGTGTATGGATCGTGGCGGTAGACGTAGTCGCCGGCCTGCGGCTGCGGCTTGAATCCCTGGAGGTAGCCGTAGCTCGGGTCGGTGAACCAGATCGTGTCGTCGCTCTTCACGACGACGTCGTTCGGCGAGTTGAACGGTAGGTTGCCCCACGCGTCGGTGACGGTCTCCACCGCTCCCGTCTCCGGATCGAGCCTACTGATGCGCGCATGCTCGGCATGCGAGCCCTGCTCGCAGACGAGGAGGCCGCCGTCGATGTCGAGCGTCATGCCGTTCGGGGCGTTCGCGTCGGCGCGCACGACCGACACCTCGAATGTGTGGAGGTCGAGACGCTTGACGGCCGCGTGCGGCGGGAGGGATGTGAAGTAGAGCGCGTGCTCGTCGGGCGCGTAGACCGGTCCTTCGTGCGCGTCGACGTGGGCGACCTTCTCGAGGCTCGGCGTCTCGCCGAGCACGTCCTCGAACTCGGCCGCGTGCATCACGAACGGGGAAGTTGTCTCCATGACCGCCATGTCACGAGGCGACTTCGACGAAGACCTTGATCGCGTCGCGGTCCTCCGTGAGCGCGCGGATCATCTCGGCGTAGTTCTCGAGGCCGTCGATCGGCGTCGTCAGCAGCCGGCCCAGCCAGCCGGGGTAGAGCGCCTCGGCCTTGATCAGGTCGTCCACCCCGCTGCGGAAGTCCGCCGGCGCCGCGTTGACCGTGCCGAACATCACCTTGTTGCCGAGCACGAAGCCCTGATTGATCTTGTCGGAGTTGATCTCGGCCTTGCGATCTCCGCCTGTGATCGACGCGAGGACGAGCACGCCGTTCTTCGCGAGCACCTCCGCGGCTTCCCACACGATCGGGCTGAAGCCCGTCGCGTCGAAGACCAGGTCGAACGGGCCTCGCTCGGCGCTCAGCTGCATGAGAGTCGTGTCCTGCGACGAGGCGTACGTGCCGCCGAGCTGCTCGACGAGATCCGCGTTTCGGTAGGGCTTCTGCGGGAGTGAGTAGACCGTCAGCTCGAGCCCGCGCAAGCGTGCGACGAGTGCAGTCAGCAAGCCGACGGTGCCGGAGCCGAGCACGAGAGCGCTCCGCGGCCGCCACACCTTCAGCCGACGCTGGATCTCGAATGCCTGATTGACCCCCTTCTCGGCGACCGTTGTCGGCTCGAGCAGCACGCCGACATCTCGCAGGTTCGCGGGGAGCGGGAAGACGTACTCCGCGTCCTCGACGTAGTACTCGGTGAGGTATCCGTGCAGGAGGTTGATCCCGCGCTCGTAGTACACGTCGTCGGTGGTGAAGTCCTGGAGGCCGATTTCCCCGTAGACCGACGAGTCCGGCCGCCGCACGCTCGCGACGACGTAGGTGCCGGGGCGGATCGTCGACGGGACGTTCGGGCCGACCTCGACCACCTGGCCGAAGCTCTCGTGACCGGTGACGAGATAGTCGTCGCCGGGCGGCGCGGCGCCGTACTCCGCCGCATTGATCTCCTTGTCGGTGCCGTCGACGCCGACACGGAGGACCTTCACCTTCACTCCGCGCCCGCCCGGGACCTGTTCGACCCCAGGCTCGGGAATGTCGCGGAGGTGCATCGAATTCGGCTGACCTGGATGAACGGCGATTGCTTTCATGCCGCCTCTGTCTATCGAGTGCGTGATGCGTTACGTTCGCGGCATGACGGCTGTCGATCAGGCGGCGCTGCTCGCCGACGCTGCGCTCGTCAACGCTCTTCGTGGGGGTGACGAGCAGGCGTTCAGCGCCCTCGTAGCCGCGTACGGCTCGTCCATGCTGCGGGTGGCGCGGCTCTATACGCCGAGCGTCGCGGTCGCGGAAGAGGTCGTACAGGAAGCCTGGCTCGGTGTGCTGCGCGGTATCGAGCGCTTCGAGGGCCGATCGTCGCTCAAGACCTGGATCTTCAGCATCCTCACGAACACCGCGAAGACACGGGGCGAGCGGGAGTCGAGGACGATCCCGTTTTCCGCGCTCGCAAGCGACGAGACGGAGAGCGACGAACCTGCGGTCGACCCGTCGCGCTTCCGGACGGAAGGGCCATGGGCCGGCCACTGGGCGTCGCCGCCGAGCCCGCTGCCGGAGGGCCGGCTGCTCGCGGCGGAGGCCCGTGCGGTCGTCGACGCGGCGATCGCCGCGCTGCCGCCCGCGCAGGCGACCGTGATCACGATGCGGGACGTCGCGGGATTCGAGCCCGAGGAGATCTGTAATGCGCTCGGCATCTCCGAGACGAATCAGCGGGTACTTCTGCACCGTGCCCGGTCGAAAGTGCGATGTGCCCTCGAGGACTACGGGGAATCTGAAGACTCGTGAAGCTGTCTCGTGATCTGACCTGCGCCGAGCTCGTCGAGCTGGTCACCGACTACCTCGAGGGGCGTCTTTCCCCGGCTGAGCGGTCGCGGTTCGAGGAGCACCTCGGCTTCTGCGACTGGTGCGTGACGTACATCGAGCAGATGCGCCAGACCATCCGCACCGCGGGCCGGCTGGGGGAAGATGACCTCTCGCCGGAGCTCCAGGACAAGCTGTTGGACGTCTTCCGGGGCTGGCAGGCCGGTTGATCGCCTACGCGTTCCTCCATCCGGGCCGAGTCGGGCAGTTCGCCGACGTACCCTGGCCGGAGCCTGGTGCCTGGCTCGAGGCCGACATCGACAGCTGCCCGACGGTCATCCATGCGGCGCTCCCGAACGGCCTCCCCGTGTGGCTCGCCGAGGAGCTGTGGGAGGTCGAGCTGGGCGGCGAGATCGTACTCGCCGAGCGCCATGCCGTCGCCGAGCGTGGCCGGCTCGTGCGCCGCATCGAGGCCTGGAACGACGAAACCGCACGCAGGTTCGGCGAAGTCTGCGCCGCTGAGGCGCGGCGGCGCGTCGCCACCACTCCGGAGCTCGCGGGCTATGCGGATGACGCAGAGGCGGTCACGACCCGCCCGCCCGTGGCCGCCTACATGACCGCGCGGCTCGCGGAGCTGCAGGACGGGCCCGACGGCTACGACGCGGAGCGTGACCGCCAGGCGCGCTGGCTTCGCGTCGCGCTGGGCCTGAGCTGAAGTGCGGATTCGCGTTGGCCGCGCGCGGCGGAACTTCGCCTTCTCGCGGTTGCGGGAGCCCTTCTGCTTGCGCGCGAGCTGACGATCGAGCCGCCGCAGCTTCACGAGGTTCCGCCGGAACGCCTGCTGCGGCTCAACCACGCGGGCTTTCTTTGCCATCGTGGATCACGCGGCCGCCTTCAAGCCGAGATCAACACCGACAACATCGGTCGGCTTCACGACCGGCTTCGACGGGCCGATCTCGCGCTCACGCTCAACCGCGAGCGAGACGAACCAGCGGTCAGCGCGGCGGCTGATCGTCGCCGAGAGCACACGCCCCTCGAAGCCGCGATCGCTGCACCTCTCCTTCAGACGGACGCGGCCGACGTTCGGGATCCGCAGGTGCCGCTCCTCGAGCGTCACCTCATAGATCCGCGCCGAGTCGCGCTCGCCCTTGCGCTTGAACCGCGGATAGCCCACCTTCGGCCCCTCGCCCTTCACGCTCTTGAAGAAGCGCTCGAACGCGCCGTTCAAGTCCTTTAATGCTGACTGGCCGACGTGCGCAGAGACCTCGTACAACCACGGCGCTTCCGACTGCTTTAAGCCGACCAACTGCGCTTTCAGCTCGCCCAGCCGGGGCCGCTTGCCGGTCAGCTCGTACTGGCGTTTCGACTCGGCGAGGCCCCAGTTGTAGACGTAGCCTCCCAACGGAAGTCCGCACTTAGGGCCTGATCTAGCTCGAAACCGGCCAATCCGTTGCGAGCGCCTTGCCGCCGGTGCAAGACTTCCTCCACATACAGATGGACTGACGGCTCTCCAGAAGGAGGAGAAAGTGGCTCTGCAACTTGGCGATACGGCACCGGATTTCGAGGCTGAGACGACGGAAGGCAAGATTCGCTTCCACGACTGGATCGGCGATTCCTGGGCGGTGCTGTTCTCGCACCCGAAAGACTTCACGCCGGTCTGCACAACCGAGCTCGGATACATGGCGAAGATCAAGCCCGAGTTCGACCGCAGGAACGTCAAGATCATCGGGCTATCCGTCGATCCGGTCGACAAGCACGCGACCTGGTCGCAGGACATCGAGGAGACGCAGGGGGAGGCGCCGAATTATCCGATGATCGGCGACACCGACTTCAACGTCTCGAAGCTCTACGGCATGCTGCCCGCGAGCACCTCGGGCGATCCGGCCGAGCGCACGCCGGCCGACAACCAGACGGTGCGCAACGTCTTCGTGGTCGGGCCGGACAAGAAGGTCAAGCTCGTGCTCATCTATCCGATGACGACGGGGCGTAACTTCGACGAGGTGTTGCGGGTGATCGACTCGCTGCAGCTGACCGCCACGCACAAGGTCGCGACACCGGTGAACTGGCAGCAGGGCGAGGACGTGATCATCGCCGGCTCGGTCTCCAACGACGAGGCCAAGGAAACCTATCCGGACGGCTGGAAGGAGCCGCGACCCTACATTCGGATCGTGCCGCAGCCACGCTGATCGATGCCGCGGCAGCGCAACCTGGCTTCAGCCAGGTTGCAGTCGTTCCGGAAAAGACTGCAACCTGCTTGAAAAGCAGGTTGCGGCGGGTCCGTCACTCGGCGGCGACGAGCTCCGGGCGACCGTCGAGGATCTCGCGCAGGGCGTGCGACCACCCTCCGGGCGCGCGCCAGCGTCCTGGTTAGCCCGCGACCAGCCCGGTGGTGTACATCACGACGATGCCGGCAAGGAACCCCCCGACGGCATAGCCGGAGGAGAGTCCACCCGGAGCGCGCCGCGCGATGAAACGCCCGACTTCGACGACGACTTGCAGGGCCGCGCCTGCTGCGAGAGCGAAGAAGAGCACGCCGAGTGCGTCACTCGTCGTGTAGCCGCCGATCCAGGCGCCGAGAATCGCCGGTGCCCCTGCGACGAGCGCAAGGAGCAAGAGACGCTGAAGTCCGGGTCGGCTCTTTCCTTCGGCGACGGGGGCTGCAATGCCGAGGCCTTCCGTGACGTTGTGGATCATGAAGCCGACGATCAAGAAGGTTCCGAGTTGGAGCTCGCCGAAGGCGAACGAGCTTCCGATCGCGAGCCCTTCGCCGAGATTGTGGACGCCGATGCCGAGCGCCACGAGGAGCGCGAGGACCATGCCGCCGGCTTCCCGCCCACCTGCGCGGAGCCGCGACGACAGAAACGTCATGCCGAGGTAGCTGATCGCGACCCCGAGCAGCACGAGTCCGGCTCCTCCCATGCCTTGTGGCAGGAGAGCCTGCCGGTCGAACGACTCGAACAGTGCCTCGACTCCGAGGAACGTCAGCAGGCCGGCGGTGAGCGCCATGAATGCGCCGAGCCACTCTGGCCTCGCGCGTCGCAACGAGGGGAGCCAGAGCAAGCCGAGCGCGACGGGGACGATCCCGACGAGGAAGCCGATGAGTCCGTAGCCGAGGAAACCCCTCGCCGTCGCAGTCGGCGTCTCGACAGCGGCTCCAATCTCCTTGGTGGTCTCGATGCCGGTCGAGCTGGTGACGCCGACCGTGATTGGATCGTCGGGCACCCAGTCGAACGGGACGACGATGGTGCTCGAGCGGAGACGCTTTACCTCGTTCGGGCCGTCGACTGTGAACGGCACGATCGCATCATCGACCGTGACAGACGCGATCGTGATCGGGTCCGCCTGCGGATTGGTGACGCGGATCCTGATCTCACCCGTTCTGAACTCGACCCGGCGGAGGTCGAACACGTCGGCAGGCGGTGGGTTACGACCGATCAGATCGACGAGCGAGGAGCCGGATGTGACGAAGACACCGACGACGGCGGCGAGCAGGAGAATCGGCCCCAGCGCCCACAGCCGCCACGCATTCCCCTCGCCCGGCCGGTTCTCGGCGCGCGTGATCATTAGTCGACGACGTTGAAGTAGCCCATCCAGCCGAGCTCCGTGAACTCGGACTGGTGAGCGTGGAACATGAAGGTGCCGGTGTTCGAGAACTCGATCTCGATGATGCCCCGCTGCCCCTGGCATTGCATGACCGTGTCCGTGTACTCGAACTGGTCGCCCGAGCCGGTGGGGTAATAGCGGAAGAAGTCGGCGTGCAGATGCATCGAGTTGATCAGGTCGAACTCGGTCAGGTTGGCGAGGTAGATGCGTACGAGCTCCGAGCGCTTGACGGTGATCGGGTATCGCGCGTAGTAGAACGTGCGGCCGTTGACGGTGTAGAAGTTGTTGCCGCCGTCCCCGTCGGTGTCGTACCCGTTCATCACCAGCACGAGCTCCTGGGCGGGCGGCCGGGGTTCCTTCGGGTCGATGATCAAGACGCCGTAAAGGCCCTTGTGAATGTGCTTCTTGAGCGGCGTCGAGTGGCAGTGGTAGAGCTGGAGCGCAGCCGGCCGTGCCTCGAACTCGTAGGTGAACTCGCCGCCGGAAGGGACGACCTCGAAGACGCCGTCCATCTTCGATGGGTGGATGCCGTGGAAGTGGATCGTGTGCGGGTGCGAGCCGCCGTTCACGAGCCTCACGCGCAGCAGGTCGCCTTCTGTGGCGCGGAGCACGGGCCCGGGGACCGTGCCGTTGTACGTCCAGGCCGGGAAGAAGACACCGGGGGCGACCTCGATGTCCTTGTCGATCGCGGTCAAGGTGTACTCGCGAATCCGCCCGCGCTTGTACGGCAGTGCCGGCGGCGGATAGAGGAGCGAGTCGAGGTCGTGCGGGCCGCCGACCGCCGGCGCACCCTCGCCGATCATCGCTGCGTGACCGGTAGCCATCGAGTGGCCGGAATGGTCGTGTCCGGCGGCCTCCGCGGTGCCGTCCAGGCCGTACTTCGCGAGCATCGGCGCCGCTGCAAGTGGCGCAGCGGCAGCCAGCAGGCGACGGCGGGTGATTCTCGAGTTAGCCAAAGCTAAGTTCGGTTGGAAGTGTAACCTTAAATCGAGCCATGGCGACGGACGAGCTCTCAAAGGCCGCCCAGGACTACCTGAAGGCCATCTACGCGTTGGACACTGCCGGCGTCCGCGTGACGACGTCGGCACTGGCCGATCGGATGGAGGTCAGCGCGCCCTCGGCGACGGCGATGATGAAACGCCTGGCCGAGCTCGGGCTCGCCGAGCGCGCGCCGTACCGCGGTGTGGTCCTGACTGCCGCCGGACGGCGCCGAGCCCTCGAGGTGCTCCGCCATCACCGCCTGCTCGAGCGCTACCTCGCCGACACGCTAGGCCTGCCCCTGGACAAGGTGCACGCCGAAGCCGACCGGCTCGAGCATGCGCTCTCCGAGGAGCTCGAGCAGCGGATCGACGAAGCTCTCGGATTCCCGACCCACGACCCGCACGGCGACCCGATCCCGGACAAGTATCTGAACATCATCGACGCCGAAACCCGCGCCCTCCTCGACCTCCGGCCCGGCGACCGCTCGACGGTGACGCGTGTGCCGGATAACGACGCAGAGCTCCTTCGCTACCTGGCCGAGCTCGCGCTCTTACCCGGACAAGCCTTCGAGCTGACCGCGATCGCACCGTTCGGCGGACCGATCAGCGTGCGCACCGGTACGGGAGACCATGCGATCGCACGCGAGCTGGCCGCAGCCGTAAGCGTCGAGTAGCGCACGACTGCGGGATAGAGGCGGCTATCGTGGCCGCATGAGCGAGGCGATCCTCGTCGTCGACGACGATGCGCCGATCCGCCGCATGCTCGAGCGGACGCTCCTGGCCCAGGTATTCGCGGGCAAGGCGCTGGCTGCGTTCACGTACACCCTCGCCGTGGTCGTGGCGATGGGCGTGGTCGGCGTGGTCGCCGGCTCGGTCGCGTGGGGATTTCATTCCTTCACGTCGCTCTCGGGAACGCCGGTGTCGGCGGCCCGTGGACTCGGCCTAATGTTCGCGAGCCTCGGCGTCTACGTGCTCCCGCTCGCCGGCATTTGCCGCGTTCGGACTGCTGTTGTCGACGATCACGCGCAACTCAGCTGCGTCGGTCGTGGGCACGCTCATGTTCGCACTGTTCATGCGACTCATCGGCGTGCTTCCGGGCACCGAGAGCATCAGGCCGTATCTCCTCGGCACGCAGTTCGACGCCTGGCACGGGTTCCTGCGAACGCCCGCCGACTGGACGCCGGTCGTGCGCGCAATGTGGGTGTCGGCGATCTACATCCTCGTACCGATCTTCGGCGCCTACCTCGTCTTCTTGCGTCGGGACGTCGCAGGCGACTAGTAGTGCTCCGTTAGGTTGGTATGGGTAGGGCGTGTAGGTATGGCGTGCGGCGGGGCAGTTTTCGTTTGCATGTCGGGCAGGCGCCGGTCCAACAAGCGACGAGCTGTTGCAGCTCGCGCAGGAGCTCGAACAAGG
>WNGB01004440.1_pt1 | contig 22157 bp, 9 predicted proteins | sample 5400681 | NCBI WGS metagenome assembly WNGB01 (sample SAMN13153367, study PRJNA577476) | soil metagenome | isolation source: 115 cm soil or saprolite under grassland replicate 2 | place: USA:California | collected 2016-06-15
GTGGGCGGAACAGATGAAGTATCTCGCGCGACTCAAAGCGAAGCTCCTTGAGTTTGCCAAGGGCATGTGCGCGACTCGCGGCCGCGGCGCTGTCGGTGTTGGGTGGCCGTGGCCGGCATCCTTGGACGTGATTCCGCCCAACGTGTTCTACCTGACGGAATCATTTTTACGCTCTCAGGGAATGACTCCGGATCACACGACCCTTCAAGCCATAGAGCGATACGACCCGAAAACGCAGGCGGTCATCATACTCGCCGACGAGATCGGGGTCGCATATACACATGTCATAGATACAAGCAGACAGACCAATGGTATAGACAGAATGAAGGAGCAGTTTGGATATTCGGATGGGGTGGAGTTGTGGAGATTACGTATGGCTAAGAAGGATGAGTAGTGTTCGATATACGCCCTGAAAATTTTGAGCTGTTGACCAAAAGGCTGGAACGCATGGCCAATCGAATCGTGCTGGGGGTTCTTGCGGCGGCTTTATCGCCGAGCCTGAGACGCTGCTTTCGGTTTACCGCCCACCGGGATGGGAGGACTGAGGGAACGTGATGTTCGCAGTCGGACCCTTCTTCGCGCTGGGCATTTACCCGGCCCTGAGCATTTTGGTGTCCCTTCGGCAGAATGGTGTCGGCCCTAACAAAACTTGCGCCGACGCCATTCTGCCGAAGGGACACTATTGGACTGACGCCGGGGACCGTCGAGATATTGGCGCGCGACGGTCTCGAAAATGGTGCTACGACGCCGCTATTTCCCGCGCTGACTGTTCAAACGTCTGTACCGGATGGTACCGGTACCACGAAGCCGGAAAAGTCTTCAAAAGAGAAGGAAAAGTCGGCGACGAAAGAGCAGCCGTTGCCGAAGGGCAAAAAGAGCGCCAGGCGGCCGAGCGTAGCCGGCTACACTTGGCGCAAGGACGGCGCCGGTTTCCAGCTTCGCAAGACGGTTTACGAGTCGGACGGTGCCGGTACCACGAAGCGCAAGCGGCCATACGTGGCGCACCTCTCAAAGCCGGCATTCCAGGAGATGAAGCGCCAGCATCGGGGCGCGGCATTGGAGCGTGCTATCGCGCAATGGGTCGCCGACCACGACCGATAGGGAAATAAGCGAGAAACGAAAAGCCGGGTTCATCGTCCGGCTTTTTCGTTGCGGCGACCATCTCCGCGAACGTTGAACGCGGATCATGGCGCGGGTAGAATGCAGCGCCGCCGGAAGCCAGACACAGGATCCGCCTGATTCTATCGGAAGTCTCAAACACATGTGCGGCCAGACAAGGAAGTTGAACAACCCAACCTATGTCAAGAAAACGCGACAAAATTCGATATGTGAATGAAGCATTAGCGAAGATCGATAAGCATCTTTCCGAGCTGCCTATCTTTGCCCATCCCTTACCCATGGCTGTCTATAACTATGTGGCTGCAACTGAGGTCAAGATTATGGTCGACGGCACGCGGGGCGTTGCTGAGGCTAACTACGCCAGCAGAATGCTTGTTGAAGCGGGTTTGCGCGCCATTCCAGCTTTGTACGAACGATGTGCAGAAAGCGCGGTTGTTCCGCACAGTGAGGATACAGTCCACCATGACGCTATTGAACTGCTTGATTTTGCTCACAGGTATGAACAGGTAAAGTATGCTTTTGGACTGGTAGATAAAGGCCAATGGGATTATTTTGTGGCGCAAAGAGAGCCCAGAATCACATTCACGTATGCATCTTCAGAATCTGACCGGTTGGATACCAGATTGAGGAGTTTGGAGGCGCTACAAAGTCATACCCCTCAATCAAACGTTGATCTGTTTAAGTCTTCTGTCTCTTTGCTTGGTGTCTTGGCACCTGTGGTGACCTCAACCAGAGGCGGCTGGTGCAATTATGAGTATAACGATGATGTAATCGCTGCGGCTCGAATAGTCGGAAGAGACGACCTCTCCATAACCAATCGTTTAGAAGTGCCAGGAAACGCTCCTATAATTGGCGGAAGCTTTGATGATTTACATAAATTCTGGGCTGCCCTGATGGCTATGAATAATGTGCATACAGCTGCTCATCTTATCTGTGTCACGGGGAGCCTTGAAGATCCCCCAATAAAAACTATCGTGCTATGCAAGCCTAAGGCAGAGTTCGTATATCTGTTATCTAGGATATCCGAGTTGCCCATGGAGATTGTAGCGCAGATGTTGGATTGGCATACTTTTGATAGACGAATCGCAGGGGATAATCCACTCATGCAACCCTTTCTGCCATTGAATGAGGATTTGCTTTGTTTGCCAACTGTTCACGTTAAAGGAAACAGCTTCGAACGCAATTTTATGAAGCTGCTGCACCGCCATCCAAATCTGCGCGAATTCTCAGCTCAAGTTGACTCACAGCTTGAACCCGCAGCGTTGGCGTCTCTAGCCCAAATGTTCCCGGAGCCTCAATACAAAACCCAGCGTGAGGTTGACATCCCTGGTGTCACAGATATTGACCTTCTTATCTTTGATACTGCATCAAACATCACGCTAGTGATTCAGCATAAATGGCTCATACCTCCTGATACGCTTAAGGAATCAGCTTCAAATGATGAGAAATTGTCGGAAGGCGTTTCACAGGCTTTAAAGTCTTGCGAACATCTAGGAAATAATCACACTTTTCTAAAGACAAAGCTTGGCCTATCTCAAAACCAGCAAATTGGAGCAATTGAAGGCGTTGTTGTATGCCGAGGCTATGAGGGAACAGGATTTCTCGGCAACCCGACTGTCCCGATAGTGAGAGAAGATTCTTTTAAAGAACTTGTCACTCAAACGAATGATTTAAATGAACTTTGTGGTCTATTGACTGCTCGTCCAGATCACGACCAAAGTGAAGCAACGTCTGCAGATGTGCAGACGGTTCTTCAACTATGCGATTATGAATTTGTATTCCCAAGTCTAGCGGTGGCACTTAATAGCTGATTTTTGGGGTGTCTTCGGTGAAGAGGCGCAGTCTGGAATTTCGCGAATGCGCCAGCCAAAGGAGATATATGGTGGTTCATCGAACCGATATAGAGAAGGCATTGGATGAGCTAATCTCCAACGAGGAGGGGATGAGGTTCCAAGGCATTGCCGTGGTGCTTGCCAAACAGTGGTGGCCGGAGTTTGTTGCTTGTGAACGCAAGAAGGATTTGGGGTTAGACGCGTATGCGAGCTCATCCATCTCTCAAGACGGAATAGGAAAAGGATTGGCGTGCTCTCTGACTGCTACGCTCGGCAAAATCAAAAATGACGCGGAGAAGGTCAAAAAATACTTCGATGATGTGAAAATCCTGGTGTTTGCAACACCACAACAGGTCACCAATTACACCGCGAAGAGTTGGATAAATGACATACGCGAAACTTTGGGATATGAACTTATAATTATTCCTAGAGAGGATATCATCTCCTCACTGATGCTTCCCTCTAATGCTCCGATTTGCCGCAGTCAGCTCAGGATTCCGGTGTCGATTGAATCAGAGTTCGGAAGTGTCGTTGAGCGAGTACGTAATGCAACTTCCGAATTGACGGCTAACTGGCTTAAACACCCTCGAATATCGGGGAGGCCATTGATAGCTCTTAAAGCCGTCAGAATCGCACAAGAAGAAGCGCGGTCTGATGAAATGCTGAGTCTCAATGACATTCAATCACTGTTGACTGAATGCCGTCGCGTGGTGCTTGAGGCTCCTGCCGGACGAGGCAAGACAACGGCGCTTATTCAGCTTGCAACCCGCGATCAGGATGTGGATCGAGTGTCATTTCTGATCGACTTGCGTGAATGGGCAGATTCAGGGCTAGATATCCTCGATTTCATTGCAAGTTCACCGGAATTCCGTTCTCATAGCATTAGCGCTGAGGACCTAGCGAAGCTAGTCAAAGTCACGCATATTTCATTCCTTCTGAACGGCTGGAACGAGGTTTCGGCAAGCGTTTCAGAGAGGGCCGAAGTCGCTTTGCGTAGGTTAGAACGAAGTTTCCCTACAGCAGGGATCATAGTGGCGACTCGAAACCACAACATCAGCCCACCGCTGCCTGGGGCAATTAGAGCCGAACTTCTTCCACTCACTAGAATGCAGCGCCGTGAATACCTCCAAAAGAGAGTGGGAAGCCGAGCCACCGAGATTATTTCCAAGATCGAGAATGATCCCGTTTTGGATGAGCTGACGCAAACGTTTTTGTTTCTTGCCGAGGTGGCGACGATTTTCGAATCAGGCCGTCCGATACCGCCGACAAAAATGGGCGTATTGTGTGAGGTTATAAGTCTCTTGGAGCAGTCGGAGGAGCAAAGTACTCACCTACAAAGACTTCCTCTGAAAGGACGCGCCTCAGAGTATCTGGAAGGGCTGGCGATCCAAATGACAGCGCAAAGCGCAACCAGAGTGTCGAGGCAAGAAGCCTGTGTGATTATTAGTTCCGTGAGTCAAAGGTTAAAAGCCAATGGGCAAATCGAAACACTGCCCGATCCGGACGACATTTTGAACATACTCTGTGCCCATCACATCTTAGAGAGGCCATACGATTCATCAAACGCATTCAGCTTTGAGCACCAGCAATTTCAAGAATTTTACGCTGCCAAGTTACTGGAGCGCGAGCTTTGGGAATTGGCTCAAAGCATAAGCCTGGATCAGAATCGAGAATTCACGAGGCAGTATGTAAACAAATCGTCGTGGGAAGAACCCTTCTGCATGGTTGCAGAAGAAATTGGAATTCGGAGCGCTGATGCGCATTCTGAGAGTGATGATGTCAAGGCGGGTAAGCTGCTCATCGAGATGGCGCTGAGTGTTGATCCCATCTTTGCTGCGAAACTTTCGCATTTGTGTGGGGAAAAAGTATGGAAACGGGTACGAACCGTCGTCATTGAGAGGTTGCGATCGTGGTATCAGGTTGGCGACGAAAGACATCGGCAATGCGCAGTCGCTGGGATGCTCGCGAGTGGTTCCGAGGAATTCAGCGACATCATTCTGTCTCTCCTGACTAGCGATGATCAGCAGGTGCGCCTTAGAGCATACCGAGCGTGGCCAGCGTTCAACTTGTCTAGCCTTGGTGTAGAGTGGCGAAGCGTTGTGAAAGGATGGAATGAAGACGCTCGTATTGATTTCATTGGTGAGTTATCTACCGGTCGCTGGATTTCATCTGAAGCGGTAGTGGATTTTGCTCTAGCCGATCCTAGCCCAAAAGTGAGGGCGGCGGCGGTCAGCATGCTGAGTTGGTGTGGGGCGGATCAAGACCTTGCCCGGCTTCTGAAGGATTTGGATGAGGAAAGCTTTGAAGAAGCTGTTCGAGAAATCCCGCTGGAAAGTATTCCGATTTTGCTACAACCTCGTGCACTTACGGTCTATCGGAAATTGTTGAATGAGTCAACGGATGTAATGAATTGCATTCGGATATTACTTCGCCTGGCCAAATTAGGAGATACGAACATCCCGGAAAAGTTGAAATACGAATTGACCAGATTGCCGTCCGACAGGATCAACGATCAAGCCGAGTATGTCATAAGACCTGCTTTGGAGGTTGTACGAAAAACAGAGCCGGAATGGGCTAGCCATTGGGTTGTAGGTCGGATTGCGGGCGGTTCTCTGAGGCAGAAAGATTGGATGACTTTTGTCTCAAGCATTCCTGAGAATTTGAAAGCAGAGTTGTTGGCGGGAATAGGCAGTAAAGAACTCCAATACAATCGCTTATCGGACATCATCGCAGCGCAGGCTGCCATTGGCGATTTTTCTCTCGTTGATGCGGTATTTACAAAATTATGTGATGCCCGGCGTGATATTTCTGATGATGCACGAGCACAGGACCAGGCCAAGTGGGCAATCGTCAGGCAATTGGAAGATATTCTTCAATCTCTTCCGCCCGATTTAGCGGTTGCAAGCCTGTCGAATTGTTTCACAAGAGAGTTTGACGTCGTCGAGTTCATCGCTGTGATCAAAGTTTTCGGTGGATTTGACAGTAATGCCCCAGATCTTAGAGACCGATTACAGGATGACTTGCGCCAGAATCTGCGTACATATCTGAAGAACGGCGTACGGTTTGCTCTGAAACAAGATGACCCAAGTGGCGAAATGAAGGCGCACTTAGCGACTGCCTTAGCGAGAGTTGGCGAGCCCGAAGACATGCTCGACTTGAGGCAACTCATACGAGCAGATATTGAAAGAATCAGGAATGGGATCTCGGCTCGCGCTCGGGGTGAGCAAAGCGCATTAGCCAAATGGTGCCAAAACATGTATGACAATTGGTATGTCCGAGCCATAGCTGTATTAGACACCAAGCAGGCGGGCGCGGTTCTTATGGAACTTCTACTTGAACCTGAATATGAGAATATGGCTGCGTCTGCTTTGGTCCGCTTGGCAATAATCCGTAACACTGAAAATCAGTTCAGACACGGGACGGATTATCGTATTGTTTGGGATGCGCGAGCGGGGCGTCGGCCCAACCAATTCGATGAAGAATCCCGCTGTCTATATGCAACTGCCATCAAACAACGAATCTACTCGCTATTGAATGAGCGCGAATATAGTATCCAAACGGCCTTCTATAATTTCAGGTTGAAAGAACTGGCCAGGGTACTCGCCAAACTGGATAGCCATAATTCAGCCGAACTGGTTTTGCAAATCATTGCCCTTCCGGGCGAATGGGACGGATGGCATCGTGTCGAGGCACTCGAAGCTCTTCTCTTAAACGGTGCCGAATTGCCAGCAGAAGAGACTTTAAGGGCTCTGAATCCGGTGATCGAACAGGTCTGCGCTGATGGTCTCTATAATAATCAAAACGTCCGGTTGGTAACGCGCTGCCTTTGTTTGCTCCCATTCATTAATGTGCCCTCTATCGGTATCGGCAGGATGCGTCAGGTATTATCTAGTGCGCGAATCCCGCCCCACGAGTTACGAGAAATGATCACTGCGCTAGGGCAAAGTCGATGCCAGGAAGCGCTGACGTTGCTTCGCGAGCTTGCCGGGACTAGTGAGATTGATATGCAGTATATATTTGGCGAATGGATTAGCGCTGTTGCAATTCTCGGAGTCCCAGAATCGGAACGAATACTACTGGGGTTTATAGATCCTGATGTTGATGGATTTGACATTGGGACAGAGAAAGGCCGCAATGGCAAGAATGAGGTTTTGGTTTCATGCATCGCCGACTTAGCGCAGAGGAAATTCGAGATTAAGCAACGGCTTTTTCGTTTATGCGAGATACAGCGATCGCCCACAGTGCGCATAATGCTTTCGAAAGTGATCTTTCGGCTGGGGGCTGTGGATGCCATTTTAGCGGGCCTCAATCTCATTGATGATAATGCCACTCCGCCTATCCCATACGATCTGCGGCGAGCGATAGAAAATTTCTTCCTTGAGCGATACCCGCAAGTCAAGACAGAAAACGACCACACACTTCTCAGACAAGGCTCAATTGAGATTAGAGAGAAGCTTTTCGAAATGACTTTGAGAGAGGTCCGTCGGAAAAAGTCTGCTATTGCATTGTTGGGGCAGATCGAAGTCTGGAGATTGGAGTACGGAAAACCAGTTGCTGAACCTCGCCATCCAGCGTTTGACTCTGGTGAGCTATGGCCGCCAATTCAGATGACAGGAGCTATAAACTGTGACGTCTAATCTACACAGTATATTAAGGCAGATTCCGCCCTCTGGCCAAAATGGGTTTGAGGGACTTATCGCCACGTTATTGGAAGCGCTGACAGGTATGCGCTTCAACTTAGCGGCCGCCGGTTCTCAGGAAGGGCGTGATATGAGTTCCAGGGGACCGAACACTAATGTAGTTGCAGTCGAATGCAAGCGCTATGGGAAGAATACGGAGTTGAATGAACGCGAGCTCCTGGGCGAATTAGCGCAGGTACAGCGGGATATCCCCGACCTTGACCTGTGGGTGGTCGTCACCAGCCGTACAGTGTCATCTCAGTTGGAAGAAGCTTTGAATTATATGGCAGTAGAGAATGGCATCGGCTTCTTCATTATCTCATCGGGGGATGGCTCACCGAGTTCCCTGGAAACACTATGCGCATGCTCACCAGAAGTTGTAGTTGCTCATCCTGGAGTTGATCGTATTGCAGCCGCAGATGATGTAAAGGCCATATTGCGTCGCATCACAGAAAAGACTGAGTACCTGGATCGCATATCAGCATTAAAAGCCAAATTCTCCTCGCCATTGGCTGGTTATGGTAATTGGCGGGCTGAGCAGAACCGCTGTTTTCTTAAAAGTCTTACGTCTGATCGGGAGTCCAGGGCGAGTTATGGGCAGCCGATAAATGTTGAAGAACAGGGGGTGCTAGTCATAAGGCGCGAGAGGGTCTGGGCCTCGCTGGATGGGTGGTACCATGGTTGTAAGGATAAACATATTATTTCTGCCGCGCTCGGCGAAGAGGGTGATGGAAAAACATGGAGTGTCGCTTCATGGCTCAGCAATAGTATTAAATCCGCCTCTGAGTTTCCTGCGGTCATATTCCTCTCGTCAACGGAAATTTCGTCGATTGACATCGGCGCCACAGGACTTCAGTCTTTATTCGCAGAACTCATTTCACAACGGTTGCCTCGAGCCTCAAAGGAGCAAGCTCAGCGCCGCCTTGATCGCTGGCTGAGTAGACCGGATGGTCAGTCCCCCCTCATACTATTGGCGCTGGATGGTATTAACGAACGTCGCAGCCCAGACTGGTGGCGAGGGGTGCTTGAGAAACTCAATGGAGAGCCATGGTTTGGTCGGGTTGCCGTCCTCGTAACCTGTCGAACGTCTTACTGGGAGAGATATTTTAGCAGGCTCCAACGCCTACCGGCCTCACCTTTCACTGTGCAGCCCTATGACGACGCTGAACTAAATACCGCTCTGGCGCGCCACAGCTTGCGTCGTGAATCCATACAGGAACAGGTTCTACCGCTAATTCGCAAGCCACGGTATTTTGATCTGATGGTGAAGCATCACAACCGCATCGCCGACAGCGGGGATGTCACTGTGGCCCGGGTCATTTATGAAGATTGGCGGGATAGGTTTGAACGCAAACGGGCAATTACCCTCACGGACGAAGAATTTCAGAATATGATCCGGCAACTTGCGCAAGCGCACCAGCAGGCAAATCCACAGCTTAGCGGACAAGATGTCGTTTCGTCTCTACCACCCTTTGCAGATCATCATCATATCCTTGAAGAGCTCCAAACTGGAGGCGTGCTTCAGTTCGCGAAAGGAAAGTACCAAGTTAGTGACAGATTGCTTGTATATGGGTTTGGCCTGTTACTTGTGGATCAAGTGGAGCAGGCTATTATTGAAGGCCAACAGCCTCGGGAGGCGATTGCCGGCTGGCTCGAGCCACATGCAGAGATGGATATGAAGGCTGCGATATGCGAATTCGCCGCTTTGCAGGCTTTAGGCTCGGATACCATTCCACTGGACGCCAAAGTTGCGCTACTTGAATCGTGGATCGGAAGCCATAACCAAACTCAGAGTACTGAGAATAACCTTACGGCTTATCTTCCCATCAACCCAGAAGCCTATGTCGCCTTGGCTGAGGCTATCTATTCTGACGCTCACGACAATAAGTGGTCTCAAGAGCAAATCATACGCTCATTTCTGCGATGGTGTGAATCGCCTCAAGTTTCTGCTGCGCTGCAAGCGGCGTTCGAACGGTGGCTAGGGTTCGTGCATATTCACGGCTTTCCCTTCGGGCGTCGCAATATTGAAGACGTAGACAATGTAACGCGTGAGATCGCCGCGCGTATGGGTAAAAACGTTGAGTTGGGGCCACTTGAATTTGCCGGCTACCCTTTTACCGTAATCGACGACGACGGGCGACTGCGTCTTGGGAAAGCTGCCCTTACTGTCATTTCTCACCTGCCACGAAATCAATTTATCCGCACTCTCGCTATTGGTTGTCTGGCCGAGGCGATAATGGGCGACACAGAAAAATACGATCTGTTCTCCTGGGTTATACGAACTTCGCCGCGAGACATATGGCCTGACTTGCGAAATGAAGTGGATCGACTTTTGGCAGTCGATAGTGTTGTAACTCAGCGCGCTGCTTATTGGCTGTTGTCCTTTGAAGGTGGCACCGATGCGCATAGCCTCCGAGAATCAATTCCGGCGGACATTTTTCCGCCAAATCTACTGGCTGAATGGCGCCGCAAAGATCCTTGCCACCCATGGCTGGTTTGGAGTTTAGAGGATTGCATCACCTGTCTCCAAAGAGACGATTTGGGAACTGAGCTGGTGGCAAGGAAAATTGGACCATATTGCGTAGATCCGAATTTTGTAGTGCCAGAGCCCATCAGAATACGATTAAACGCGCTGTGCGATAGGCTAGGCGCCGAAGATTTATGGGTGGCGCCAGGGCCGACTGTGGCGGACCACGACTTCAAAACGTATGAACCTGCGCTGGCGGCATATCAACCCAACGCCCTGGCATCTCTTGTGCGCTCAATTATCTATCAGGTCATTGGGCGAAGTGACATAGCACAACAAGAACTCCGCATCAATTTAGAAGAGCATTACCTTATCCTTACAAAGAGAGAACAAGAAACGGTGCGATGCGCATGGGATGATATCGTATCAAGGGTCAATCATTGGAGTGGGGCGGATGAAGATACCGAGGCGGATTTATTCAAAATCATTCTCACTCAGCTAGGTGGAAACGATCAACTCGCCGCTTTACTCCGTCGTCCACAAAAAGCATTGGATAAGGAGATCTATGAGAAAAGTTTCCTGCCAATAACTAAATGGGAGCCGGTTCGTGCTGCACTTACGAACACCGCCAACGTCAAATCCATCTCGCGCATCTTATGGTTCTTATCTGCTAACCCTTCTTGCACTCCAGATGAGTTACTATGCGCCTCTGTTGTGCCGCTACTTAATCACAGTGACGGCTACATACGTTCGCTTGTCTTGGAGCTTATCTATCATGCTAAAGGGGCAAACGCTATCAATAGCGTGATCCAGAGCCGGTGGGCTTGGGACTCGTCTGATAGCCATTTTCAAAATCGCTGGGGCAGTTTGATACTGTGTGAACATGGTACAAGTTTATCCTTCGACAATTTATGCAAACGAGTTCACCCAAGCTATCTCGGTTATGCAATGAGGTGTCGCGGAAATGAACAACTTGAAATAGAGACTTACGCGGAGGTGATTCATCACCTATGGGCTGATGACTCCTATACTTGCAGAATTACATTTGTAAGCCAAAACACAACAAATGGCCTCCCTGAAGAAAACGATGAGCTCAATTCATCAGGCTGGGACCCGAACTCCATATTGGAGCACCGACAGAAGCTTCGGGATATTATTCTTGAAACTGTTGAGCAACAAAAGATAAATGGCAACATCTGGCTCAGCCAAAACCTTGATTCTGTTGTGCTTGATAAACTGATGGACGCGTGTCCCGATTTATTGGACAAGTGGATCTCTCGATCTGGCTTAGACAGCGAGGAAAGCCCAGCTTATATTAATCACAACCGCTCTTTCTATACAGCGCTTTGTAGGATTCTACTCAAAAAACAAGTGGGTAAGGGGGTCGAATTATACTGGCAACTTGAGCGTGCGCCTCATGTGCGAACAGTCAGTTATGATGCACAGATAGATCTCCTCGATTATGCTTTGTTTGGCGCTTCTCCCTGTGACGAATCAATTGATGCTTGGCAGCGAAAACTGGAACTGTGTAATACAGATCAAGAGCTAATGAAGATCGCTATGCTTGCCCAACATGGAGCGGCTGGAGATTGGCTTTGGTCATACATTAATGAGCGACTTCATGCGAGCGCGCCACTTGATAGGGCTCGCTCAACAGTGCTCCTAGGATTTTTTGATAGCCAGGAAGCATTCATATTATTGCAGGAGTTGATGCAAAACGGGCTTGGTTCTTGCCCAGGAAAACTTATTGAGGAGGCAAAACTGCGTTGGAACAACAACAAATGGGCCCAATATTGGTTCAACCGGTTCTTAACTGTAATAGATGACGTAGATGCTTGGGCTTCCTACCGCCTTCTACTTCGCTGTGTTGATAGTCGATTCTATTTTTGGCATAAACGAATTGTAGAAATGACTGATAAAATCGGTACTGATTCTCGACGTAAGACGTTCTTGCACTATAACCTGGAAAATATTCGAATTGCGGTCCGCAACAACGAGAAGGATATGGCGGAAAGATTTTTAGGGCAAATAATCATGCGGCAACAGGTATGGCCCTGGATGTGGCGCCAAAGATTCTGAGCGCGAAAACTACTGCTAACAGGTTAATGCCGAAAAAGTTAAATAATGAGGTGTTCAGTTCATACCCAAAGCCTTTGAGGCGGCGGCGCGCAGATCGCCGTAAAAGATCGGATCAACGTTTGCGAGGATGTCGGCGCTGACTTCCAGAAAGCTGCGTTTGTTTTCGACGGGAATCAGTACACGTTTAGCGCCATTGTCCATAGCCACCTGCAACGGTTCTACCAGAGAGCGCGCTGGCTTGATATTGCCCTGAATACTCAAATCGCCCAGGATGACCAGCGCCGGCTGCGGCGAGGTTTTACGAATGCTCGAATAGGCGGCCACCAGAAAAGCCACGCCGACTTCGGCTTCCACCTGATTGCCCAATAAGTTGATGGCCTCGACATGGAAATCGGAAGTGTCCACCTCACGCGCAACGCCCAGCGTGGTTTTATTGGAGAGTAAATAACTGAAAGCTCTCTGGATGGACTCCTTCATGGAACCGCTGACGCCACCAGCCAGCTTAAGTTTCCCCGTCCCCATTGAAATGCTGACTTCAATTCGATAAAGCCCCACCGTGCCGTCGGCGCTGATTGCCGTGGCATACACTGTACCCGGCGCCAGTGGGTCGGCTGAAATCAGATCGCGCCCGCCTTGTTCCGGCACGCCGACGAAGTGTTCTTCCCCGGTTTCATTGACAACGTAACTGAACGAGGTGTGGTAATACTCGAACACGCCCATCTTTTTGAGCTGCTCCTTCACACGGCGCCGGCCTTCCAAAGCCAACTTCAAAATCTCTCCCAAATCGTCCTGAGAAACCTGGCCGTGGGGATGCAAAATCTTGACCAATCCCGACACAGTGCGGCGCACGGCCTTGCGGTCGCGCGCGTTGAGATGCCCGCCGAGCGAAAAGTGACGATCGATGATCTCGGTGAAATTGTGTTTGCGCAGGTCCCGCAAAGCTTCGGCCAGATAATCCACCACAAACCCGTAATGGTCGGTGAAATGCTCGTTACGCATTTTGGGGATCTCCCAGCCGGGCAGATAAAAATGCAGGCGATCAATAAAAGCCATATCGTCGCGGATAATGTCCGGCAGCGGCTCAAACAGATGCCCGATCTGCACCATCACTTCAACCGGTTGTTGGGTGTTCCCGAACATCGCCAGACTGGCATAACCTGACATCGCCTCCTGCCCACGCTGGAACTGCCCCGATTCGCAGTAGGTCTTTAAAGTCGTAATGACCTCCTTGGGCATCTTCTGCAGATCGGCCACTTCATCGAAGCCCACCACGTCCCAGATCATCACCATTCCCTTCTGGCGCGCGTTCATATGCCCGAACAGATTGGCCACAGTGGTCGGGCCGGTCAGCAGCGCCGCGTAAGGTGACAGCTCTTGCACCGCATAGCTCTTGCCAGTTCCGCGCGGGCCTAGCTCGATCAGGTTAAAGTTGCGCTCGCAAAGCGGAACCAGGCGAAGTAGGAAATGTAGCTTCAATCGGCGATCCATATCCGACGGCTCGTAGCCCATACTACGCACCATCAGGTCAATCCATTCATCGGTCGTAAACTCCGCGCGCAGCCGCCGGTATTCTTCCAGATCGAAGGTCGCCAATTGAATCGGCGTGAGCTTTTCGATACGGAACGGAAATTTGCCTTTGGTCTCTTCGTCATATTCGAAGCCCATATCAATCTGCGCCCAGATTCCGCCCGTCAACAAACGGTCAAATTCACGCACATAGTGCGTCGGGATGCGCACATGCCGATTGCCAAAATTAACGACCTCAGCCCAGTAATCGGAATCGACCAGGCGCACTTTTACCTTGTCAATGAATGTATGGCGGCCTTTCTCTTTGACCAGGCTCTGCGCTTTCGTCGCCTCATCGGGCCGGATGTAATTTTCCGCCAGTGTCTGATTGACTACCTGCAGACCCATCTGAATTGCGATCTCGTCTGAAGACGCGCAGTATTTGCCGAGCAGATATTCCAACACGAAGACGGGCACATTGGCGCCGACCTTCACTTTGCGCACCAGATCTTTGCGCACTACCTTGCCCGCAAAGACATGATTGGCTTTATCGTCGAGCGCGTCGCGTGTGGGGTTTTGTTGCATATTACATCACCTTGACCGGCATTTCCGCCGACTGGCCCAACACAGCGTCGGTCGCCGGATCGAGAACTACTACTTTGACTGCCGGGCAAGCCTCGCGCGTCAGCATAATGCCGACGCTGGCTTCGACGCCCGGCTTCAACTTTACGCATCCGGTCTGGCGGTCGAATTCGGCGTTGACAGCCATCTCGGCCTGACCGGCCTGTTCGCCTCCCGACATTAATACGATTCGCATCGGCGCGAGGTCTGTCGAGAAAAGATCGGCGGCCACAGTCACTCGCACACTGAAGATGCGATTGGTGATGGCCGCGGGCAACCCCTCCAGCTTCACTTTCACTCCGGCGGCGCGGCTGTCATCGCTCGTCGCGCGGAAACTGATCACGGGAATCAGCAATTCCTGCAGACTGAAACCGCCGTGATGAAAACTCAACCCTCCCTGAGCGCGATACACTTCAAGCCCTTTTGGAAAGATGAAATCCAGGTCGGTTTCATAACCCAGTTCGGCGCCGGGAATCCTGACCGATCCCGCAGGCGTCTGTCCGCCTTGTCCGGCCCAACAACGGCGATGCAGATCGACCTCCCTGCCGCCCGGACTATCCGCGCGCATGTCTTCGTCCTTGCTCAGCGAATATTGGTACCCGTGATCGGCGGTGATGACAAATGCCTCGACTCCGATCCTGGCCAGCTTCCGAACGGCGCGGGCCAGATTGCCGATGACGGAATCCATTGTCTGCCGCGCCAAAATGTCTTTACCGCTTTCTCCCAGCTCGTCAATCTCCTGCGAACGAATGACGATCAGCGACGATCCTTCAACGCTCTTCCGCAGCTTATTTGAAGAAGTCGAAAGCAGTGTGTCCAGTGTCATATCGACCGCGCCCGGAACTCTGGCCTTGAGCAGCTTCATTCTATCAGTTACATCAGACAACACGTTTTCTTCGATCCTGGCGGCCAGCCCATTTTTCCGCTCAATCACCGAAAAGCTCGCCGAGGCGCCGGGCAACAACGCGGCCATTCCGACTTCGGTGATCGTAGGTAGCGCGGCGACCGCCGGTCGGATGCTCAAATCCTTGACTTCGGGCAATTGCGAAACCAGCTCCGCGCCCATCTCATAACGCATCGCGTCGACCAAAAAATAAGCTGTACGCGCTTTGCCCGGAGCGACCACCTTTGAGTAAACCTCTGTCTGATGCAGCGCATCAGGAACATTCCACCCCGCCGACTCGAAAGCTTGCGCGAATCCTCCGGCCATCTTTTTGAGCGTCTCTTCGTATTCGCGCCGCACGACGCCAAGCCCTTTTTCCGCTTCCGGATCGTCGTCCATCTTCGCCACCCACGCTTCTAGCTGGCGATGCGTCTGATCCGCCTTGTGCCATCCGTCCTGCGCCGCATAACTCTCTGCCCAATGGGCCGGATTCTTGCCCATCTTCGACAACGCTGGGCGAATAGTCGCGACCAGCAATCCAAGCTCCGCCATCAACCGGCAGCATTCCCACTGCGCGCTGCGCTCGATCTGTTGATTAAGCCAGAAGCTGTGCGTTCGCCGCTTGATCACCGCCATCGCCTCGTCGTATTTCCGCTCGGCGATCAACGAAGCGACCCAACCCAGCAGGACGCGCTCTTCAAAGCGGAATGTGCCAATTGCGCCAAGATCGCTGGCTTGAAAGCTTGCGGCGAATAAGGCCAGATCTTTTTCCACTTGATCGGCTAGCGCGACGTAAGCTTCGGGTTTCTGTTTGCGCAACGCCTCGACCAGCTCGCATGCGCGCTTCGAATGATCATTGGAAGGCGGCGCGGGAATCATTCCCAGCGAAGCCGGAACATTCCCGGCCAGGGCGCCGCGAAATTCATTGACCAGCGCGTAGCGGACGGTTCTGGCCCTGGCTTTGGCCAGATCGTCTTCCTTCAATTCCAATCCCAGCCGCATTTGGATCAGCGTGAGCAATTCGGCCACGGCTTCCTTTTCACGGATCGGCTTGTCCTTGCTCTCATCGGCCAGCCACTCGACCAGCAGATCGGCCCAACCTTCCCGGCTGAAGATGTTCTTCAGGATCGAAGCCTGCTCTCCCTCTTCGGTCTGCTCCACGTAGCGAACGATGTCCGAATATGTCAGCCCCGCGCGTTCGAGCATCAGGTCGATCTGCCCGTCGCTATATTTTTGCCGCAAAACATTGCGGGCATGCCTTTTGAGCTGTGGTTCATAAGGTTCGCCAGCGCATTCAAGCTCCATCAGCAGCGAGCCTTTATGATTGCGTTCGACTCCCGCCAGGTAGATCAGCAACGGCTCCGGACGATCAACCGACACCAGCGGTTCGACCTCCGCGCGCAATCTGACGAACGATCCGGTGAAGCGGGCCAGAGACACAGTCAACCCTCGCATCGTCACGCTGACAATAGGTTCGTCGCCGTCGCCGCCCCGGAGTTCATCCACAAAAGGCTGGAACTCCTTGCGCGGATCGTAAAATACCACGACGCTGCGAGTCTTTAACTTCTCGATGATATGTCCGGCAATATATTCGTGGAATTGATGCATTTGTCATTGCCTCCACTGCTTTAAGCTTCCGCCTCAAACATCCCGCCTTCGGTCGGCGTCTGCTCCGCCTTTGGCTTTGCCGCGCGTTTGCGACGTTTGGTTTTAACGGAATCCTCGGCTAGCTGCGGCTCGGCGGGCGTGGTGCGTTGGCGCGCGGAGCGGCCCTGCGCGGTCGGCGCTTCCAGAAGCGATTTCAGCGCGGCTTTCACGGCGGGCGATGCGCGTTCGGTGACCAGGCTTTTGACCGTCGCGTCGTCCACCTCTTTCCGCCGCCATTTGCCTTTTTCGTCCTGACGCCAGAAGACCTCCTCCAATCCGTGCGCGATGGCCAGGCTGGCGTCGGTCTGGCATTTCGGTACGACGCGTTCCGGCCACAGATGCATGGCCAGATGCGCCCAGTCGTATTCGCCATCGGTGAGCTTCTCCCAGCAATCGCGCAGCTCTTTCTGCCAGGCGCGATGTTGCGGAACCAATCGCCAGAGCGGCGCGAAGTTGATGATCACGCCGTCGTTCAGGTTCGGATTCCAGAGCGGCGCGATGCGCTCGACCTCTTCGCGCAGCGAACGCAACTCAGCGACGAAGCTCTCCTGTTCGTCAATCTCCCGGCGCTGCGAACGCGACAGAGCGTCGTCCGCCGCGCTCCGCAATCCGGCCAGCTTCGACTCCTCGTGATCCAACTTGTCTTTGACGTGTCTCAACACGCTGTAAAAAGTGTCTTTCGAGAAGCGGTGGTAGTAGAGCCAGATCGAATACGACCCCGAAGGCGTCGCCAGTTGCCAGTAGATCGGCGCTTTGCGGCGGCTTTTGCTGTAGCGTTTCTTGTGCCCTTCAAAGAATCTTCTGCGGAACCACGCGCGCAAATCGCCGCCTGGCGCTTCCAGTAGAGCGGCGGATTCGCGCCAGATGTCGTCGGCCTTCTCCGGCCAGATGACCTCGAAGACGGCGCGCGCGGCGGCCAGCAGGTCTTTCGGATGGCCCGGATCGTCCACCAACACCCCATCCCATGCGATGTTGGCGAGCGGATAGCCTTCGGGAAGTTGATCGGGCGACGTAAGCGGTAAACCGTCATCGCCCTGCAATGCGCCCGGCGCGCATACTGGCAATGGCGCAAACGGATCGGGCAATGGCGGCGGCTCTTTTTCGCCCGTCGCGTAGCGCACATCCCAGCGACCAAAGGCGCTGCCCAGCGCATATGAGAGCAGATCGGCGATTAGTTTGTAGTGGTCGATGGACGGTTGTTCAGCGTCTTCTTCGTCGGTGTCTTCATCTTCGCTGCCGAGGGTTGTTTGTGTATTGCCATTGTATTGTTCAATAGATTTTCGGTCTTCGTTGCTAATGCCATAGAGGCGGAAGGCAGTGTCGTCAATCTCGCGTTGCAGCACAACAAGTTGCATCTCAGATTTATCAATTTGAGATAGCCACCGAGCAATACGCCCGCTCAGCGTATCATTATCTAGTTGCAGCAAAGCAGGCGAGATGAATGCCTGGCTACGTTCAGTGGCAGTGCTAACAGTTCGTTTGAATGTCCACGCTCTTTGGGCGGTGGTCGCAAGGGTCCGAATATTCGTACCATCCAAATCAGGAATCGGCGTTTGCTGAACAAGGCCGACTTCATATGATTGAGCTAGCTCAATTCTGGCAATCTGAATGCTGACGAGCAATCTGAACGGTTGTGAATTCAGTAAGCTACATAGAGCTAAAAGCAAAGACGTGGAATTATTAGCCACGAAAATTGCAGGACCTTTATCAGCAAAGATGCAGCCCGAAGGGAGTATTCGGAAGCTCAAGCCGTTGGTTCTTCGTGACCAAGTTAACCCTGGTCTGAAGAACAAAGAAGCATTTGCAGGAGCTAAACTTGGGCGATGAGGTAAACCCGTAAATCCCTTGAATGTTCCCCTTTTGAAATCCCACCCCACAACCAAAATCTGATCGTTGAAAAAAGCAACGCTTTCTCCACCTTTAGCGAAGGGAATCCAAGCGTAATCCCCGTCACCGTTCAAAGACAACACTTCCCACCACGCACGCAGATGCCTAATATCATCACCAGTAACTCCACCTTGTCGGACTATCGTGTCTCCATTCTCCAACTGTATGAGTTTGGTAAATAATCTACGCACGCGATTGCTCACCCAGTAAGCAAAAGGCACATTCGGAATCTGTCTAAAATCTTCTGGCGAGACAACGAATCGGCGCGAATCTCTGGCATCGGTCATCACTTCCTGCAACGCATTCGCTTTATGCGCTTCGCCCAACAATCGCAAACAAACCAGCGACGGGTACGATGCCGAGGGCGGGACTTGCGCCTGCTCCATCACTCCGTGCTGTGGCGACCAACGCGGAAAGCTGCCGGGCACAGGCTTGATAAATCCGGCCGCCTGCAATCGTTGCAATTCCTGATTGGCTTGATGGCGCTTCAGGTCGCGCAGCGTTTCGTATTTCTTCGTGCTGAAACAATCATTCTTATCCACCGGCACGCGCGACAGTTCCGGGACGAGGCTTATTGTCAATTCGCGATCTTCCTCTTTGGTCAAACTGCGGAGCACATAAGCTGCCGTCTCGACCATCGCGTCCAGCACACCCATCCCCAGATCGAGCAACACGAGCGGGCGATAGAGCCGCAACACGACACGCTCGCGCCAATCGGCGGACTGGCCCAAGAAGAAGCCTGTGCGGCTGCTGATGAGGCCCAGCATCCCGCCCGGCGTGAGCCGATCCTGGCAGCATTCGACGAAGGCTTTGTAGACGTCGCCTCTCGTGTCGCCGTAGGTTTCATCAATGTATTTCTTCGACTGCAGGCTGGCGTCGCCGAAAGGCGGATTCATCAACACGACATCGAACTTCAGCCGGAGCAGGTCAATGAAATCGAAGCCTTGCAGCGCGTCTTCGGCAAACAGGCGGCGCTGGAAGCTGTGGCCGTTGATCAGGCTCAGGCTGGCGTGGCGGGCATAATCGCGTAGGGCGTCGAGGACGCGTTGTTCAGCCATGTCCCAGAACTTTTCGTCATTGATCGAGGCGCGACCGAAGAGTGATGACTGCGCCGATTTGTCGAACAACTCGGGCTGTTTCAACCCGCGCGCCCGTTCCCATTCCTCTTTGGCCCGCGCGATTGGTTCGCGGATGTCGTCTTCGATGCGCAGCAGCGAGCCGGCTTCGCCCGCCAAGGTCATCCGCTCGAAGACGCCGCGCACCAATTCTCCCGGCGCATCATCGGGGAGCGCCGCGATGAATTCTTTGAGCAAGTCCTGCTCGCCCGGCATCGGCTCGGCGCAAACGATGTTGATCTGGTTGATCGCAGGCCGCTCATTCGGCTTCAGCCCCATCTCGCGGTAGGCCCGCTGCGCCCGCATCCAGAGGGCGAGTTCGGCGATCTGGTCGCAACGCGCGTCAATGTCTATGCCGTGCAGGTTGTGGCGCAGGATCAGCGCAGGCACAGCGCGTCGAAATAGCTCAAAGTCGGGGTAATCGTGTCGCAACGCCGGGCCAAGCTCTTCATCGTTGTAGGCTTCTTCATAGATCGTCTGAAACAGATCGAAGCAATAGAGCAGAAAATGGCCGCTGCCGCACGCCGGGTCGAGGACTTTCAAGTCGCGAGGATCTTTCTTCTGCCGGTGCGGAACGTAAACGGGTTGATTGGCTAACTCTGCCTGAGATGCCTCCCGCATCTTTTCCTGCTCCTCCTGGATTGCACGGAGGAATAGTTCCCAGAGTGTTCTGAACGGCTTAATACTGTAAGCTCCCCCGCCATCATTGATCGTGAAATTGCACAGAGCCATCCAGATTGAAAGAGAATCATGGAGGACAGGCGCATCCTCATCCTTTTCAAGGCTGTCCCAAATCTGATCGAGAACGCTGAAATCGTAGGAGTTGTAAGGCTCACCCGTAATTTTGGCAAACTGTTCAGGGTGGATTGCCAACGAAATCCATCGAGCCAGATGGCCGTCATCACATTCGATCCCTGAAAGTTGTCCTTTGAACGCGGCTGCTACGGATGGAGGCAACACGCCCCTGCGTTGCCCGTCCTCACTACCCCACAAAAACTCCGCTGCTTTCCAGGGGTCACTTAAAAAAACTTCTTTGGGACGACGCACCAGATACTGACAGCGACCACTCAGCGCAGTATCGCCTTTGCGCATTTCGTACCAAGTTCGTCCCAGCGTGTTATCGGTCAGGAACTGGATGACGTAGCGCGGCGTGAAGAATTGATTGCGGACGGCGAGTTCGTAGCTGTTGCGTGGAGCGGTGGATTCATCGCGCATCTTACGCCGCTCTTCCAGGCTGTTGAAGTACTGATAGACCCAGCCGATGGTCTCATCTTCGGCCCAGACGCCGGCGATCTCGCGCGCGTTGAGCGTGTCGAGCAATTCGTTGAGCGCCTGTCTCCGGGGCCAGAGCAGACTGGCTTCGTCGCGGCGGTCGAAGAGCGCGGGGACTTCGCGTCCGATCTCGTCAAACAGGCACTCCAGATAGATCCGATAGCCGTGATCGGGGAGCGGCGCCAAACCCGGCGCCAGGCCGGAAAACTCCCGGAACCCTGCGGACTGTTCCCCGCGCGAGACGCATTCCTGCGTCAGCCCGCGCGATTCGAGCATTTTGAGCGGCGGATCAGGCGTTGGCGCGGGTCGAGATGCACGCCCGGCTGCGGCGCGATGCTTCCATCGAGCAGGATGTCGTAGACGCCCTCAAGCTGCTCGCGGTATTCGAGTTCGAGCAGTTTGCGGGCGCTCTGCGTCACTTCCTGAATCAATTTGCGCGTGGCGTTATCCATCTGAAATTGGTCGCCGTCTCTCACCACAGAGGTGCGGAGGATCGCCGAAGATTCGCAGAGAGGAATTGAAATAGTTTCTTTTCCTCTCTCTGTAGGTCCTCAACGTTCTCAGCGTCTCCGCGGTGAATTTTGTTTCACCTACCTTGTCGCTGCCGGAAACTGGGTAACGTCCTAAAGTAGTGTTACTGCCTGTAAGTGTTGATAGATGGCTCAGCCTCTTGCACAACCACTTTGATTGGCAAATCAGCCTCATCTGGTGTAAGCGCGGCCACAGGACGGGGCTTACAGATGCCTCTATCCATAAAGATTTCTTGCTTGTATTTATTGCCTTCAATGTCCTGAAATCTGACCGACAGGGTAAACGCTTTTGACGCTACCTCGAAATCAGTGAAGCGCGGCAGAGACGCTTCAGTCTTTTCTACAAGCTTTGTTTCACCGATTGCGAGTTTAACTATTTCTTTGAAGGTGTCCCTTCGGCAATCGTCCGTTGACGGCGTGAACGATTCGTGCTCCGGAATCCCCTGATTCGGCAATGGCGCCTGATTTATGATCGCCGTCTCGTCTATTGTTTCCATCGATGCCCGATCTTATTTTGGAG
>WNGB01004202.1_pt1 | contig 22154 bp, 18 predicted proteins | sample 5400681 | NCBI WGS metagenome assembly WNGB01 (sample SAMN13153367, study PRJNA577476) | soil metagenome | isolation source: 115 cm soil or saprolite under grassland replicate 2 | place: USA:California | collected 2016-06-15
TGCCGTCGTTCCTCGCGTACAACGCGGGCATCCTTCCGAAGCACGTGCTCTCCGCCGATCCGCTCAAGACCACGTCCTTCAACAAGGGCATCCCCGTGAGCACTGGACCATTCAAGGTCGACAAGTACACCTCGGGCCAGAGCGTCTCGCTCGTCCGCAACGAGAACTACTTCGGCCCGAAGCCGTTCCTCGAGAAGGTCGTCTTCACCGTCGTCGCCGATCCCAACACGCAGATCGCGCAGGCGCTCTCCGGTGACCTGCAGATCATGATCCTCGACAACAAGGCGGCGGTGGACCGCGTGAAGAGCGCGTCGGGACTGGTCGTCGTGTCACGGCCGCTCGTGCAGTACTACTGGCTCTCGCTGAATCAGACCGATAGCCGCTTCACGGACGTGCGCGTGCGTCAGGCGTTCGTCCACGCGATCGACCGTCAGGCGATCATCAAGTCGGTGGAGCTCGGCTACGGCTCAATCGCGAACAGCCCGATCACACCCGCCCTCGCCGCGTACTACGACCCGTCGCTCGCGTCGAAGTACCCCTACGACCCGGCGAAGGCGACCGAGCTCCTGAAGGCGGCCGGCTGGACGCCCGGAGCGAACGGTGTGCTCCAGAAGGACGGCAAGCCGTTCCAGTTCACCATGGACGTGGGTCAGCGTGGCATCCTCGAGCCGGTGAACGCGCTCATCCAGCAGGACCTGAAGAAGGTCGGTGTGGTCGTCGACCTCAACACGATGGAATGGAACGCCTACATCCAGAAGGACGTCGTGCGCCGCGAGTACACGGCGACGGTGAACTGGTGGACCTACCCCAGCGATCCGGACGTCTTCCCGTACTACCACTCGAGCGCCGCGGGCAAGGGCTTCAACATCCCGGGCTACCAGGACCCGAAGCTCGATGAGCTCCTCGTGCAGGGCCAGAGCGCGAGCGATCTCGAGTCCCGCAAGGCCGTCTACAAGCAGCTCCAGCAGTACACGTCCGAGGTCCTGCCGTACCTGTTCCTGTGGTACCCGCAGGAGATCGACGTACTCAGCTCGGCGCTGAGGGGCGTGCCCGAGCTCGGTCTTCGCGACGCGATGCATTACCTCGGCGAATGGTGGTTGGATAAGAAGTAATCCGCTTCCTTTTCCAGCGGAGCGCGTTGGGGGCGCTCGTGATCGTTTTCGCGAGCGCCCTCACCTTCTTCTTCGTGAATCTCGCGCCGGGCGGACCAGCATCGGTCATGCGTTTCGACGTCACCGCCGAGCAGCGCGAGGCGCTCATCAAGCGCATGGGACTCGATCGGCCGGTGATCGAGCGCTACGCCTTGTGGGTCACCGGCGCCGTGCGCGGAGATCTCGGCATCTCTCTCCTCACCGACGAGCCGGTCACGCAGCGCATCGGAGAGCGGCTGCCCAACACGCTCACCCTCGCCGGCGCCGCGCTCGTGCTATCGGTCGCGCTCGGCATCCCGATCGGGCTCATCCAAGCGCTCCGTCGTGGCAGCCCGCTCGATCACTTCCTGAGCCTCCTCAGCGCGATCGGTCTGTCGGTCCCGATCTTCTGGCTCGGGATCGTCATGATCCTCATCTTCGCGGTGTCTCTGCGTGTTCTCCCTTCAGCCGGTGTCACCGGGATCGCCGAAGACACGCTCCTGGATCGCCTGCGCCATCTCATCTTGCCCGCGACCGCGCTCGCGACGACCGTGCTGCCGACCGTCGTACGCTTCATGCGCTCCGCGGCGATGGACGTGCTGCAGGAGGACTACGTCCGCACCGCCGCGTCAAAGGGTCTCGCACCGCGCGTCATCCTGACGCGGCATGTACTGAGGAACTCCCTCATCCCGGTCGTAAGCGCGATCGGCGCGCTCGTGCCGCGTCTCCTCGGTGGGGCAGTGGTCACGGAGCAGGTCTTCAGCTGGCCCGGCATGGGCCGCCTCGCCCTCGAGGCCGCGCAGGGGCGGGACTACCCGCTCGTCACCGGCCTCACGGTGGTCGTCGCGGCGATCGCGGTCGCGACGACCCTGCTCGTCGACCTTGCGTACACGCGCATCGATCCACGGATCCAGGTCGCATGACACGGCTTGGGTACGCGGCGCTCGTGATATTGGCCGCGACCGCGCTGCTCGCGGTCCTCGGCCCGCTTCTGTGGACCAGCGCGCCGGAGACGACCAGCCCCGCGTTCGGGCTCGCCGCACCTAGCGCCGCCCATCCGCTGGGCACCGACGAGCTCGGTCGTGACGTGCTGAGCCGGATGCTCCACGGCAGCCGCGTGACGCTCCTCGTCGGTGTGGCCGCGATGCTGGCCGCGCTGCTGATCGGTGTCGTCGTCGGCGCGGTCGCCGGTTTCAACGGCGGATGGCTGGACGCGCTGCTGATGCGCTTCACCGACGGGATGCTCGCCGTGCCGGCGTTCTTCCTCATCCTCGTTGTGTTGACCGTTCTCAGCGCCGGCATCGGGACACTGGTCCTGGTCATCGGCGCGCTCTCGTGGATGCCGGTCGCCCGTGTCGTCTACGGCGAGACACTGCGCTGGAAGACGGCCGAGTTCGTCGTCGCTGCGGTATCGCTCGGCGTGCCGGCGCCGCGATTGCTCGTGCGGCACATCCTGCCGCAAGCGATCCCCTCGCTGGTCGTTTCGGCCACACTGGGCGTCGCCCTCGCGATCCTCACCGAGTCGGCCCTCAGCTACCTCGGCCTCGGCGTGCAGCCGCCGCTCCCGTCGTGGGGCAACATGTTGCAGCGCGCGCAACAGTACGTGTTCACGGCGCCCGCGCTGGCGCTGTATCCCGGGCTCGCGATCACCGCGGTGGTGCTGGCGTTCAACTTCCTCGGCGACGGCCTGCGCGACGCGCTAGACCCACGCCGTCGTCGCTAGTATCGGCGGCCTAGACGCAGGGGAGGACGACATGAAGACAGCCGATATCCGTAAGGCCACGCGGTATTCCGGCTATCGCAGCTTCCAGTACCTCGAAGGCGGCGCAGACTATCGTGAGTTCGCGCTCGCGAAGGAGCTCGACCGGGTTCCCTCCCGCAAGGTGGAGGTCACGACGGCACAGGAGGAACGCGTTCAGCGCCTCCTCGACGAGCATCTCGCGGTCTCCCTCCACGATCACTGCTTCGTTGTCCCCGAGGATTTCGCGGACCTGGCCGAATACCGTCGGCAGGGTCGCGACTTCACGGGCTACGCCGGCATGGCGCAGTCGGGCCTCGACGCGGTGTTCGACTGCCTCATGGACGGCACGGCCACGATCACCTCGAAGGCCGGCTGGAAGTGGGACGACATCATCTATGACCTCGGCATGCGCCTGTCGGACATCGCTCACCAGGACTTCGTCGTCCGCGGCGAAACAATGGGTGACATCCGACGCGCCAAGCAGAACAAGCAGATCGCGTTCATCGCGTCGCTCGAGGCAGCGACAGCCATCGAGAACGAGGTCGATCGTCTCGACATCCTCTATGGCCTCGGCATCCGGTCGTCGGGCATCGCGTACAGCGAGGCGAACACCCTCGGCAGTGGTCTGCGCGAGGACAGGGACGGTGGGCTCACCGAATTCGGGCGCCAGGCCGTGCGCCGAATGAACAGGCTCGGGATCGCGATCGACGTCTCGCACTCCGGTGACCAGACGTCGCTGGACACGATCGAGGCCAGCGAGAAGCCGATCTTCATCACCCATGCCGGCGCGCGGGCGCTATGGAACACGAAGCGCATGAAGCCCGATGAAGTGCTGAAGGCGATGGCGGCGAAGGGCGGTGTCATCGGGATCGAGGCCGCGCCGCACACGACGCTGACGAAGAACCACCCGAAGCACTCGATCGAGAGCTTCATGGAGCACTTCGAGTACTGCGCCGATCTCGTTGGCATCGACCACGTCGCATTCGGACCCGACACCCTGTTCGGCGATCACGTCGGGCTCCACCATTACTTCGCGAAGCAGCTGTCGATCCGCGCGGCGCATGGCGCGCAGAAATTCGAGGAGGTCGAGTTCGTCGACGGCATCGAGAACCCGGCCGAGGCTTTCCCGAATATCGTGCGCTGGCTGGTGAAGCACGACTACTCCGACGCTGACATCGCCAAAGCGATCGGCGGCAACGTGATGCGCGTGCTGGAGGAGGCCTGGTTCCGGTAGGCCACACGAGAGCGGCGAAGGCCGCTCGACTATTCTCCGACGGGGCGAAAAGGGGAGCCGATCCGTTTTGAAGCGCGATTACCGGAAGTGGCACAGTCCCGCGCTCGACCGCGACATGGAGCTGCTCGTCTTCGGCGAGGGCGGCACGCCGGTGATCATCTTCCCGACGTCGATGGGCCGCTTCCACCAGTGGGAGGACTTCGGGATGATCGCCCACATGACGGAGCGCATCGACGCTGGGTGGCTGCAGCTTTGGTGCGTGGACAGCGTCGATTCGGAGTCGTTCTACGACAAGAGGAAGGCACCGGGCGATCGCGCCGCGCGGCACCTCGCCTACGAGCGTTACCTCGTCGAGGAGCTCCTGCCGGCGATCCGCGCCGAGAACCCGGTCGACTTTCTCATCGTCGCGGGCGCCTCGTTCGGCGCCTTCCACGCGCTCGCTTTCGCCACGCGTCGGCCCGGTCTCGCGCGCAAGGCGATCGGCCTGTCCGGCGCGTACGACGCCTCGCGGTGGCTCGGTGGCTCGCGCGAGGGTGAAGCGTACTACGTCAACCCACTGACCTTCCTTCCGAATCTGAACGACGAGCGTTACCTGGGGCCGCTGCGCGCGACGGAGATCGTCATCGCGACGGGGCACGACGACCCGAACGCCGAGGAGTCGCGCCGCATGGCCGCGACGCTCCAGGCCAAGGGCGTACCGGCGAGCCTGCACGTGTGGGATGGCTGGGCGCATGACTGGCCATATTGGAAAGAGATGGTGGACGTGTTCCTGTGAGCAAGGCCGTCGGACTCCTGGTCGGGCGCGAGAACACCTTCCCCGGACCGTTCATCGAGATGGTCAACCGGAGGGGCGTGGCGCTGGGCGTGAGCGCGGAGCTCGCCGTTCTCGGCGGCACGCGCGAGCTCGAGGTGCCGCGCTACCGCGTCATCGTCGATCGCATCAGTCACGAAGTGCCCTACTACCGCGCGCATCTCAAGAGCGCCGCGCTCATGGGCACCGTCGTCGTCAACGATCCGTTCTGGTGGGAGGCCGACGAGAAGTTCTTCGAGTGCACACTCGCGAGGATGCTCGGCGTCGCGGTCCCGAAGACCGTCGTGCTGCCGAACAAGTCCTACATCTCCGACATCAGCGACCAATCGCTGCGCAACCTCGAGTACCCGCTCGACTGGGACGGCATCCTGTCGTACGTCGGCCTCCCGGCGATCCTGAAGCCGAACACGGGCGGTGGCTGGAAGGACGTCTATCGCGTCGATTCCAAGCAGGATCTGCTGTGGGCGTATGACCAGTCGGGCAGCCTCAGCCCGGGCCACCGGCCGAAGACGATGATCCTGCAAGAGTTCATCAAGTGGGAGGACTACATCCGATGCATCTGCATCGGTCGCACGAACATCCTTCCCATCCGCTACGACCCGACCGCGCCGTTCGCCGACCGGTACGTCGTGCACCGTCCCGTCGACGGTGAGCTGCGCGAACGCGCGGTGCACGACGCCAGCGCCCTCGTGGACGCGCTCGGCTACGACATGGACACCGTTGAGTTCGCCGTGCGCGACGGGACGCTCTACGCCATCGACTTCCTGAACCCCGCGCCGGATTTCGACTCGTTCTCCATCAAGGACGACAACTTCAACTGGGTGCTCGAGAAGATGAGCGACCTCGTCATCGGCTACGCCACGGGCGCCGCGACTCCACCCTGGAAAGGCGAGCACCGCTGGTGGCGGCACGTGCGGTCATGACCAGCGAGCCGCCGTTCGTCGTCGCGTACAACGCGCTCCTCTCGGATGCGGCGACGGCAGCGGCCAGTGCGGAAACGCTGGCGGAAGGTCAGCGCAGCGCCCGCGCGGTGTTCGGGGATCGGCCACTCTGCGTCTCCCTGCGACCCAACTTCGTGACGAAGCGCCAGCACCTGGCGAACGCCGCGGCTTCCGAAGCGCTGTACGGCGCGCTGACGCGACTCGAGCGCGCGCTGCTGCGCGACGAGGACCTGCGCCGAGAGCTCGATCTCTCACCCGAGGAGGACCGCCTCGCCCTCGCCGATCCCGGCTTCGCGGCCGCGTCACCGTCATCGCGGCTTGACGGCTTCGTGTCCGAAGGCGTCATCCGCTATGTCGAGTACAACGCGGAGTCGCCGGCGGGGATGGCGTACAACGACGTTCTGGTAAAGATCTTCGACCGCCTGCCGGCGATGCGCGCGTTCCGCAAACGCTACAGGGCACGGCCGCTCCGCGCCGCGAGCAAGCAGCTCACGGTGATGCGCCGCGCGCACGGGCGGAGGGTCGGCACCATCGCGATCGTGGACTGGCGCGGCCTGCCGACGCTGACGGAGTTCGAGATGTTCCAACGCACGTTCACGGACCTGGGCGTGAGGACCGTCATCTGCGCTCCCGATGACCTGACCTACCGGGCAGGCCGATTGCGGGCGAAGGGCACGCCGATCGACCTCGTCTACCGCCGCGTCCTGCTGTCCGAGCTCCTTGCGAAGCCGGAGGTCGCGAAGCCGCTGCTGCGCGCGTATCTCGCCGGCGACGTCACGGTGGTGAACAGCCTTCGGGCGAAGCTCCTGCACAAGAAGGTGAGCCTGGCCCTACTCTCCGACGACAGGTATGCCGGGCTGTATACGCCGGCACAGCGGCGCGCGATCGCGCGACACGTGCCGTGGACGCGCAAGGTGCGCGAGGGTCACACGACCTATGGTGGCAAGGTGGTCGACCTCACCGAGTTCGTCCTGCGCCACCACGAACGGCTCGTGCTGAAGCCGAACGACGAGTACGGCGGCAAGGGCGTGGTGCTCGGCTGGACGGTCGACCGACACGAGTGGGAGCAGACCCTGCTCGGCGCGCTCACCTCGTCGTTCGTCGTCCAGGAGAAGGTCGGCGTACCGCGCGAGCCGTTCCCGGTGCTGCTCGACCGCGTCCACTTCCTCGACCTGAGCGTCGACTGCGATCCGTATCTCTTCTGGGGGCGCGTCGGCGGCCAGCTGACACGTCTTTCGTCGAGCGCCCTGCTCAACGTCACGGCGGGTGCTGGGAGCGTCGTTCCCACCTACGTGCTGGACGGTGCGGCGTGAAGGTACGAGATGTCCCGCGTCTCACGATCGGAATCGAGGAGGAATTCCAGATCGTCGATGCGGAGGGGCAGCTGCGCAGTCACATCGAGACGCTGCTCGCCGCAGCGGGCGGACGGCTCGGCGATCAGCTGAAGCGCGAAATGATGCAGTCCGTCGTCGAGGCCGGTACGAAGATCTGTGCCGACGTGAGCGAGGCCCGCGAGGAGATCTTCACCCTTCGCGGGACGATCTCGGCGCTGCTGAAGCCCGCCGGCCTCCGTATCGCATCGGCCGGGACGCATCCCTTCTCCCACTGGCAGGATCAGGAGATCACCGAGCACGAGCGGTACAAGATGCTCGAAGAGGAGCTGCAGGACGTCATCCGCGAGCTGCTGATCTTCGGCCTGCACGTCCACGTCGGCATCCCCGACCCCGAGCAGCGCATCGAGGTGATGAACGAAGCGCGCTACTTCCTGCCGCATCTGCTCGCGATCTCGACCTCGAGCCCGTTCTGGCTGACCCGCGTCACCGGACTCAAGTCGTACCGCCAGATCATCTGGCAGCGTTTCCCGCGGACCGGGATTCCACCGGACTTCAGCTCCTACGACGAGTACGAGAACTTCGTGGAGCTTCTGGTCAAGACGAAGTGCATCGACGATGGCAAGAAGATCTGGTGGGACCTGCGCCCGCACGCGTTCTTCCCGACGATCGAGTTCCGCGTCTGCGACGCGGCGACGCGCGTCGAGGAGACCCTCTGCATCGCGGCGCTCACCCAGGCGATCTGCGCGAAGCTGCTGGTGCTGCGCGCGCGCAATCAGGGCTTTCGCCGCTACGCGCCGAGCCTCATCCAGGAGAATAAGTGGCGCGCGGTCCGCGGCGGAATGGACGCGAAGCTCATCGACTTCGGAAGGCAGATCGAGGTGCCGATGCGCGATCTCGCGGTCGAGCTCCTCGAGTTCGTGGACGACGTCGTCGATGCGCTCGGCTCGCGTCGTGAGGTCGAGTACCTGCAGACGATCGCGCGGGAGGGGACAAGCGCCGATCGGCAACTGCGGACGTTCGCTGCCACGGGGCATCTGCACAAGGTCGTCGACCAGCTGGCAGAGGAGACGATCGCGGGCGTACCCGTCATGGCGCTATGACCAAGAGCGTCACGCAGGCCGTCGAGGAGCTGGTCCGCGCGACCGTCGGCCTGTCCGACGCGGACATGGGTCGGCCGTGGACGTGGCGCGAGTATGACGAGGAGGGCCTCAGGTTCGCCCTCCTCATGACGCACCACGAGCTTCGTGATCTCGCGGTTCGCCTCGCTGCGCTCCGTCAGTCGGAGCCCTCCGAGGCGCAAAGGATCCTCGCGCAGTACCACCAGACGTACCGCGACCTCACCGGCGCGCTCGCGGGCGTGCGCAGCGATGATCTCGACCGCGCGCCGGCCGAGGGGGAGTGGCCGCTGCGCGAAACGCTGAAACACATGCTGGGAGCCGACCACGGCTTCCTCGCCGTGAATCGTTTCGCGCTCGTGCACCACCGCGCCGGCCTGCACGACGAGCCGCCGGAGGAAGAATGGCCGGTCTTTCGGAAGGACTACGCGGCACCGAGCGATGCCGTGGACGGAACGGTCGAGAACGTCCGAAACTCGTTCTTCGCGGTCCATCGACGCATCTTGCGCGAGCTCGCGGACGTCACCGACGCCGAGTTGGAGCAGCCGGCATGGTTCTGGGATGCGGACAAGTCGATCCGCTTCCGCCTGCATCGCTTCGAGGAGCACTACCGCCAGCACACGATCCAGATCGACAAGACGTTTGCCGTCATCAGCCCGCCGAGGGAGGCCCATCGGCTCATTCGCAACGTCTACAACGCGCTGGCGGACGTGGAGAGCGCGACCGAGCCGGCGGAGGACCTCCGAGCGCTAGTGGCCGTGACGATCTCTGAGCGGGCGGCGGAGATCACCACCTCGACCTCAGGCGGCGCTCGAGCGCTAGGGCGGGTCCTCTAGCGACGCGATCTTCTCTTGCACCGTCGTCCTGGTCACTTCTCCATCGTCTGAAACCAGAGGTCGCATCAGATCAAGATTGCCCTGACGTAACTGCGCCACTTCGAGATGTGCGCGTACCATGCGTAGCGCGCAACAGAGGGGGCCAAGAATGACTGGAAGACATGTTTTCGCGCTGCTCGCGACGGCCGCGATCGTGGCTGTTGGATGCGGGGCTGCAGCACCGGCGGGCGCAAGCCCGACGACCGCCGCCAGCACGGCGAAGGCCGAAGGCGCGAAGACCGACGTTCTCGGGGATGGCAAGATCACCGCACTGCCGCCGGGAACGCTCTACGTCCAGTACCTCGATGTTCCTCAAGCTGCCGGAGCGCCGATCACACACGCGCACATCGCCGGATTCGTCTACACCCACACCGGTACGCACCGGCTGGCGATCGACGGCGGCGAGACGAAGGACGTGAAGGCCGGTGAGGCCGCCTTCGTCCCCGCCAATGTCGGTCATACACACAGCAACCCCGGGACATCTGCGAGTGGCTGGTACTTCATCAGCATCCGTCCGAACACGGCGCGCACGGCCTCGCCCACGTTCCCCGGACAGAAGGAAGCATTCGCGACACCGGATCTGCCAACGCTACCCGCGGGCGCGTACTCGCTGGGTCTGCGCCACGTCACGGTCCAGCCGAACGGGCGGACCGCTGCGCACAAGCACGGTGGGATGGAGACGATCCTTGTGCTGGACGGTGCCGTCGAGGTCCGCGTCCAAGGCGCAGCGATGAAGATCCTTCAGAAGGGCGATGGGACGTTCATCGAGGCGGACACACCGCTGCAGGTCTGGAACAAGGGCACGGTGCCGGCCAAGTTCCTCGCGTTCTTCGTCACGGCGGATGGAAGGGCCTTCTCGACGGACGTGGACACGAGCCCGTAGCCCACTGCTGCGTTCAGCCGCCGACCCCGCGGCGCCTACGGCCCCTCGCCGCGTCCGAGCTCGAGCGTCACCGCTGTCACGACGTCGCCGGCTTTCTGAAGCCGCGGCGTCTCGATGAGCGCGATCGTGTCACGCGGGGTGTGCAGGATGATGTCGCTCCACAGGATCAGCGACGACGGCACGCCGCGCTTGTTGAACGTCGTCTGATCGCTCCCTCCGCCACGGATCGATCGAAAGGGGATGCCCAGCCGTTGGGCGACGGCGCGGATCCGGTCGACCAGCGTGCTGCTCTCGTCGGATGCCTCGAGCGTGTTGCCGCAGCAGGCGATCACATCGAGGTTGAGGTACGCGACGAGACTCTCGACCCGACCAGGGGAGACCGCCATGCGAGTGGCATAGGCCTCGGAGCCAAGGAACCCTTCTTCCTCGCCGGCGAACGCGACGAAGACGATCGAGCGTCGGAGTTCCACACGCCTCGCTGCGAGCGCTCGCGCGACCTCGATCGTGACAGCGGGGCCGGAGGCGTTGTCGTTCGCGGCGGCGAAGACGGTCCCGTCCGGGTCGGTGCCGACCCCGTCGAGGTGGCCGCCGACGAGCACGGCTCGCCGCGACAGATCCGGATCGCTCCCGCGCAGAAGGCCGACGACGTTGATTCCTTCGATCTCCTGCACGGGCGTGAGCGGGAGCGTCATGCGCACAGTGATGTCGGTCTCGAACGCCGGTGACGGCGCCAGTGGGTTCGACCGTCGCGCGCGAACCGCGTTCTGCACCTGGGCGACCGTCTTCGCCGCCGGAGCCAGCAGCTCGTTCGCGACACTCTCGCTGATCACGAGCACCGGGATCGTCGGAGCAAAGAAGCGCGGGATGAACGAGTAACGGATGGAGGTATCGCCGATGATGAGAATGCCGACCGCGCCCTCCGCGAACGCGCTCTCGACGGCACTGCCCGCCGTGGGGCCGGTGACGAGCGCGATGCGACCGCGCGTCGTGACGCCGGCGAAGTCATCCTGCCCGCTGCCCTTCGCCGCGCCGCCGACCACGACGATCGGTGCCTCGACGTCGCCGCTGCCTGAGCGGCCGCCCACGCTCTCGGTGAAGTCGACGCGGTGCTTCCACGATTTCGCAGCGGCGCCGGTCCGGGAGAGCTCGGGCGTAGCGCTCAGATCGACGATGGGCATCGTGAAGCGCTGGAAGTACGTGCTCGCATCTCCCAGCGGCTCCAGTCCGATCGCTTTGAACTGATCGGCTACGTACCGCGCGGCATCGAGGTAGCCGGGCGAACCGCTGTAGCGACCGCCGCGCGCCGGGTCGGCGAGATAGGCGATATGTTCGCGCGCCCGCGCGCCGTCGAAGACAGCGTCGGGGATGGCGACCGCGCCGGTCGGCGACGCGCTCGGCGATGCAGCCGGCGTCGGCGACCCGCCGACCGTGGCGGGTCCGCACGACGCGACGAGGAGGGCCGCGATCAGGAGTCGTTTCATCCCGTCGCGGCCATTTCGAGCACGGACTGCAGCACCACTTCGCCTGATGCGCGCAGTCGGGCCGGATCGACCGTCCTCGGCGTGTCGCCCACGGTGTGGAAGGGTCCGACCTCGGTCCCCGAGAGCATCACCGCCGGCACGCGGCGACGGAGGAAGGCGAGATGGTCACTGCCGCCGATGCCCGGTATGTAGCCGAGGTCGTAGCCGAGCCGCTCGGCGGCCGCCTTCAGCCGCTGGTGCAGCTCGAAGCTCTCGTCGGAGGCGGCGAGCCCGCCGCAGCATCCATTCATGTCCAGATTCACGAACGCCACGATGTTGTCGGCGCGGTACGGCGTGGTCACGGCGTTCGCCAGGAAGGCATCCGCGCCGATGAGCCCCTCCTCCTCACCCGAGAACGCGACGAAGATCACCGAGTTCTGGAGCATCGCCTTGTTCGCGGCGAGCACTCTCGCGACCTCGATCGTGACGGCCGGCCCCGACGCATTGTCGTTCGCCGCCGGGTAGATCGTGCCATCGGGATCCGTGCCGACGCCGTCGAGATGTCCGCCGACAACGACGAACTTCTTCGCGCGTTCCGGATCGTTCCCGCGGAGCATGCCCACGACGTTCATGGTCCGGACCTGCTCGGGCGCGGCGATCGAGACCTGGATGCGGACGCGCGTCGGGGTATCGAACGAGAGCGGCTCGGGAGCGCTGCGGACGAGGCTCGGCCGCTGGTCCGAACGGCGGCGTCGCTCCTCGAGCGTCCGCCGCAGATCCGCGATGTGCTTGCCGGACGGCGCGATGAGCTCGTCGGCCACGGCCTCGCTGACGGTGATGACCGGCAGCGTGTCCCTCTCGAAGAACGCGGAGTACGACGGTCGGATCATGCCGCGCTCGGGCGGGGCCACGAAGATGACGGCCTTCGCGCCGGAGCGGATCGCGGCGTCGATCGGATCGCCCTGCGTCGGACCGGCGATGAGCACGATGTTCCCCTCGGGATGCGTGCCCTGGTAGTCGCTGTAGTCCTGCGCGCGGATCCCACCACCCACATACACGACGTTGCCCTCGGCGGTGCCGCTCGCCGCGCGGCCGCCGACGCGTTCGCTGAAGTCCGTGCGCGGCTGATAGCGCTTCGCGTCGTCGCCGATGCGCTCGAGCACAGGCATCCCGTCCAGCTTGACGATGTTGGTGCCCCAGTTCTGGAAGAACGTCCCGTCGTTGCCCAGGGGCTCGAGGCCGATCGACCGGAACTGATCGGCCACGTAGCGAGCCGACTCGTTGAATCCGGGCGAGCCGATGTACCGGCCGGCGCGCGCAGGATCGGCGAGCCAGTCGACGTGCGCGTGGGCGCGGGCGGCGTCGAACTCGCGCGCGACGGAGACGTAGCCCTCGGCGGGCCCGATGTACGGGCTCGCGAGCCGGAACGCGATGAACATCGCGACGACCGCCATGCCGGTGCGCAGCGACAGGATCTTTCCGAGCGCGACCGGCGCACGCTCGAGGAAGGTTCGCAGGCCGTGGCCGATCAGGTTGAAGCCGAGGATGGCGCTCGCGAACGCGGTCGCGGGGACGAGCGCGATCCACGGCGCGTTGAAGATCTCGAAGCGACCCTGCGCGAGCAGCGCCCCCCATTCGGTCGTCGCGAAGATGAACTCGCTTCCTCCGCCGCGCGCGGTCACCGCGGTGGACACGGTCTGGCCGCCGCCAACGACGATGCCCAGGAACCCGAGCTCGCCGAGCACGAGCAGGATCGCACTCGCCTCGAGCGCCGCTGCGACAGCGAGCATCGGCAGCAGGTTCGGCAGGACGTGGCGCGCGAAGACGGCGAACTCGGAGAGGCCGAGGGATCGCGCGGCCTCGAGGAACGGCCGTCCGCGCAGCGCGACGACGGCCGAACGCGTCGCGCGGCCGAATCCCCACCACCCGGTGATCGCGAGCGCTGATGCGAAGGCGCTGACACCAGAGCGGATGTCGAACGCGAAGATCCACAGCATCGCGAAGAGCACCGTCGGGAAGGCCCCGAACGCATCGATGAGCGCGGACACGCCGCGATCGAGCGTCGAGCCGGCGAACCAACCGGCGAGCGCACCGAGCGCGGTCCCCACGACGAGGCGCACCGCGAGCACGACGAAGGCGATCGCCAGGGTCGCGCGCGCGCCGTACAGGACGCCCGCCCATAGGTCGCGGCCGCCGCGGTCCGATCCGAGCGGGTAGCCGTACCTACCGGGGTCGAAGGGCGCGAGGACCGAGCGCGTGCCGTCCACGATCAGCGTGGCGCTCTTCAGTGGATCGACCTTCGTGATGAGCGGCGCCGCGACGGCGACGGCGATCCAGCCACCGATGAGCGCGACGCCGAGGATCAGCTGCCAGGTCAGCGCCCGCCGCATCAGGAGGCGGCTCCCGTCGATGCATGCACCAGGCGCGCGGCGGCCGCGTCGAGCGCGAAGCGGACGCCAGCGATCGTCACGACGAGCGCGCCGAGCAGCGTGCCCGCGGTCGCCGCGTCGAATCGCTGGATCGCCTGAAGCAGGGAAAAGCCGAGCCCCGGCCACGAGAAGAACACCTCCACGACGGGCAGCGTCGAGAGGCCGATCGAAAGAGCGGCCGCGATCGCGCCCAGGATCGGCACGAGCGCGTTGCGCAGCGCATGACGACCGATGACGACACGCTCCAGGAGACCCTTGGACCGTGCCGTCCGCACATAGTCGGCGCCGAGCTCCTGGTCGACCGCGACGAACGCGAAGCTCGCGATCTGCGCGAACGGGCGCGCGCCCAGGACGAGTGTCGGAAGGATGAGATGGTCGTCGATGCCGAAGCCAAAGCTCGGCCAGAGGCGGATGTTGTAGCGCCGCACCATCTCTGCGGATAGAAGGATGAGCAGGATCGCGAGGAGGAAGGACGGTGTGGAGATCACCGCCGTCGTGCCGCCCAGGAGCGCGCCGCGGAGCCGGCCGCTGCGCGTTGCGGCCGCAACGACGCCGACAGCGACACCGAGGACCGTGGCGAGCGTCACGGCGAGGCCGACGAGCAGCATGCTCTTCGGATACGCGTCGAGTAAGACCGCAGCCATCGACCGCCGTCGCCCGCCGAGGATCGAGGTCGTGGTGGCTTCGCCGAGCGAGCCCTGGAACAGGCTCGCGAAGTAGTCCTGCGTCCCTTCCCAGGCCTGAGTGAGGATGTCCCACAGCGGCGCATGATCGAAGCGCGTGCGTGCGGCGACGAGCGCGATCTGCGCCAGGACCACGATGAGAACGAATGTGAAGACGACGAGGAGGACACGCGTGAGGACCGCCACTGCAGGGCGACTCAACGCGGGTCGACGAGGGGCATGTCGACCTAGAATACCGAGCAAATCTCCATGAAGTTCTACGTCACGACCGCCATCGCCTACGTCAACGACCGGCCCGGACTCCATCACGGATACGAGTTCGCTGGCGCGGACGCGCTGGCGCGTTTTCGCCGTCAGCGCGGCGATGACGTGTTCTTCCTCACGGGCACCGATGAGAACGCGACGCGCAACGAGCAGGCGGCGAAGGAGCAGGGTATCCCGACCCGCCAGTTGGTGGACAAATACGCCGGCGAGTTCCGGCAGATGGCCGATCTCTGGCACATCTCGTACGACCGGTTCATCCGGACCACCGATGCGGACCACGTCGCGGGCGTGCAGGAATTCGTACGCCGCTGGATCGCGAACGATGATGTGTATCTCTCGAAGTACGAGGGCCTCTACTGCACGAGATGCGAAGCGTTCTATGAGGAGAGCGACCTCGCGGGCGGCCGCTGTCCGATCCACGACACCACCGACACCATTCAGCGACTCAGCGAGGAGAACTACTTCTTCCGACTGAGCAAGTACGAGAGGGCGCTCAAGGACCTCTACCGCGAGCGCCCCGAGTTCTGCGTTCCCGAGATCCGCCGCAACGAAGTGCTGGGCTGGCTCGACCGCGGTCTGCGCGACATCAGCGTGTCTCGGCGGAACCTCACGTGGGGGATCCCGTTCCCCGACAAGCCCGGCCACACCGTCTACGTGTGGTTCGACGCGCTCATCAACTACGTGACCGGAGCCGGTTTTGGCACCGACGAGAAGAAATTCCAGACGTGGTGGCCCTGTGACGTCCACGTGATCGGAAAGGACATCACGCGCTTCCACTGCATCTACTGGCCGGCGATGCTGATGGCCGCAGGCGTCGAGCTACCGCGGCAGGTCTACGCGCACGGCTTCCTCGAGTACGCAGGGCAGGGCAGGCTCTCGCGTTCGAGTGGCAACATGATCGATCCGATCGCCGCCGCCAATGAGTGGGGACCCGACGCGTTGCGTTATCTCTTGCTGCGCGAGGCCCCGTTCGCGAAAGACTCGCCGATCTCGCCGGAGATCCTCGATCTTCGCTTCAACGCGGATCTCGCGAACGGCCTCGGCAACCTCGTGTCGCGGGCGACGAAGATGGTCGAGCTCTACTGCGACGGTCGCGTCCCGTCGCCGGGACCCGGCGGCCCCTCCGAGAAGGCCCTCCGCGAAACCGCCGAGCGCGCGCTGCGTGAGCACGACGAGGCGGCCGCGCGTCTCGACTTCTCCGATGCGCTCGCCGCGGTGTTCGGCGTGGTCGAAGAGGCCAACAGGCACTTCCAGCGCACGCAGCCGTGGCAGTCCGTGAAGGACCCCGCGCGCAAGGCCGAGGTCGACGCCTCCCTCTACGCGGGGCTCGAAGCGGTGCGCGTCGTTGCCTATCTCCTGTTCCCGTACATGCCGACCATCAGCCCGCGCATCGCCGAGGTGCTGGGCGTGCAGTCGCCCGCGTCGGCGAAATGGGAGAGCGTCGCGCAGTGGGGCCTGCTTCAGCCGACGAAGCAGATCCGCCCTGCCCCCTCGCTCTTCCCGCGCCTCGAACGAGCGAAGAGCGCCTGACCCCCCGCGGTGATCGACGCCCACGCGCATCTGGACGACCGGCGTTTTGCCGACGATCTCGACGCCGTGCTCGCTCGCGCGTCTGCCGCGGGCATCGAACGCGTGCTCTCGTGCGCCGAGGATCTCGCGTCGAGCGAGCGCAATGTGCTCCTCGCCCGTCGCTACCCGTCCGTGCGCGTCGCGGTCGGTGTCCATCCGCACCGCGCGGCGTCGTGGTCGGACGACGTGGCGGGCATGGTGGACCGACTCGCCCGTGATAGTCACGTCGTCGCGATAGGCGAGATCGGCATCGACCTGTCGGGTCGAAGCGCGCCGCGCGAGGCACAGGAGCGCGCGTTCCTAGGCCAGCTCGCGCTGGCACGTACGCTCGACCTGCCGGTCGTCGTCCACGTCCGCGACGCGGGTGGGGTCGCGCGCGAGCTCGTCGATCGCGCCGGCGGCGCGCGCGGCATGGCGCACTGCTTCAGCGAGGGTCCCGCTGAGGTCGACGAGTGGACCCGGCGTGGTTTCGCGGTGTCGTTCGCGGGAACGGTCACGTATCCGAGGAACGGTGCGTTGCGCCTGGCCGCCGCGCGCGCGCCCGCGGACCGGCTCCTCGTCGAGACGGACGCTCCGTACCTCACGCCGCAGGCGCGCCGTGGCGAGCGGAACGAGCCGGCGTTCGTCCTCGAGACGCTCACCGAAGTCGCGGCCGCCCGCGGTCAGGAGGCCGGCGAGCTCGGTCGGCAGATATCCGAAAACGCTCGGAAACTCTTCGGAGAACGCTTCTAGGGAACACATCCGAGCCAGCCGACGTATGTATGAGCAGCACACGGAAAGGCTGGTGAGGGACATGCGTCGTTCCTGGCGCCTTCTCGCGCTACTCGCGTTCGTGCTCGTGCTTGCTGCGGCCTGCACCGCCGGTGCGCCTGCGGCGAGCCAGCAATTCAGCAACATCGGCAACAACCTGAGCGACAGCGCCGCAAAGGGTGCACCCGGTGCCATCCCCGCGTCCGGCGTAGGGACGACGGCCGAGAACGGCATCCCGACGCTGGTCACCAACCCCAGCCGCAACTTGATCTTGACCGCGAACGTCCAGATGCGGACGCAGGATCCGTGGGCGACCGCCGACAAGGCCCGCGCGATCGCGAGCGGCCTGGGCGGCGACATCCTCGCCATGAGCCAGACCGGTCAGGGCGAGAACCGCAGCGCCCTCATCACCGTCCGCGTCCCGTCGGATCGTTTCGATGAAGCGCTTCGCCAGCTGAAGCTCCTCGACGGCGAGGTCGTCACCTCGAACGTCGACGCGAAGGACGTCACCGACCAGTTCGTCGACCTGCAGGCGCGCCTCGTCGCGAAGCAGGCGGAGGAGCAGCGGTACCTCCAGCTGTTCCCGCAGGCGAAGACCGTCGACGAGACGCTGAAGATCGACGCGGCGCTGGGCAACGTGCGCACTCAGATCGAGCAGCTTCAGGGCCAGATCAACTCGATCAAGACGCGCACCGAGTTCTCGACGATCACGATGTCGATCGCCCCCATCGTGACCGTGCCCGCTGAGACGGCAGCTACGTGGGACCCGGCGAAGACCTTCGCCAAGGCGATCGCCGCACTGTCCGTGTTCTTCAAGTTCGCGGCCGATCTCACGATCTGGACCCTCGTCTTTGGGTGGATCCCGCTCATCGGTCTTGCGATCGCCCTCGTGGCGTCGCGCATGCGCCGCCCGGGTGTGGCCGCCAGCTAGCTCCCTCCCTCCGCGGCGCGGCGGCCCACGTCCATGGGGCCGCCGCGCTTCATCTCCTAGACTCGGCCCCGATGGCCGACGTGCGGATCCGCCCGGTGAACGAGCTCGACATCGAGGCGATCTGCCGCATCGACGAGCGCATCACCGGCGCGTACCGCCCCGAGGTATGGGAAGACCGCGTCGTCTACTTCATCCGCCGCGACCCCGACTCATCGCAGGTCGCGGAGATCGACGGCACGGTGGTCGGCTTCATGCTCGGCGAGGTGCGCGGCGGCGAGTTCGGGATGGAGGAGCCCACCGGCTGGTTGGAATTCTTCGGCGTCGATCCCTCGGCGCGCGAGCGCGGCATCGGACGCAGGCTCACCGATGCATTGCTCGCCGGTTTCAAGAAGCGTGGCGCGCATGTCGCCCGCACGATGGTCCGCACGCAGGACGCCGAGATCGCGCGGTTCGTCGCGGCCATGGGATTCGTACCTGCGCCGGTGGCGGCGCTGGAGAAACGGCTGGCCTGATCGCGCGGGTTCGTGTTCGCTCCGGCGAACGGTATGACCATTCGGGGAGTCCAACGGGTAACCTAGATGTCGTGAGCGACGAGATCCGCATGCTGCCGAAGCCCTACCACGAGGCCGTTGAGCACTGGCAGCGGCACAACTTCCCGGAGTACCCGGAGCTGAGCAAGCGCTGGCAGCAGTACTTCCCCAAGGACGACGAGTTCTGTCTGTGCGCGCGCATCGAGCAGGGGATGCCGGACGAGATCCAGGTCGGCGACAAGAAGGGCCAGCCGAAGGCGGCCGCGCCGAAGGAGCTCGACAAGGAGGCAGCGGAGCAGCTCCTCATGATCATCCGCGCGCAGGCCTCGACCGAGTTCGGGTCGATCCAGCAGCACCACGGCACCTTCGAGCGCGCCAACGACCCGCAGGATCAAACGTGGGTCCTGCGTGTCATGGCGGAGGAGCTCCGTCACGGCTATCAGATGATCCACCTCCTCACGTCGGCGGACTGGTCGTCGGTGACCGACACGAAGCCGCAGGACATGGTCGAGGAGATCCTCTCGATGCAGACCGGATCGCACGTGCTCGCGGCGTTCAACCTCGAGTACGACAGCTTCGGCGACAGCATCGTCTTCGCGGCGTTCATCGACCGAGTCGGCAAGTACCAGCTCACGATGCAGAAGGTCAACGCGTACGCCCCGATGGCGGCATCGATGCCGCCGATGCTGCGCGAGGAAGCGTTCCACCTCGCAGCCGGCGTCATCCCGATGCGACGCTGGATGGAGGCCGCGGCGCGCGATCGGAACGCCGCGATGGACGTCCCGACCATCCAGAAGATGGTCGTGAAGTGGTACGCGCGGGGCCTCGAAATGTTCGGCGACGAGCGCGGCGGGCAGACCAACGTGAAGCTCGGGCTCAAGGACATGCCGAACCGCCAGGCCCAGGACATGTACATCGAGGAGTGCGCGAAGATGCTGGACGACCTCAACCTCCGCTTCGTCCGTGCCCGGCTCGCGCATCTGTCTCGCGATCAGGCCGACGCCGCGTACGCGCGCATCAAGGCCGGCGAGGCGGTCGAGGGGATCGCACGCGACGACCTGCTCCGCCTGGCGGATCGCCGCTTCTTCCGCCGCCGCGGCGAGCCGGCGTTCCAGATGATCGGCTTCGACGGCGAGGCGTTCGACGACGTGGAGGCGTACATCGCGCACGCGCTGAAGCACCTGCCCGAGGCCTACCGCGCCTCGATCGACGTCAAGCACTGGATCGAGATGCAACGCAAGGTCAGCACGGGCGAGCTCGAGCTGAAGAAGGCGATCGCGTCAATGCCGCGCCTGGCGCGCGTCGGCGGCGCGTGCCCGTGCTCGAAGTCGGTGCGCTGGGTGATGGAGTTTTAGAGACCGGACTCGGCCTGGACTCGCGGCTGGGGCTCTCGGCCGCCCAGCTGCGCGATCTCGCACCCGAGGCGAGCGCTCTCGGCTACCAGAGCCTGTGGACGAACGCCGGCGTCGACTACGACCCGGTCGCGATCTGCGTCGCCTGGCACGAACGGTCCGGCCTCCCCACCGGTGTGTCAGTGGTCCCGATCGCGCGCAATCCCGCGCCCGTCCTCGCCCTGGCGGCGCGGACCGCGCACGAGCTCACCGGCGGTCGATTCGTGCTCGGGGTCGGCTCAGGCAGCGTGACCGACCGGCCCATCGCCGCTGTGCGCGTGTACGTCGACGAGCTGCGCAAGACCGCGAAGGACGTCCCCATCTATGTCGGCGCACTCGGGCCGCAGATGCTCGCACTTGCGGGGCACCATGCCGACGGTGCCGCTCTGAACTGGTGCACGCCGGCCCAGGTCACCTGGAGCCGCGAGCGCGTCGGCCCACGGGCAAAGCTCATCGAGTACATCCGCATGTGCGTGGACGACGACGTCCCAGCCGCGCGGCTCGCCCTGGCGCGGCAGATCCTCGCCTACGCCCTGCTCGTCCGCCCCTCCGGCGCTCGCGGCTATCACTCGCACTTCGCGCGCATGGGATTCGCGTCGCACCTGGATCAGCTCGACGCGAAGCGCGCCGCCGGCGTGTCGGAGGATGATCTCGCGCGCGCGGTCCCCGCTGAGATGCTCTCGGCCTTCGGCTACGCCGGCCCCGCAGCGGGCGCCGCGGCGGCATTCCGGAGGCTGAGCGCCGGCCTCGATGTCGCCATCGTCCGCGTACTCGTGGCGCGGCCAGGCGATTTGGAGGGCGTCCGCGCCACGATGCGCGCCGCACTCGGCTAGGACGCAGCCACGTCGGTCGGCTCGTCGACGGCCGGCCCGGGATCGCGGAAGCGGCGCACCTCGTCGTCGCGCGCGTTCACGCCGACGATCGCGGCGGCGATGAGCGCCGCGCCCGCCGTCGCCGCGACCGCGGGACCGAACGCCTCGACCGCGAGGCCGGTCTGCAGCTGCGAGGTCTGCGCCATGCCGCGTCCGACGAGGAGGAACGCCGAGAGCGTCCGGCCGCGATAGGCCTCGTCGGCCTGCAGCTGGAAGATGCTGTTGCGCATCGTGGCCCACCAGGTGTCGGCGAAGCCGACGGCAGCGAGCGTCAGCGCCGAGAGCTCGAAGGATCGCGACCAGGCGAAGAAGGCGAACGACGCGACATAGGCGTAGCCCGACAGCATCATCGAGCGCCCCTTTCGATCCACTTCGCCGCTCATGACGAGCGCGCCGGTGCCGACGAGCGCGCCCGCTCCGAGCGCGCTGAGCAGGAACCCCAGTCCGTCCGGTCCGACGTGGAGGACGTCCTTCGCGACGATCGTGACGAGCGCGGTGTTCGCGCCGAACAGGCTGTGAACACATTCGAGGAACAGCAGATTCGCGAGGACGGGCTTGCCCAGCGTGTACCGCACGCCGTCGACGGTCTCCGCCCAGAGCGATCCGCGCACCCGATCGACGATCGTCGGCTTCCCCATCAGCAGCAGCGCGCCGATGATCGCGAGGAAGCTGGCGGCGTTGATGAAGTAGGGGAGCGCGGGCCCGGTGGTGACGATGAGGATGCCCGCGAGGCTCGGGCCGACGAGCCGCGCGATGCGGAAGACCGCCGCGTTCAGCGTGATCGCGTTCTGCATCTGGGCGCGCGGGACCATCGTCGTGTACAGCGCGCGCCGCGCCGGTGCGTCGAACGCCTGGAGCGTCGCGTTGATCAGGCTCGCCGCGTAGATGTGCCATACCTGTACCTGGCCGCCCGCGACGACGAGCCCGAGCGCGAGCGAGGTGAGCGCCGAGCCGCTCTGCGTGAACAGGAGCAGGCGGCGGCGATCGACGCGGTCGGCGATCGCTCCGGCGAGCAGACCGAACACGAAGATCGGGATCGCGCGCATCGCGCCGCCGATGCCGAGGAGCACCGGCGAACCGGTGATCTCGTACAGCAGCCAGGTCGTGAGCGTCTGCTCCATCCAGCTGCCGCACTGCGAGACCGTGAGGCCGGTGAAGTAGAGCGCGAAGTCGCGCTGTCGGAGCGGGGCGAGGCCCGGAGCGAAGCGCAT
>WNGB01004977.1_pt1 | contig 22149 bp, 22 predicted proteins | sample 5400681 | NCBI WGS metagenome assembly WNGB01 (sample SAMN13153367, study PRJNA577476) | soil metagenome | isolation source: 115 cm soil or saprolite under grassland replicate 2 | place: USA:California | collected 2016-06-15
GCCAGTTCCTCGAGTGCGCCCTGCTGGTTGTCCCAGTTCGGCGTCCGGACGGTGCCGGGCGCGACGAGGTTGAACCGCACGCCGCCGGGGCCGTACTTCGCCGCGAGGTTCTGGGTCAGATTCTGCAGACCGGCTTTGGCGGCCGAGTACTCGATGTTGCCGAAGGCAACGATGCCGTTGACCGAGCCGATCGTGACGACGGCGCCGCGTGCGTCGAGCAGGTGCGGCAGCGCCGCCTGGATGCAGCGGTTGGCGCCGACCAGGGTGAGGTCGAGCTGCCGGTGCCAGTCGTCCGGGGTGCCCTCCTCGTACTCGGTCGCGATGATGCAGCCACCGGCGTTGTTCACCAGCACGTCGAGCCGGCCGAACCGTTCCACCGTCGCGGCCACCGTGGCCGTGACGGATTCGTCGGAGGTGACGTCGCAGGTCAACGCGATCGTTCGCTCGCCGCCCAGCTCGCGGCCGACAGCCTCGGCGGTGGCGCCGTTCAGGTCGGTGACGGCCACCGACCCGCCCTCGGCGACGATCCGCGCCGCGACCGCCCGGCCGATGCCCTGTCCGGCCGCGGTGACCAGTGCGACCTTGCCCTCGAAGCGGTTCATCGTCCGCCGTCCAGCACGGTGTCGACCTTCTCGTCGGCGACCCGGCGCTCCAGCTTCTCGGGGTCTAGGTTGCGGCACAGCACGATCGAGCCGCCGCCGGCGAGCAGACCAACCAGGGTGTCGATGTCGACAGTCGTCGTCAGCACCCGGGCACTGATCGGCTCGGCCGCCGCGATCAGGTCCGCGTGGGTCCGATCGTCGTACGCCGGGGAGTCCGGGCGCGGCGGGTCGATCGGCACGTACAGGTCGCCGTGGTTGTATACCTCGGCGCCGTAGTCGATCACACCGTCCGGCAGCGGCTCGCGGAACCGGCCGCCGAGCGGCAGCAAAGCCGACGCCACCGTGACCCGCGAACCGCGCACCTCGGCGAGCCGGTCCGGGCCGACGATCGCGATGTCGCCGGTGCCACTGGTGAGCGACGCGTGACACGACCAGGCCGCCAACGCCCACACGACACCAAGCCAGTGCGGCGGCAGCGCCACCGTCACCGAGTCGCCCGGCTCGACGTCGAGCTCGTCGGTCAGCATGTTCGCCGTCTTGGCCACCCAGTTCGCGGTGGTCGCGTAACTGAGCTCGATCCGCTCACCCGACGCGTCGTCGTAGAACGTCACGAACGGCCGGCCGGGATCGCGCCGAGCCGACGCTGCGAACAGTTCCGGGAGCGTTGCTGCCATGTCCGTGAACCTACCTGGCTAGGCTCATGCCTCATGCGCAACGTGGTGATCATCGCCGGCGGGTCCGGTACCAGGCTCTGGCCGATGTCCCGCACCGGCCGGCCGAAACAGGTGCTGCCCCTGGCCGGCGAGCGGTCGCTGCTGCGGGTCGCGTACGACCGGCTCGATGGTCTGGTCGACGCGGACCGCATCTACGTCTGCACCGCCGCCGCGTACGCGGACCAGGTCCTGGAGCAGCTCCCAGAGCTGGACCCGTCACGACTGATCGGCGAGCCGGTCGGCCGGGACACCGCGAACGCCGTCGGCCTGGCCTCCGCCGTTGTCGGCCGCGACGATCCCGACGCGGTGCTGGCGATCGTCACCTCGGACCACCTGATCACGCCGGAGAAGGAGTTCGGCGCCTCGGTCGAGGCGGCGTTCGCCGTGGTCGAGGAGCGGCCGCGATCGCTGTGCACCTTCGGCATCGAGCCGACCCACCCGCACACCGGTCTCGGGTACGTCGAACGCGGCGAGCCGATCGCCGGCACCGGCGCCTACCAGGTCGCGCGGTTCCGGGAGAAGCCGGACCTGGCAACGGCCGAGGAGTATCTGGCGACCGGCCGGTTCTGGTGGAACTCCGGAATGTTCGTGTGGCGCGCCGACACGCTGCTCGGCGTGCTGGACGAACTGCTGCCCGAGTCGGCCGCCCCGCTGCGCCGGGCCGGTGCCGCGGCGGCAGGGCCCGAGCGCGACGCCGTGCTGGCTGAGATCTATCCGCAGTTGCGAAAGATCAGTGTCGACTTCGCCGTCATGGAACCCGTTTCGCAGGGCCGGACCGACGCCGACGTGGTCGTCGTGCCGATGCCGGTGCAGTGGCTCGACGTCGGCTCCTGGGCAGCGCTGGCCGGCACCCTCCAGACCGACGCTGAGGGCAACAGGACGCAGGCGCTGACCTGCCTCCTCGACTCGCGCGACAACGTGATCGTCACCGACGACCCGGAGCACCTGGTCGCGACCGTCGGCGTGACCGGCCACATCGTCGTGCACACCGCCGACGTCACTCCAATACCGGTACGGCGGCAGCTACATCTGAAGCCACGACACTCGTGGAAGCGGCGTGGCCGCTCGGTCGGAGCGCTGGAGTTCTCGGACGGCGTGTTCATCTGGCCGGAGGGCTTAGCTCATTACGTGCGGGAGCATGGAGCGCGGGGATCAGGGTGCGCCGGGTTCGGGGGTGTCGTCGGCCGGGTACTTGTCGGTGAAGGCCTGGATGGCTTCGCCGCTGACCGAGCCGCAGAACTGGCGGTGGCCGACCTGGGTCGTCTTGGCCTTCTCCTCGGTGGAGCGGTCGGTCGGCGCGCCCCAGTGCGAGAACGCGATGTGCTTGCCGGCCGGCCAGGCGTCGCCGTCGTTCGCGTGGAACGGCGCGATGATGATCTTGCCCTGCGAGGACGCCGGCAGCTTGCCCTTGGCGATCCGCTCGAGCAGCCGGAGCTGCTTCTTGTCCTTGCCGATCGTGTCGTCGTACCAGACGATCGTGTAGCCGTGCTCGAGGTTGTGCACCAGCGTGCTGATCGGCGGGCGGTCCGAGGTGTAGTACTTCTTGTCGAACGTCGCCGGGTACTGGTAGTGCCGGCCGGACGTGGGCGGGGAGTACTTGTACTTGATCACGATCCCCTCCTGGGTCTCGTGCTGCTCGTACGTCTCCGCGGGGTCGGTCAGCACCGCGTCGCAGGCCGCGGCGGAGGCCTTGGCGCCGATGTCGGCGGTCGCGGTGTTCTTGAGCCTTGCGTCCTGGATCAGCCGGATCGCCGGGTACGCGATGATGCCCAGCCCGACCACGACCGCGAGCACGACGATCAGGATCGTGCGGCGCCTGTCGGCCTTGGCCTGGTCGCGCTGCATCTTCTCGATCAGCTCGCGCCGCGACTGCTTCTGAGACTTGCCCACGGTTTCTCGACTTCCGGCTCGTATGGCGTGTCCCGCCGGCGGCGGGTGCGCAGCAGAGTGTACGCAGGAACGCTGAGAAGTATCTGAGCGTTCCGGGTCACCGAGACCCGAACGAGACCCGTAAACCAGCCACCTCGACGCCGTACCCCTCGGCATGGAGCAGTACGGCGATCCGCTCGGCGACCGCGCCGGCCAGCAGCGCATCCGAGGCGCTCACGGTGAGCGCGTCAGCCCCGACGCCGACCACTACAGCGTCCTGCCCCACAGCGTCCTGCCCCACAGCGGCCGCGACCACGCGCTGAGCCAGCTCGGGGTCCAGTTCCCGCGCACCCGCGGGTGGACGACGATCAGTGATGGCGGCCCAGGCGGCCTCGCGGGTTCCGAGGCTGAACAGGTCCGACTCGGCGTCGCGGACCAGCGCGGCCGCGCCCGGACCGTCCTCGCCGGCCGGCAGCACAACGTCGTCGGCGCCGCGCAGCACCGCGACCGGGATGCCGTCGGCCTTGCCCTTCACCAGTTCGCTCGCCGCGGCCAGCTCGTCGGCCACCGCGGGCAGCGTCACCGCGAGGGTGTTGCCGTGGCTGTCCGTGGTGCCGCGCAGGTCCTCGATCACCTGGATGCCCGCAGCGCCGATCGCGAGGTCGGTCTGGCCGTTGCGCCACGGCCGGCCGAGCGTGTCCGTCACGATCACGCCGACGTTCACGCCGTACCGGCGGCGCAGCTCGGCGCGCAGCGCCCGCGCGGACGCGTCCGGGTCGACGGGCAGCAGCAGCACGGTGCCGGGCGCGGTGTTGGACGTGTCGGTGCCGGCCGCGGCCAGCACCAGGCCGTGCCGGGTCTGCACGATCCGGGTGTTGTCGCGCTCCGCCACGACGCGGACCTGCTCGGCGTCCACGGCCTCGGCGCGGGTGACACCGGACAGCGTGCGGCCCTCGGCCTTGCTGACGATCTTCGAGGTGACCGAGATGACGTCGCCGTCGTCCAGCTCGGCGTTCTCGCCGATCAGCTCGGCCAGATCGGTGCCCTCGGCAACCTCCGGGAGGCCGACGACCGGCGTGACGGTGAGGCCCTTCCTCATCGCCGGACCGCCGCGGCGAGGTCGAGCGCCTCCGATGCGATCGCGGCCGTCGTATCCACGTCGGTCATCCAGAGCGGGACCGCGCGGGCCGCGATCCCGACCGCCTCGACCTGCGGGACCTGCTCGGAGTCCGTTGTGTCGAGCAACCATCCGTCGAGGACGCCGCCGTCCTTGCGGGAGCCGTAGTGCGCCGCGACCGCGCCGGCGCGGGACTCCACGCCGATCGTGGCGAGCACCTTGTCGGCCATCCCGCGGACCGGGCCCTCGCCGATGATCGGCGACACCCCGACGACCGGCGCCGCGGTTTTGCGGACCGCGTCCCGGATGCCGGGCACGCCGAGGATGGTGCCTACCGACACCACCGGGTTCGACGGCGGCAGCAGCAGCACGTCGCACTCGGCGATCGCGTCCAGCACGCCGGGCGCGGGCTGGGCCTTGTCCTGGCCGACCACGACGATCTCGTGCGCCGGCACCTCGGCGTGCAGCCGGACCCAGTACTCCTGGAAGTGCACCGCCTTGCGCGCACCCTCGTCGTCGGAGATCACCACGTGCGTCTCGACCCGGTCGTCGCTCATCGGGATCAGCCGGACCGGCAGCTTCCAGCGGTCGCAGAGCGCCTCGGTGACCGCGCTCAACGGGTACCCGGCGTCGAGCATCTGGGTGCGCACCAGGTGGGTCGCCACGTCCCGGTCGCCGAGTCCGAACCAGGTCGGCTGGACGCCGTACGCGGCGAGCTCCTCCTTGACCAGCCAGCCCTCGTCATCACGGCCCCAGCCGCGCTCGGCCGAGATCCCGCCGCCGAGGGTGTACATCACCGTGTCGAGGTCGGGGCACACCCGCAGGCCGAACAGCGTGATGTCGTCTGCGGTGTTGCCGATCACCGTGATCTCGGCGTCCGGGCGGGCCTGGACCAGTCCGCGCAGGAACGTCGCGCCGCCGATCCCGCCGGCCAGAACAGTCAGTCGCATGCCGATGAGTCTGCCGCAGGCGTCCAACTGTGCACATTCGCGGGCCAGGACCAGCGCCTCGATATGCTGCCGAGGGTCAACACCAAACACCGAAGGAGGCCACTCGTGGCTACCGACGCAACCAAGAAGCTCAAGGAGCCGGTGGCGTATCTCTTGCTGGCCTTCACCGGTCTTGTCGCACTGGGGTCGTTCATCGGTCTCTTCGTCGGCGACAGCTTCAGCGCCGCCGCGCTGACCGTCCCGGCCAACGTGTCCGACGTCGGCGTGACCGCGCTGGTGGTCTTGGCCGGCCTGGCGATCGCGGTCTGGCTCGTCACGCAGGGCGCCGAGCGTACGCCGAACGCGCGGCTGGTCACGCTCGTCGCGCTGATCATCACGGGTGTGGTGACGCTGATCAGCGTGATCGGCACCTTCGCCCTCTTCGCGGGGCCGCTCGAGGTGTCCACGAAGGTCCTCCGCTTCATCTACTCGGTCGGCGGGCTCGCGGTGCTCGGCGTCGTGGCGCTGTTCATCCTCCGGGCTTTCCAGGAGCTGCCGAAGCCGGCCAAGGCGATCAAGGCGGCCGGACCGCACGGCCAGTTCGCCGGCCAGCCGCACGGGCAGTCGTTCCCGCAGCAGGGCCAGCCGCAGTTCCCGCAGGGCCAGTACGGCGACCAGTACGGCGCGGGCCAGTTCGGCCAGCAGCAGTACGGGCAGTACGGCGACCCGCAGGCGCACTACGGCGACCCGGCCGCGCAGGCCCAGTACGACGCCGGCCAGGCCCAGTACGGCGAGCCGCAGCCGCAATACGGCGAGCCCCAGGCTCAGTACGGCGAGCCCCAGGCTCAGTACGGCGAGCCGCAGGCTCAGTACGGCGAAGCGCAGGCTCAGTACGGCGAGCCGCAGGCTCAGTACGGCGAAGCGCAGGCTCAGTACGGCGAGCCGCAGGCTCAGTACGGCGAAGCGCAGGCCCAGTACGACGCCGGCCAGGCGCAGTACGGCGACCCACAGGCGCAGGGCCAGTACGGCGAGGCGGCCGGGCAGGCGCACTACGGTGACGCGCACGCAGGCCAGCACGACGCGACCGCGCAGTACGGCAGCTACGGCGCCGGCTCCGCGGGCGGTTACGAGGCGGCGGGTCACCCGCAGGGCGACGCCGCGGCAGCGCCGAGCTGGGGCGGCCAGCAGTACGACGCGGCCGGCGCCGACAAGCCGGTCGACGAGGCGGCCGACGGCGTCGACGACGCGGCCGGCACCGGCTGGTCCGCCGAGGGTCAGCAGTGGGGCGAGCAGCACACCGAGCAGCCGCAGCAGCAGTGGGGCGGCCAGTCCGACCCGTGGCCGCCGGTGCAGGAGCCGCCGGCCGCCGAGCCGCAGCAGGGCGACACGTGGCGTCAGCAGCAGGGCTGGGGCGAGTCCGACCCGGACGCCACCGTCGTCGAGCGGCCGGCCGAGACCGAGCCGAAGAAGGACGACGGCCAGCAGGGCTGGTGGTCCCAGCCGCAGTAGCGGCACCGCTGCGCACCGAAGAACGACCGCCCTCCGGGCCGCCGGCACACCGCCGGCGGCCCGAGTTCTTCTCACCCGAACTTCCTGCGAGATCAGTCCTCTAGCAGACCACCGCTTGACTTTGGTGGATTGCAGGAATGTAATTTCATTCGTGTCGTTCGTTAGGACACTCGGTATCGGGGACCGGTGCGTACGCGGTGGGGCCGCGGCGCAGACGGACGAGGTCAGGTGAGCGGGCCGCAACCCGCACACGCAGGGAACGAACAGGGTCGAGGAGGTCGTACCGTGACAGATTTGATGGTTGTCGACGGCGACGCGATCGAAGAGGAACTCAACTGGCAGGAGCGGGCGTTGTGCGCCCAGACCGATCCGGAGGCTTTCTTTCCGGAGAAGGGCGGCTCGACCCGGGAGGCCAAGAAGGTCTGCCTCGGTTGCGACGTCCGTGGTGAGTGCCTTGAGTACGCCTTGCAGCACGACGAGCGCTTCGGGATCTGGGGTGGCTTGTCCGAACGTGAGCGTCGCAAACTGAAGAAACGCGCCGTCTGACTCGTGGGCCGTGACCCGGCCCACGACAGACAACGCGACACCACTGGGCGACAGCCCTAAAGTGGGCACTGACGACGGCGGCCATGTCGCCGCGTTAGGGTAGTCCGCGCCCCGGCCACATGGGACGGCGGCAGATGCCTCTCCCGACAGTCCCGAGGTGCAGCTACTCCGCATGGATCAACAAGCCCCCGCCGGCTGGGAGTTCTTCGACTCAGCCGACTTCCCGGCGGTGACTCCGGACGACCCCCTGGAGCGCGCTCCGCTGCGCCATGTGGTGACCGCAGTCGTCGTCGCGCACAACGGCGCCGAATGGCTGCCGCGGCTGACCGAGGCGCTCTGGGCGCTGGACCGCCGTCCGGACCGGCTGATCGCGGTCGACACCGGGTCCACCGACAGCACCGCCGCGCTGCTCAACGATCTGCCCGGCGTCGAGCCGGTGGTCGGCGCCTCGGCGCGGACCGGGTACGGCACCGCCATTGCGCGCGGGCTGGAGGCGGTCGGCTTCGCGCCGGCGTACTCCTCCTGGCGGCGCGAGGACGACCAGGCCCGGGTCGTGGAGTGGCTGTGGCTGCTGCACGACGACTGCGCGCCGGCACCGAAGGCGCTGGAGCAGTTGCTGCTGCAGGCGACGATCGCGCCGGAGATCGCGGTCTGGGGCCCGAAGCTACGTACCTGGCCGCGGGAGCGCGCGCTGCTCGAGGTCGGCGTCACCACCTCGCTCGGCGGCCGCCGTGACACCGGCATCGAGCCGGGCGAGTTCGACCAGGGGCAGCACGACAAGGTCCGGGACGTGCTCGCGGTCAGCTCCGCGGGGATGCTGGTGCGCCGCGACGTCTGGCGGGCGCTGAAGGGCTTCGACCCGCGGCTGCCGATCTTCCGCGACGACATCGACTTCGGCTGGCGGGCCCGCCGGGCCGGCTACCGGGTCGCGGTGGCGCCGGAGGCCGTGGTCTACCACGCGCAGGCGGCGGCCGGTGGCGAGCGGGAGATGGCCGGCACCCGGCGGCACGCGTACCAGGTCGACCGCGCGCACGCCTACTACACCGTGCTCGCGAACGTGCCGGGCAAGATGATCCCGCTGCTGGTGCTGCGGATGCTGCTCGGCACCGTGCTGCGGTCGCTGTGGTTCGTGCTCGGCAAGACGCCGTCCGGCGCGGTCGATGAGTGGACCGCCTTCCTCGGCACGCTGCTCGCCGGCGGCTGGATGCAGGCCCGGCGGGATCGCCGCCGGCTTCGGACCGTCGAGCACGAGGAGTACAAGAACCTCTTCTCCAAGTCGGTGCACGCGGTCCGGCACAACCTGGAGGAGACAGGTAACGCGATCTCCGAACGGCTCCGCGACGCCTGGGCCGACGAGGACGAGGAGCAGCACCAGGTCACCTCGGCGCGCCGGGCCCGGACGACGATCGTGGTGGCGGAGGACCAGCCGCGCTGGCGCAAGCTGCTGATCCGGCGGCCGTTCCTGGTCGCCTGGGTGCTGCTGCTCGCCGGCTCGGTCGTCGCGATGCGCGGCGTGGTCGGCGCCGGTGTGCTGCGGTCGACGATGCTGCTGCCGCCGCACGACGACCTGCGCGACCTGTGGCACGCCGCCGCGACCTCGCCCAAGGGTGTGACGCCACCGGCCTGGCTGGGCCAGCTCTCGGCGCTGTCCGCGCTCACGTTCGGCAGCCCGTCGCTGGCGGTCGACCTGCTGCTGCTGGGCGTCGTACCGCTGGCGGCCTGGTCGGCGTGGACCTTCCTGCGGCGGATCGTGCTCAACCGTGCGGCACGCGCCTGGGGCGCCGCGGCGTACGGGCTGGCGGTGGTCGCGAGCGGCGCGGTCGCGCAGGGCCGGATCGGCACCTGCGTGGCGGCGCTGGTGCTGCCGCTGCTGGCCACCGCGCTGCACACGGTGCTGCGGCGCCGCCGGGCGGTGCTGCAGGGCAGTTGGCGGGCGGCCTGGTTCGCCGGCGCCACGCTGGCCGTGCTGGTCGCGTTCACCCCGGCGCTGGGTGTGCTGCTGGTGGCCGCCGTCGTGGTCGCCGGCGCGCTGGTCGCACGACGCAACCGGCGGCAGGCGACGCAGTTGCTGTGGGCCGGTGTGCTCGGCCTGCTGCTCGTGCTGCCGTGGACCATCGAGCTGGTCAGGCACCCGTGGCGGCTGGGTCAGGAGGCCGGTGGCACACCGACCACCGGGGCAGGGCCGGGTGACAGCCTGCTGCACCTGCTGACCGCGGTGCCGGACGCGCCGGGCACGGTCTGCTGGTTCGCGCTGCCGCTGGTGCTGGTGGCGCTGCTGAGCATGTTCCGCGACACCCGGCAGCGGTACGAGCTGCTCGGCTGGGCGGTGGCGATCACCGGCCTGGTCGCGACGTTGCTGAGCAGCCGGCTCGGTGGTGGCAGCGCGCCGCTGATGTTCCTCACCACGATCGCCTGGATAGGCGTGGTCACGGTGACCTGGGGCTCGGTCCGGCACGACACCGGTCCGGTGGTGCGCGGCGCGATCGGCGCCGTCCTGGTCGCGACCGTCGCGACAGCCGGCTGGTGGATCGTGCGCGGCGACGACGGCCCGCTGCACCGGCAACAGGCGCAGGACCTGCCGGCGTACCTGGTGGCGGCCGAGCAGCCGCCGCAGAACGCGACCATCGTGGTGGTCCGCCAGGACCCCGCGGGTGGCAGCCGGTACGCGGTGGTCCGCGCCGGCGGCCCGCGGATGGGTGCGCTCGAGGCCGAGGCACCCGCCGACTCGTCCCGCCGGCTCACCGACGTACTGTCCGCGCTCGGCGGTGGCGGCGCCGGTGACGAGGCGCTGCGGCTGGACCGGCTCGGCGTGGACTACGTGTACCTGACGCCGCCGGTCGACCCGAGCCTGGTCGCCACCATGGACACCGTCGCCGGGCTGACCCGGTCGAGTGCGGAGGAGGGCGGCGCGGCCTGGGTGGTGGACGTCCAGCCTCGCTCGGCGGTGACGGTCGACGCGGTGACGCACACCGGCTGGCGGCTGGCCGGGATCCTGGCCTGGCTGGTGACGCTGATCTTCTGCCTGCCGACGGCGCGCCGCTCGGTGGTCGGTTCGCACGCGAGGAGGGCGGCGTCGTGACCGGGCTCCTGAGCGATCTGCGGTTCCGGGTCGGCGCCTGCGTGGCGGCTCTCGCGGGTGTCGCCGCGATCGGGGCCATGGTGAGCACGCCGGCGCCGCCGGAGTCCGAGGGCTCCGGCGGCATCCAGCAGGTGGTGGTGAACCGGGCCGCCGTGGGCTGCCCGGCGCTGGGCTCCGCCGACGGCAGCCGGACCGTGGTCGACGCGGTCTCACCGCTGCTGCCGGACGGTACGCCGACGGCGGGCGGCAAGACCAGCTCGGTCGAGCTGCACCGGCTGTGGCAGTCCTCGCGGACCCTGCTCGAGACCGTCGGCAGGCGCGGCCACCTGGTGACCGTGGACGAGAAGGCCGAGCCGGTTCCGGTCGCGGTCCGCGCGGTCGGCCCGCTGGCCGCCGGCACCACCGCCACCACGACCTCGAGCGCCCGCAAGGGCGTCAACCGGGGTACGGCCAGCACCCAGTGCACCACCCCGTCCGCCGAGTTCTGGTTCGCCGGAGCGAGTACGGCGCCCGGCCGCCGCGACGTGCTGGTGATGACCAACCTGGACGACGTGAACGCGTCGGTCGACATCACCTACTACGGCCCGGACGGCGAGCTCGACAACACCTCCGGCCGTGGCATCGTGATCCGCGGCAAGGGCCAGACCGAGGTGTTCCTGAACACCAGCGTGCCCAGGGTCCGCGACCTGGCGCTGCACGTGCTGTCGACCGGTGGCCGGGTCGCCGCGGCCCTGCGCGACAACTCGTCCAACACCACCTCGCCCACCGGCGTCGACTGGCTGCCGCCGGCCGCCGAGCCCGGCAAGGAGGTCGTGGTGCCGGCGATCGCGGGCGGCGCCGGAGCGCGGGTGCTCACGGTGATGAACCCGGGTGACCTGCCGACCACCGCCACGATCGCGATCCTCGGCCGCACCGGCCGGTTCCGCCCGGCGGGCCGCGACACGCTCTACGTGCCGGCCGGCGGGGTCCGCACGATCCGGCTGGACACGCCGCAGAAGAAGGGCGACCCGCCGGTGCCCGCGGCCGCGGTGGCGGTCAGCGCGGAGGTACCCGTCACCGCGTCGGTGCGGATCGTGGACGAGCGCAACCAGGACTTCGCGGTGGTCGGCTCGGCCGTCCCGCTGACCGGGCCGGCGTACCTGGTGCTGCCGGTGCACACCGAGCCGATGGCGTTGATCGTCAGCGCGCCCGGCGAGGGCGGCAGCGCGGTCTTCGAGATTCGTTCCGCGGGCGGGGCTGTGGTCCAGAGCCGGACGATCAAGGTGGCCTCGGGTGCCACCGCCGCCCTGCAGCTCGCGACCGCCACGACAGCGACGTACCTGACCGTGTCGCCCGACGACGGCAGCAGGCTGGTCGCGGGCGTGATGCTCACGCCACCGTCGAAGATGACCGAGTTCCGCCAGGTCGCCTCCTGGCCGCTGAGCACCTCGCAGGTGTTCCGGGCGCAGACCGGCACCCAGCCCGACATCCGCGCGGCCTTGCGCTGAGTCAGGGCCCTTCGTCGGCGTCGAAGTCGGGGTCGATCTGCTCGGGCGACAACCCGAGCACGTCGGCCAGCTCGAGCACCAGCGCGGAGCGGATCAGCCAGGCCAGCCCGGCGCCGGTGCGGTCCGCGCGCAGCTCGATCGGCCGCCGGAACACCACGATCCGGTACGGGTCGTGCGCGGTGCCGCCGCTGGAGTGCGTCATCGGGATCTCGCGCACACCGTCGGCCAGGTTCGGCACGTCCTCGATCGCGAACTCGACCCGGGTGACCACCTCCGGCAGCTGCTTCTCCAGCCGGGTCACCTCGACCGCGACCACCTCGTCGAACCGCGCCGCCGACGACCGTTTCAGCGGCAGGCCGCGCGGCGCGAACGTGCTCGGCCGGCTCACCGGCCCGCGCAGCCCGCGGCCGTGCCTGTCGATGTGCCGGCGATGCCGGCGCTGGTCGTCGGTCACAGACGCACACTAGCCGAGTGGCGTTGTCGCCTGACGGAGCCTCGACCAGGTAACGTCACGTCGTGAGCATCGCCAGGATCTGTTCGCGTTCCGGTTGCCGCCGTCCGGCAGTGGTGACGCTCACCTACGTGTACGCAGACCAGACCTGCGTGCTGGGTCCGCTGGCCACCTACGCCGAGCCGCACTGCTACGACCTGTGTTCCGAGCACGGCGAGCGGCTGACCGCGCCGAACGGCTGGGAGGTCATCCGGCTGGCCCCGGACGCGGCCGCCGCCGGACCGTCCGACGACGACCTCGAAGCCCTCGCGAACGCGGTCCGCGAGGCCGCGAAACCGGTCGGTGGCGCCGCCCCACGGCCCACCGGTCCGGACGCCCCCGTGGAGGTCGCCCGCCGCGGCCACCTACGCGTCCTCCAAGACCCAGAGGCTTGACCGGTAGGGTCCTCGTCATGGCCGAACAGACCACGGGGCAGGCGCCGACCGCACGACTGTCGGCGATCTTCAAGGCGTACGACGTTCGCGGGGTGGTTCCGGACCAGATCGACGAGGACGTGGTGCGGGCTGTCGGAGCCGCGTTCGTCGAGGTGATGGACGTGCTGGCCGACGGCGGCGCGGTCGTCGTCGGGTACGACATGCGCCCGTCCAGCCCGGCGCTGGCGGCGGCGTTCGCCGAGGGTGTCACCAGCACCGGGGCGGACGTGATCGACATCGGCCTGGCCTCCACCGACGAGCTGTACTTCGCGTCCGGGCGGTTGCGGCTGCCCGGCGCGATGTTCACCGCGAGCCACAACCCCGCGCAGTACAACGGGATCAAGCTGTGCCGCGCCGAGGCCGCGCCGGTCGGCCGCGACTCCGGGCTTCGCGACGTCGAGCAGTTGGTCGCGCGGATCCTGTCCGGCGAGGCGCCGTCCACCGCCGTCCCGGTCGGCGGCACCGTGGTGCACAAGGACCTGCTGCCCGCGTACGCCGATCACCTGCGCGACCTCGTCGACCTCAGCGGGATCCGCCGCCTGAAGGTCGTCGTGGACGTCGGCAACGGGATGGGCGGGCACACCGTTCCAGCCGTGTTCAAGGGCCTGCCGGTCGACCTGGTGCCGCTGTACTTCGAGCTGGACGGCACCTTCCCGAACCACGAGGCGAACCCGCTGGACCCGAAGAACCTGGTCGACCTGCAGAACGCCGTACGCCATCACGAGGCGGACCTCGGGCTCGCCTTCGACGGGGACGCCGACCGGTGTTTCGTGGTGGACGAGAAGGGCGAGCCGGTGTCGCCGAGCGCGGTCACCGGACTGGTCGCGGTCCGCGAGCTGGCGAAGAACCCGGGCGCGGTGGTGATCCACAACCTGATCACCTCGCACGCCGTGCCGGACCTGGTCCGCGAGCACGGCGGGGTGCCGGTGCGGACCCGGGTCGGGCACTCGTTCATCAAGGAGAAGATGGCCGAGACCGGCGCCGTGTTCGGTGGCGAGCACTCGGCGCACTACTACTTCCGCGACTTCTGGCGGGCCGACACCGGCATGCTGGCCGCGCTCCACGTGCTGGCGGCACTCGGTGGGCAGGACACACCGGCGAGCGAGTTGTTCGCGGCCTACACCCGGTACGTCGAGTCCGGCGAGATCAACAGCACCGTCGACGACCAGGCCGCGGTGGTGGCGAAGATCGAGCAGACCTACGCGGGTCGCGAGGGCATCACCGTCGACAAGCTCGACGGGCTGACCGTGGACGCGCGGGTGTGGTGGTTCAACGTCCGGGCGTCGAACACCGAGCCGCTGCTGCGGCTGAACGTCGAGGCCGAGGACGAGGCCACGATGGAGTCGGTGCGCGACGAGGTGCTGTCCCAGATCACCGGCGTGCCGGTCGTGACTGAGTAGGAGCAAGCATGGCTGTGAACCTCGACCCCGATCTGCTGAGCATCCTGGTCTGCCCCAAGTGCCGGACGGCGCTGCGCGTGGACGATGCGGCGGACGAGCTGGTCTGCACGAACCCGGACTGCGGGCTGGCATACCCGGTGCGCGACGACATCCCGGTGCTGCTGGTCGACGAGGCCCGCGACCCGAACGCCACGGCCTGACAGGGTGACGCTGATATGACCGGCGAGTTCGACGACACCCGGCTGGACGACCCGGCCGCGCTGGCCGGAGCCGACGCCCTGCTGCGTGACCTGGCCGAGGCCGGCATGCGGGTTCGGGCCGAGATCGACGCGGCCGCCGCGGCCCTGGCCGGCCTGGAGCCCGACAGCGGGTTCCGGCCGCGCGCGGTGGTCGCCGCGGGACGTGACGCGCGCCTGGTCCGCGCGGTGCTGGAGCCGGTCTGCCCGGTGCCGTTCGTGGCCTGGCCCGGCCCGGGACTGCCGGGTTGGTCGGGCGCCCTCGACCTGGTCGTCGTACTGGCCGGGTCGAAGGACGATCCCGGTGCGGTGTCCTCCGTCGCGGAGGCGGTACGACGCGGCTGCGGGCTCCTGGTCGCGTCGCCCGAGTCGTCCCAGGTGGGCGAGATGGCGGCGGGATCCCGGCACGGGATTCGGCTGCCGTCGCAGTCCGACGACGCGCTGGCGACCGCGGTCGCGGTGCTGCAGGCGCTGCACCAGCTGGACCTCGGGCCGGCGGTCGAGGCGGCCGCGGTCGCCGACACCCTGGACGAGGTCGCGGTGGCGTGCTCGCCGCAGCTCGACGTGGCGGCGAACCCGGCGAAGGACCTGGCGCTGATGCTGGCGGACGCGCTGCCGCTGATCTGGGGCGGCTCGGTGCTGTCCGCGCGGGCGGCCCGGCGGGTCGTCGAGGCGGTCCGGCTGGCCAGTGGCCGGCCGGCGCTGGCCGCGGACGCCGAGCACCTGCTGCCGGTGCTGATGAACCAGCCGCAGCGCGACCTGTTCGCGGACCCGTTCGAGTCCGGCGAGCAGCTGCGCCCCGGCCTGGTGGTGCTGGACGACGGCGCGGACGACCCGCAGGTGGCCGCGACCCGGACCAACCTGATCGAGACCGCCGAGCTGCACGACGTGCGCGTGCACGTGGTCGGTCACGCGGTCGGCACCGACGTGACCCGGTACGCCGCACTGATGCACCACGGCCGCTACGCGGCGGCGTACCTCGGCATCGGTCTCGGGCGCTACGGCAAGGACTCCGAGGGCGGCCGCGGGTGGTGAGCCTGCTCCACAACACGGTCCGCGACTACGCCTGGGGCTCGCCGACCGCGATCCCGGAGCTGCTCGGCGAGCAGCCGGACGGCACGCCGCAGGCCGAGCTCTGGATGGGCGCGCACGAGGGCGCCCCGTCGATCCTTGCCTCCGGCAACAGCCTGTACGACGCGGTCCAGGCGGACCCGGTCGGGGTGCTGGGCATGGACGTGGCGCAGCGGTTCGGCGGCCGGTTCCCGTACCTGGCGAAGATCCTGGCGGCGGCGCAGCCGCTGTCGATCCAGGCGCACCCGTCACCGGCGCAGGCGCTCGAGGGATGCGCGCGCGAGGACGCGGCCCGGGTGCCGCGGAACGCACCCGAACGGAACTACCGCGACGGCTGGCCGAAGCCGGAGATCCTGATCGCACTCGGCACCTTCGAGGCGCTGGTCGGGTTCCGGCCGCTGGAGCGCACGCTGGCGTTCCTCGACGCGCTGCACTGCGCGGCGCTGGCCGGGCTCACCGACGCGCTGCGGGACGGCAAGCTGGCCGAGGTCTTCGGTGACGTGCTCAGCACCGCGACCGACGCGGTGCGAGCCGACGTGGCGGCGCTCGGCGAGGCCTGCCGGATCTACACCGGGAGCGAGTTCGCGCTGGAGGCGGCCACGCTGGACCGGCTCGCGCAGGACTTCCCGGACGACCCGGGCGTGCTGGCGGCGGTGCTGCTGAACCGGATCCGGCTGGAGCGGTTCGACGCCATGTACCTGCCGGCCGGCAACGTGCACGCGTACCTGCACGGCACCGGGTTCGAGGTGATGGCCAACTCCGACAACGTGCTGCGCGGCGGATTCACCCGCAAGCACGTCGACGTACCGGAGCTGATGGCGGTGGTCGACTTCACGCCACTGGCCGACCCGGTGCTGCGGGCGACTCCGGCGGAGGTGCCGGGCCTGTCGTCGTACCGGACCGGGTGTGAGTACTTCAGCGTCCGGCGGGCGGACCTCGATGGTGCCGAGATCGCGCTGGACGTGGCCGGGCCGCGGATCGTGGCCTGCGTCGACGGGGCCGTCACGGTGCGGGCCGGGGACGAGCCGGTGGAGCTGACCGCTGGGCGGTCGGCGTTCGTCTCGGCGACCGAGCCGCCGTGTAGCCTGACCGGTCGCGGCACGGCGTTCGTCGTGTCGGTCGCCTGAACCCCCTTTCCTGATCCGATGTCGAGGAGCACATAGATGAGCGCTGGTGACGGGAACAAGGCCGTCATCGCGGCACTGCTGGCCAACCTGGGTATCGCGGTGACGAAGCTGGTCGCGTTCGCGCTGACCCGGTCGTCGTCGATGCTCGCCGAGGCGATCCACTCGTTCGCCGACTCCGGCAACCAGGTGCTGCTGCTGGTCGGCGGCCGCCGGGCCAAGCGTGAGGCGACCGAGCTGCACCAGTTCGGGTACGGCCGGGAGCGGTATGTCTACTCGTTCGTGGTGTCGATCGTGCTGTTCAGCGTCGGCGGCCTGTTCGCCCTGTACGAGGGCTGGCACAAGGTGCACGACCCGCACGCCATCGAGCACTGGCACTGGGTTCCGATCGCGGTGCTGCTGATGTCGATCGCGCTCGAGGGGATGTCGTTCCGGACCGCGATCAACGAGTCGAACACGCTCCGTGGCAAGGCGTCCTGGCCGCAGTTCATCCGGGGCGCCCGCTCACCGGAGCTGCCGGTGATCCTGCTGGAGGACTTCGCGGCGCTGACCGGTCTGGTGCTGGCGCTGGTCGGCGTGGTCCTGACCCTTGCCACCGGCAACGGTGTCTGGGACGGCCTGGGCTCGATGGCGATCGGCGCGCTGCTGGTCGTGGTGGCGTTCGTGCTCGCAGTGGAGATGAAGTCGCTGCTGATCGGCGAGTCCGCGACCCGCGAGGCGCAGCGCCGGATCGAGGCCGCGATCACCGGCGCGCCCGGTGTCGAGCGGCTGATCCACATCAAGACGCTGCACGTGGGTCCCGAGGAGGTGCTGGTCGCGGCCAAGTTCGGCGTCGCGCCGACCGACGTCGCCGCCGACGTCGCGGCCGCCATCGACGCGGCCGAGCGCGCGGTCCGCGCGGCCGAGCCGACCGCCGTGCACATCTACCTCGAGCCCGACATCTACCGCACCACCTACACCCCCGACGACCGCCCCGCCGTCCCCGACGCCCCCGGCCACTGACGGCCCTCCCCGACGGCCGGCGCGCGCCGTGGGGCGGCGAGTTCGCATGCGCCGGGGAGCCGGTGTTGTGGGTTCTCGAGGGCTGTTGCGGCTTCTTGCAGCGCATGACGTGCGACATCCCGCACGGTGGCACGAGAACCCACAACCTGTGCCGCGCAGTCAGTGGCGATGAGGCCGCGCCGTCTTGCTGAGCGGGTCGATCGTTCCGGGGCGTGGAGATGGTCGAGCCGCTCAGGAACAGGATGGTGAGGGGGCGTTTGTCAGGTCACGATTTGTGCGCGTCGATGCGGGAGCGGGCGTGTTTTGGAGGGTGCGTGCCTACGCTTGATGTGTGGCCACCATTGGTGGTCCCCGCGTTGGGGACGTGGGTCTGCAGGAACTGCTCGACGGCTCGCCGGAGCCCCGAGCGCACACGTCGGTGGCGGCTGAGGCCGCCTGGCTGACGGGTCTCGGTGCGCTGCTCACGGCGCCGTTCTCGACGTTGTACAGCCTGGCCGCGGCGCTCGCCGCGGTCGCCGTGCTCTGCGGGCTGGTCGCGCTGGTGACCACCCGGCGCCCGGATCTCGCGGGGAGTGCGCTCGGGTCGTTCGGGCTGGGGTTCGGGTCGATCACGATCGCCTTGCTGGCGATGCGGTTCGCCGGCGTGGACACGGCGTTCGGTGACGCCGTGGTGCCGTGGTTCACCGACGTACTGCAGCGCGGCAACGACTACCTCCCGCAGCCGAGCTGACGCACTCGCCGCTCTGACCGCGTTCTCGTCGGCGATGCTGACCGCGGACGCCCAACTGTAGGATTCGCTATAGTCGGCGCGTGGATGACTGGGACGCCTACCAAACCAACGAGGTGGCCGCCTGGCTATCCGAGCTTCAGGCCGCGGATCCCAAGAGTGCTGACCTGGTGGACGACGCGATCTACGCGTTGAGCTGCTCGGGGCCTGCGCTTGGACGGCCGCTCGTCGACACCATCACGTACTCGAAGATCAAGAACTTGAAGGAGTTGCGGCCGGGATCCAGCGGACACAGCGAGATCCGCATCCTGTTCGTCTTCGATCCCTGGCGATCAGCGATCCTGCTGGTCGCAGGCGACAAGGCGGCGAGGTGGAACCGGTGGTATGACGAGGCGATTCCACATGCCGAACATCTGTATGAGATCTACTTGAAGGAACGCGCCGAGGAGGGACCCGGACGATGAGCGGTTACACGAAGTGGGATCGCGCGGCGTACGTCGAGCGCGTCGGCGGTGAAGCGGAGGCGGAGCGCCGCCGGAAGGCCCTGATGGCTCGTCAGAGCGGACACCGGCTCGCTGAAGAGCGTAAGCGGCATGGCCTCACCCAGGCGCAGCTCGCCGAGGTCATGGGTGTCACACCGGGCCGAGTGTCACAGATCGAACGCGGCGAGGTCTCCACCGTCGAAGCACTCGCGCGGTACATCGCCGCGCTCGGCGGACGCCTCGACCTCGTCGCCACATTCGCCGATCACACTCTCACCGTCACCACGACCGACGCGGCGTGATGCTTCTTCGGCTCCCGGTCAGCGGGGGCCGGGGGAGCGTGGGGGCGGGAGCATGCCGGAGCGGCCGAGCCAGCGGAGGGCTCGTTCGCGGTCGAGCTCGGCCTGGCTCGGTGGGGTGGTGATCCGGCCGACCCGGACGCCGAGGTCGCGGACGGCGGCGGCCACGTCCGGCTCGGCGAGCACCCGGATGGCGAAGGCCAGCTCCGCCGGGCTCACGTCGTACCGGTGCTCGAGCTCGAGGACGGATCGCGCGAGGGCGAGGTCGGCGGCGTCGTACCGGCGGTGGCTCTTCGCCGAGCGTGGCAGCAGGCCGAGGGACTCGCGGTAGCGCAGCATCCGCGGCGACGAGCCGAGCGCGCGGGCGGCTTCAGTGATGCGCATGAGTCAATCTTGACATTGCTCTGTCAAAAACGGGACCCGGTGGTAGGCCGGACACCCTGCGTTCCCTAGGCTCGTTCCCGATCGGCAGACCACATCGGCGGGTGCAAAGGAGCATTGATGACGTTCGAGTACAAGGTGAAGGACCTCGGGCTGGCCGAGTTCGGCCGCAAGGAGATCCGGCTCGCCGAGCACGAGATGCCGGGCCTGATGGCCATGCGCAAGGAGTACGGCGAGACCAAGCCGCTGTCGGGCGCGCGGATCATGGGCTCGCTGCACATGACGATCCAGACCGCCGTGCTGATCGAGACGCTGGTCGAGCTCGGCGCGGACGTCCGCTGGGTGTCGTGCAACATCTTCTCCACCCAGGACCACGCCGCCGCCGCGGTCGTCGTCGGGCCGGAGGGCACCGTCGAGGAGCCGCAGGGTGTGCCGGTGTTTGCCTGGAAGGGCGAGACGCTGGAGGAGTACTGGTGGTGCACCGAGCAGGCGCTGCTCTGGCCGGGCCACGGGGACGTCCCAGGCGGGCCGAACATGATCCTGGACGACGGCGGTGACGCGACGCTGCTCGTGCACAAGGGCGTCGAGTTCGAGAAGGCCGGCGCGGTGCCGGCTCCGGAGACCGCGGAGTCTGAGGAGTTCGCCGTCGTGCTGAAGCTGCTCGGCGAGTCGCTCAAGGCGGACCCGCAGCGCTGGACCACGATCGCGGCCGGCATCAAGGGTGTCACCGAAGAGACCACCACCGGCGTGCACCGGCTGTACGAGATGCACAAGGCGGAGTCGCTGCTGTTCCCGGCGATCAACGTCAACGACTCGGTGACCAAGTCGAAGTTCGACAACAAGTACGGCTGCCGGCACTCGCTCGTCGACGGCATCAACCGCGCCACGGACGTGCTGATCGGCGGCAAGGTCGCGGTCGTCTGCGGGTACGGTGATGTCGGCAAGGGGTGTGCGGAGTCGCTGCGCGGCCAGGGCGCCCGGGTGATCGTCACCGAGATCGACCCGATCTGCGCGCTGCAGGCCGCGATGGACGGCTACCAGGTGACCACGGTCGAGGACGTCGTGTCCGTGGCGGACATCTTCATCACGACGACCGGCAACAAGGACGTCATCACCGCCGACCACATGTCGAAGATGAAGCACCAGGCGATCGTCGGGAACATCGGCCACTTCGACAACGAGATCGAGATGGCCGCGCTCTACAAGCTGGACGGCGTCGAGCGGGTCAACATCAAGCCGCAGGTCGACGAGTTCCGGTTCGCCGACGGCCACACCGTGCTCATCCTGTCCGAGGGGCGGCTGCTGAACCTGGGCAACGCCACCGGCCACCCGTCGTTCGTGATGTCGAACTCGTTCACGAACCAGGTGCTGGCGCAGATCGAGCTGTTCACGAAGACGAGCGAGTACCCGACCGGCGTCTACGTGCTGCCGAAGCACCTCGACGAGATGGTCGCCCGGCTGCACCTGGACGCGCTCGGCGTGAAGCTGACCGAGCTGACCAAGGAGCAGGCCGAGTACCTGGGCATCCCGGTCGAGGGCCCGTACAAGTCGGACCACTACCGCTACTGAGTCGACTGTTCCGAAGGCACCCTGCGTCCTCGGCGCCGGGTGCCTTCGGGCGTTCCGGGTGTTGCTCAGCGCGGACCGCTCGGGTACGGCGGCTGTCCCGGGTACTGCGGCTGGCCCGGATACTGCGGCTGGACTGGGTACGGCGGTTGGCCCGGGTGCTGCGGGTACTGGGACTGGGACGGGCCGAAGGGTCCGGCCGGGCCGTAGGTCCGGTACCCGCCGAGCTCGCCGGGTTGGCCCGGTAAGTTGCCCGGAGCAACGAACGGTCCGCCCGGACCGTAATCACCAGCCGGCTGCCCACCCGCTCCGGCTCCGGCCAGGGCCCCGAGCCGCACGAGCTCGCGGCGGCGGCGCTCGGCCAGGATCGCGGACAGGTACGCCGGGCCGATCATCGGCACCGGTGGCGGCGGCGCGATGACCTTCGAGACGCGCGCCGCGAGGGCCTCGCCGATCGCCTCGCGGGCGGCCGGCTCGAGCTCGGTGAAGCGGGCCAGGTACTCCCGGACCGCGTTGGCCAGCTCGTCGGACAGCCGGGACAGCTCGAGCGACGCGGCCCACGCGACCAGGTGGCCGGGCACGAACAGCGGCGGTGAGGCCGCAGCCTGCTGGCGCTCGCGGATCACCACGGTGCCGGCGACCATGTCGCCGATCCGCTTGCCCTGTTTGTTGACCAGGCTGGCCACGATGCCGGGGCAGAACGCGAACCAGGGCGCGAAGTCGACGAACAGCCACAGCAGCGACCGCACCAGCGCGTGCCGGAACCGGATCGCGCTGCCGTCGTCGCGGACCACCCGCAGCCCGAGCGCCATCTTGCCGAGCGTCCGGCCGCGGGTCAGCGTCTCCATCACCAGCCGGTAGCCGATCAGCACCAGCGCCACCACGATGACCGCGACTGCCGCGATCAGCGCCGGGCTCGCGTTCTCCGGCAGCGCGACCAGCAACGCGGACAGCACGCTGAGCACCATGAACTGCAGCAGGGCGTCCAGGACGGTGGCGAGCGCGCGGGTCGGCATCCGGGCCAGGCGGACCTGCAGCACCACCGCTTCGCCGGTGACGAGCTGCGACATCGATCTCCCTAGGCCC
>WNGB01004203.1_pt1 | contig 22147 bp, 20 predicted proteins | sample 5400681 | NCBI WGS metagenome assembly WNGB01 (sample SAMN13153367, study PRJNA577476) | soil metagenome | isolation source: 115 cm soil or saprolite under grassland replicate 2 | place: USA:California | collected 2016-06-15
AGCTCACTGTTTTCTCATCTCAAGCGTCCAGCTGCTGTGCTACCATGAAGCGGCACGAACGTGGCGTTGAGCGCGGGCGGTTCCGACGACCGACGACCAACGACCGGCAACCCGTGTGTGGTCGGTCATCGGCGGTCGGTGGTCAATCGCCACCCTGCAATGAACATCGGCGAGGCGGGACTAGTGAAGTGAGGAGGCTGCATATGAAGGCAATCGACAAGCTTACGCTGCTGCTCGCGGCGCTCTTGCTCGCCGGCTGTGCTGATCAAGCGCAACCAGCTGTCGCGCCAACCATGCTGGCCGTGACCTTGCCCACGGCAGCTGCCACACAGCCACCAACGCTCCAACCGCCGGCCACCCAGCACGCGCCCACAAGCGCGCCCACCACCGCAGCCGCTGCACCACAGCCGACCCAAGCCGCCGCGCCCACGAGCGCGCCGTCCGCTCCGGTGCTTCAGGAATACCCGGTGCCGCGCGGCTCGCATCCCCACGATGTGGCGCCCGCGCCGGATGGGGCGATCTGGTACACTGCCCAGGCATCGGGCGAGCTAGGCCGGCTCGACCCTGCCACCGGCGCGACGCGCCATATCCCGCTGGGCGACCGCTCAGCGCCACACGGCGTGATCGTCGGGCCGGATGGCGCGCCCTGGATCACCGACGGCGGAATGAACGCGATCGTGCGCGTCGACCCGACGACCGAGCAGGTACAGGCCTTCCCACTGCCGGCCGGCCGCGCGGGCGCAAACCTCAACACGGCCGTGTTCGACAAGCGCGGCGTGCTGTGGTTCACCGGCCAGACTGGGATCTACGGCCGGCTCGATCCCAAAGTCGGCACGGTCGAGGTATTCGACGCGCCGCGCGGTCGCGGCCCCTACGGCATTACGGCAGCGCCAGATGGCGCGGTCTACTACGCGTCGCTGGCGGGTAGCCACATCGCGCGGATCGACCCCGAGACCGGCCAGGCCACGCCGATCGACCCGCCCACGGCCGGCCAGGGCGCGCGCCGGGTCTGGTCGGACTCGCGCGGCCGGGTGTGGGTCAGCGAGTGGAACGCCGGCCAGCTGGGCATGTACGATCCATCCGCCAACGCCTGGCGCGAATGGAAGCTGCCGGGCGAGCGGCCGCAGGCGTACGCAGTATTCGTGGACGATCACGACATCGTCTGGCTGAGCGATTTCGGCGCAAACGCGATCGTGCGCTTCGACCCGGCGACCGAGCAGTTCGAGAGCTTCGTACTGCCCAGCTCGCCCGCCAGCGTGCGCCAGCTCCTCGGTCGACCGGGCGAGGTCTGGGGCGCTGAGTCGGGGGTAGACAAGCTCGTGGTCATCCGACACCCAGGATGAGTTAAGAGTTAAAAGTGCAAAGTTAAAAGTTATGCGTTATTATTGAGCGCAACTCGTCACTCGTCACTCGTCACTCATATGCGCTACCTCGCAATCGACTTGGGCAGCTCGTTCATCAAAGGCGCCGTACTGGATCTCGACGCGCGCTCGTTCGCGCATGTCCATCGCGCGCCATTCCCCACGCCAATTGCCGGCCTGCCGCCGCTACATTTCGAGATCGACCCACGCCAGATTGTCGATGCCACACGCGCGCTGATCGACGACCTGGCGCGCGACGCGCCCGATTGCGCCGGGATCGTGCTCTGTAGCCAGATGCATGGCCTGGTGCTGCTGGATGCGCGCGGCGAACCGGCATCGAACGCAATCACCTGGCGCGACCAGCGCGCGCTGGCGCCGCACCCGGCCGGTGGCACTGTATTCGAGCAGCTGGAGCAGCGTATCAGCCTAGAAGATCGCCACCGGCTCGGCAACGAGCTGCGGCCCGGCCTACCGCTGTGCGCGCTGTTCTGGCTTGCCGAGATGGGCCAGCTACCGGCCGGCGCAACGGCGGCCGCGCTGCCGGATTTCGTGCTGGCGCAGCTGTGCGGCGCGCCACCGGCCACCGAGCCGACGATCGCCGCCGCGCAGGGCATGCTCGATCTGGCCGCGCGCGATTGGCATATGCCGCTGCTGGAGGCGCTGGGCCTGGGCCGCCTGGGGCTGCCGGCGATCCATGATCTGCGCACACCGGTCGGCGAGATCAGCGTGGGCGCGCGGCGGCTGCCGTGCTACCCTGCGATCGGCGACCAGCAGTGCGCGCTGCTTGGCGCGGCGCTGGCGCCCGGCGAGCTATCGCTGAATATCGCCACCGGCTCGCAGGTCAGCCTGATCCGGCCCACGCTGGTATTCGGCGATTACCAGGTGCGGCCTTTTTTCGATGGCGGCTGGCTGAACACGATCACGCACATCCCGGCCGGTCGCTCGCTGGAGCTGCTGGTGACGCTGCTATGCGAGCTGGCCGAGTCGCAGGGCGTGCATGTGCCCGACCCGTGGGTCGCGATCGCGCGCGCCGTCGATGCCACACCGGAAACTGACCTGACGATCGACCTGGCGTTCTTCGCCAGCTCGCTGGGCGACCGTGGCGCGATCGGCAACATCCACGAGCGCAACCTGACCACTGGGCACCTGTTTCGCGCCGCCTTCGAGCGCATGGCCGCCACCTACGCCACCTGTGCGCGGCGGCTGGCGCCGGAAGGTGACTGGCAGCAGCTGGTTTTCTCCGGCGGCCTCGCGCAGAACCTGGTGGCCCTGCGCACTAGCATCGTTCGCCGGTTCGGCGCACGCCATCGCGTCTGCGTCACGCCCGAGGACACGCTCCAGGGCCTGCTGGCGCTGGCGCTGGTGTGTAGCGGCCAGGCCGCCTCGCTGGCGCAGGCGGTTGCGGATGTGTCAGGGGGCAGGGGCGAAGGTTAACATACCAGTAGGACTGAGCGCACTGTATCATCTCAGCATTGGCGAAATGCAGGGTGGGGTACACGCCGAGCCGCGCGCCTGATAGGCACTCGCCCGCGATCAGCACCGCTCGCTAGCCGATCCGCTTCTCGTATCCAATTAGCGTGATACCGGGGAACGTTTCTTCCTTGACCTTCACATACCCCAGCTTTTCGTAAAAATGTTGGTTGCGAACCGCCCAGGTGGGCGTATCCAGCGACCATAGCGTGGCCGGGTACGTTTGCTCAAGAAACTGCATCGCCCGCGTGCCGATGCCACGATTGTGATACGCGGGGTCAATGAAGATCCGGTCGATGTGAACATGCCCTTGACCCATGTCAAAGACCACGATCCCGCCGATGATCTGCCCTGCATCCACCATGTTGTAGCAGTCGTCTTCCTGAATCCGCTTCCGCATGAATTCAATGGAGTCGTACTCCGGCGGACCACCGATTTCGACGTCAGGGTACAGCACGGAGTCATGATGAAAGGCGGCGACTTGCACGGTGACCAGCGCTTCCGCGTCGGCAACAGTGGCACGTTCAAAGGTGATGTTCATTTGGCCCTGGCAAGCAGCCGTCACTCGCCCGCGATCGTCACCTCGCGCCCGGCCGCCGCCGAGCGGTAGCAGGCATCCAGCACCTCGGCGCGGCGCAGGCCCTCTGCCGGCGTCGGCGTGGCCGGCCCGCCATGCAGGATCGCATTCACGAAGCGCCGGATCACCTGGGTATGGCCGCTGTCGCCCTTGACGATCTTCGGCGCCAGGTCGGTTGGCATGCCGCCGATGTCGGTATAGATCCGCACCGTATCATCATAGGTGTAGTTGCGCACCATCAGCTCGACTCCGCCCTCGCTGCCGTACAGCGTCACGCCGAAGTCGTCGCCGGCCGAGCTATGTGTGCCCCAGCTGGCCTCCAGCAGCAGCGTCGCGCCACTATCCACGCGGATGAACGCGGTCGCCAGATCCTCGACCTCGTAGGGCCGGCGCTCGTTGCTGAACTGCTCGCGGCCAGGCCAGCCCTTCAGCCCGCGCGGGCCAAACTCGGCGTAGGTGTTGGCGCTCACGGCCACCGGCTCCGGCTCGCCCATTAGGTACATCGCGATATCGAGCACATGCACGCCCAGGTCGATCAGCGGCCCGCCGCCAGCCTGCTCCTTGCTCACGAACCAGCTGCCCAGCCGCGGAATGCCGGCGCGGCGCATCCAGTGCGCCTTGGCGTAGTAGATCGTGCCGATCGCGCCCGAGTCGATATATTGCTTGATCCACTGCACATCGTTACGATAGCGTTTATCGAAGCTGACCATCAGGATGCGCCGGTACTCCTGCGCAGCCGCCAGGATCTGCCGGCCCTCGTCGGGGTTGCGCGCCAGCGGCTTCTCGACCAACACATGCTTGCCGGCCTGTAGCGCCGCAATGCTTACCGGCGCGTGCAGCGCGTTCGGCAGGCAAATGCTGACTGCGTCGATATCCGGCGCCGCCAGTAGATCAGCGTACTCGCGGTAGGTGCGTGTCACCTTGTACTCTGCCGCGACTCTTCGCACGCGCTCGTCATCCAGCCCGGCCAGCGCGATGATCTCAACCTCGGGGATATGTGCGTAGGCGGCCAGATGGAGCGCGCCAACTCCAGCCCCAATCACACCAACGCGCAGACGCTGATCGCTCATCGCTATTTCCTCTGCTAAGTAAAACGGTTTCGTCGTGATGCATATGATAGTAGCAGAGCGCGAGTCGTGCAAGTGGGGGATGGAGTGACAAGACGACAAAATGACAAGATGAAGAGGCTCATCTTGTCATCTTGTCATCTTGTCATTGGAATGCTTTATTTTTCACGTGTCCCTTACTGTCCGATTCGCAGCAGCTGCCCATCCGCCCGTCCGTACACCTCGGGGAAGTACAGCTCGCTCGCAGTCGTCGGGATGACGTGAAATTCGCCCGGCAGCGTGGCGCGCATGGTGTAGCTGTAGAGGTACGACCCGCGCGATAGGTAGTCGGCGAACAGCGCCACCTTCTGGTCGCGCAGCTCACTACGGCTGTACCAGTGCCACCAGCCCCAGTAGATGTCCACCGGCCCTTCGCTCACCGCCCCGCCAGCGCGCGGCGCGGCGATCGGCCCCTCCATCATTATTGGGCCAGGGCCAGGCTGCTGAAGATTCGGGCCGGGCGCCAGCAGGCTGGTGGTCGCCAACCCGGTGTCGATCGCCTCGGCGCCGGCCGGTAGCGGATCCTCAAGCTGGATATAGTACAGGTCATGCGGTGCGATGATTTCCAGCTCGACCCTGATCACGTCGCCCAGCTTGACCGCGTTGACCTCAGGACATTTCGGGCCATCCACGCAGCTCGCCAGCACGTAGCGTCGCCGCACGCTCACGCCGCGGTCGAGCGCTTTGATCTGCTCGACTGGCAGGAACGCGCGCAGGTGCGCGGTGTAGTACAGCCGCCCATTGCCCGCGCCGCGCCCAATCGTCAGCTGGTTGCCGGCATCCCTCAGCAGATCGGCAACCTTCACGGTCAGCACGATCGGCTTCTGCACATCGGCCTGGCCGATGTGGCCCGATGCCTGCTCCTGGTTGTTCAGCCACACACCATAGTCGTAGTCGGCCTTCAGCTCGCCGGTGTAGTCCATCCAGTCAGTCAGCGCCATCAGCGCCCATGCTGATTCCTGCGTGGTCTCCCAGATGCCATCCTTGCGCGCCACCATTAGCCAGCGCACCACATTCGGGTTGAGCTGATTGCTCGGGTCGAGCCGCACCAGCGCGGCCAGCACGATCGCGGTGGTGCGCGTGTCGGTGTTCATGCTCCACCAGTCGTTCTCGTTCTCCTCCCAGTGCGCGCCGGTCGCGCTCAGAATCGCGGCGCTGTGGAGATCCGAGAGCAGCGTCTTGAGCTTTGCATCGCTCGACTGCGCGCCAGCCTTCTGCATCGCCATTGCCAGAAACGCGCGCGCGTAGATGCTCAGCTTCTCGCGGCTGCTATACAGATCGTCGATCCGCTGGCTATCTGGGCGTCCGGCCTCGCCCAGCACGTATAGCAGCCAGGACTGCTGGTTGGCCTCGGCGGTCGGCCAGTCGGAAGCCTTGCGGCCGGTCGCGATCAGCTGGCTATTCAGGTAGTCCAGGCCGCGCGAGATCACGTCGTCGCGCACAGTGAAGCCATTCTCCTTGGCCCGCACCAGTCCGAACACGACATAGGCGCTGATATGCGGGTTGCTCGCGCTATCGACCCACCAGCCCCAGCCGCCATCCTGATGCTGCTGGTTATACAGCCGATTCAGCCCTTCGTCCACCAGCCCCGGCAGGCGTGCCTCCAGCTCGGCGTTGGCGATGCCCAGCTTCTTGAGCGCCCGCGCGGTCAGCACATTCGGCAAGAAACGCGAGACGGTCTGCTCGGTACACTCGTAGTCGAAATGCTCCAGGTAATCCAGCCCATCGCGCATGCCGGCCGCCAGCGATGGGTCGAGCCGCACCGTCAGCTCACCATTGCGCGGGTCGATGTTCGGCGGCAGACCGATCGCCTCGGCGCGCGAGCCAGCCGCCTCCAGCTGCCCACCCGTGCCAACCACCTCCGGCGCGCTGTAGCGGTAGACCGGCAGCGTGCCCTCTGGCCCGGTCGCCAGGCGCGGCCGGCTGGCATCGCCATATTGGCCCGATACGGCGGTGAACACCAGATCGGCCGAGGTCACATCCTGCGCCTGCGCCGGCCAGGCAACGCGCGCCTCGCCATTCGCCGGCACCTGCACAGTCTGCGTCAGCTGGCCGGTGATCGTCAGCCCGCGTGTCGCCAGCCCAACCTGCACATCCAGCGCGGTATTCGTGTGATTGCTGACGTTGGCCGACAGCTCGGCCGTGTCGCCGACCACGAAGAAGCGCGGCGTGACCGGTCGGATCAGCAGCGGCTTGGCCGCCACCAGATCGACGGTGCCCTCGCCCACGCGTGTGTCGCCGGTTATACCGACGCCGCGCATCACCCAGGTCGTCAAGTTGTCGGGCAGCTTCACCTGGACCGAAGCTTTGCCGGCGGCGTCGGTGGTCACATTCGCGTTCCAGTAGGCAGTGTCCGAAAATTGCTCGCGGATGGTCAGATCCGGCCCGCTCGCCGCACTGTGATCCGCGGCCGCGCGCGACTCGAGTGCGGCTGGGGCTGGCGTTCCTGCTGCTGCCGGCGCTTCAGCTGCGGTCGGCGCCGCCCCATCATAGCCGGCGTTGCCACCGCTAGTGGTCGGAAGCGCACCGGGCGCCTGCCCGCGCTCGCGTTTCTGGCGCTCTAGATCTTTTTCGAACTGCTGCTGGAAGCGTTCGGCCGAGAGCGATAGCCCGCTGGCCGTGGTAATCCCAAGCTCGCGCCGGTGGTAGAACGCCTCGCGGATCGCGTCGGGTGTGCGCGGCAGCAGGCTCAGCACGGCCTTGTCCACCAGATCGAGCGACAGCTCAGCGGCGACCGGCTGACCACTCAGGTCAGTCACCAGCAGATCGTAGCTCACGTTCTGCCCCGGCTGAGCCTGCGCGGGATTAGGCGTCAGCGCGATCTTCAGCGATTGCGGGTCGGGCGCGACGGCCAGCGGCAGAATGCCGACTTTGTAATCGGCCAAGGTTACAGGAGATAGGTTACAGGGAACAGTAGAGGTTGTGGCAGAACATGGCGTGGTACTTTGGCCTGTGGCCTGTGGCCTGTCCCCTAGATCGGGCGGGCTAAACAGCGTCACCGTGACATACACATTCGGCACATGCACGGCCGTGATCGGCAAATGATAGACCGAGCTGTTGCCGTCGATCTTGCGCACCTCGTGGCTCAGCACGCCGCCGCGCTCGACGGTAATCAGCGCCCAGTGCGGCTTGGTGAACGGCGAAGGGATCAGGATATCGGCGGTCTCGCCTGGCTTGTAGCTGGTCTTGTCGGCAATCAGCGAGAACCGGTCGTTGTTCTCGCGCCGCCACGAGACGTAGCCCGCGCCTGCCACCCACACGAACAGCGACGAGCGCACCTCGCGCCCCCCGCCATCGCGCGCCCGCGCCACCACGCGGTACGATCCACCCTCGGCCGGCGTAAATGTAGCGATTGCCTCGGCCTTGGCGTCGGTGGTGACCGTCTGCTTCGCGATCGAGGTCTGCTGCTGGCGCGACTGCCACTGTCCGCCGCCGTGCGCGTCCGCGACAAACGTGTTCTCCCAGCTGTACTTGAACACCTCGACATCGAGCGCCTGATTCGGCAGGCGATTTCCCCGCGTATCAGCCGTCACCAGATCGATCTGCTGCTGCTCGCCGGCCTGCCCAACATACGTCCGCGGCGCCAGGCCGATATACAGCTGGCCGCTATGCACGATCAGTTCGTTCCGGCCGCTGATCACCTGGTTATCCTTGCCGGTCGCGGTCGCCTCAATCGTTAGACTCAGGCTGCCGCTAATCGGCGTGCCGCTGCTGTCTTTCAGGTCGGCCGGGATGTCGATCGTCAGCTTGCCCTGCGCGTCGGTCGTGCCGCTGCCGCTGAGGATCGGCTGTGGCGGCGTGGGCGGCATCCACCAGCAATCCCAGCAGCGCCAGGGGTCATCGCTGTCATTAAACTGGTAGCGCCCGGCCCAATCCGGCGCGAAGCGGTAGGGCGCGGCCAGCACATTCCACTGCACCGGCACGCTCGCCACCGGCCCGCCGAAGAAATAGCTGACCTCGGCGGTGACGCTGGTCGCCGTACCACGCACAATTTCAGCTAGTCCTGAGCCTGTCGAAGGGTTGGCCGGCGGCGTGACCGTGACCTGGAACTCCGGCGCGCGGTAGGCCGCCACCTGGAACGGGAAAGCAAAGCTCTGATCGCCGAACATGACGCCGATGTTGTACGAGCCCAGCGCCGCGCCATCGCTAAGCTTCAGGCTGCCGTCGAAGCTGCCATTCGCGCTCAGCGCCAGCTCCTGTTGGAAGATTTGCTCGCCGTTGGTGCTGTTGATCGTCACCTGGGCTTTGCCGCCGGAGGGCAGGCTGAAATGCACGTCCGTTTCGTTCCGCAGCGCGCCCTTGAAATTGACAGTCTGGCCGGGCCGGTAGATCGGGCGGTCGGTGTAGACATGCGCGGCTAGCCTGGGTAGGCCGTAGCTCGCTGGCAGCCCAAAATCGCCTGGGCTGATGCCGCTGCTCCAATCCGAAGCCACCGCCGCAAACGGTTGACGCGCCAGGGCAATCACGCCGCGATTCTCGGTTCGCTCGATGGCGATCCGCGCTACGCCATCGGCGTCGGTGGTCGCATTGCCAAGCGCCGCGCCCTGGCTGTCGAAGAACTCCAGCGCCAGGCCCGGCACTGGCTGCCCGCTCTGCAAGTCGTTGGCCCAGGCCAGTGCATCACGCTCGCCGGCTTTGAGCGTCAGGTTCAGGTTCGAGACCACCAGCACATGCGCCTGCGGCTGGCTGCCCTGTGGCTGGTCGAGCAGCAGCAGATAAACGCCCGGATCGAGCCGTCCACCGTTCTCCAGCAGGTCGATCTGGCTCAGCGTTTGCTGATCAAGCGGTGTGTTGAGCTGGAAAGTCCAGCGGCGCAGTAGTGCTGTATCAGGCGGCGCTTGGTTGTACCAGTCGCGGTACGGCTGCTTCAGGTCGTCGGCTTGCAAGCGGTAGAGCCGCAGCGATGCCTGCACCATATTGACCGAGTTCAGCCCGATCCGCGCCGGATTCGCCGCGCTGTAGGTCGCAATCGAGCCAGCCGCGACGATCCCGATCGACGGCGGAAGCGGATCGGTGTGAAAGGTTATGTCAAGCGATTGGCCAGTGGTGTTGCCATACGGGTCGGCGATGTTCGGCCCAATCGCCACGGCGTAATCGGTCGAGGGCTTGGCGCCGAAGCCGATGTGGAAGGCGTAGGCCGCGCCGGCCGGCGCGCTCTGGTCGCCGGGATAGAGCGAGGTGCCATAGGTGTAGATCTGCGTCGGCGAGAGCGGCGGCGTCATCTGAAGGTTCGCCATCACCGTGGCCGGGTCGATCGGCGCATTAAAGAACAGCGTAAAGTCGGTGTACGGCTGCGCGTGGCGATCGCCGTCGATCGGCAGCGTACCAACGATTTTCGGCAGCGGCACACTGCGGAATGTGCTACGAAAATCGCTTGTCATGCCCACGCCGCCGGCGCTGCTGCCCAGCCCAGCCGCCACATCGACGGTATAGCTCTGATCGAACGCCAGCCGCTGGCTCGGCGTGAACAGCAGCGTCTCGCCAATCACCTGGAGCGCGCCCGGCACATCGCCGCCATCATTCGTGCGCAGATGAAACGCCGCCCGCGCGCCGGCCTCGGCGATCGGCTGATTGAACTGGAGCATGATCGGCGTCTCGATCGGCACCACCGTCGCGCTATCCTGCGGCGTCACTGCCAGCACCTGCGGCCGCGCGGTCGCGAAGCTCCAGCCGTATTCGCTCTGGAGCGGGCTATCGTCCACCGCCTTCAGGCCAGCCGCTACTCGGCCGGTATAGGTCGTCCCGCCGGCCAGCGGCGCATCGGGGTGAAAAACGTAGATGGCGGTATTGAGCCACTCACCCTTGCCCGCGATAGCCGGCGTGAAGCTGAGGGGCTGCGGCGCATTGCCCTGCTGCTCGACCACCGTCAGCGGCACCACTGGCCGGTTGAACAGCACCGTGATCGCCGCGCCGGCCTGAACATCTTGCGCACCGTTAGCAGGGATGACCTGGCCGACCTCCAGGAAGCCGGCGGTGGCAAAGCGGAACTGGAAGGCGCCATTGATCGGCGCGCCATCGGCTGCTTTGGCAGCCTGGCCAAGCGTCACATCGTAGAGCGCGCCGCGCTGGAGCGGCTGGGATGGCTTGAAGCGCAGCGTGCGCGCGTCGGCCCACTGAATCTGGCCCGCAATCGCCGGCGACAGGCTAAAGGCCGCCTCGACCGCTGTATGATCCATCGGTCGATCGAACACCAGCTCGACCGCGCCATCGGGGGCCAGCGCCTCACCACGCGCCGGCGCTCGCTGCACCACAATCGGCGAGATCGTACCCTCAGGCACAGGAGTGTAATCCATGCGCACTCGTGTCGGCGCGGGCGAAGGCGGCAGCGTCGGCCCCGGAGTCGGCTGCTCGACGATCGGCGATGGCCGACCGCGCAGCGCCAGCGCCAGCGCGGCGACGATAGCGACAATCACCAGCACGGCGGCGATACGGAGATTACGACTGCTCATACTTGTGCTCCTACGAGTGTGTTGCGGCTTGCGAGTAGTGGCTATAAAGGAGACGCGCGATCGGGGCGATCGGTTCCGCTGTGGCCTGGAAACAATTGTAGGACAGATTATTCATCTGCCCTACCGTTGGAACCTGACCAGATTGTATAGGACTCACACAAGCTCTTCCGAATCTGAGCTTTTTTGCCCACGGCAGCTAAGCCGTTGTTCGTTTTTTCGCTCTGCGAGCGAAAAAACGAACAACAAGAGAATATAGTACCGCTCTGCCGAAGGCTAAATCCGACTTTGCGCAAGTCCTATATGCGCTAGATCTGCACGCCCAGCTGCTCCAGCGCAACGACAAACGAGCCGTTAGTGTTCATCACATGCATTCGCTCGCGCAAATAATCGTGGTCGAGCTGCTGGCGGCGGACGATCCCAGCCGCATCGGCCATATCGTGCTTGCCCTGCTCGGCGCCGCGGCCAAGCAACAGCTTATGCAGCAGCACATCTTCAGGCGCGAGCACCATCACCGGCGCGCCAAGCAGCGACATCCGTCGCAGCCGCGCGATCATCGCCTGATCGAGCACATACGGATAGACTGACCCGCCACGTCGGATAGTCAGGTCGTCGAAGACCTTGATGCCGCGCCAGAGGATACGCTGGCCATCGAACTGAACCGCCTTCTGCTGCTGCTGAAGCAGCTTGACCACATCGGGAAGCTTGCCCGGCATCACCACCACATCGACATCCTGGATCGGCCGGCGGTCGCCGTACAGGTGCGCTGCCACGCCCGCGCAGACAGCCCATTTCATCTGATGGGCGTCCAGCAGCCGCTGCACTACGCCCAGGTTACCCGCGATCAGTGACATTCCCATGCTCCAATAATGTAATCGATGGTGAAAGCGGCACGCAGCGATTCGGTACCGCTACGTATCATATCACGACCTAGCGGCGGCACAAGGCGACAAATAGTCCTGTTGGGCTATCCCCCACTTGTTTTTGCTGTCGCTTGGAGGGAGTATGCGGGCGGGCGCTGCCCTGACCCAGCTGATCAACTACCGTACTCGGCGACGCCATTGGTGCGCGAACCATTCTTCCTTGAGCAGCCGCATCTCGAAAAATTCGACATCCAGGCCACGCAGGGTCTGCCGAAAAAAGCGATGGATTTGCGCGTAGCGCGGGTCGCTGAGGATGCGGCGGTCGAAGCGGCTGTCGGCCTGGCGCCAATCGCTGCCGATATGGCTGAAGCCCAGCCGCTCATAGGCGCGCACGGCGCGCTGGTTTGGCGCGGCGACATCCAGCAGCAGCACCAGAAAGCCCAGATCGGTGAAATAGTGATCCAGAAACAGTCCCAGCGCATCGGTGCCGAGGCCACGGCCGATATACGGTGCGCCGAAGGTGATGCCCAGCCGCGCCTGAGCTTTGCCGTTATCGATATCACGCAGCGAGATGCGGCCGATCAGGCAGCCGGAACGATCTTCCACCGCCCAGGTGCGCCGCATACCGGAGCCTTCGAAGAACTGGCCCCACTGATCGCCACCGTAGGCAACCCGGCGCGGCAAATTCCAGAGCGGCTCAGTCGGGTCGTTATAGGGGGGCCACGCGTCGAGCAGCTCGTCGTCGTGGAAGGTCCACGTACGGATCGACATACGCTCATTTTGGAGAACCATCAGGCCTCCAGGCGAATAGACTGCCGTCGAACGGGTAGGCCGATCGCGCGATCATCTGGCGCACCTGATCGCCACTGCGCCGCACCTGCTCGATCAAATCGCGGGGGTAGCCGAAGCGCACTTGGTGCAGCTCGAACTCGTCTTCATCGTCGAGGATCACCTCGCCGCTGTCGGCGTGCCAGATCACGTCGAGGTCAAGGTCGATGAAGCGCAACGTGCCGTCTTCCCAGGCGGCCGGCGTCGCGATATTCACATAGTGCATGCGCGGACGCCAATCGGGGTGCCACACCACCGTTAGGTTGTAGAAGCGATCAGACCAGTAAAGCTCGAGCGAATGATACCTCGCGGTAATCCGCCCACGATAGCTATCACACACTGTGCCAGGCTGCCCGTAAAGCATGAACAGGTCAGGGTTTTCCTGCACGACTGTCAGGGGGTAGCGGTAGTGCAGGCTGCCATCATACTTGGTTGAATGTCGAGAAACTGTCTTCATTACACTATCGCGCTAGATCTCTTCCTCGCGCAGATCCTTGGGTTCACCGCCAACCAGCCGCACCAGCTCAGGCAGCGCCTCGCCGAGCGGCTCGGTGATCACGTGATCGGCCATCAGGGTGTAGATCGAATCAGCAGCATCGATCGCCAGCACCAGCGCGCCTGACCGCCTGGCCACAAATGGAAACGATGCGACTGGCTCGATCGCGCCCACGCCGCCAACACAGATGAAAATGTCGCACTTCGCGACGGCGGCGCGCGCTTTGCGCAGCTCCCATTCTGGTAAGCCCTCGCCAAAAAAGACCACGCCCGGCCGCAGCACGCTTCCGCAATGTGGGCAGCGCGGCGGCGATTCACCCACATCTTCCCAGGCGGATATCACATGACCGGCCTCGAAGCAGCGGCTGCGTCGCAGGCAGCCGTTCAGCTCCAACAGGTCGCGCGAGCCGGCCCGCCAGTGCAGGCCGTCGATCGTCTGCGTGATCAAGGTAAAGGTAGGGTAGTGCTGTTCGAGGTCGACCAGGGCATAATGCGCCGGGCTCGGCTCGGCTGCCTCGGCTACGTGCCGCCTGTGCTCGTACCAATCCCAGACCAGCCGAGGGTTACGCTGAAATGCCTGAACCGTCGCGAGCTCGCTGACATCGTACTGTGCCCACTCCCCACTATGGGCCTCACGGAACGCAGGAACTTTGCTCTCAGCAGCCATGCCGCCACCAGTGAGCGCGACAATTCGTTGGGCGTTCTTCAGGCGGTGCAGCACCGCGTCGGGCAGCGTGAGCGGCATCGCGGCTCCTCCTGCGCTTTGTGGTGGGAGAAAGTTGGGGCGCGGCCCACCACGGCATATTCATTCGCTACAGTTTGGGGTGGGGGTCTGGAGCGGCACCCAACGGGTACCCGGCCGCCCCCCAGACCCCCACCATTGGGGAGGTGCGGCGGGGACTTCGGCCCCGCCACACCTCCCCAACTATCAAGCCGATCGCTATCAAAGTCATACTGGCATTTTATCACGTTTCGGCCGACATCCTAGCAGAAACGATCAAAAGAAGCCTGCTTATTCCGGCTTCAAGAAATTGACCGAGGCCCAGCCTTCGACATCCCGGCCGCCGATCGTCGCACGTACGTGCATCCAGGGCACATCGTCGGCCACCTTTGGTCCATCGAGTACGCGCACACGCGTGGTGTTCGGCAGTAGCGCGATCACCTGCATATTCAGCCCAGGCGCCGCGCGCAAATTCAGGCCCTCATCCGGCACGCCGGTGACAACCAGTACCTGGCCACGCCCGCCGACGACGCCGGTGAGCCAGCTCGGCCACTCGATCCCCAGATCGGGCAACGCAGGCAGATCGAGCGCGGGAAGCGGCAGCTCGATGTTGGTGAGCTTATCAAGCGCCAGGCTAATACCATAGTAGCCGACACCGGCAAATACGATCAGCATCGTCAGAAGAATGACGATACCGGTGACTGAACGTCGCCGGCTCTGGCCAGCGTAGGCGCGCTGACGCAGCTCAGGCGGCTGCTGGGCGAGCGCGCCTGGATCGGGCCGAGCATGCTCGCGCAGCGCGATCATCCGGCCGGTCGAGCGATTGATCCGCTCGCGCAGGCCAGGCCGCTGAGCCGGCGGGTGCGCAAGCCGGCGCGTATCACTGCTCAAATCGCGGCGGAGCACATCCAGCGCCTGCCCAAGTGCGGCGGCATCGGCCGGGCGCTTGGCCGGGTCGTGGGCGGTGGCGCGCTGGATCAGCTCATCCAGCGCGGGCGAATACAGCAGTGGCCGGATCTGCGAAAGCGCGGGAACCTGCGTATCGAGGTGCGCTTGCGCGACGGCGCGCGGGTCGTCGCCATGCACCACGCGCCGGCCGGTGAGCATCTCGATTAATAGCAGCCCCAGCGAGTAGACTGCGGCGGCAGCGCCGGCTGGGCCACCGGCGGTGCGCTCGGGCGCGCGATAGCAGGCGGCATCCAGTGCGACATCGGCGGCTGGCGTGCGCCAATTTTCAAGCAGCTCGACATGCCCATCTTCGACCAGAATCACGTTGTTGGATGTGATCGGCGGGTGCGGCACTCCCGCTGCCTGCGCAACCGCCACCGCGCCAACCAGCTGGCGAAAGTACAGCAGCGCCTCCTCAAGCGATAGCGCGCCCAGCTCGCGCAAGGTTCGGCCGGCGACATACTCCGTGATCATATACGGTCGGCCGGCTATCTCGCCGCTATCGAAGATTTCCAACAACGACTGGTGCGAGCGGCGCGCATTGGAGTGCGCTTCCTGGATGAACCGCTGGCGCAGCGCCTCCTGGCCGAGCAGCTCTTTCCGCAACATATGCACCAGCACCTGGCGCTGGAGCCGCTCATCATAGGCGCGATAAACTACCGCCAGGCGGCCGGCGCCCAGCTGCTCCTCGATGCGGTAGCGGCCGTGCAGTAATGGAATTGAGACTGGCGTCATGTGAGTGACAAGTGACGAGTGACGAGTGACGAGTGAGGCAATGTTCGACTCGTCACTCGTCACTCGTCACTTTAAACTTCCTCGCGGTTACAAGCTCATAGTGCCCCGGTTGCCATTCCTGGATCGCTATCTCGACTAGCCCCAGGCGATCAAGCAGCCGTGTCATGCCGTGGCGAGTCAAGCCCTTGAACGGCAGCGCACGCGCCCATACATCCGGATACTTGCTGACGACCAGCACGCCGCCCGGCCTAAGCACTCTGGCTATCTCGGCCAATGCGCGGCGCGGGCGCGGGAAGAACTCCAGCGCCTCCAGCGAGATCACCAGATCGAAGGTTTCATCCGGCCAGGGCAGGTTGCTAGCATCGCCCTGACGCAGCGCGACCCGCGCCTCCAGGCCGGCGGCGCCGATCTTGGCCCGCGCGCGCGCGAGCATTGCTGGGGTCAGATCGAGCCCATCGATCGCGCCATCGAACCAGGGCTGTGCTGCCAGCAGCAGCGGCACCCGCGCTGTACCAGTCGCAACATCCAGCACCCGTGGCCCTGGTGTGCCGGCCACTGCCGCGCGCAACAGTGGCAGCAGCACCGCTTCGTCATTCGCCGTGACATTGATCCGCGCCTGGTCGTACACACCTGCGCCAAGCTGGTAGATCAGGCGCACTGCCGAGCGGCCCAGGTAGGTGCCTTCGCCAACCACGATCAGCCAGTACAGAAATGCCAACAGCAGCAGCACGAGTAGCAGCCAGAGCGCGATGCTCAATAGACTCCGTCGATTCTCCAGCCCCAGCACGCACGCAGCGCACCAGAATGCGGCAGCACAGCGCGATACATTATAGCACGCAGCTCTGAGAGCCGCAATTGTGTGCTATGCGGCAGCCCGCTTTTTGTGAATGTATGCTATGCTGATAGCGAATTCCTTCGGAGATAGGTCGCAGCAAAGCGCCGGCACGCGAGGTGTTGATGAACCAGTGCATTGAAGTCCCCGCCAGCCAGGCTGGCGTGCTGCGCCTGATCGCCTTCGCCGACGAAGTCGAGCAGCGCGAACCGCTCTCGTTCGACCAAAGCTACCTGCTGCGCCTGGTGATCGAAGAGATCGCCACCAATATCGTAAAATATGGCTATCAGCGGGATGCGCCGGGCGTGATACAGCTCCAGTATGTGTATGGCGATGGTCTGCTACGCGTGATCATTCGCGACCACGGTCGCCCATTCGACCCGCGTGAGCACCACGACCCCGCTATGGATGACGATCCGGCCACCCGGCAGATCGGCGGGCTTGGCCTCTTTCTGGTGCGCGAATCGGCCGACGAGATTCAGTACCATCACGACCTCGCCAGTGGCTGGAACGAGCTGGTAGCGATCAAGCGCGAGGCAACCACCGATGTATGAGCTGATGCGCGGGCTGCCGCTCTTCAGAGGCTTCCCCGATGTCGATCTGCAGCAGCTGGCCGCCAACATGGCGGAGCAACACATCCAGGCCGGCGAGGTGCTGTTCTGGCAGGGCGAAGAAGGGCACGAGTGTTATGTCATTCTGGCTGGCGAGATCGAGGTGATCGCGCATCCTGGCCGCTCCGAAATCCGCCTCGAGGTGCGCCAGACCGGCCAGATCATTGGCGAGATGGCGCTAATCGACCCCAGCCCGCGCTCGGCCACGGTGCGCGCACTGACTGCCAGCCACGTAGCCATCCTGGGCGAGTCGGCTTTCACAGCGCTGATGCATCGCAACCCCGAGCTGATGTTCGACATGCTGCGGAGCAACACGGCGCGCCTCCGTCGAACCAGCCAGCAGATGATCGCCGACATGGAGAACAAAAACGCCGAGCTGCTCGAAGCCTACGACGAGCTCAAATCCGCCCAGTCCGAGCGCATTCGGCTCAGCCGGATCGATGAGGAGCTAGCAGTGGCACGGCGCATCCAGGAGCTGTTTCTACCGCGCAGGCTGCCGCAGCCGCTCGGCTGGCAGATCGCCGCCTTCAGCCGTGGCGCTCAGGCGATCGGCGGCGATTTCTTCGATTGCATCGACCTGCCGGGCGGCCAGCTTGGCATCGTGGTGGCCGATGTGTGCGGCAAAGGCGTGCCGCCGGTGCACCCCAGGCCGACGATATGACATTGCTGATTATTCAGCGACAGGCGTGATATAATAGCCACGGCGGTTTGTCGTAGCGGCGAACGCCCGCAATCTTCAATCCCCCATTTTGATTTTGGAAAGGGGTTCCACGAGTGAACGTAGAGCAGATCGACGATGTGCTGGTGATCAAGCTGCCCATACGGCTCGATGCAGCTGGGCTGTCGGTGATCGAGCGCGATTTCTCGGAGACAGTCACAGCGCATAAGGGCAAGGTGCTGGCCGACATGACCGACGTCAACTTCGTCGCAAGTCTGGCGCTGCGCATGCTGCTGATGAGCCTCAAGGCCATCCAGCCGCAAGGCGGCGACCTACGCCTGGCCGGGCTTCAGCCACAGATCGCCGAAATCTTCCGCAAGAGCCGCTTCGACACCCTATTCAAAATTTACGCCGACCGCGACGCGGCGCTAGCGGCATACGCTGCCTAAATCATCCCTTATGCAACTACGTATTGGCGAAGTAATCGAATCGACCAGCACAAGCTTCACCACCGGCGCGTATGAGCTGCTGGAGGCGCCACCGTTTGGGGCGCTGGTGCGCGCGCAGGCCCGCGCCGAGGATATGGCCGTCTACGGGCTGGTGTACGATATTCGCACCGGCAGCAAGGAGCCGGGTGGGCGCGCGCTGGTGCGTGGGCGCACATACAGCGGGCGCGAGCTCTACGACGCCGAGATCTACCACGAGCATCCCGACCTGGCCGAAGTGCTTCAGACCGAGTTCACCGCCATTACGGTTGGCTTCGTAGCGCACGGCCAGATCCATCAGTATCTGGCGCCGCAGCCGCCGCCGGTTCACTACAGTGTCTACGAATGCGCGGACGATGAATTGGCCCGCTTCACTCAGGATAGCGATTTCTTCCGCGCGCTACTGTTCGCATACCAGATCCCCAGCGATGAGCTGCTTGCCGCCGTCATCCGATCCGCCGCGCGCGCCCGCCCCGGCGGCGAGCGCGATTACCTTGTCCAGGCCGGTCGCGCGGTCGCCTCGCTGCTCAAGGACGATTACGACCGGCTGACGGCTATCCTGCGGCGCATCCGCCCGTAGAACGCAGCATAAAGTACGTTCTACATTCTCTGTTCCAGAGCTGTTATGAACCTGGCGGTTATTTTTCCACTGCTGGTAGTGATTATCTGCGTCGTGACGCTCTTTGGCTGCTATGTCGCGTTCGACCGCCTACAGACGCGGATCGAGCAGACGCGCGGCGGGCAGCGCCGCCTGGCGATCGCGCTGGCAGCCGGCACCGGCCTGCTCGCGCTGGCAACGTTCTGGTGCTGCTTCGCGTTCAGCGCCGGGCTGCTTCAGGCGCTCGGATTGAACCTCTAATCCCAAAGCTCTTTATGGGGAAGGTTTGGAGGGTCGCATTCCCTCCTAGACAATTTTCCTTTTGTGCTGCGCTCGCAGCGCAGCACAAAGAAGTATTTTAGGACTTACGCAGGTCATAGATTTCATCCTTTGTGGGTGCTTTTTTCGCCTGGCGGGGCGAAAAAAGCACACACAATAGACATAAAGTACCATGCTGCCGCAGGCAAAGGCTGCCTTTTGCATAAGTCCTATATTTATTTGAGGGCGACTCCGCCGCCCCCAACCCCCCACCGAGTGGTAAGATATGCTGATATGATGATCCGTGCCACAATCTCCCACCATGTGCGGCGTCTCTGGCGCTGGCTCACCCTCGATGGCCAGCTGCGGGCAGCACAGCCCTGGCTATTTCTGATGGGGCCGATCGCGCTGATATTCGCGGTGATCGCGCCCTATCGCGGGCTATTTGTGATCGCATATACCTATTTGCTGCTCGTTCTCTCGATGTATCTGTGGGTGCGCGAGCTTGGGCCGCGGATCCTGCTGCGTCGTCGCCTGCTGGTCGAGTGGGCGCAGGTCGGCGACGAGCTTGAGGAATACTGGGAGCTGATCAACAACGCGCGTCTGCCGCTGCTGTGGCTGGAGCTTCAGGATGCCTCGACTCTGCCGGGCTACTCCGGCCGGCGCGTCGCCGCAGCTGGTATTGGCGAGCAGCGGCATTGGACAACCCAGGCCCGCTGCGAACAGCGCGGTGTCTACACGCTTGGCCCGCTCACCGCATCGCTGAGCGATCCATTTGGCCTGTTTCGCTACGAGTGGCGCGAGGAGAGCGCGCGGCAGATCGTGATCTATCCACCTCTCGTGCAGCTGCCAGCGCTGATCGTGCCACAGGGCCAGCGTGGCGGACTCTCACGCGCCGACATCCTCCAACAGCATGTGACACCCAGCGTCGGTGGCCTGCGCGAGTATATCCAGGGCGACCCGCCTAGCCATATCCACTGGCCCACCGTCGCCAAAACTGATAAGCTGATGGTGAAAGAGTTCGATCAGGAGCGCGCTGGTGCCCTGTGGATCGCGCTTGACCTGTACGCTGGGGCGTATCAGCGAAGCGACGAGCGCCACGCCGCGACCAGCCAGAGTGCCGATCAACCCACTGGAGCGGTTCGCAACGGCCATGACAAGAGCGTAGTATTCCAGCGTAGCGCTGTCGATGCTGTGCCTTCGGGCGTCAGCAAGCTCGACTCGCCACTGGAATTGGCGATCGTCCTGGCGTGCTCACTGGCGTCGCAGGCGCTGGCCGAAGGGCGTGCCGTCGGGCTGCTGGCCGACGATGGCCGGCTGCGGTTGGTGACGCCTGGCCGTGGGCCGCGTCAGCTTTGGCGCATCCTTGGCGCGCTGGTGGATGCGCAGGCAAGTGGCGCGCAGCCGCTGGGCCAGGTCATCCGCCAGGGCCATGCCGCGCGCGCCAGCGAAGTCTCCGGCACCGCGCTGGCAGTCATCACGCCGGCGCTCGATGGCGCATGGCTGCCGGCGCTGGCCAGTTGGCAGCGCGGGCGCTCGGGCGGGGCGATCGCGCTGCTCGTCGCGACGCGCGCGGCACAGGCTCAGCCGCTTGAAGCGCGCCTGGCCACCGGCGGCATCGCGGCGCGAACTTTCGAAGTTGGAACACCCCTACCGCTGCTCAACCCACCGAAACCCCGCGCCACCGCACGCATCTCGCCGCTCGGTAAAGTGATTCGTGCTTGATGCTGCCGACGGGATGTGAGAGGAGATGACCATGTCAGATCAGCCGATCAGCCGCCTAAGCGTGCCGAACGAGCAGACGCTGCCCGACGATATCCAGGCAATGTTTGCCGAGATGCGCACCAAGCCCGGCTTTGTGCCGAATGTCTACCAGGCCTACAGCCTACGGCCGCAGCAGCTGCGCGGCTTCATCGCCCTATACGACGCGATTATGACCGAAACTTCGGGGCTGACCAAGGCCGAGCGCGAGATGATCGCAGTGGCGGTATCGGCCCAAAACCATTGCTTCTACTGCCTGACCTCGCACGGCGCGGTTCTACGTATTCGCGCCAAGGACGAGGTGCTCGCCGATGCCATCGCGGCTAACTATCGCGCCGCCAACCTGACGCCACGCCAGCGCGCGATGCTCGATCTGGCTGTCAAGATCACCGACGACTCCGCTGCCGTCGGCGATCAGGATATCGCGGCCCTGCGCGGCCATGGCTTCACCGACGAAGACATCATGGATATCATCCAGACCGCTGCGCTCTTCAACTACAGCAATCGTGTGGCCAGCGCGCTCGATCTGCGCCCGAATCGTGAATATCACAGCATGGCGCGCGGCGATAGCAGCGGGTAAGAGGGTTGCAGGGAGGGTCTCGCAATAAAACCCTCAATGATGAGATAACAAGAAAACCCCTAATGACAAGATGACAAGATGACAAGATACTCCTCCTCATCTTGTCATCTTGTCATCTTGTCAACCGCTTCAGGTTGCTACCGTCGTCTGATCTAATCCGCTGAACGGCCATCCAGCAGTGGCAGCAACTCGCTCAGCCGCTCGATCACCGCGATCGGCTGACCGACATCGGCGGGCAAATACTCGCCATGCGGGTTCATCCAGATGAATGGCATCCCCGCCGCCGCCGCGCCGCGCAGATCGAACTCGGGCGAATCGCCGACGAACAGCGCCTCGCTCGGCGCAACACCCAGCTGCTCCAGCGCAATTGCAAAGATCGCCGGGTCCGGCTTGGCCACGCCGACCTCCTCCGAGACGATCAGCAGGTCAAGATAGTCGATCAGCTGAAACTGCTCGATCTTCGGCCGCTGGGTACGGCTTGGACCGTTAGTCACCAGACCGAGTTTGAAGCGCGGCCGTAGCGCCTCCAGCGTCTGCACAGCGTCGTCGAACAACACTAGCCGCCCAAACCAGTCGTGCCGGAATATCTCATGTGCGGCGGCGATCAGCGGCTCGTCATCCACGCCTTGGCCGCGCAAAAAAGCCGGTAGCTTCTCAATATACACTTTCTCGGCGATCGCTAGATGCACCAGCGCGTCGCGATCAAAGTGTGGGTAGCGCGCCAGCACATCGCCGATTGCCTCATGCAGCCGCTCGCGCCAGTACGAACGCAGATCATATAGCGTATCGTCGAGATCAAACAGAATGGCTCGGT
>WNGB01004205.1_pt1 | contig 22146 bp, 19 predicted proteins | sample 5400681 | NCBI WGS metagenome assembly WNGB01 (sample SAMN13153367, study PRJNA577476) | soil metagenome | isolation source: 115 cm soil or saprolite under grassland replicate 2 | place: USA:California | collected 2016-06-15
CCGGCTGGCCAAGCTCGATGCGCTGGCCCAACGCGAGCAGCAGGTCTGGGCGCAGCTGCCAGGGCTGCTGGCCGAGCGCAAAGCCAGTGGCTATGCGGCGGCGGTGGCGCACCTGGCCGATCTACGCGATCTGGCGGTTCACCGCAAACAGCGCGCCGCCTTTGACACTCGGCTCAGCGAAGTGCTGGCGCCCTACGCTACTTCGGCAGCGCTGCTGCGGCGGCTGCGTGAGCAGAAGCTAGTAAAGTAGCTACTTGCCGTGGCAGGCTTGTACTTGCGCCCGCTGCCGCACGGGCACGGCTCGTTGGGCTCGATCTATGGCTGCGCGTGGACGTAGGTTTGCCGCTTCGGTGCGAACGATCCGCTGGGGGACGGCGGTGGGCGTGTGGCTGGGCCGACGCGAGGATCTTCGCCGATGCCTGGCGCTGGGCCTCGGTGCGGACCTGCTGCTCCGCAGATGCCGTGCGCATCGCGGCCTCGCGCGCGGCGAGCTTGCGCAGCTCCTCGTAGATCTCCAGGATGTCGGCCGGCTCGTGTGTCGCCACCCACAGATGCTGATCTTTACCTTCGAGGTGCTCCTGGTACTCTTTTCAATCGTACTCATGCCAAAATGGCTCATAAAACGAGTCGTCGCCCAGCCGAGCAATCGCCAGCTCCACAAGACGGCTGAGTGGCCCGCTAATTCGGGCAGCGCGGTGTCGAGCCAATCGTCGTCCAGATCGAATAGCAGAATCAGCTCGGGCACAACGGCAGAGACATCCAGATTGGACAGTGCGTAGAAGGCATGGAGCGGCGCCCAGACCTCGTCGGTATCGCCATTGGCGGTATAGAGATGCCGATCACGCGCCATGCGCAGCAGCTCCGGCAGGTGCTCCTGTCGCAGGCCGAGCGCCGCGCGACGTTCCGCAACGCCCGGCTTGCGCGGTTCGCCAAGCGCAATCAGCGCATCGACCGGCGGCGTATAGGGCGCGCTGTTTGGCCGCAGGGCCGCAAGCAGATGCGCCCGCACAGGGCGACTCACGTCCGTGCCATCGCCACCCCAGTCCCGCGCAAACGACAGCGGCCGATCAAGCGGCTCACGCTCCAGATCAAACGGCTCATTATCGTGGGAAGTCGATGGCGACGTGTCACTCATGCAGCAGGCTCCTTAGTAATCGTGTGAAACTTCTAGGATCTGCGCCTCCATTAGACATTATCGGAAATAGGGAGCTTGAGGGGCCTGCGGCCCCAGACCCCACCTGATTTATTTCCTGAAAATCTATTATACCCTTCTTGCCAATAGATTGTCTTGAAAGGCCAGAGGAGCACTTGTTGTGGTGGCGCACCTGGCCAAGCTGCCCGATCTGGCGGTTTAGCGTGGGCAGCGCGCCACCTTCGACGTCTGGCTCAGCTAGGCATCATGTCATGCTGTCGCGGCGCCGGCATTCCAAGGCGCTTGATTGATCCGGCCAGCCGCTCGGCGATGCCTAGCGCGGCTATGCCGACCAGCAGGTGCAACACTTTGATGACCCAGTGGGCGTCGCCCGGCAGCAGCCGGCTCTGCGTCATCCCAAGCGCCACAACTATCAGCCCCCAGGCGACACCCAGCGCGACCAATCCTAGGCTTACGCCGGCGCGCGCGGCTATGATCGCCAGCGCCCAGAGCAAGAGTACTAGCACGATCCCGAGCAGCATGTGCAGGCCGATAAAGTTCAGGGCATTACCAGTCCAGAACAGGACGCCCAGAACGATCATGATCAGCCCAAGCAGTCGGATCATCATTTGGATGACCCTCGTCGCGATTCTCATCTCGGGTAGCCTCCTTTGTTTGTCATCTGCCCCATGTGAGTCCGCATTCGCCGGCCGAAGGCAGCTATCCGGTGGCGCCGACCGGTACCCCCGCACCTCCCAGCCGATGCACAATATCAAAGCGGATTCGATACTACCGAAGATAGCCCAGCACTGTGAAGCAATAATGAAGATTTTGAGGATAGAGCTAGGAGATCAAAAGATTTTCTCCTCGAACGTATTTGCTCAGAGCAGAGATTAAAAGATTTACGCACCCTTAATAGACGGTTGACCCTCAGTTAAAGCGCGCACGGTACTATCACGCTGCAGGAACAGAATGAAAATAACCGAGGAGCACCCTATGTCATTCGTGATTATCTTTGCGCTGGGATACGCTGTTGGCGGCGTATCGGCGCTGCTGGTGTTGGGGCTGGTGCGCGCCGGGCGCAGCGCCAGCGCCGAGCGTGGCCTGATCGAGGTGGTGAGCCGTGATGTCGAACATTATAGTCTCTGAGGTGCAGGCGCAGCCAGCCGCGCCGACACGGTCGCTGCGCGACCTCCGCGGGCTGGCGCTAATGCTGGCCGAGGGCTGGCGGATCGAGGCGCCGGTGCTGGCCCGGCTTTCGTGGGCGCAGCGCCACACCGGCGAGCTGGCCTACCATGTGATTGTCACGCGCGCAGATCAGCGTAGCCTGATTGTGATCGCCGAAGACCCCGACCTGCATCGATTCCTCGATGAGCATGCCATCCCTGTGATCTGAATCCCCCCGATCCCGAAACACTACATAACGCTCCACAGCCTCCCCAATCAACAGCGCCGCGCAGCGTGCGCGACCGCGCGCAGCGTCCACGCTTTGCCGATCGGATCGTGCTCTGTTTAGTCGCTTCCGACGGGTTGAGCGGCTGGGATTTCCGCGCCCAATACCTGTTTCCCTTCGCGTGCCTTGCAGGTTCTGTTAATAACAGGACTTACGCAGTCGGCGATCCAGCCTTCGGCAGCCCTTCGTCGGGCTCAGGAACCGCGGTACGTAATCTTCTTTTGTATTTCGGTTTTTGCGCTCGTAGAGCGCAAAAACCGAAATACAGATAAATGGGAAGTACCTTGCTGCCGCAGGCTAAACGTCGTTTATGCGCGGCACCGCGTAAGTCCTGTTAATAATCGATGTTCAGCAGAACAATGCGGTTGCTAATCTGTTTTTTCGCTTCCAGAAGCCAAAGCTGTAAAAGGCGGAATGACTTTTTTGTTACATTTCGGCCTCTGAATGAATCTATTGTCAGCTACAGTTAGTCATCCTTTAAGTTTGCAATAATCTAGCCACCCCCGCCTCACTGTATTCTGACTGCATATCCCGTGGAGCGGGTATTCATTAAGTGCATCGCCGCCAGCCGATTTTAATCCCGCGCCAGCGCGGGGTGGGCGGAGCTTTGCCGTGTTCGCGCACGCAAGGGTGAAAAGGAGAGTATCGCAATGGCACCATTCGATCAGAGCGCGGATCATCCCAACATTTCAATGTACACCGACACGCTCGCCGCCGGCGTGCCTGCTCGCCCACTCACACCTGAGCTGGTCGCGACAGCTGCACAGACGCTGCAGATCGATCAGCCGTCGCGCGGGCACTGCCTGGTGGTCGTGCCGACCTATAACGAGGCGCTGAATATCGAGCGTCTGGTGATTGAGGTTCTCGGCCAAGGCCCGCAGTTCGATGTGCTGGTGATTGATGACGGATCGCCCGATGGCACCGGCGACCTGGTGGCCGCGATGGCCGAGCTGACCTCGCGCGTGCAGCTGATCCGCCGCGCCGGCAAGCTGGGCCTGGGCAGCGCCTATGTGGCCGGCTTCCGCGAAGGGCTGCGGCAGGGCTACCGCTACCTGTGCGAGATGGACGCCGATTTCTCGCACCAGCCGCGCTATCTGCCGGTGCTGCTGGCGGTGGCCGAGCGCGCCGCCGATGTGGCGCTCGGCTCGCGTAATGTGCCTGGTGGCCGGGTCGAGAACTGGTCGTGGGTGCGCAAGCTGATCAGCAAGGGCGGCAGCCTGTACGCGCGCACGCTGCTGGGCATGCCGGTGCGCGATTGCACCGGCGGCTTTAAGTGTTTCCGCGCCGGCGTGCTCCAGCAGATCAATCTCGACTCGATCGGCTCGAACGGCTACGCCTTCCAGGTCGAACTGAACTACCGCTGCCACCAGGCCGGCTTTCGGCTGCACGAGCTGCCGATCATTTTCCCCGACCGCGTCGCAGGCCAGTCGAAGATGTCGCAGCAGATCGTTTGGGAGGCCGCCGCCATGGTACTCAAGCTGCGCCTATCGCCAAACCCGTATAAGCGCCTGCGCCTGGTGCGTGAGACGTAAGAACCAAGAACCGGGCACCCTCTGGGTGAACCGAGCCGCCCAACGGTGGTTCTCGGTTCACCCAGAGGGTGCCCGGTTCTCGGTTCTGGATTGAGAGGAGATTAAGAGAAATGAGAACAACGATCCGGCTGATCGTGTATCGCTTCGCCCGCCCGCTGCGCTTCGGAGTGGTAGGGCTGAGCGGAATGGTGGTGAACTCGGCCATCCTATGGGCGCTGGTGCGCGAGCTGCATCTGGCGGTGCTGCTTGGCAGCCTGCTCGCGACCGAGGTGGCCATTCTGTCCAATTTTTTGCTGAACGACCGCTGGACATTTCGTGGCGTGAGCGAGCGCTCGCTCATGCAGCGGATGCTGCGCTTCAACGGCGTGGCGCTCGGCGGCTTGGCGATCACCGCCGGCATGCTGACCGCACTGGTCAGCTACACGCACCTGCACCTGCTGATCGCCAATGGGCTGGCCGTGGGCGCGGCGACCGGCTGGAACTATGTTGTGAATAGCCGGTGGACGTGGAGGCAGGGGATAGGGGAGCGGGGACAGGCGATAGGGGACAGCACACGGCCAGCGTTAATCGATGGGTCGTCGGTCGTCGGTCGTCGGTCGTCGGTCGTCGAGGAGGTGACCGCATGAACGGATACGAAGTGCTGCTCTCGGGTGTCTCGCTGGCGTTGGTGGTTCAATCGGGCTACTCGGCCGCGCTGATGCTGTATGCCTGGGAGGATGAGGAGAAGCTACGCAAAAATCGCGTCCCCGATAGCTTCGAGCCGCCGTGCAAGAGCTTCACGATCATGCTGCCGGCGCGCCACGAGGAACAAGTGATCAAGGACACGATCCAACGCACGGTCGACCTGAATTACCCGCGCGAGCTGGTGCAGATCCTGGTGGTGATCGAGACCGGCGACGATGGCACGATCGCCGAGGTGCAGGCCAAGCTGGCCGAGCTGCACGCGCAGGGTATCGACCATGTGCGCCTGATCACCTTCGACGACCCGCCGATCAACAAGCCGCACGGCCTGAACGTCGCGCTGCGCTCAACCGGCGGCGATGTGGTGACGATCTTTGACGCCGAGGATGAGCCGCACGCCGATATTTTGCAGGTGGTCAACACCGTGATGCTGCGCGAGGATGCCGAGGTGATCCAATGCGGCGTGCAGCTGATGAACTACGACGATCGCTGGTTCTCCGCACTGAATGTGCTGGAGTATATGTTCTGGTTCAAGAGCCGCATGCACTACCACGCGGCGGTTGGCATGGTGCCACTGGGCGGCAATACGGTGTTCCTCAAGCGCGAGATGCTCGACCGCGCCGCCGGCTGGGATCAGGAGTGCCTGACCGAGGACGCCGACATTGGCATCCGGCTCTGCGCGGATGGCGGCATGCGCTTCCGGGCGATCTACGACGACCACTATGTCACACGCGAAGAGACTCCGCCGACGGTCGGACAGTTCATCAAGCAGCGCACACGCTGGAACCAGGGATTTCTGCAAATCCTGGGCAAGCGCGATTGGCTGCGGCTGCCGAACTGGCGTCAGCGCTTGCTGGCGCTCTACACGCTGGCGTTCCCGCTGATCCAGGCGCTGACGATGATCTATCTGCCGTTTAGCCTCTGGCTGACCTTCTTCGGCAAGCTGCCGGTGCTGGTGGCGATGATCAGCGCGCTGCCGGCGTATGTGCTGATTATTCAGATCGCGATCAGCGTGCTGGGGTTGTATGAGTTTACGTCGGTACATCGGCTGAAACCGGCCTGGTACTCACCGCTGTGGCTGGTGTTTGGCTACATGCCCTACCAGTGGATGTTGGGCTTCGCCGCGCTGCGGGCGGTCTGGCGGCACTTACGCGGCATGAACAACTGGGAGAAGACCAAGCACATCGGCGCACATCGCGTCGGGCAATTTGCGGCTGCGCCGAGTGATGAGTGACGAGGACGAGTGACAAGTGACGCGTGACAAGTGACGAGTGAGGCCTGAATCATTATCCACGTATCAAGTATCACGCATCAAGTATCTCGTGATGCGTGACGACTAATCCGCTACTCGTCACTTGTCACGCGTCACTTTCCAGGGGAGAAGAGATATGCTAAGCACAAATATTCGCTGGCTGCCGCGCGCGGCGCCGCACGCCGGGGCGCGCGCCAAGTCGGGCGAGTGGGCGATTATCGTGGGCCTGATACTGATCGGCCTGATCGCGCACGGCCTGAATATGTTCAACTTCCCGGCGTTCACCTTCAATGGTGACGAGGGCATCTACACCCAGCAGGCGCTGGCGGTGCTGAAGCTGGGCCAGCTTTCGCCCTACACCTACATCTACGATCACGCGCCGGGCGGCTGGATTCTGCTGGCAGCCTGGATGGCGCTCAGCGGCGGCCCGCATGCCTTCGGCAGCGTGATCGATAGCGGGCGCGTGCTGATGCTGCTGCTGAACTTGGCGATGATCCACCGGCTCTATCGGGTGGCGCGCGAGATCGGCTGCGGCCGCGCTGCTGCTTCGTTGGCAGTGCTGCTGTTTACGCTCTCGCCATTGGCGGTCTTCTACGGCCGGCCAGTGATGCTCGATAGCTTTATGCTGTTCTGGGTGCTGATCAGCCTCGATCTGCTGCTGGATGGCCAGGGCCGGCTCAGCCGGGTGGCGCTCAGCGGGGCCTGTTTTGGGATCGCCCTGCTTAGTAAGGAGACGGCGATCTTCCTGCTGCCGGCTATGCTGCTGCTGGCGTTCCAGGAGCGTCGCGCGCACCACGGGCTGTTCGCGGTGACGAGCTGGCTGCTGCCGATGGTGATGGTTACCAGCTGGTATCTGCTCTACGCAACCTTGAAGGGCGAGCTGTTGCCGGTGTCGCTCTCGGCGCGCGTGTTCGGCAATACCCAGCCGCACGTATCGCTGATCGAGACGCTGCTGTGGCAGATGAAGCGCGACGGCGGCGGTATGTTCAACCTGAACAACCAGTTCTGGCACTTCATGCACGAAGATTGGCTGGTGCGCGACCCGCTGTTGATCATCGCGGGCACGGTTGCGATCGCGATCAATCTGCTGCGCGGCATCCGCGACCGGATCGCGCTAGTGGTCGGTCTGCTGGGGCTGCTGTCGATGTACTACCTGGCGCGCGGCGGTCTGGTGTTCAATTTCTATATCCTGTTCACGCTGCCGTTCTTCGCGCTGAATATCGCCTCGCTGGTGGCGCTGCTGTTCGGCCGCATGAAGCGCTGGCCCTGGGCTACCGCCGCGCTCGTGCTAGCGATGATCTCTGGGCTGGCCGCTAGCTGGTGGTCGAGCGGCCAGGCACAGCCGCTCTACACCGCCGGCTCCAGCCAGGCCGGTCACGCCGCGATCGCCTGGATCCAGGAGCATGTGCCGCCGCAGAGCGCAATCATCGGCGACGATGCGTTTTGGCCCGATCTGCACGAGCCCGCCCCTGGACAGCCGGCCTTCCCAAACATGCACAGCCACTGGAAGGTCGGCCAAGATCCCGAGATCGGCGAGGGCGTGTTTCACAACGATTGGCGCACGGTCGATTACTTGATTATGACGCCGGGGCTGGAGAATAACTTCGTCGGCGTGGCCTATCCGGTCGCGCTCAACGCATGGCGCCACGCCCACCCGATCCAGCGCTGGGATGCCAATGGCACGCGGATCGAGCTGTGGCAGGTCGACCAGACCGGCGGAGAGGCTGGTGCGCGATGATTATTGATAAGCGGTCGGTGAACGACGAACGGCGAACGACGAACGACGAACGACGACCTGCCGCCAAATCGATACGATATGCAGGCAAGCAGATCGCTTTGAGACGTCGTTTCGTAGCTCAATTTTCAATTTTCAATTTTCAATTTTCAATTCGTTCTCGCTGGGTGCGCCTGCTCTTGCTTATTCTGACAGTGGTTGCGCTCTCGGTGATTGGCGCAACGCTCGGGCGCGGCTTCAGCTCTGGCGTCGCGGTTGTCGGCCAGGCGGTTGGCCCGACACGCGCCGCTGTGGCGACACCTGTCCCGCAGCCGGCGCGTACACCCCCGCGGCCGGCGACAGCCACGCCCATCCCGGCGGTTGCCGCCATGCCCGCGCCGGCCGCGCCTGCGCCGCTGGATACAGCAAATGTCGAGCAACGCTGGCCGCTGCTGGCGGAAGATCATTTCGACGGCGTATCGGAGCGCTGGCCCGAGGTGCATTCTTCGCCCAGCTGGTCGTCGAGCTACCAGGATGGCGGCTACATGATGCAGGTCGATAGCCGGCCGGGCATCAGCTACAGCGGGCCGCTGGGCGCGCACGACTTCTGGTATAGCGCCGACGTACGGATCACCCGTGGCCAGGCCGGGCTGTTCTTCCTGATCGGCCGCCCGAATGATTTCTACCGCCTGCTGATCGACACAGATGGCCGCTACCAGCTGGAATGGCAGCAGGTTGGCGTCTCGCAGCCGCTGATCGCCTGGACCGCCAGCGATGCGCTGCTGCGCGGGGCGGGTCAGGTCAACCAGATCGCTGTTCGTCGCAGCGGCGACGTGCTGACTCTGTACGCCAACCGGGCGCTGCTGGCAAGCTATAGCCTGCCGCCGGGCAGTGCTCTGGAAAGCCGGATCGGCCTGGCGCTGGACGCGCCCGAGGGCGGCCGCACCGGGCTGGCGTGGTTCGATAATTTGGTGGTGCGAGCGCCAGGGACACCGTAAGAAGACCAAAGACGAACGACGAATGACGAATGACCTAGGCGGCCTTCGTCGTTCGTCCTTGGTCGTTCGTCCTGAAGACATCACACGAGTACGACGAAGGAGATCGACCCTTGAGACCACGAATATTTTTAACAACGCGTAAACGCCGACCGCTCGCCACGCTGTTCCTCAGCCTGGCGCTACTGCTGGTGCTGGCGCTGCCGGCCGCGACGCCAAGCAGCGCGGCCGAGACGCCAACCTGGCATGCCGAGTTCTTCACCAATGCGACGCTCAGCGGATCGCCGACGCTAGTGCGTGAGGACGCCACGATCGATTTCGACTGGGGTGTGGGCAGCCCCGACCCTGCGATCCCAATCGATAACTTCGGCGCCCGCTGGACACGCACGCTCAACCTGACGGCGGGCACCTACCGCTTTGTGACCTATACCGACGACGGCGTGCGGCTGTACATCGATGGCGCGCTGAAGATCGACCACTTCGTGCCGCAATCGCCGACGGAGTGGCAGGCCGATGTCGCGCTGGCAGCCGGCGATCATGTGATCGTGATGGAATATTTCGAGGGCTCCGGCGACGCGGCCGCGCGGCTCTCCTACAGCACTATCCAGACCGATGTCTCGCCCGGCAACTGGAAGGGCGAGTACTTTACCAACCCGAATCTGACCGGGTCGCCGCTGCTGGTGCGCGGCGACCCGACGATCGATTTCGATTGGGGCGCCGGCGGCCCGTCGCCGAGCTTCCCCACCAATAACTTCTCGGTGCGCTGGAGCCGCACGCTCACGCTCAGCGCGGGCAACTACCGCTTCGCCACCTATAGCGACGACGGCATGCGCGTGAAGATCGACGGCGTGACCATCCCGGCGCTCGATCACTTTATCGCGCAGAACCCGACCTACTACCAATATGAGACGGCGGTCGCCGCCGGCAATCACACCTTCGTGGTTGAGTATTTCGAAAGCTATGGCAACGCGCTGGCCAAATTCAGCTGGGCGCGCAAGGCCAGCGCCGGCGAAGGCATCTTTCGGATCAACGCCGGCGGTGTAGCCCCGAACGGCGAGTATGCCGATAGCTTCAACAACTTCTGGGAGCCGGATAACTACTTCGTGAACGCCAACCCGACCGCGCCGCTGACGACGACGATGAGCGAGGAGGCCCAGCCGATCTGGAACACCACCGACGACCCGCTCTACATCAATGAGCATGCCACGGCGTTCCGCTACCAGCTGCCGGTGCCGAATGGCAATTACACTGTTCGGCTGCACTTTGCCGAGCTATTCTTCAATGCATCAGGTGTGCGGCGCTTCAATGTCGCGGTGCAAAGCACCAAAGTGCTATCGAACTTCGATATCTACGCCCAGGCCGGCAAGGCTGCGTTGATCACCAAATCGTTCAACACCAGCGTGACAACCGGCACGCTGACGGTCAACTTCGTCAAGATCTTCGACAACGCGGTGATTCAGGCGCTGGATGTCTATCCGACCGGCAGCGTCGACCTCAACGCGCCGACCTTCGCGCCCATCCCCGAGGCCGAGAATGCGACCTTCACTATCCCGCCGGCCGTGACAATGGCGGTGGCCGACGATGTGGCGCTGAACGACGGCTACTGGCGGCTGGACGACAATGCGCCAACGGCGCTGTTCAGTAACCTGGGCGCTAGCTCCTTCAACAACGGCGGCCAGCCGTTCACGATCCCGCAGGATGTGTTCGACGTATTGCCGCTGGGCGCGCACACGCTGAGCTTTGGCGCGAATGATCGTAACGGCAACGCCTGGACGCAGACCTGGCACTTCCGCAAGCTCAACACCGGCAGCGGCTCGGTGCCGATCGCTTTCACTACGCGCACGCTGGTCGATAAGAACACGCCCGGCGCGCCCTTGATCAAACATCCTACGACGCTCCAAGTTGGGCCGGATGGCAAGCTGTACATCGGCCAACAGGACGGCCATATCCACGTCGTGACGCTGGACGCCAACCGCAATGTCGCGAATGTCCAGGTGCTCAACACGATCTTCAACACGCCCACGCCCAACGCCGATGGATCGGCGGGAACCACCAGCGGGCGTCAGCTGCTGGGGCTGGACTTCGACCCGGCCTCGACGCCCGCGCACCCGATCCTGTGGGCGGTGCATAGCGACCTACGCTTCTGTTTCAACAAAACGCCCGCGACCTGCCCAGTCAACCCCGATTCCGGCATCCTCACGCGGCTGAATGGGCCGAACTACGACGACCCAGCCAATCGCAAGGATTTCGTGACCGGCCTGCCGCGCTCGCGCGAGAACCATTCGCCCAACGCGGTTCACTTCGGGCCGGATGGCTGGCTCTACCTGAGTATCGGCAGCGACACCAACTTTGGTGCGCCCAGCACTGCCTTCAGCGGCCTGCCCGAGCGCTACCTGACCGCCGGCTTCGTGCGGATCAACGTCAATGGCGCGGCGGCATCCTTCCCGATCGATGTGCGCAACGTCACCCAGGCATCGGATCTGAAGCCCGGTATCTTCGAGCAGTATGCCAATGGCTTCCGCAACCCGTATGACTTCATGTGGCACACGAACGGCAAGCTGTACGCCAACGTCAACGCCGGCAACTTCACCGCCGGTGTCACCGCCGGCGCGCCGGAGGGCTGCCCGACGCCCTCGATCGACCCTGGCACCCGGCCGGATTACCTGGCGCTAGTGGATCAGGGCGACTACGGCGGCAACCCGAACCCGACCCACACCAACCAGTGCGTGCTGGACGATGGATCGATGTACGCGCCGCAAATTGCGCAGCCCAACCCGAACTACCACGCCGAGAAGCGGCTGCTGTACTACAAAACCGGCACCTCGACCAATGGTATGGCCGAATACACCGCGCCAACTTTCGGCGGCCAGATGCTGCATAACATCATCTCGGCCAACTACGCCGGTAACCACAACGTGCGCCGCGTGGTGCTGACCGCCGATGGCAAGGGCGTGTTGTTCGAGGAGGAGATCGCCAGCTTTAGCGATTTCGGCGCGCAGCCGCTCGATGTGGCGACCGGCAGCGACGGCTCGATTTATGTGGCCGACTACGCTCTGAACCAGGTCTACATTCTGGAGCCGGCGCCCACGCTGAAGGAAACCGGCATCTGGAACACCCAGACGCCGCTGCCGGCGCCGACTCAGGAGGTTGGCAGCGTGGCCTGCAATGGCAAGGTCTACGTGCTAGGCGGGATCATCGGCCAGAACAGCCAGGGCGTGATCGACACCAACAAAGCCTGGACCTACGACCCGAACGCCAAGACCTGGGCGCCGAGCGCCGATTACCCCGGCCAGTCGGTCGATCACCCCGGCGCGGCCTGCCTGGACGGCATAGTCTACCTGATCGGCGGCCTGGTGCGAGCCGGCGCGGCCGTGAAGACAATCTACGCATACGATCCGGGCAGTAACAGCTGGAGCCAAAAAGCTGATCTGCCGCAGGCGCGCGGCGCCGCAGGAGTGGCGGTCTATGGCGGCAAAATCTATGTGGCGGGAGGGCTCGGCTCGGTTCCAAAGGGTCCATACGCCGATCAGGTCGAGCTGTATGTCTACGACCCGGCGACCAATACCTGGGCCACCAAGGCGCCGATGCCGACCGGTCGCGATCACCTGATCTTCAAGGAGGCCGGCGGCAAGATTTACGCGATCGGCGGGCGCACCGCCGTGACGATCCAATCGATGACCAATGCAAACGAGGTCTACGATCCCGCCACCGACACCTGGAAGGGTGCGGCCGACGGCATCGCGCCGATGCCAACCCCGCGTGCCGCAATGGCTGCCGGCACCTTGCATGGGCAAATCCAGATTTGGGGCGGTGAAGGCGCGCCGTGTCCATCCATCGGGCCGAACTGCTTCACGACGACGCAAGGTGTGAACGCGCAGGGCGAGATGTTTGATCCCAAGACTAACACCTGGATCTCGATCGCGGATGAGCTGACCCCGCGGCACGGCACCGACGGCGCGATGATCAATGATCAGCTGTATGTGCCGGGTGGCGCGGTGCATCAGGGCAATGCGGTGAGTGACGAGAACGACGTGTTCGCGTTCGTCTCGACCACGCCGGTGGGGTCGTGCATCAAGGCCGGCAGCGACCCGAACACCACCGACAGCGACAAGGACGGCTACACCGACCAGGACGAGCTGGATAACACCAGCGACCCATGCAGCTCGGCCGCCAAGCCGGCCGACAACGACGGCGATCACATTTCGGATCTGAACGACCCCGACGACGACAACGACGGCATATTGGACACGCAGGATCAGTTCCAGTTCGATACGGCCAACGGTACGGCCATGCAGCTGCCGTGGGTGCAGAACTGGAACCCTGGTGACGCATCAGGTGGTAAGTTCGCCAACAGCGGCTTCCCGGGCGTGCAGCCGAACAAGAACGGTGTCGGCTTCTACGTGAGCAAGGTCCATGTCGGCGGTGCGGGCGGGTTCATGTCGCTCGACGCGACCGGCGGCACCAATCAGGGCAGCACCAACACCCAGGATGATGCGCTCCAGGTTGGCTTCGATGCGCGGCAGACGGTGACGATCGCCACCCGGGTCGCCGACCCGTTCAGCGGGCTGGAGGTTACACCCGGCAAATCGGGCGGAATCTACTTCGGCCTTGACCAGGACAACTATGTCAAGCTTGTGATCACCGCCGACGGTGCTCATGGCAAGCCTGGGGTTGTGTTCGCGGTCGAGAACGATGGCAGCTACAGCGTGCCGTACTGGATCAAGCCGGTGGCCGTGAACACCGGCAATGGGCACACGCTCGATCTGTACTTGGTTCTCGACCCGGCTACCCAGCGCGTGGTGGCGCAGTATCGCGATACGAGCGACGACGCGGCCGCGATCAAGACACTGGGCGAGATCGACACTCGGACAGCGCCGTGGATGGCGAAGCTGTTCAAGCTTGGCGCGGCTGCCGGCGTGCTGAGCAGCAACACGGCTGGCTCGCCCTTTGGCGTAGCGTTCGATTTCTTCAAGATCGAGCAATCGACCGCGCCGCCACAGCAGCCGGCGCCGGCGCCACCCAAGATCTACCTGCCGTTCGCGCGGCGGTAGCCTCGGCTTATTCTTCTCTGTGTGTTCTTTTTTCGCCCCGTCGGGCGAAAAAAGAACACACAGAGAAAGTCTTGGCTTCATTAAATCCCGCTAAACCTTGCTTCACCCGCTCTTAACTCCATGCCCGCTTACCGTTAAGCTCGCGATCGTATACTGCTCGTCCGATCTCCAGACATAGGCGTCCGGCGCGATCGTTCCGGCATAGGTACCATTCCCGAACAACATGCAACCACCGCTCACATCGACGACGATTGCGGCGCCTATGGCAGCGGCTCGGTCGCTGAGAAGCAATGCTACGACCCGTCCGGATCTTGTTGATCCACAACGATCCAGCGCTGGCGGCGCCGCTGGCGGCGTTTCTGCAGGATGAGGGCTACCGCGTCACCCGATCCTCGGATGGCGTGAGCGGCTTGAATCTGGTGCGCCAGACCCAGCCGGATCTGATTATCCTCGACGCCGACCTGCCTGGCATCGACGGAATCACGCTGGCCGGCGCGATCCGCACGCAGGCCACCATGCCGATCATTCTGCTCACCGATGGCACCGATGAGCTTCAGCAGGTGATCGGGCTCGATCGCGGCGCCGATCTGTGCATGACCAAGCCGATCTCGCTGGCCGAGCTGCGCGCGCGCCTGCACGCGCTGTTGCGGCGGGCCGCGAGCAACAAATCGCCGCGCGGGCAGGCGCTGACGATCGGCGATCTGCGGATCGACCCGCGTATGCGCCGCGCCTGGCTGTATGAGCAGGAGCTCCAGCTGACGCCGAAGGAGTTCGAGCTGCTGGCCTACCTGATGCGCAATCGCGGCGTGGTTGTGTCGCGCGATCAGCTGCTGCGCGATGTCTGGGGTGGCCGTGTGCCATCGCGCTCGCAGACGCTGGATGTCCATATCCGCTGGCTGCGCCAGAAGGTCGAGCCCGACCCCGATCGGCCGGTCTACATCCAAACCGTGCGCATGATCGGGTATCGCTTCGAGGGGCCATAAACTCATCCGCCCACCACCGACCCACACCAGTAGTTTATTTTGTGGCCGCGACGCCCCGTGATCTCCACTAGCGCGATTGGTATGTAAACCCACCATTTCACTTGACAAGATGCTATCCCCGCGCCTATAATCGCGCACATCCCGGCAACCTCGCCATAACGCAATCAGCGTCGCGGTCGCTCATCGCGCTGCTGGCGCATTCAGCGGCCACCCACAGGCGCTGCCTGCAATGGTGCAGGAGTTCGATTTGTTGTTGGTCGCATGCCTTAAAGATGGAGGATCAGATGATCAAAACGCCTCTACGTCTGGTGATCATGTCAACCGTGTTGATGCTCGTCTGCGCTGGTTGCGGAGGGACGGCAGCACCTGCGCCAGCGAGCAGTGGAGCAGCGCCATCTGGCGGCGGCAACGCGCCCGCCGGGGGAGCGCCTGCCGCGGCGGGCGCGCCACTTCAGAAGGTTGGCGATGGCGAGGGCGCCGTGGCGATCGTGGCATGGCCGGGCTATATCGAGCGCGGTGAGACCGACAAAAGCTACGACTGGGTCACTGGCTTTGAGAAAGACAGCGGCTGCAAAGTCAGCGTCAAAACCGCCGCCACCTCGGATGAGATGGTTGCGCTGATGAACGAGGGTGGCTTCGATCTGGTCACCGCTTCGGGCGATGCGAGCTTGCGCCTGGTGGCCGGCAACCGCGTCCAGGAGGTCAACATCGCGCTGATCCCGAGCTGGAGCAAGCTTGACCCGCGCTTGCAAAACGCGCCCTGGCACACCGTGGGCGGCAAGCACTATGGGGTGCCCTACCAGTGGGGGCCGAATGTGCTGGCCTACAACACCGATGTCTTCAAAGGCCAGGCTCCCGATAGCTGGAAGGTGGTCTTCGAGGAGATGACCTTACCCGACGGCAAATCGAACAAGGATCGCGTGCAGGCCTACGATGGGCCGATCTATATCGCCGACGCCGCGCTGTATCTGAAGGCCACCAAGCCCGAGCTGGGCATCACCGACCCCTACGCGCTCAACCGCGATCAGTTCAACGCCGCGCTGGATCTGCTGCGCGGGCAGCGCAAGATCGTCGGCCGCTACTGGCACGATGCCGGTGTGCAGGTGGATGATTTCACCAAGGAAGGCGTGGCGGCATCCAGCACCTGGCCGTACCAGGTCAACCTGCTCCAGTTCAACAAGCAGCCGATCGCCAGCGTGTTTCCCAAAGAAGGTGCCACCGGCTGGGCCGACACAACCATGCTGGCAGCCAACGCGCCGCACCCGAACTGCGCTTACAAATGGATGGAGCACTCGCTCGATCCCAAGCTCCAGGGCGATCTCGCGGCCTGGTTCGGCTCGGTGCCGGTGGTGCCGGCGGCCTGCAAGGGCAACGCGCTGCTCACCGACACCGGTTGTGACACCAACGGCGCGGCGAATTTCGATAAAATTGCGTTCTGGAAGACACCGACATCCGACTGCGGCAATGGCAAGACCGACTGTGTGCCGTATTACGAGTGGGTGACGAACTATATCGCGGTGATCGGGGGCCGGTGACGGGGTGACAAGATGACAAGATGACAAGGTGACTCACTTCGTCATCTTGTCATCTTGTCATCTTGTCAGGGGACGGCAAGGAATTGATCGTGACAGATAGCAATATTCCTGCGGTCAGATTTACCCACGTCAGCCGCCACTTCGGCGAGGTGCGCGCAGTCGATGATATCAGCCTGGATATTGACGACGGCGAGTTCTTTACCATGCTCGGGCCTTCGGGGTCGGGCAAGACCACCTGTCTGCGCCTGATCGCCGGCTTCGAGCAGCCGACTGGTGGCAGCATCCAGCTGCACGGTGTTGAGGCCGCCGGCCAGCCGCCGTATGAGCGTGATGTCAACACGGTCTTTCAGGATTACGCGCTGTTCCCGCATATGACGGTTGGTGAGAATGTGGCCTATGGGCTGATGGTCAAGCAGGTGCCCAAGGCCGAGCGCCGCAAGCGCGCCGAGGAGATGCTGGAGCTGGTGCGCCTGCCTGGCCTGGCCGCGCGCCGGCCGGCCCAGCTTTCGGGCGGGCAGCGTCAGCGGGTCGCCCTGGCGCGCGCGCTTGTCAACCACCCGCGCGTGCTGCTGCTGGATGAGCCGCTTGGCGCGCTGGATCTCAAGCTGCGCCAGCAGATGCAGATCGAGCTGAAAGCCATCCAGCAGCAAGTCGGCGTCACCTTTGTGTTCGTGACCCACGATCAGGAGGAAGCGCTGACGATGAGCGATCGCATTGCCGTGTTCAATCTCGGTAAGATCGAGCAGGTCGGCGCGCCGGCTGAGATCTACGAGCACCCGGCGACGGCGTTTGTGGCCGGCTTTGTTGGTGTCTCGAACCTGCTGAGCGGCCCGCCGGCGCAGGCGATCACCGGCTCGCCGGCGCCCTTCGCCATTCGGCCCGAGAAGATTAGCATGGTCGCGCCGGCTGCTGGGGTGGCCGATGGCATGTGCAGCGCCACCGGCCGCATTCGCGATGTCGTCTACTTAGGCATGCACACGCGCTATCAGGTGGCGTTGGATGGCGGCGGTGAGCTGACGGTGGTGGCGCAGAACCTCGACAGCACATCAACCGACGCCCTGGCGGCGCGCGACCGGCCGGTGCGGCTGGTCTGGCAGCGCAAGCATAATCAGGTGATTGGGCGCGCCCCCGGCGCGTAGGCTCTTTTCTAATTGAACAAATCTGGAGAATCAAACGTTGGCTGAACAGACAGCTCCACAACCAGCGCTTGACGTGCGAATTCAGCCCTTTGGCCGGCGCGTAGCGGCCTTCCTCTACCGCCGGCCGCGGCTGGCCCTGGCCCTGCTGCTGGCGGCGCCGCTGCTGTGGTTGGGTGTGGTCTACCTCGGCGCGCTGCTGGCGCTGCTGATCCAAAGCTTTTACCACCTGGACGATTTTACCGGCCAGGTCGTGCGCAGGCTCACGCTGGCAACCTACCGCGATCTTTTCACGCGCGTCAACCTCGACATCGCCGCGCGCACAGCGTCGATGGCCGCGAGCGTGACGGTGGCGGCGGCGCTGCTGGCCTTCCCGCTGGCCTTGTATATGGCCCGCTACGCCGCGCCGCCTATGAAGGCGGCGCTGTACCTGGCCGTGATCATGCCGCTCTGGTCGAGCTATCTGGTGCGGATCTACGCCTGGAAGCTGATCCTGGCCAAAGAGGGCATCCTGACCTGGTTCTTCGAGCGGCTCGGGCTCGGCGGCCTGATCGACGCCGTGCTGAGCATCCCCGGCATCGGCGGCCCGTCGCTCTCGGTCTCGGCGATCGGCATGTTTCTGGCCTTTCTGTATGTCTGGCTGCCGTACATGATCCTGCCGATCGTGGCGGCGCTGGAGCGCGTGCCGCCCTCGCTGATCGAAGCATCCGGCGACCTGGGCGCGCGCCCAGCCGCGACGTTTCGAAATGTGATTTTGCCGCTGGCGTTTCCCGGCGTGGTGGCTGGGTCGATCTTCACCTTCTCGTTGACGCTGGGCGATTTCATTATCCCCGGCACTTTCGGCAACTCCAGCCTGTTCATCGGTCAGGCGGTATTGCAGCATCAAGGTACCGCCGGCAACATTCCGCTGGCGGCCGCCTTCACAGTGGTACCGATGGTGATTATGGCGTTCTATCTGATCGGAGCGCGCAAGCTGGGGGCGTTCGATGCGCTGTAGCGCTCCGCTTTCCCTAAGTGTGTGCATCATCGAGATGCCTTTTAGCCTTCGGCAGCCCTTCGTCGGGCTCAGGAACCGCGGTACTTTTTCTTCTTTTGTTGTTCGCTGGGTGGTTACGCCCCGCCAGGGCGTAACCACCCAGCGAACAACAGAGAATCGCTGCCGCAGGCTGAAGCCAGGTTCAAAGGGTGAGGCAGTATGCTGCGATCTATGACCAAACCCGACACAGCAGCGCGCAGTGACCAAGGCCGCGCGCCGTGGCTGCTCAGGCTCGCCGTCGTCGCGGCGCTGGCGTTTCTGTACCTGCCGTTTTTGGTCATTTTGCTGTACGCCTTCAGCACCGAGGATGCGACCTTCACCTTCCCGCCGCCCGGCCTGACGCTGGATTGGTTCCGGGTGGCCTGGGTCCGCGCGGATATCTGGGCCGCGCTGGGGCTTTCGCTGCGGGTCGCGGCAGTAGCCACGCTGATCGCGCTGGTGCTGGGCACGCTGGCTGCGCTGGCGGTGCATCGCAGCCGCTTCTTTGGCCGCGAGGCGATCTCGTTCCTGCTGCTGCTGCCGATCGCGCTGCCCGGCATCGTCACCGGCATTGCGCTGCGCTCGGCTATGAGCCTGGGCGGCCTGCCGTTCAGCTTCTGGACGATCGTGATCGGCCACGCCACCTTCTGCGTGGTGACTGTCTATAACAATGTGCTGGCGCGCTTCCGCCGCACCGCCAGCTCGCAGATCGAGGCATCCATGGATCTGGGCGCCACCAGCTTCCAGACCTTCCGGCACATTGTGCTGCCGAATATCGCCACGGCGCTGCTGGCCGGCGGCATGCTGGCCTTCGCGCTCTCGTTCGACGAGGTGATCGTCACTACTTTCACCGCCGGCCAGCAGGAGACGCTGCCGATCTGGATCTTCAGCCAGCTGGTCAAGCCGCGCCAGCGGCCGGTGACCAATGTCGTGGCGGTCTTTGTGGTGGTGGCGACGTTCATCCCCATCCTGCTGGCGCACCGGCTCACGCGCGACACGAGCGAGGTGGCTGGCGGCGGGAAGTGACGCGTGATGCGTGATGCGTGATGCGTGATGCGTGAGTCCTGTCACCCCGTCGCCCAACACCTTGCTTGGAAATGCATGAGGCGCCTTGCGCAACGCTTCCGGTCCTGATCGCCGCCTCTGCCGCACCCCCGCAATTGGTATCGGGATCGCTGCCGGGGGACAGAAGGACGGCCACGGCGTGATCTGCGGTGGCTGGAGATCCTATGATAAGCTTACGGCACCCGCACGCGCGTTATACGCCTTACGGCATCCAAGGAGTCACATATGGCCTACGACGAAGCTTTGGCGCAACGCATCCGCGCGGCGCTGCCCAATGTTCCCGGGTTGACTGAGACAAAGATGTTTGGCGGCATTGGATTTTTGGTGCATGGGAATATGGCGTGTGGGGTCAACGGCGAGAACCTGATTGTGCGGATCAGACCAGATGCCACTGACGCCGCGCTCGCGGAGCCCGCAGTGCGCGTGTTCGATATGACCGGACGGCCAATGAAAGGCTGGATCGTTGTGGAACCCGCAGGTGTGCAATCGGTCGACAACCTGAAGCACTGGATTGCGCAAGGGATTGCGTTTGCCCAATCGTTACCGCCGAAGTAGTCGCTCCCGGCTCCTGACCACTGCTCTAGGCACCCTCATCGGGCTACCTCGCGCAGCCGGCGCAGCATTCTCGGCACCTGATCGGGCTGCTGCTGAAGCTCCAGGCTTGTGACACGGCGCACAGCCACCGGCGTTTTCGCAGTGGCGTCATAGATCCATAGGCCGGCCGGCGCAGCGACCACAAACGATGCTACCTGCAGCGCGCGCGCGTACCCGTGCGCCTGAGCGGCGGCCAGCGCCAGCGCCTGCGCCGACGCAAGCTGGCGCTTGTTCTCGAATAGCGTCAGCGCCGGCGCGGCCGGCACGTCGTAGACCAGGAAGTCGATTCGCCCGCGCGCTGGCGTAGGGCAGGCCGCCTGCCGCAGATACGTGAACCCCCACGCATCCAGCAGCGGCACGATGATGAGATCCTCAAAGGTGGCCTCGACCGGACTCCAGAAGGGTTCGGGCGGCAGCGTGCCGCTAGCGACCTGATCGCACAGCAGCCGCAGCAGATCGGGCGATACGAAACCCACCACGCGCGTGGCGATCTCGCCATTCTGAACGACGATCAGGGTTGGCGTCATGAGTAGGCCAAATTGCCCGGCCAGCAGCGGGGCGTGTTCGGCGTTGATCGTGGCGAAGCGGATCGTGCCTGCGTGTACCGACGCAAGCTCGTGCAGCGCCGGCCGCAGCGCCCGGCTGGCTGGGCAGGCACGGCTGCCAAACAGCGCCACCACCGGCATGGGTGAGTTAATTGCGTAGCGGCCAAAATTGCTCTCGGTGATGGCTAGAAGCGCGGTTGGCTTTGTGTTCGTGCCAGGTGCCATCGCACGTCCTTGTAAGTGTTGGGTATTGGGTGTTGGGTGGTTGGGAAGGCGGCGTTGCGAAGCCCAACACCCAACACCCAATACCTAAAACCTGGTGCTAGCTTGCTCGCCTCGCGCGCATTTCCGTCAGCCGCAGCGATGCCCCCAACCCCAGCAGCGCGAAGGTCACCCCGATCCCAAATGTGCCGCTATAGCCCACATGTGCCACCAGCCAGCCGCCCAGCACGGGCAGAAACGTGACCACGCCCAGCGTGGTGTTCGCCAGCCCGATGTAGGTTGGCCGCTCGTCCTCGGGCACGATCTCCAGCAGGTAGGTGTTGCTCGAAATGCCGTTGCCGTCGTTGGCCACGCCCGCCACTAGAAACACCAGCCCGATCGTGATCAGTACACCCGTGCCGCCCAAGCCGAGCGCACCAGAGATCGCCGGCCCGGCCAGCGCCAGCCCCGGCGCCAGCACAAACAGCATCCCCGTGAGCAGAATCAGCCGGCGGGTGCCCTGGCGCTCGCTGATCCGGCTCCATAGCAGGTTCGACAGCGCGCCCGAGATCGCCCGCACCGCCAGGTAGACGCCCGCGACGCCGGATGGCAGCCCGAGCGCCTCGATCGCGTAGATGATATAGAACGGCTCGGCGATCTGGCCCACGCGCGTGAGCATGCGCGAGATGATGAACCAGCGGTAGTTTGCGTTCGCATGCATGATCGCCGGCGCGCGGCGCAGCCCCTCAGTCACACGTAGCCGCGGGCCTAGCTGTGTCTGCGGCGGCTCTTTGACGATCGCGAACGCGGCCAGGCCAACGCTCAGGCTGATCAGCGACAGCACGCCCAGCACGCCGTAATTGAATGGAAACGGCAGCGGGCCGGCTTCGCCCAGCAGCCAGCGCACCAGTGGCCCGACGATCGCGAAGGTCAGCAGCCCGCCAAACAGCTGGCGGGTGCCGAAGAAGCTGCCGCGCCGCCGTGGCGGAACCACTTTGGCGACAACATCCTGGAACGCCAGTGTACTGGAATGAACAATTTTCGAGGAACATTCGGATAACGGATAGGCTTGTTATTCCTTTCGGACGATAGCCGATGGACATACTCAATAGGTTAAGTGCTCCGTTTCTGTGCTCTACCTTAGGAGTGTTAGATCGTTAAGCCGCGGTCAGTAAAGGTGGTGCTAGGCGCACTTCGCCCAGGCAGTAGAGGCTGTAGTTGAAGGCCAGAATGGTATGGTGCGTGTCCAGGTAGTGCCGCCG
>WNGB01005886.1_pt1 | contig 22140 bp, 25 predicted proteins | sample 5400681 | NCBI WGS metagenome assembly WNGB01 (sample SAMN13153367, study PRJNA577476) | soil metagenome | isolation source: 115 cm soil or saprolite under grassland replicate 2 | place: USA:California | collected 2016-06-15
CCGTCCGGTTTCTACCTGCGGCCGCACGATCGTCAGCGAGGCCGACATCAGCTGGAGCCGCGCCTCGGCGAGATCGCCGAGCGCCTGCGTGATGTCGCGATAGGGCACCCGCGTGATGGCGATGCCGGCGTCCTTGAGGAAGCCCGAGAAGATGAAATCGGTGACGCCCGGGACGGTCGCGGCATTGAGCTTCCCGGGCTGGGCGCGCGCGAGCGCGACGAGCTCCGTCATCGTGGCGACGTTCAGCGAGGCCGGCACCGCCATGGCCACGACGATGTTCGACGCGCCGGCGACCGGCACGATGTCGCGCATGTCGTACGGCAGTTTCTCGTGCAGATAGGGGTGCGCCGTGAAGGTGCCCATGCCGGCGAACAGCATGGTGTGGTCGTCGTTGGCGCCGAGGAAGGCGCCGATGGCAACGAAGCTGTCGCCGCCTGGCCGGTTCTCGACCACCACCGGCTGGCCCCAGCGCCGCGCCAGCCGTTCGGCGAACAGCCGCGCCGCGATGTCGGTGCCGCTGCCGGGTCCGAGCGGCAGAATGAAGCGGACCGTGCGCTGCGGCCAGGACTCGGACAGCGCGGGCGTGACGGGCAGGAGCAGCGCAGCCACGATAGCTGCGCTCAAGGCGCGGAGCCGGTTCCAAGTGCGGAAGGGAGTCATGAGACCCCGGGGGCGCTTAGGGCTTGTCCTTGTCGCTCAGGCGGTCGAGCCGCTTCTGCATCTCTTCCATCTGGCGCTTGAGGTCGTCGATATCGCCGCCACCGCCCGACCCCGGCGCGGGCTTCTCGGTCTCCGCCGCCGTCTGTCCGTCACGACGCGCGAAGGGCGTGAACATCGCGAAGGCGCGCTCGAACATTTCCATGTTCCGCCGCACCTGTTCTTCGAGCGCGCCGAACGGGGTTCCCCCGAACGCCTGCGCCATCTGCTGGCGGAACTTTTCCTGTTCGCGGGTGAGCGACTCGATCGACACTTCGAGATAGCGGGGAACCAGCATCTGCATCGAGTCGCCGTAGAAGCGGATGAGCTGGCGCAGGAAGTTGATCGGCAGCAGGTTCTGCCCTTCCTTGTTCTCCTGCTCGAAGATGATCTGGGCGAGCACCGAACGGGTGATGTCCTCGCCGGTCTTGGCGTCGTAGACGACGAAATCCTCGCCCGCCTTCACCATGCTGGCGAGGTCCTCCAGCGTGACGTAGGTGCTGGTGCCGGTGTTATAGAGCCGCCGGTTGGCGTATTTCTTGATCGTAACCGGTTCGTCCGACTTAGCCATGACTCGCACGCTCGATGATGATTTGCTTGAGCAGCGAACGTGTGATGTCGGCGCCAGTCGTGGCGTCAAAAACCACGAAATCCTCGTCGTCCTCGACCATTTCGGCGAGATGTTCGAGCGTCACGTAGGTTCCGGTCCCGGTATGGTAGAGCCGCCGGTTCGCGTACCGTTTGATCGTGATCGGTTCGTCGATGCGCGCCATCTGGACTGGGTTCAGTCGTTCCCCGCAAGGCCAGCATAGCCCTTTTCGCCGCGCAAGCCACCGTTTTGTCGGCCGGGTCCGGAACGGCCATTCCGGAACCGGCCGCTCGCGCAGGACAGCTCGGCCCTCGGGTCCAATTGACACTCCAGTGGCAGGCGGCCATGTAACGAGAAACGGCGGCAGATAAGGCCAAGAACCAGACCAACTGTCGCGGGGACGCCACTTTGGTCGACTAGTTCTGGTCGCCGGAGCCCCGGATTCGAAAAGGAGCCATCACATGAAGGACGATATCGTCATCGTCAGCGCGGCCCGCACGCCGGTCGGTGCTTTCAACGGGGCGTTGGGCAGCTTGCCGGCCCATGAGCTCGGCAAGGTCGCAATCGCCGAGGTGCTCAAGCGGGCAGGCGTCGAAGGCGCGCAGGTGTCCGAAGTGATCATGGGTCAGATTCTGACCGCCGGGCAGGGCCAGAACCCGGCCCGCCAGGCCTCGATCAATGCGGGTATCCCGGCCGCCAGCCCGGCTTGGGGGGTCAACCAGCTCTGCGGCTCGGGGCTGCGCGCGATCGCGCTCGGCTACCAGGCGATCCTCAACGGCGACAGCGAAATCGTGGTCGCCGGCGGCCAGGAATCGATGAGCATGGCGCCGCACTGCCAGCATCTTCGCAACGGCGTGAAGATGGGCAACTATGAGATGATCGACACCATGATCAAGGACGGCCTGTGGGATGCTTTCAACGGCTACCACATGGGCAACACCGCCGAGAACGTCGCGCGCCAATGGCAGATCACGCGGGCGCAGCAGGACGAGTTCGCGGTCGCCTCGCAGAACAAGGCGGAGGCCGCGCAGAAGGCCGGCCGCTTCAAGGACGAGATCGTGCCGGTGACGATGAAGACCCGCAAGGGCGACGTCGTGGTCGACGCCGACGAATATCCCAAGCACGGCACTACGCTCGAGAAGGTCGCCGGCCTGCGTCCCGCGTTCGCCAAGGACGGCACCGTGACCGCCGCCAACGCCTCGGGCATCAACGACGGCGCCGCCGCCGTGGTGCTGATGACGGCGAGCGAGGCGCAGAAGCGCGGCAAGACCCCGCTCGCCCGTATCGTGTCGTGGGCGCATGCCGGCGTCGATCCGGCGATCATGGGCTCGGGCCCGATCCCGGCCTCGCGCGCCGCGCTCAAGAAGGCTGGCTGGAAGATCGAGGATCTCGATCTGGTCGAGGCCAACGAGGCGTTCGCGGCGCAGGCCTGCGCGGTGAACAAGGACCTCGGCTGGGACACCGGGAAGGTCAACGTGAATGGCGGCGCGATCGCGCTCGGCCACCCGATCGGCGCCTCCGGTGCGCGCGTGCTGGTGACGCTGCTGCATGAGATGCAGAAGCGCAACGCCAAGAAGGGACTTGCCACGCTCTGCATCGGCGGCGGGATGGGTATTGCTATGTGCGTGGAACGGTAACGAGGCGATCCTGCCCAGGCCATCGGAGGCATGACGTGGACCAGGCAACGCGGGCTCGGACGCTGGAGAACCCGCACACGCGGCCGATCGCCATTACGGTCGCCTGCATCGTCGGCGTCATCCTGGCAGCCTTGACCTTACCGCTGACCTTTACGGCCATGGCTCGCGGCATTGCGCCCTGGTATCCCGCGTGGTTCGGGATCAGTTCTCTGATTGGCATCGCCTGCATGGTCGGCCTCTGGATGATGCAGAGGTGGGCGGTCTACATCTACACCGCTGTCACGGCGCTCAATCAGGCTATCTTGATTGTAAAAGATGCGTGGAATCCGATCGGGCTGATTGTCCCGGCCATCATCATCGTGGTGATGTTCATCTACCTGTCCAGGATGCGCTAGTTCGGCCGATGAAGCCGGCGGCGGCAGCGAAGGAGGAACTATGGCTCGTGTTGCGGTGGTGACGGGGGGCACGCGTGGGATCGGCGAGGCGATCTCGAAGGCGCTCAAGGCGGCCGGCTACAACGTTGCGGCCGTTTACGCCGGCAACGACGAGGCCGCGCAGAAGTTCACGACCGAGACCGCCATCCCGGCCTACAAGTGGGACGTTTCCTCCTACGAGTCCTGCGCCGAAGGCTTGAAGAAGGTCGAAGCCGATCTCGGTCCGGTCGAGGTGCTGGTCAACAACGCCGGCATCACCCGCGACACCATGTTCCACCGCATGAAGCCCGAGCAGTGGACGGCGGTCATCAACACCAACCTCAACTCGCTGTTCAACATGTGCCGGCCCGTCATCGAGGGCATGCGCGAGCGCAAGTTCGGCCGCATCATCAACATCTCCTCGATCAATGGTCAGAAGGGTCAGATGGGGCAGGCGAACTATTCCGCCGCCAAGGCCGGCGAGCTCGGCTTCACCAAGGCCTTGGCGCAGGAGAGCGCGCGCTCCGGCATCACGGTGAACGCCATCTGCCCGGGCTACATCGCGACCGAAATGGTCAAGGCGGTGCCCAAAGACGTGCTGGAGAAGAGCATCCTGCCGCTCATTCCGCTCGGCCGCCTGGGCGAGCCGGAGGAGGTTGCGCGCTGCGTGGTCTTCCTCGCCTCGGACGATGCTGGATTGATCACCGGCTCGACGCTGTCGGCCAATGGCGGCCAGGTGATGGTGTAGCCATTGCCTGCCTTTCCAAGCGCGCGCCCGGATCGGTCGCTGCAAGACCTGAGCGCTCATTGGGTCAGGGCCAATGTGATGGCTGCGGCGATCGCAGTCGTCCTCGGGCTCGTGGCGTTTGGCGTGCGCCAACTGCTCGGGATGCCTGATCCCGATGCCGGCTTTGTCGCCAAGGCCATCCTGCTCGCCGCCGAGGTCGTCCTTGCGGCAATCGCGCTCGCGGTCTACGCCAACCGCACCGGCGCGGTGCTCGAGCGCAAGCTCCCCGACTTTCCGACGCTGACCTGGGTTGCGCTGCATATCCTCGTCGGAATCGCGCTCGGTATTTTCGTCGCGCTCTCCGAGATGAGCTCGGCGCCCACGCCCTACAAGGCGCCGGAGGGTTCGCTGGTCGTGAGCATGGCCATCGGCGGCATGCTGGCGGGGGCATTCATCGGTGCTGCGTTGGGCGGACTGCAGGCGCTGGTGCTGCGCAAGGCGGCGCGCGAGATCGTGGTTTGGATCCGATGGTCGGCGCTTGCCGGCACCTCCTTTGGCGGCTACGCGCTTGTCCTCTACATCGGTTCCGAGCCGGCGCTGAGCAATGAAATCCTCACCCAGCTTGTCAGCTTCGCGGTGTCGGTCGTTGGCGGGATCGTGATGCTGCCGGCAGTACACCAATTGCAGCCGCGATGATCGATGCGCGCGGCATTGCGCCGGCGGCATGCATGCCGCGCAGTGGCTCGCGGTCGTCGCGCGGTCGGGCTTGCTCTCGTGATCAAGCCTCAGTAATAGCGTTCGAGCTTCAAGATCTCACCGGTCTGCGGGTGGATCTTCATCTCGATCCGGCCGCCGTCGCGGCCGCGCCCTTCGACCTTCCAGGCTCCGTCGTCGAACTCGATCTTGCGGATGGCGATGACGCCGTTGATCACGGCGATGTCCTGCGCCTGGGCCGCCGAGAGTGGGGGCACGTAGATGCCGACGGTCTGCGCCGCCGCGGGCGTCACCGCCAGGCACGCGAGGATGATTGCAGGTATCAAGGTCCGGGTGCGCATGGGCAGCAATCTCCTGTGAACCTTGTTAACGCCCGGCGCCGACGATGGTTTCGAACGATACTGGCTCAGGCCGGTGACCAGCCTTTGGGCGCCGGCTCGAAACCCTCGAAGCGGAACCCGGGCGCGACCGTGCAGCCGACCAGCGTCCAGTCGCCGAGGCTCTCGGCCGCCTGCCAGGCGCGGGCCGGCACCACTGCCTGCGGGCGTTCGCCGGCCGCAAGATCGCCGCCTAGCTGCACGCGCTCGACCGGGGCCCGCTCGCGCGCCGCAATCTCCAGCACGAGCGGCGCGCCGGCGTAGTGGTGCCACACCTCGGCGGCGTCGACCCGGTGCCAATGCGAGCGCTCGCCGCGCGCCAGCAGAAAGTAAATCGCGGTCGAAGCCGCGCGCGCCCCTGCGACCGTGCGCGCGTCGCGGAAGCATTCGCGGAAATGCCCGCCTTCCGGATGCGGCTTGAGGTCGAGCAGGCCGATCACGTCGGCGGCGGTCAGGGTCGGCATGGTGCGTCCTGGGAATGGCTCTGTATTTGACCTAGACTGGAAGCCCGCGTTGGCATGGCAGCGGTTGTCGCGTCCACGTCGAGATTTCGCGCGAGACGAGATTATCATCGAGGGAGGTTCACCATGAACATCATCCGATCGGCATTCCTGTTGTGTTTGGGATCGCTGGTCGCGCTTCTCCTGCTGCCCGCAACGGCGTCCGCCCAGGCCGCGAACGCATGGATCGCTGCCGTGCGCGGCGGTGGCCATGTCATCGTGTTCCGCCATGGCGCGACCCATCAGGACCAGGCCGATACCGATCCGCTCAATCTCGCCAACGTCGCCAAGCAGCGTCAGCTCAACGACGCCGGACGCGCCAAGGCCAAGGAGATCGGCGAGGCGTTCCGCAAGCTCAGGATTCCGGTCGGACCGGTGCACACCAGCATGTTCTTCCGGGCGATCGAGACCGGCAAGCTCGCCTTCGGCGAGGTGATGCCCACGGCCGACATCACCGAGGGCGGGCTCGTGGTCACGCCGATCGAGAACAACCGCCGCGCCGCGGCGCTGCGCAAGCTCGCCGGCACCGCGCCCCCCGCCGGCACCAATGCGGCCATCGTCACCCATAAGCCCAATATCCTCGACGCCTTCGGCAAGGACTGGTTCGACGTGCGCGAAGCCGAGGCCTCCGTGCTCAAGCCCAATGGCAGCGGCGGCTTCACCCTGGTCGTGAAGGTGCAGGCCGATGATTGGGCAAAACTCGCGCAAAGCGCGAATTGACGCGGCGCCAAAGGCAGGTAAGGTTCCGGGCCCCGGATGCCGGCGGTATCGGTCTCCGGGGGGAGCGTTCATGATCCAGTCAGGTAGCGATCGATACGCTTCCAAATCGAGGGGCGACTTACGGAGGAGACCATGATTCGGAGAATCGCAATCGGTGGCGGGCTTGCGCTCGCGATGGCAGTGGCGGCCGGCTCGCAGATCGCGTCCGCTGCCACGATTGGGCCGCATTCCAAGATGCAAGCGGGCGACTCGCTCATCCAACAGATCCAGGGCGGCCGCTATTGCCGCTTTGTGCGCCTCGAATGCGCCGAGCGTTGGGGCTGGAATAGCCGGCCATTCTATCGCTGCCTGGAGCGCCGCGGCTGCCTGTACTGAGCCGTCCCCGCGCGCGATTACGGCCCCCGGCACACCCTCGCTGCCGGGGCTTTTGCTGCCCAGCCGACCGGCTGGAGCGGACTGGCTCAATCTAGTCCTCTTGTCTTGCGCACGAGAGCGGCGGGCTACAACGCGGGCCTGCCGCCGTGCGCGTTTTGGCACCGATTTGCGGACGCGCGGCCCTGCGCCGTTGCGCGCTTGATTGCCCGACATTCCTGGGACAAATTCCGGTACGAGAGTGCCGTAGATTCGTGGGGCGTTTTCCGGACATTTTGGCACCGGGTGACGAAGGGTGAGGGATATCATGCAGCGGCGCACGTTCTTGACGTTGTCGGCGGCAGCGGCAGCCAGTGCGGCGCTTCCGCTCAGGGCGCAGGCATCGGTGCCCAAGCCCTACAGCTGGGACGCCTCCCCGCCGATGGACAATGTCAACGCGTATGTCCGCTGGATGCAGGACAACCGCGGCGAGGATCCGAAATACCTGCGGCCGCGCTTCGAGCGCTTCCAGAACATGGTCGGCAACCGCGACCTTTGGGAAACCCGCAACAAGCGGGCATTTCTGCTCACGCCGCGCGACGAATTCTGCCTGCCCGCGAGCCGCGCGGTCATCTACGACGTCAACTACCATGACATCGGTTTCGGCGTGACCATCAGCGGGGCGCGTGTCGTCGGGCGCATGACCAGCTCGGTCGACGTCAAGATGGGCGAGAAGGTGCTCGAGATCGGCACCGGCTCCGGCTATCAGTCGGCCTACCTGTCGAACCTGACCGACAAGGTGTGGACGATGGAGATCATCAAGCCCCTGGCCGAGCGTACGCGCGGCCGCTACGACACGCTCATTGAGCGCGGCTATAGCGAATTCCAGGCGGTCAACGCCAAGCAGGCGGACGGCTACTACGGCTGGGAAGAGGCGGCGCCGTTCGACAAGATCGTCGTCACCTGCGGCATCGACCACATTCCGCCGCCCCTGCTGCAGCAGCTCAAGGTCGGCGGCATCATGGTGATCCCGGTCGGCCCGCCTGGCGCCCAGCACATCCTCAAGGTGGTCAAGGAGCAGGGCGCTGACGGCCAGATCGTGGTCAAGCGGTCCGACATCTACAATGGCCGCCCGGTGCCCTTCGTGCCCTTCACCAAGCTCGAGGGCGACGCCGTCAAGGGCACGCACAACGGCAAGCGCTAGCGTACGGCTGCGATCAGAGACGGCCTAGTCCGAGCGACCGCGGTGGTTGCCGTAGATGCGCGAAAAGCTCACGTCGAGGCGCTTGACCTCGTCGAGCAGGACCGCGCCGGCGATCTCCTTGCCGCATGGCATGCGCTCGGTGTCGATGATGAAGTCGGCCTTGTCGTGCTCGACATCGACGCTCCAATTGCGTAGGAACAGCCGGCCGGCCAGCCACTCCCGGTGGTTTATGCAGACGAGCACGCGCGGCGGGCTCGCGGCGAACCGTGGATCGCCATCGAGCCGGCGCTCGAGCCGGCGGGTCGCCTCGCTGGCGGCGGCTGCCCAATAGTCGAGCTCGAACCGGCCGTCGGCGCCTTTGGTGCCGCCGGCAAGCCAGTTGATCGCGACGTATTCGAACGGGTGCAGTCTGGCCATCGTCCAGAGCGCCGCACCGGCGTGGACCGCGACCGCGGCCGCAGCAACGACCGCGATCGGCGGCCGTCGCAGCAGCGGAACGAGTTGGAGCAGCGCGCCGCCGGCGAGCACCGCCAGCATCGGGATCACGAACAGGAGATGACGCACGCCGTCGTAGTGCGTGGTTCGGTTGATCATGACGAAGGCGACCGGGACGGTCGCCGCCATGATCACCAGCAGCGTGCCGCGTGAGCGCGCAAGCACCCGCGCCGGCGCCCGAAGTCCCGCGACGCCACGCGTACGGTAGCGCGTGACGGCGGCGCCTGCGATGGCGATGGCCCTGACGATGATGAACAACGCGCCGCCGATCAGCAGCAACAGGAAAGCTTCCGGCAGCCGGGCCAGGAATTGCGATGGAATGTAGTACCAGGGCAGGGCGTTGGTCGCGACCTCTTCACCCCAGCTCGAGAAACTGAAGTTCATCGGCAGGGCGAGGAAGTGAGTGTAGGCGGTCGCGAACTGCCGGAACGGATTGCCGACCTGCAGCCACGGCCACAGCGCGATTGCGGTCACCCAGGCGATCGCCATGGCGGCGAGCGTCGTGGCGCCGATGCGTGCAAGCTGTGGGGTGGCGGCGCGGCCCTTGCGGAGCAGGGCCTCGAACGTAACGAGCGCCATGGCGGCGACGAGATAGGCGTGCGTGATGATGCCGCCGGTGCGCGTCGACATCGCAAGCCCGGTGAGGAGGCCGGCTGCCACCGCCGCGCCCCAGGTGGGCGTCTCGCCGCGCGCCATCAGCAGGATCGCCCAGGTCGCCCAGGTGACGGCAGCCAGGAACGGGACGTCGATCGGCGTGAAGAACAGGCTGCCGTAGACGTAGCCGGTCATCAGGCAGAGGGCGATCGCGACCGGGCCGGCCCAGGCGCCAACCGACAGGCGCGCAATCGGCAGCAAGGCCGCAAGCCCGGCGATACCCGCCAGGAACGTCATGGCGTGACGCACCGTGAACGGGTCCACCGGTATCAACGACTGGGCGACGGCGGTGAGGATCTGATGCCAGGGACCGTAGTACCAGAGCAACGGCTCCACGCTCTCGAAGTGGGAGCGGTCGCGGCCGAGGCTCAAGTACCAGGCCAGCGCCTTCGGGCCGTAGTCGTCGGTGTTGAACTCATCGACGGTAAACCCATAGTGGCTGGCGGTCGCGAGTCCGACCACCAATGCGATGCTGAGCAGCGCGGCGCCGACAACGACGTCGGCGCCGACCACAAATCCGTGGGCGCGTGTAATTCGCGGGCGTGGAAGCGCCTGAACGCTGTCGGTGAACAATCGGCCGTCCCTCTCTGGCTATCCCACAACGCGCAACGGCGCGATTGGTGCCACGGGAGGTGACGGCCGGATGACAGAACGATGTCCTAGGATCGGTTCTTACGTTCACGAATTTCGGCAAAAACCTGCCATGCCGGCTTGCCGGCGAGCCCGACCGCTTGCACAACCTCCGGAACGTCGGCGCGCAGGAACGGGTTCGCGGCCTTTTCCTCGCCCATGAACGACGGGATCGTCGGCTTCTTCTCGGCGGTGAGCCTGACGACCTCCTGCTCGCGCGCGGCAAGCGCGGCGTTGCCGGGCTCGATCGTCTTGGCGAAGCGGATGTTGGCGAGCGTGTATTCGTGGCCGCAGAAGATGCGCGTGTCGTCCGGCAGCGCGCGCAGCTTGAGCAGCGAGTCCCACATCATCTCGGCGTTGCCCTCGATCACGCGGCCGCAGCCGATCGAGAACAGCGTGTCGCCGACGAAGGCGAGCTTGTCGTCCGGAAAGACGTAGCTGATGTGGCCGGCGGTGTGGCCGGGCGTCTCGATCACCCGCGCCTCGAGCCCGCCGACGCGCACGCGGTCGCCTTCGCGCACGGTCTCGTCGACCCCCGGGATACCGCCGGCCTCGGCGTCGGGCGCCACCACGCGGCAGCGGTACCGGTCCTTGAGCTCCTCGATGCCGCCGGTGTGGTCGCCATGGTGATGGGTGACCAGAATGTCGGTCAGCCGCCAGCCGGTCCGCTTGAGCGCGGCCTCGACCGGCGCTGCTTGCGGCGCGTCGATGGCGGCGGTCGCCCGGGTTTCCGGATCGTGTACCAGCACGCCGAAATTGTCCTTGAGGCAGAGGAAGAGACAGGATTGCGCGGGCATGTCGATCACTCTCTGTTCCGGCCGGACGCGTAGCGTTGGCGTCACGACCATCAGCGTTAGTTAGGCACTGCCGGGCCAGAACGGCAAGCTTGCCGGGCCGATTGCCCTCGCGCCGCGCCCCCGAATTCCTAGTGTCCCGATTCCGAAGTTCGCCAACACTCGCGGCACATTCCATGCGAACTTCGGAATCAAAGGGACACTAGCAACTCGATGATACTAGTGCCCCTTTGAACCCGAAGTTCGCAATCGGACTGTCGGCACTGGTGGTGCGAACTTCGGGTTCGGGGCACTAGGTGAATTCATGCTATTTTGGTGCCATGTCCAACGACGTCGTCGATCTGCGCAATTTCTATTCCCAGCGCCTTGGCGTGGTCGCCCGGCGCTTCATCGGACGTGGCATTCGCGCCCGGTTCGCCGACGCCCGCGGCATGAAGGTGCTCGGCGTCGGCTATCCGACTCCCTATCTCGGGCTCTTTCGCGAAGAGGCGGAACGCTGCCTCGCCTTCATGCCGGCGACGCAGGGGGTGATGAAATGGCCCACGACCCGGCCGACCTTGGCCGCGCTGGTCGACGAGCTCGACCTGCCGCTGAGCGACAGCGCCGTCGACCGCGTGCTGCTCGTGCATGCGCTCGAAATGACGCACGACCCGGGCGCGTTGCTGCGCGAAGTGTGGCGCGTGCTGGCGGCGGGGGGACGGCTTCTGGCGGTAGTGCCCAATCGGCGCGGGCTGTGGGCGCGCATGGACAATACGCCGTTCGGCCACGGCCGGCCCTATTCGCGCACGCAGATCACCCAGCTGTTGCGCGAGACCTGGTTCACACCGGTCGGATGGGCGGAGGCGCTCTATGTGCCGCCGGTCGCCCGCGGCTGGTTCCTGCGCACGGCGGTCGCCTGGGAGCGCACCGGCGCCACCATCTCGGCGCCGTTCCCGGGGGTGCACATCGTCGAGGCGACCAAGCAGGTTTATCGGGCGATTCCGTCTCGGCGCGAGAAGACGCGGCTGGTACCCGCGCTGCAGCCGGCGCTAGTGTCCCGATTCCGAAGTTCGCAAACACTCGCGGCACATTCGCATGCGAACTTCGGGTTCGGGGCACTGGCGCCCTCGCCGGGCGGATAGGCAGGCGTCATCATTCCGGAGGCTGCGAAGCGGCCGTCCGAAACGAGACCAGGATTCTAGAGATCACTCGCTGCGCGGATTGTCGTCGTCGTTGCGCGGTCCGCCCTGAAAATCGTTGCGCGGTCCGCGATGGCGGCGGCGGCGGCGGTGCAGCGGGAAACGGTCGCCCTGATTGTCGTGACCGTTTTGGCCGAAGCCCTGCTGGGGTTGCTGGGCCTGCGACGGTTGGCCGCCGCCGGTGATGAAGGACGGCAAGCGGTCGACATCGTCACCGCCGTCGTTGCCGCTCGGCTGGTGTTGACGCGGCGCTTGGTTCTGTTGCTGCGGCAGCTGTTGCTGAGGAAACGGTTGCGCGTCGCGCGGCAGAAAAGGCTGCGGCTCGCCGCGCATGCCGAAAGGAGCTTCGCCGCCGCCAATTGCCGGCTGCTGGCCATCGTCCTCGTCATCGAAGACGTCGTCGCGTGCGCCGCCCGGCGTCTCGCTTTCGACGCGAGGCAGATGCGGGTTGTTCTGGCGGAACTGTTCCTGCGCGACGGCGATCAGGCGGTAGTAGTGTTCGGCGTGCTGGTAGTAGTTTTCGGCGGAGACCGGGTCGCCGGAGGCCTGCGCGTCGCGGGCGAGCTGAATGTATTTTTCGGCGATGTGGGCGGGGTTCCCCCGGATCTTGACGTCGGGGCCGTTCGATTCGTAAACGCGCGACATTGGATTATGATTTTTGCGGTGACCACCACCGTGACCGTGACCGTGGTTGTGATTGCGGCCGCGCATCCGTTTGTTTTGACCGTTTCTCATGACTCGCCTGTTTGCTAACCCTCTTGCTGGGCGGCCAAGCGCCGCCTCTTGCCCTCACAACGCGTTTCCGTTTCTCACGCAGGCAACGCGGACGAACCGCGTCCTGGTGGGGACGGAGCGCGAAGCCAAAACGCGGCGTCGTCGCCGCTCATCTCAATATCCTGTCGCTAAGCAGCAACCCCTGGACCGCAACCTGCTGCGGCGTTGCCCACCTCTCGTCATGCGCATCGCCACGTCGATACCCGATCGTGAACAGCGCCTAACCGATGAAGCATCTCGATCCCAAGTCGGCGAACCGTCGGCCGGATCATCCGGCTGCTTGTTTCGCGTCTCGCGCCTGTGGCACTCCGAAGCTTTACTGCAGCTTTGCTGCGGGCCTGTCGTCGGCGCGGCCGAGCGTCTCGGGTCGATTCCTGCGCGAAACCTAGTCGGTCTTGGCCCACAATCCAAGCGTTTTTTTGCGTGCCTGAATTGTGGAAGACTCATGGCAACGGGCGGGCCGGGAGCGCGCGGGCTACTCCCAAAAGATCGTATCGCGGCGCCTCGACCGCAAGGGAGGCCGCGGCAAAAAGTGCCGCGACCGCGCCGAGTTGGCCTTGACCGAGCTCCACAACGATCACGCCGTCCGGCTTGAGCAGGCGCCGGGCGTCGGCCGCGATCGCGCGATAGGCATCGAGTCCATCGGTCCCGCCGTCGAGCGCGCGTGGCGGATCGAATGCGCGCACTTCGGGTTGCAGCGTCACGACATCGTCACGGCGCACATAGGGCGGATTCGATACCACCAGATCGAACGGCCCTGCCAGCGCCTTGCCGTAGTCGCTGACAGTGAACGAGGCGCGGTCCGCCAATCCGAGCGCCCGGGCATTGTCGCGCGCGCAGGCAAGGGCGTTACGGCTTACGTCGGTGCCGGCCCCGCTGGCCAGGGGGCATTCGGAGAGAAGCGCCAGCAGCAAGGCGCCCGAGCCGGTACCAAGATCAGCAAAGCGCAGCGCACGGCCCCGCCGGCCGGCGAGTGCCTCGAGCGCCGCCTCGACCACGGTCTCGGTCTCCGGCCGCGGCACCAGCGTGTCGCCATTGAGCTTAAGGCACAGCCCCCAGAACTCCTTCTCGCCGAGGATGCGGGCGACCGGCTCGCGGGCGAGCCGCCGCGCCGCCAGCGCCGCGACCGCATCGGCTTCGGCGGCGGTCAGCGCGCGGGCCGCCTCGCGCGCGAGCGCCGCGTGGGTGAGGCGCAGCGCGTGCCCGACCAGCAAGCGGGCGTCGAGGTCGGGTGTGTCGAGTGACCCCGCCACGAATGCGCTCGCCAGCATCCGGCGAGCCGCTGCAACGGTGACGCCAGCGTTCAATTCAGGCACCGACAGCCCCTGTGTCCTCATGTCCGTCTATGATACGACTGGGTCGCTCAACGGTAAAAAAAATTGGGAGGATTTGACAATGGCTCTCGCCGCCATCCGCGTCTCTCTCGTCCTCGTCGCCACAGCCGCCTGGTCCGGGACGGCGCTTGCCCAGCAGCGCGAAGCCGCTTCCGACAAGCCGGCGATGTCGTGCGATGAGTTCCTGCCGGCGAAGAGACAAGTCGGCGGAAAGAGCATCGGGCCAGACGAATGCAGAATCGTGTCCAGTGAGATCGTCGTCAACCTTAAGGGCCAGAAATTCCAGCGCCTCGAATTGAAGATCAGCGGGACCGTCGAGGGCTGGGCGGTGAAGCAGGGGACCCGCGCGAGCTATTTCAACGACGGCCCTGACTTTGTCTTCACGCAATCCGGCAACACGGCTCAGAGATTCAAGGGGATCGGCCGCTACAGCGGCGCCAGCGGGCACGGCATCACCCTGTTCCTGCCGGAAGACCGGGCGAACTGGAACGGCAAGCTGTTCGTGACAGCGCACGGCGCCGGCGCCTATGGCGGCATCGGCAAGATGATCGAGCGCGATCCCAAGGCCGACTTCCATCCTCTGACCAACAAGAATCGATATGTGGGTCTGATGTTGGATCGCGGTTACGCGGTGGCGCATACCTTGAGGTCGTCTCAAATCGAGGGCGGCGACGTCGCCGTCACGCTCGAGGACGGGACGACCTTGCAGGCCAATGTCAGCACGCATGCGGGCTTCATCACCGGCTTTGCCAAGATTGCCGGCAACATGGTCCAGAACAAGCTCGGCCGCAAAGCCGAGAAGACCTATTTCTACGGCTTCTCGGCCGGCGGCTTCCTCGGGCGCTTGGTTCAGTATCAGCCGGGGGCCAACACGGGTGACGATGGGCAGCCGGTGTTCGACGCTTTCCTGCTCGGCGATGCCGGCTCCGGCTATTGGCTTCCCGTGCTTGCGGCCGAGGGCAAGGACACGCTGTTTGTCGGGGACGACCGTAACCGATTTGTGCCGCAAATCGACATCAGCCACCAACTCTATCTCGGCGAAGCCGGTGACGGCCTGCAGCGCAAGCGGGAGAACGCGAAAATTCTCCTGAACAAGGGGCTCGGCGACAAGCACCGCATGTACGAAGTCAGGGGCGTGAGCCACATCGATGCCGGCCAGGTGTCGCGGCCCGAATTGGTGGCGCAGGCGCTCGATCTCGGCGGGCTCAATGAGGCGCTGATCGACGTCCTCGACCGCTGGGTGGTGAAAGGCGAAGCGCCGCCGCCGTCCAAGTCCGACCTCGCGGACGTTGCCGGTCGCGAGGGCAAGAACGAGGCCGTTGCCCTTCCGGAAATCGCCTGTCCGCTCGGCGTCTACTATGCCATGCCGGCGGTCCACGGCAGGTCCCGCCGTTCCTATCAGGAGACGGGCTTTGCAGCCTTTGACGGAGCCGAGCTCGAGCCGCTCGACGGCCGCGGCCAATTCGTCGACATGAATGGCAATGGGGTCCGCGACAAGCGGGAAGCCGTGGCGGACGCCTGGACAAGGCTTGGACTTCTCAAACCGGGCGAGCGGTTGACCCACGCCAAATACATCGTCTGCGTCGCCAACGCCGCCGCCAAGCTCGTGGAGCAGGGGCTGCTGCCGCCGCGGCTCCTGGCCTATTACGTCAATCGAGCTGTTGCCGACGCCGTTGGCGAGGCCGGGCGGTAAGCCCGGCCGCCCGCGCGATCATGCGCCCTCCGCGGCCAGCAGCTCGGCCTGGTGCTCGGTCACGAGCGCGTCGATGATCTCGCCGAGCGCCTCGCCCTCGACGATCTGCGGCAGCTTGTAGAGCGTGAGGTTGATGCGGTGGTCGCTCACCCGGCCCTGCGGGAAATTGTAGGTGCGGATGCGCTCGGAGCGGTCGCCGGAGCCGACCTGGCCGCGCCGCTCGGCGGCGCGGGCGGCATCCTGCTTCTGGCGTTGATGGTCGTAAAGGCGCGCGCGCAGCACCGCCATGGCCTTGGCGCGGTTGCGATGCTGCGAGCGGTCCTCCTGCATCATCACCACGATGCCGGTCGGGATATGGGTCACCCGCACCGCCGATTCGGTCTTGTTGACGTGCTGGCCGCCGGCGCCGCCGGCGCGCAACGTGTCGATTTTGAGGTCGGCTTCGTTGATCGCGATGTCGACGTCCTCGGCCTCCGGCAGCACCGCAACGGTGGCGGCCGAGGTGTGGATGCGACCCGATCCTTCGGTGTCGGGCACCCGCTGGACCCGGTGCACGCCCGATTCGAACTTGAGCTTGGCGAAGGCGCCGCGGCCGCGGATCTCCGCGATGATTTCCTTGTAGCCGCCCATCGGGCCGTCGCTCGCCGATACCACTTCGACCTTCCAGCCCTGCCTGGCGGCGAAGCGCTCGTACATGCGGAACAGGTCGCCGGCGAACAGCGCGGCCTCGTCGCCGCCGGTGCCGGCGCGGATTTCCAGGATGACGTTGCGCTCGTCCATCGCATCCTTGGGCAACAGCGCGAGCTTGATCTGCTGCTCGAGCGCGGCGCGGCGCTGCTCCAGCGCGGGCTTCTCGGCACTCGCCATGGTGCGCATCTCGGGGTCGGTCGCCGGGTCGTTGATCAGGGCGTTGAGCCCGGCGAGCTCGTCGGTCACGCCGCGATAGGTCTTCACGGCCTCGACGATCGGCCCGAGCTCGGCGAACTCGCGCGACAGCTTCACATAGGTCTCCGGCGTTACTTGCGTCGCAAGCTCCGCCTCCACCGCCTGGTGGCGGTTGACCAGTGCGTCAAGTTTCTGCTCAGGCAGCATGGGCAACAACAGTTCGAGTCGTTCGCGTGGCTATTGGAATCGGGCCAATACGCGGTGTATGTCAATGGCACCCAACATCTAAGGCCCGGATACGCGCAAAGAAGGAGCGAATTATGCCCAAGATCAGGCATCTGGCCGTCATCTGCATGGACCCCGAAAAGCTCGCCAAGTTCTATTGCGACGTGTTCGAGATGAAGGTGGTGGCCCGCAGCGAAAGCCGCAACAACGTCTTTCTGACCGACGGCTACATGAACCTGGCGCTGCTCAGCCAGAAGGCCGAGGGCAAGCAGAACGGGCTCAACCACTTCGGCTTCCATGTCGCGGATGCGGACGTCATCGCCGAGCGCCTGAAGAAGTGGGACGTCGTCGGCCCCACCGATCGCCCGCCCGACCGCGTCTATGCGGAGCAGCGCGCGACCGATCCCGAGGGCAACATGTACGATATCGCCGAGGGCGGCTTCGACCGCGATCTCGCCACCCCGAAGAAGACCAAGACGCCGGCGGTGGCCTGAGCATGCCGTGAGCAGATTTCGCCGCTTTCCACTATTGCTTGTCGCTGCGGCGTTCCTCGGCGCCGTCCCCGCTCATGCCCAATCGGTGGCAGATTTCTTCCGCGGCAAGCAGATCCGGTTCGTGCTCGGGGCCGCGCCCGGGCAGGACTACGACGTGTGGGCGCGCTTCCTCGCCCGCCATCTGCCCCGTCACGTTCCCGGCGCGCCGAGCTTCATCGTCCAGAACATGCCGGGCGCCGGCCACATGCTGGCGACCAACTGGCTCTACAACGTAGCGCCGCGCGACGGCACGGTCTGGGGCAGCGTCAGCCGCAACATTCCGAGCGCCGGCCTGCAGCAGCTGCCGGGCGTGCGCTACGACCCGGTCAAGTTCAACTGGCTCGGCAGCCCCGAGCTCACCAACCGCGGCTGCTACGCCAGCGCGCGCTCGGCGGTAAAGACCGGCGAGGACCTGTTCGAGCGCGAGCTTGTCGTGGGCGGTACCGGCGCCGGCTCGACCGTGACCGAGACGCCAAAATTCCTGCGCGGGCTGCTCGGCATGAAGTTCAAGGTGGTCGAAGGCTACGTGAAGCCGCAGGACGCCCAGTTCGCGATCGAGTCGGGCGAACTCGACGGGCTCTGCACCACGGCGCAGTCGTTCCGCAATTTCCGCCCGGACTGGATCCGGACCGGCGTCGTGCGCGTGCTGTTCACACTCGAGAAGGACCCGGTGCCCTGGCTCGACGCGCCCACCGTCTACAAGTTCGTCAAGACCACCGAGCAGCGCCAGACCCTCGACTTCTTCTCCTCCAGCATCGAGCTCGGCCGTCCGCTCCTCCTGCCGCCCGAAGTGCCCGCCGAGCGCGTCCAGGCGCTGCGCCGCGCCTTCGATGCCACCGTCAACGACCCGCAGTTCCGCGACGAGGCCAAGCGCATGGGCTTCGACATCACGCTGCGCACCGGCGAGGAGCTGCAGGCGCTGGTCCAGGCCGCCAAGGACACGCCGCCCGAGATCATCGAGCGGGTCGCGCGGCTCGTGCAGGCGCCGGCGAATTAGGGCATTGACTTAATGATGCGCCGAGAGCCTTCCCCCATGTCACGCGAAGCCGTCCTCCTGGTGCATGGGCACGGAGCGCACCCGGTGCTGCTCGAGCCGGTTTCGCGCGGTGAACTGGCGCTATCGAAGTCTGCTGGGATCGATCGGGGCGCATGCGGCGCGGCTCGCGGCCAAGGCAAAGGAGCTCGACGAGGACGCCGGCGTCGAGCGGCTGCATTTCGTCGGCCACAGCATGGGAGCCATCGTCGTCCGGAGCGCGCTCGCGATCTCTCGGCCGGGAAAGCTCGGTCGCGTCGTGCTGCTCGCGCCGCCGAATCGCGGTGCCCGGTTGGCGGACCTGGCGCTGCGGCTCTTCGGTCGGCGTCTCGTCGCGGCGACGGAGCTTTGCTCGCATCCCGACAGCTACGTGAACCGGCTCGCGCCGGCGGCGGATCTCGATTGCGGCGTCATCGCAGCGTCGTGGGATCACGCCGTCTCGTTGGCGTCGACGCACCTGCCGGGCCAGCGCGATCACCTGGTCCTTCGCGGCCTCCACACGCTCCCGCTGCATCGTCAGACACCGGCGCAAGTGGGGCACTTCCTGCGCGAAGGTTGCTTCCTGCGCGCGACCGGCTGACCCTGCGGCGACGCCGCGCTGAGTTTGCCGATCGTTTGGCAATATTGTTGATGAATCTTTTCGCGGCAAGAGCGGCGGCGTTTGCGTAGGGACGCGAGAGTTCAAGCGACCTCACGACGGTAAAACGTTGTTCGAAAATTTCTTCGAGTGACCGATGCAAGTCCAGATATCTCGACGCAGTTGGCGGTTTGGAGTAGCGTCGAGCATTCGATGAATACGACCGCAAGCCTGGTTTGACCGGGAGCCGCAAAGACGATCGTACTGGCTCAGCCTCGGAATAGCGGTGATGGGGACCGTCCGGCGGATGGAGGAGCAGATGATCTCATTCTTCGCGTTGAAGTCCGTTTGCAGTCCGCTGATGCGCAAAGCGACGTGGGCGGGAATCCTTGCCGGCGCCGCCATGGCCACGAGCGGCCCCGCGGTCGCCGAGGCGCCCGGGAAAATTCCCGACCTTGCCGCCTCGAGCCGCTTTGCGTGGACTCCGTTGGCGATCGACGGTCGAATCGCACGCTACGGCACCGGCTGGTTCGATCCGCCCGCCGGGCTGCGTGGTCCGATCAAACAGCATCCCGACTACCCGCTGCGCGGCAACGAGACCGGCAGGCCGACGCCCGCGCTCGGCAACTACAAGGATCCGATCCTCAAGCCCTGGGCGGCCGAGCGGATGCGCCTGTCGAATGAGGAGTTGCTTTCCGGCAAGACCGGGATCCCGTTCCTGCCTCAGTCGCGCTGCTGGCCGGGGGGAGTGCCTGGTCAACTGCTATGGACCACCGAACCCCTCTATATCCTTCAGACCCCGAAGCAGGTGTGGATGTACTGGCAGCGCGACCAATGGGTGCGCCGCATCGTCATGACCGACCGGCATTCGGAATATGTGAAGCCTTCCTGGTTCGGCGAGTCGATCGGCCGTTACGAGAACGGCGAGCTCGTCGTCGATACCATTGGCCTGGCCGCGCACCCCTTGAGCGTCATCGACATGTTCCGCACCCCGCACACCGAAAAGCTGCATGTGGTGGAGCGTTACAAGGTCACCGCGGACAACAAATTCCTGGAAGTCCTCGTCAAGATCGAGGACGAGGACACGTTCTACGAACCCATGTACGCGACCAAGCGCTGGAAGCGGGAACCCAACGATTGGAAGGAAACGATCTGCGCCGAGAACAGTGGCGATTACTTCAACGCCAACCTGGTTCCGATTCCGCAAGCGGAACGGTCGGATTTCTGATGGCGGCAGCGCCTATCAGGTTACGCTTGGAGGAAGCGATCAAGGACAGCGCCGTCTAGACCGACGCGGCCCGATGCGCCCGCAGGAATGAGCGTATCTGGCGCACCGCCAGGGGAATCCGCTCCTTCGGCTCCTTCCAAGGGAACATGCTCACTTCGGCCTTCGGCGCCAGCATTGCGGCCTCCATGGCGACGGCGTACGGATGCGCCGGGATATCGTCCGGCAGGATCAGCACCGGCGTCTGGCAATTGCGCACGAAATCACGCGTCACCGTGAACACGAAATCGGGGTTGGTGCGGTACATCCGGGTCAGGAACTTGTCGACGGTCTCCGTCGAGATCTCGGGCCGGCGCTTGACCAGCTCGGGGGCCCAGGTCTTCATGTTGTTCTGGTAGAAATAGTCGCGGTTCTCCGGACGTGATCCGCTCGGCTGTGCCAGCACGGCAGCGACCACGCGGTCGGGCGCGCGCTTGATGAGGTTCCAGACGAACGGGCCGCCGATGCAGAAGCCCATCACCATGAACTTGCCGATGCCGAGATGATCCAGCAGGCCGAGGTGGTCGTCGGTGAAGGCGTCCCACGGCCGGTCGATCTCGAGCGGGCCGGTGGACTGGCCTCCAGCGGCGTTGCGCAGGTCCGCCGCGATGCAGCGATACTCGCCCTTGAACTCCGCGATCGGGTCGAAGGGCCCGCGCGCCAGGGCGGCGATGGTCGAGTTCAATCCGCCGCCGGCGATCACCAGCAACGGGAAGCCCGACCCGGCCTCCTGATAATGAATGCGGACGGGGCCTTTTTCATAGAACGACATGGGGGCTGCTCCTTGCGCAAACACCTGCTGTGCGGCGGCCACCGCGGTCGCCGCGGCGCCCGTTGCCAGGATCTTGCGTCGGCTGGAATCGATCATCGGCGTCCTCCCTTGGTCATTGTTATGGCCGGTGCTTCCGGCGCGAAGAACCGCCGAAGCCGCCGGTTGATTTTCAGGTACGATCCGCAGTGAGCAGCTTTGTACCACGGGTTGTCTTGACGCTGAAGGTCCGAATGTCCGCCGGTGGCGCGACTCGGGACCTTCCGTGATCGCTGGCTGAAGTCAGCTTTCCGTCCGACAGCGGCCGGAATACAAACACCTTTAAAGCGCAATGCGGGCGCCCGCGAACTAGATCTGGAGCCCGTACTCGACCGCGAATGCCTTGAGCTTCTCGCGGATCGACACGGTGCCGGCCGGGCTGTCGATGAGCGGCTTGAGCATGGCGGCGACCTTGCCGGCATCAACAAGCGCATGCGCCAGTTCGGCAAGGTCGACATCCGACAGGAGGCGTTCATCGCCGCGCTGAAGGTGGATGTGTGACTACTGCGCCTTGATGTTCGCAGCCTTGATGATCGGCCACCATTTCACGATCTCGGCCTTCTGAAGCGCACCGAGCGCCTCCGGGGTTAGCTGTTCGGGTGGAAACAGCTCCTGTCCAAGGTCGCCAAGCCGCTTGCGGACCGTCGGATCCGCTAGAGCGCTCCTGACGGCGACGTTGAGTTTCTCGATCACATCGCGAGGCGTGCCTTTCGGCGCCCAAAGGCCGCGCCAGTTCGAGATATGGAAGTTGGGCAATCCCGCCTCGTCCACGGTCGGGATGTCGGGCGCGGCCGGCAGGCGGGCCTTGGCCGTTACGGCGTAGCCCTTGACGTTGCCGGAGCGCACCTGCGGCAGCGAATTGGCCGAGGTGTCAAACATGATGTCGATCTGCCCAGCGATCATGTCCTGCATCGCCGGCCCGACGCCGCGATACGGAACGAACTGGAATTGCGTGCCGGTCTCCTTCTGGAAGAACACACCGACCACGTGGCCGACACCGCCCGGGCCGGTAGTCCCGGCCGAGGCCTTCTCGGGATTCGCTTTGAGCCAGGCGATCAATTCCTTCAGGTCGGTTGCCGGAATGGCCTTCTTGCCCACGATCACGACCGACTCGGTGGCGATCAGCGAGATCGGCTCAAAATCCGTCAGCACGTCATATCCAAGCGAGGGGAAGATGGCGCCGTTGAGGACGTGGGTCGGCCAGTTGCCGGCGCTGATCGTGTAGCCGTCGGGCGCGGCTCGCGCGACGCGGCCGACCCCGATGCTGCCCGCGGCGCCGCCGACGTTCTCCACCACGATCGTCTGACCGAGCTGCTCGCGCATGTGGTCGGCCAG
>WNGB01004208.1_pt1 | contig 22138 bp, 21 predicted proteins | sample 5400681 | NCBI WGS metagenome assembly WNGB01 (sample SAMN13153367, study PRJNA577476) | soil metagenome | isolation source: 115 cm soil or saprolite under grassland replicate 2 | place: USA:California | collected 2016-06-15
ACGACTTCGCCCGCCGTGACCAGCGCACCAGCGTCGTGCGCTCCTCGTCGGTCAACACCAACTCCGCCTTCGGCCGCCCTGTCTTCGCCATACGACGCACACTACACATAGTCAACGAATCTCAGGCGCACGACACTAGTAGCCGACCATCCAGGGTGGCGGCACCGGATCGAAGCGGATGGTGTGCCGGGTGCCGCTGCGGACGAGGCCAGCGTCGGCGTAGCGCCAGTCGAGGTCGTTCTGCCGCCGACGCGCCTCGTCGGCGTCGATCCAGTACCGGTCGTTGGGTTCGTCGAAGCCGGCCGCCCGGTAGCACTGGTGGGTGTAGTCGCCGCGGCGCCAGCCGAGGTGGTCGAAGTCGGTGAGCTTGCGCACGAAGCGCATCCCGAGCTGCTGGCTGATCTGCGTGCACAGCGTGTACTCGGCCAGCACCGCGCGGATCATGTCGTCGACCGGGGCGGGAACTGTCAGCGTCGCCGCGGTGTCCTCGCTTGCGGTGATCCGGTGGACCGCTGCGCGCAGCGCCAGCACGCGCAGGGCTTCCCGCAGCAACGGCCGGCCGTCACGGTCTGGGTCCAGGTCGAGTTGTGCGACCAGCGGCAGGCCGGTGAAGGTGGCCCAGCGCCGCCGCTGCAGCCGGACGTCCTCGACGAGCCGCCGGTACTCTGTGCTGCCCGCCAGGCGGTCGAACAGGTCGGCCGCCACGGCGCCTACCGCCCGCGGATCGGGTCGGGGCACGGGTGGAGGAGCCAGCTCGGCCAGCAGATGGTCGGGGCGCATGGCGGGGCGCAGTTCGATCCCGGCGGCAGAGTCGTCCGGGATCAGGTACATGGGCGGGTCGAAGCCGGGTAGCTGGGTGGCGTACCAGACGGTGAACTCGGCCGCGGCGGCCGGATCGGCGGGGTCGAGATTGACCGCCCAGCCTTCGGCGTCCAGCGCGATGCCCAGCTCGCGGGAGAGCGGGTCGCTAGGGATGAGGGCGTGCAGCAGCATCGGGGAGCCGGGCAGATCGCCGATGCCGACCCGGGCGTGCGGCCAGCGGTGCTTGATGCGCGTCGCGAAGTCGCCGGCGGTGAACCGCCACGGCGGCTCGTCGCGGGGGGTGATCGTGTACTCGCCCATGGGGTTCGTCCTTCACCGGTGCTGCGGGGTTGCCTTGCGAGATGAGAGGTCGGTGCTGTGCTGGGTTCACGGCCGTGTCGGTTCGGCCGCGTTGCGGGCGGTGTGTTAGGGCGGGCTGGTGGGCAGAGTGAGGCCCTGCCACCCGACGCAGACGGGCCGTTGCCCGCCGCTGGTCATGAACTCGCGGACGGCTGCCCGGATCTGGTGGACCGGCAGTTCGCTGTCGCGGGGAAACGGTGCCGCCCAGCTCATGTGGTGGTAGCAGACCTGCTCATGACGGCTGATGGAGCCGGCGCTGAACCAGGTCCCGGGACCGCCCATGTAGCGCAGGCCGGCGGTGTCGGCGGCGGCGTTGACTGCGATGCGTAGTTCGTGGTCGGGCAGACCGGCGCGGTTGAGGGGGCGTTGCATGACGTACAGCGCGGCGACGCTGTGGCCGAAGGGCTCGGCCAGCAGCCGGTCAACAATGCGGTTGGCGTCGGCGTGCGTGCGCGCCACGACGGGGTCCTGGCCGTGGTCGTGCCGCCAATAGGCCACGACCGTGTAGCCGTCGGGGTCGTCGAGCGGTTGGCGGGTCCAGGCCGGCGGCACGGTGGATAGCAGGGTGTCGCAGCTGAGCGGGCCGATGCAGGGTATGCCGGGCAGGACGACGTCGGGGCGCTCGGCGGCATGTTCGCGCATCCACAGTGCGGCCTTCATCTCCACGTGCGCCGCGACCTCGGGGATGTGCCGGTCATCGACGACGCGCAGAGCCCGCAGATACTCAAGAGCAAGGCGGGAGAGCCGGTCGCCGTAGCCGCTGACCAACTCGCGCTCGTAGCCGTCGTGGGTGACGCACCAGGCGCGGTCCGGCGCGTGGCGGCCGGGTTCACGCGATGGTCGGGCTGGCCGGGCGTGGTGGCGGTCCGGGTCGAACGGGCCTGCGGTCATGCTGCCGCTCCCATCGTGCAGGCTGAAACGTGCCGTTGGCTCATCGGTTTCCTTCCCGCAGCGGTGCCGCTGGGGGTTATTCGGTGGTGGCGTGCTGGATGCGGGTGAGGGTGTGGGCGGCGACGTGCTGGACGTGCTGGTCCCAGGTGAACTCGTCGTGGCCGCTGTCGTGCTCGCCGGTCCCGCCGACGCGTCGGTCGGTCTGCAGGACCGTCTGCAGCACGGGTATGGCTTCGGGGGCGAGTGCGCCGATCTCGCCGAGGTATTCCAGCGCGGTGACCTGGAGCGGCCCGGGCCGGTCCGGCTCGTCGATGTGCTGGAGCGTGTCGAGGAGCACCGGCAGGGCCTCGGCGTGTTGGCCGGTGATGCCCCAGAGGGTGTGGGCGGCTTCCACCCGGAGGGTGGCGTCGGCGTTGGCCAGCATGGTGCGGATGGTGTCGGCGCTGCTGTCGGCTGCTGGGCCGAGGTCGGCGAGCATCCGCAACGCCCGGGCATCACACCGGACGCTGGCGGCGCGGGTGAGGGTGGCCACCGTGGATGCGGTGCGCTCGCCGCTGATGCGCCAGCAGGCCCAGGCGATGACCGCCCGGTCGGCGTCGTCGGCGCTGTGCGGCGGGGGGTCCAGGACGGGGATCAGGTCGGCGGCGGTGGGCCCGATACGCCCGAGCGCGGTGACGACGGTCGCGGTGTCCAGCGGCCCGCGCACCAGGAAGGTCGCCACCGCACGGGCGGCGGGACCGGCGGCTTCGCCCCAGGATCCGACGCCGTGCACCAGGTCGCCGGCGAGGGGTCCCCAGCCGTCGCCGCCCTCGTGTAGCCGGTCGATCAGCGCGGGCAGCAGCTCGGCGGCGTGGGGGCGCAGCGCGTCGAGCAGCCGCACCGGGGTACACAGGTCGGCGCCTGCGGCGTTGCTGTGCGGCCACGGGCAGCGGTCCTGGCCGAGCAGCCCGGCCAGCGGGGCGACGGCGCGCGGGTCCCCGGCATGGGCCAGGCCGACGGTCGCCCAGGCGCGGACCTCGTCGTGGTCGTGGTCGAGGGCGGCGGCGGCCAGCAGGTCGGCGACGGGGGCGGTGGCGGCGCCGACCCGGCCGAGGTAGCGGGCGGCGACCAGCGCGACGGGCCGGTTGACGTCACCGAGCCGCTGCGCCATGTCGGCGACGATCTCGTCGGTGGCTTGTCGGGATTGGGCTGCGATGTGGTAGCCGGCCCGGATCGCGGCGATCCGTGCCTGTGGGTGGGGTGAGGTGGAAAGCCGGGACGTCAGGGCCGTGTCCGGCCCCGGCTGGTCGCCGCGCAACAGGTGGGCCAGCCAGACGCCGAGCCCGCCGTGCCGGTCGATGTCGTCTGGCCAGGGCACCTGGCGCATCCAGTCGGCGGTGTGCGGGCTGACGGCGTGGGCGAGCAGGTCGAGCAGTTCGGCCGGTGGGGGTGTGTCGGTCAGGCACAGCCTGGCCAGGCCCGCGCCGAACCGCACGTCGAGCGGGCGGGCGGGATCCGACCACAGGCCGCGCACCCATGCGGTGGTGGCGTCGAGCTGGTGGTGGTGCTCGCGGGCGAGCTGCGCAGCGGCCAGGAGCAGGCTGATCCGCGCCGCGGGTTCGGTCTCGGCCGCCAACCGGGCTCGGAGACGGTCGGTGATCTCGGCGGCCCGGCTGGACGCGGCGGCCAGGGCGTAGGCGGCGTGGCAGCGCACCTGGGTGTCGGGGTCATCGAGGAGGGCCAGCAGGATGGCCGCGTCGGCGGCCAGGGCGTCGCGGCCGGCCTGGATGGACCAGTGCCCGGGGTAGCCGTGGGTGTCGTAGCGCTGCTCGTCGTCGGCGGCCTGGAGCAGGCCGGTGCGGGTGTCGCGGCCGAAGTGGTTGCGGCGGCCGATCTCCGCGGCCAGGTCCAGCAGGTCCCCGCGGCGGTGCACGTCGGGGTCCGTGGCCGTACGGATCAGGAACGGAACGGCGAGTGGCGCGGCCATGCTGGTGCCGCCCTGGTGGCGCAGGTGGTTCCACACCACCCCCAGCGTGTGCGATGCCGCGGCCGGGTCGGGGTCGCTCAGACGGGTGAGCAGGACCGGCAAGTCTGCGGCCGGACCGTAGGCGTGGCGGAACCGGCCCCACTCGACGTCGTCGAGGCGCGGGCCGTTGTCGCGGGGAAGCTGCGCGACGACGGCCCGCACATCGAGGTCGGCCCAGCGTTGCTCGTCGGTTGTGTCGTCGCCGAACCCGGGGAACATTTCGTCCCACGCGTCACTGACCGCTTCGATCTGGTCTGTGGCCGGCCCTGGTTGGTCGGGGTCGAGCTCGCCCGGCTGGTCGGCGTGTCCGCAGTCCGGCGCTGCCGGGGCGGCGTCATCTGTCGTCAAGGTCACGTGATCTCCATCCATGTCGGTCGGTTCTAGCCCGCTTGGCCGGGACGGTTTTCGGGCGGTGTTCGTCTCGGCCGGTTGCCGGGCCATGTGCAGCGGCCGGGCGTGATGGTGATGAACTGAGGGTCGGCAGCGGCCCAGGCGAAGACCAGATTCCGGCACGGGACACCGTCCGACCGCAGATGCACCCACAAGCCGACGGGGCAGTCCCACCCGATCGGCTCCCGGCACCACAGGCATCGGCTGCGCAGTCGGTACCCGGCCGAGGAGTCCTCGTCGGCACGCGGCCCGACGGCGAGCAGGGCGCTGCGAGCGGTGGCCGGGCTGGGATTGGTCGGCTCTGTCACGGGTTTGGCGGGAAGGCCGCGACCGGCGGAAGAACCACCGCACACATGAGGCCGGCCCGAAGCCGCGGGCGCGGGCGCATCACCGGCCAGATCCCGACCAGCCGGGCCCCGCCCGGGTCCTGCGGCCCGGCGGGGACCGGCACCGCACTCTCCACGCCGGTGTCGGTGCCCGAGCGGTGCAACCTCACGATCGCGCGGCACCCGGCGGGTGCGGGCCAGCAGCTCAATGACGCGCAGCGCGCGGAGCGCTGCCTGGCCGCGCACCCGTAGCGTCCGCCTCACGGTGGGGGCGACGGCGCTCACACCAGGCTCCGGGCTGGTGTGGCCGACGCGGCGAGGTCGACGAGCGCGTCGGCGACCAGGACGGCCTGTTGCAGCGGCAGGTCGTGCCCACCGGGCAGCGACCACACGTCCAGCCGGTCGCCCAGGATTTCGCGGGCCCGGCCTAGCGATGCCAGGCGCGGCCGGTTGTGGGCTTCGTCATCGCCGAGCGCGGCGACGACGAGGACCGGCGTCCGCACCGCGCCCAGCAGCCGCGCCGGATCTTGCGTCCAGAGGCTGTGGGCGAGTTGCTCCTCGTGGCAGGGGTGCAGGCGTAGCCGTAGTCGGCCGTCGCCGGCCGCTTGGTAGTTGGCCAGCAGGCACGGCAACGCCTCGGGGGGCAGGTCGTGGGCGCGCAGCCATTCCCGCAGCACCGGGGCGGTCGGGTGGCCGCGGCGGTCGTGCAACATCCGGCCGCGGGCCTGTTCCCAGTCGGTGCCGAAGCACAGCCGCGGGTCGTACACGCCGCCTTCCACGCAGGCCAGCGCGGCGACCCGGTCGGGACGGGTCGCCGCTACGGCCAGGGCGACGGCGGCGCCGGCGCTGTGCCCGACCAGCACCACCCGGTCGAGGCTGAGGTGGTCGAGCACGTCGAGGGTGTCGCCGGCCAACTGGTCGACGGTGTAACCGCGGGTGGGGCTGGCGGATCGGCCGTGTCCCCGGTGGTCGTAGCGCACCACCCGGTGGCGGCGCGCCAGTTGTGCGGCGACCGGGTCCCACCAGCGCAGGTTGCTGGACAGGCCGTGCAGCAACACGATCGGCGGCCCGGCGGGCGGCCCCTGTTGATCGCCGACGAGACGGACCCCGCCGCGGGTGGTGGCCTGCCAGCCGTGCAAGGCGGTGGGCATGGTCACCGCCCCGCTGTGACGGGCTGGACGAGGCTGGCGAGTTGTCTGGGGGTGGGGTGGTCGATGACCTGCCGCACCTCCACCGACGTCCCGAACCGGCTGTCGATGCGCACGCTCAGTTCCGCGGCGAGCAGGGAGTGGCCGCCGACGGTGAAGAAGTCGTCGTCGACGCCGATGTCGTCGCGGTCCAGGACCGCCCGTACCAGGGCGAGGACGTCGGCCAGGACGGGGTCGCCGGCCGGGTCCGGTGCGAGGCTGGGCGGCACGGTGGCGGCGGCGAGCGCGGCCAGGTCGGGCCTTCCGTCGGTGGTCTCGGGCCAGTCGTCGACCAGATGCAGGGCCGGTACCAGGGGTGGGGGAAGCTGCTCGGCCAACCGGGCGGCGAGGTGGGCTGGATCGGTCAGCGGCGGGTCGGCGTGGACGTAGGCGACGAGCCGGCCGCCGGCCTGGGTGACCGCGCAGCGGCGTACCCGCGGATCGCTGGTGATGGCGGCGATGATTTCGGCGGGTTCGACCCGGTGGCCGTGGATCTGGAGTTGCTGGTCGGCGCGGCGCACGAACCGCAGGCTGCCGTCGCTGTTCTGGACGGCGATGTCGCCGGTGCGGTACCAGCGGACCGCGTCCTGGTCGGTGAAGAAGGGCCCGGCCGGGTCGACGACGGGGACGCCGGGCCGCTCGGGTTGCGGGTCGGTGAGGTAGCCGCGGGCGAGGCCGACGCCGCTGACGAGCAGGTGGCCGGGCTGCCCGGCCGGCAGCGGTGCGTCGTGGTCGTCGACCACTTGGACGGTGACGCCGGGTAGCGGCGCGCCGATGGTGACCGGTCGGCCGGGCTGGCAGCGGCCGACGGACACCGCGACGGCGGTCTCGGTCAGCCCGTACCCGTTGAAGAACTCCCGGCTACCGGTGGCCCACCGCTGCACGAGATCGGGTGGGCAGGGTTCGCCGACCGCGGCGAGGGTGCGCAGGTCGGGCAGGTCCGTGTTGGGCAACGCGGCCAGCAGCGACGGGGGCAGGGTGGCCACCTGCACCCGGTGCGTGCGCAGGAACGCGGCCAGCTCCGGCCCGCCGGTGCGTAGCGGCTCCGGCGCGAGGACGAGGGTGGCGCCGGCGGCGAGGGTCATCCAGATCTCGCAGGCGGACGCGTCCCAGGACCAGGCGGCGAACTGCAGCACCCGGGTCGCCGGGGTGACGCCGAACAGGTCACCGAGGGCGGCGGCCATGTTCGCCACGCCGGCGTGTTCGACGGCGACCCCTTTGCGGGTGCCGGTGGACCCGGAGGTGTACACCACGTACGCCAGATCCTGCGGCCTGGTGTGCGGTGACGGCTGCGCGCCAGTCCAGCCGAGGCTGAGCATGTCGCCCAGTTCGAGGGTGGGAACGCCCAGCCGCGGCCCGCTGGCCGCGTCGTCGGTGAGGATCACCGGGATCTGGCATTGGTCGACGACGTGCCGCAGCCCGCGGGTGGGCCAGGTCGGGTCGAGGTAGGCGTGGGCGGCGCCGGCGAACGCGATGCCGAGCATGCCGATCAGCCCGTCGACCGAGCGGGGGCAGGCCAGCCCGACGACCCGGTCCGGGCCGGCGCCGCGCTCGCGTAGCGTGGCGGCGACCTGGGCGGCGCAGTCGACGAGTTGCCCGTAGGTCCAGGTGTGTCCGTCGGCGACGACCGCGACCGCGTCCGGGCTGTCGGCGGCTTTGGACGCGATCAGGTGGGGTAACAGCGTGTCGGTGGCGACGATGGTTTTCATCGGGTCTCCCGTTCCTGGTTATCGGTGGTGGGGCGGAACGTGACGGGCAGGGTGGCCAGGCCTCGCAGGTTCGGGTTGGCCCGCCATTGGCGGGGTCCGGCCGGTCGCAGGTCGGGGCAGCGGGCCAGTAGCCCGGCGAGGATGTGCCGGATTTCCAGGCGGGCCAGGGCGGCGCCGAAGCAGTAGTGCGGGCCGTGCCCGAAGCCCAGGTGCCGGGGCGTGGCCGGCCGGTCCAGCAGCAGCGCGTCCGGGTCGGGGAACGCGTCGGGATCCCGGTTGGCGCAGGCGAGCATGGCCACCACGCTTTGTCCTGCGGCGATGCGTTGGCCGTGGATGGTGTGGTCGGTGCGGGCGATGCGGGCGATGTACTGGTTGGACGGATAAAGCCGGCCCAGTTCCTCCACCGCCGCGGGCAGCAGATCGGAAGCGCTGCGCAGCAGCTCGGCTAGCGGCGGCTCGTCGGCGAGGGCGGCGACCGCGTTCGCGATCACGTTCGCGGTGGTCTCGTTGCCAGCGGCGAGCAGCATCATCAGGTTGCCGATCACCTCGTCGTGGTCGAGGTCGCTGGCGTCGGCCGCCGCGACGAGCGCCCCGGTGATGGTGTTGCCGGGGTGGGCGCGGCGCGCGGCGACCAGGTCGGTGAGGTAGTCGACGAGGTCGTCGACGTCGGCGAGGATCTGGTCGGTGTCGGCACCGATGAGCAGGTGGCCGGGGGCAGCGATGACCTGCCCGAACGCCGCTGACCACCGTCGCACCGTGGCCAGATCGACGTCCTGGCAGCCGAGTAGCTGGCTGATCACTTGCAGCGGTACCCGCGACGCGAGGTCCGCGACTACCTCCATCGCCCCGTCCGCGACGACCCGGTCTAGGGCCGTGGCGACCAGGGCGGCGACCTCGCTGTCGAGGCGGGCGATGCTGCCCGGGCCGAACGGCGCGGAGAGGACCCGGCGCAGGCGGGTGTGGTCGGTGGCGTCGGCGAACGCGACGATCCGGTCCAGGTAGCCGAACACGCGTCGCATCGCCGCCGGAGCCTGCCCGACCCGGGTCTGGTGGTCCATCCACACCGTGTAGGTGTCGCGGTCGGTGAGCACCCGGGTGATGTCGGCGTGCCGGGTGATCAACCATGACCCGGTGTACGGGTCCCACAGGACCGGGCTGCGCGCACGGAGCTGGGCGTACCAGGGCCACGGGTCGGCGATGACCTCCGCACGGGTCAGGTCGTACAGGCTCGGTGCACGGCCGGAATCCGGGCGAAAGCCGGTGGCCGGGGTGGTGGGGCTGGCGGTCATCGCGGGCCTCCAGGGATCGGTGTCGGCCGGCCGGAGGCGGCCAGGGCGTTGCGACAGTGGTGTGGGGTGCGCCGCCGGGCCGCCGGGGGTGCGGCCGCGGCGACGCACGTCTCGACGCCCGCGCTGGGCGGGTGGCGGCGCTCAGACCGCCGTGCCGGCCGGCCGCCTCGCCGCCGTGGGCCGGGTCGGTCAGCTCGGTTCGGGTGGTTCGCCGCGCAGGTGGGCCAGGTCGTTGTGCGCGCTGAGGATCCACACGGCCCGGCCGACCGGGTCAACCTCGCGGCGCCACCAGGTGAGGCCGGTGGCGTCGGTGTGGAAGCGCAGTCCCAGCCGGGCGTCGGGCGGCACCGCGAGCAGCAGGACGTGGCCGGCGGTGATGGTGTCGGGGTGCCCGACGACGAGGACGCGCTGCCCGCGGTGGCGGCGCACGATGGCGTGCAGCACGGTGGTGGCGCGGCGCAGGTACTGGTTCCAGGTTTCGGCGCCGGCGGCGTAGGGCTGGTCCGGGCTGTCGGGCGGGGCGCCCAGGAACGCGGCTTCGACGTCGTGGCGTGGCCGGCCGTCGGCGTCGCCGGGATCCAGGTCGCGTAGTGGCTCGGCGACGGTGGCGGGCAGGGCGAGCACGCTGGCGATGATGGTGGCGGTGTCGCGGGCCCGCTGGCGCGGCGAGGTGTAGACGGCGTCGAAGCGGCGGCAGCGGTGCTCGGCGACGAGCCGGGTGGCCAGCCGGTCGGCTTGGCGGGTACCGGAGGCGGTGAGGCCGGTACAGCCGCGTGGCCCGCCGATGATGCCCGCGACGTCGCAGACGGCCTCGGCGTGGCAGGCGAGGACGAGCTCGGTGCTGGCCATCTGCACTCCGCCCGGACCGGGGATGGGGAATGTGCTGTCATGACCCGCATACCCCCGCCGGTTCGGTGCACAGCTGCGTGAACAGGTCGAGGTTGCGATAGACCAACAGGATCGACAGCGGCTGCGGCCGGCCGTGCACCAGTGCCGCCAGCCGTGCTCCCCCGGCCGTGGGTGGGAACCGACCGGCGCGGCTGGCGGCCCGCAGCGCGAGCAGCCGCGGCAGGTGAGCCTCGACGACGGCCTGGTCGGGCATGGGTGCGCCGAGCCAGCGCGCCGCCCCCGGCCGGGTGGCGAGTTCCCACACCACCACGTCGATCAGTCCAGGTCGGGGGGTATCGGGGTCGGCCAGGTCGTGGGTGTCGGCGTGGACGCTGACCAGGTGGGGTATGCGGACCAGCCCGTCGGGGGTGTCCGGCCGGGCGGGGCTGGTCAGGTAGGCCGGTGACCAGCCGTGGCCGGCGCGTAGCCGGCCGAGGCGGGCCGACAGGCGCGCGGCGGCGCGGACCTGGCGGGATCCGACGCCGGGCGGGGTAAGGGCGACCGCGCGCACGCCGGGCCGTTCGATGGTGAGCATGCCGTGGCGTTCCGCGCTGCCGTGGCTGGCGCTCCACACCTGGCTGCCGGTCACGTCGGCGCGCAGGATCGTATCCGCCCAGCTCGGGTCGGCGCCGGGACGCAACGCGGCCAGAACGCCGCCAGCCGACCCGACCCGGTAGGCCCCTACCGGTCGAGCGCGGGAGGTGCTCAGGCCGGTGGTCATCGCCGGCCTGCCGGCATGGTGCGGCGCGATGCGGTTGGCGCAGGAGGTCCGGCCGGGGTGTGGTGGCCGGCCAGCAGCGGGCGGATGAGGTCGAGGTGGCGGTACACGGCGCGGATGGTCAGCGGGCGGCCGGCGAGGCGGTCGGCCAGCCGCTGCCCGGCGGTCGTCTGCGGCAGCCGGCCGGTGCGGGCGGCGCCGCGCAGGGCCAGCAGCCCGCGCACGTGCGCCTCGATGAAGCCCTGACTTTCCGGTGGGACGCGGCTGCAGTCCGGGGCCGCGATGCAGGGTATCAGCTCCCACACGACCGCGTCGGCGACGCTGCCGGTGCCGGTGCGCAGGCTGATCAGATGCGGGATGCGGATCGGCCGGTCCACGGTCGCCGGCGGGTCGGCGCTGGTCAGGCGTGCCCGCGCCGACACCGCATTGTCGCCTCGGGCGTCGGTGAGGCGGTGGGCGAACTGGACCACTGCCCGGATACGCCGCGGGTCCCGCCCGGCCGGGGCGAGGCAGACCACGCGCACCCCGAGCCGCTGCGCGGCCAGCAGCCCGGCGCGTTCGGGCTGCACTCCGGTGGCCGTCCAGACCAGCCGTCCGCCGTCGTCCCCGGCAACGATCTGGTCAGCCCAGGAGGTGTCGGCGGCGGCGCCGACGACGGCGAGCAGGCCGTGGCCGGCTCGGGGCTGGCGCCAGCAGGGCAGGGCGGCATCCAGCCAACGCGGCGATGCCACGGCGGGTGCGCTCACCGCTGGTCCCTGAGGTCATCACGTGGGCCGGCGTCGTCGCGCGTGGGGTCGTGCCGGGCCGCGCCGTTCGGGGGGACGAGGTGCAGGTCGGGTGCCCGTTGGCCGCGGGTGGACACGAACGGGTAGGACATGGCGGTGAAGGCGCGGTCGCGGGTCAGCGCCCGCACCCGGTTCAGCTCGGTGACGGTCAGGCCGGCGCGCAGCAGGCCGTCTTCCTGCTGGATCGAGTTGGCCTCATACAGCCGGCAGCCGGCGGTGCCGCCGGTCCAGCTCTCCGCGTAGGTGATGCTGTGCACGCCGGTCAGCCCGGCCTGGGTCATGGCCTGGTGGACCTGGGTGGCCCAGGCCATGTCCACGCCCTTGGCGGTGAGGATCCCGAGCAGGGTGCGCAGGAAGCGGCCGAACAGGTCGGCGTCGGCGTCGGTGGGGGCGCTGATCACCGGGGGTGGTGTCGGGCAGTGGAACTCCCCGAGCATCAGCCATCCGCCGGGTTTGAGGGCGCCGGCCAGCTGGGGTACCAGGTCGCGGCGTACGGCCAGGTGCTGGGTGACCAGCCGGGCGTGGATGAGATCGAACGGACCGCCGGGCGGGGTGGGGTCGGTGGCCACATCCGCGCGGTAGACGTCGAGATTCGCTGCCGGGGCCAGGCGGCTGGTGTCGAGGTCGGTGGCGACCACGCGGCCGTCGGGGACGACCTCGTCGGCCAGCCAGGCGGCGACCGAACCGGCGCCGGCGCCGATCTCCCAGCACCCGCCATCAGGCGGCAGGTCCAGTTCGCGGATGCGCCGCATGGTCAGGTCGTCCAGGTAGCCCTGGATCGCGGCGAGCTGTGTGGCCGCGGCCGGTTCGCTGTTGCGGAAGGCGTAGCTGGTCTGGTCGGTCGTCATCGGCGTGCTCCTTCGTCGCAGTGCGCTGGCCAGGCGGGGTCGGGGGTGTCGGGGTGGCCGGGTGGATGGGCGCCTGCGGTGGCCGGGCCATGGCCGGTGAGCGGGAGCGCAGCGGCGGCGGCTGGCACCTGGTGTGCGGCGGCGGGCAGGGCGGCCGGGTCGAACCGTGCCGTGATGCGCCCGGCGGTCAGGACACTCACCTGGTCGGCGACGGCGCGGGCCAGGTCCAGGTCGGGGGTGGCCAGCAGCACGGTGACGCCGTCGGCGGCGAGATCGCCGATGATCTGGCCGATGCGCTGGGCTATCGGCGGGGACAGGCCCTCGGTGGGTTCGTCGAGCAGCAGCAGCCGGGGCTGGGTAAGCAGCGCCCGGGCGATGGCCAGCATCTGCTGCTCACCGCCGGACAGGTGCCGGGCCTGGCTGCTCAGCCGCCGGGCCAGTTGGGGGAACACGGTGACCAGCCGTTCGACGCTCCACGTCCGGGCCGGGTCGGTGGCGTGCGGCAGGAGCGTGAAGTGTTCGGCGACGGTGAGGGTGGCGAACACCCGCCGCCCCTGGGGCACCAGACCAAGGCCGGCGCGGGCGCGCCGGTGGGCGGGCCACGCGGACACGTCGAGGGTGCTCTGGCCGTCGCCGAGCTGGATCCGGCCGCTGGACTGCTCGGCGTGCCCGATGCCGGCGAGCGTGTGGATGAGGGTGGTCTTGCCGGCGCCGTTGGCGCCGATGACCGCGTGGACCGTGCCGGCGGGCAGGTCCAGGTCGATGCCGTGCAGGACGGTGCCGCCGTGGTAGCCCGCGTGCAGGCCGGCGACCTGGAGCGACAGACTCCGGTGGGCGGTCATGTCAGGTCACCACCGTGGCGGTGCGCAGGTAGGCCGTGCGGAAGGCCGGGTCGGCGAGGACCTGTTCGGCCGGGCCGGACATGACCACCCGGCCGTCTGCAAGTACCGTCACGGCCGCGTCGAGGGCCGCGATGACGGACAGGTGATGCTCGACCAGCAGCACCGCAACCTGGGCCGGCAGCCGGCGTAGGGCGGCCAGGAGGTGCTCGTGGTCGTCGGGGGTCAGGCCGGCGGCGGGTTCGTCGAGCAGCAGCAGCCGGGGCCGGTTGGCCAGGGCCACGCCGAGTTCGAGGAGGCGGCGCTGCCCGTGGGCGAGGGCCCCGGCGAGCCGGTCGGCGCAGCCGGTGAGACCGAGGTCGGCCAGCAGCGGCCGGGCCCGGGCGGCGAGGCGCCGGTAGCGGGCCGGCGCCCATTCGGCGCGCCGGCCGGTGTGGCGCCAGCCGGCCAGGACCAGGTTGTCGACTGCCGTCGCGGTGTCGAGCAGTTGCGGGGTTTGGAAGGTCCGGCCGATGCCCCGCCGGGCGCGGCGGGCCGGATCGAGGCGGGTGACGTCGCGGCCGGCCATCTCGATGCGTCCGGCGGTGGGTGGGCGGATAGTGCCGGCGACCAGCCCGAGCAGGGTGGTCTTACCGGCGCCGTTGGCGCCGACGATGGCGTGCCGGCCACCCTCGGGCACCTGCAGGTTGATCCCGTCCAGGGCGGTCAGTTCGCCGTAGGTGTGGGTGAGGTCTGTGACGGTCAGCAGCGCGGTCACGGCGCCTCCCGGCGGGGCAGCCGGACACGGTGCCACCGAAAGCGAGCGGTGCGGGCGTAGAACGCGGCGATGAACAGCAGGCCCAGCAGCAGGGGGGCGTGGCCTTGCCACGGTCCGGCCCAGTTCTGGGTGCCGACGATCAGGCCGGCGCCGCTCAGCGCTCCGGCGAGCGAGGTGGCGCCGCCGATGGCCACGGCCAGCAGCACCAGCACGGCGACCTCGAAGCCGACGTCGGCCGGGGAGATGTACCCGGTGGCCGTGATGGTCAGCGCACCGGCCGCGCCGGCGAGTCCGCCGGCGCCGACGATCGCGGTGTACAGGTACCTGTGGACCGGGTGGCCGTCGGCCCGCATCCGGGTCTCGTTGTCGCGGCAGCCGGCCAGCAGCAGCCCGGCTGGGGAGCGCAGCACACCCCTGGTCGCGGCGACCAGCACCGCGGCCAGCAGCAGGACATAGCCGTAGACGGCGCGGTCGCTGCCCAGCAGGGGGGTGCCCCAGACTGCGCGGACCGGTGGGATGCCGGCGAGCCCGTTCGTGCCGCCGGTCAGCGCGGCCCAGTTGCCGGCGGCGGTCGCGGTCAGCACACCGAGCAGCAGGCTGATGAGCAGGAACGTGACATCGCGCGCCCGGACCAGGACCAGGCCGGTCAGCGCCGCGAACGCGGCGCCGGCCAAGCCGGCGGCGGCGACCTGGGTGAGCCCGACGTCGACGCCGGCGCGGGCCAGGTTGGCGGCGGTGTAAGCGCCGACCGCGTAGGGGGCGACCTGACCTGGGCTGGCCAGCCCGGCCCAGCCGGTTGGCACGACGACGCTGACCGCAAGCAGGCCGATGGCGAGCGCCCGGCTGATCAGGGTGAGGCTGTAGTCGTCGACCACCCAGGGGGCGGTGACCAGCAGCACGCCGGCGGTTGCGGCGGCGAGGCGGCGCACCGGGCGGCCGGGACAACGGGTGCTCATGCCGGACCGCCTTTCGCGACCGGCGACGGGACCGGCAGGCGCAGCCGACTCTGAAGGGATGGGTGGGAGCGGACCACCAGGGCGGTTGCGGCTGCCCCGTACAACAGGTACGGGCCGACCCAGCCGGGCAGTGCGCTGACGCCCAGCGTCTGTACCTCGCCGACGCCGACCGCGGCGGCCAGGGCGCCGGGGATGGAGCCCAGCCCGCCGACCACGACGACGACCACCGACAGCATCAGCACCGTGTCGGCGGTGCTGGGACCCACGCCGATGACCGGGGCGCCGAGCGCGCCGGCGAGCCCGGCCAGAGCGCCGGAGACGGCCAGCACCCCGCTGCGCACCCAGGTGGGGCTGATCCCGAGACAGGCAACCATCTCGGCGTCGCCGACGGTGGCGCGGATGACCCGGCCGGCCCGGCTGTAGGAAAGGGCCAGGTAGCCGCCGGCGGCGATGGAAAGCGCGACGACGATGAGCGCCAGCCGGTAGGTCGGGTAGCGGTGGCCGGCGACGCTGGTGGTGCCGGCCACCGCCGCCGGCAGGGCAACCGGCAGGTTGTTGCCGCCGGTGGCGGTGGCCAGCAGATCGGTCCCGACCAGCGCCACCCCGGCGGTCAGCAGCGCCTGCTCCAGCGGGCCTCGGTCGGCGACCGGGGCGAGCAGGGCCGCCAGCGCCGTGCCACCCCCCGCCCCGGCCACGCTTCCCAGCGCGATCGCGACGGTCAGGCTGTGCCAGGTGCCGTGGCTGAGCGTGGCGGCGGTGTAGGCGCCGAGGGCGCAGAGGGTGCCGTGAGCCAGGTTGAGCATCCGCCCCACCCCGTACGCGAGGGTGAGGCCCCCGGCGACGAGGAACAGCACCAGCCCGTAGGCCACGCCGTCGAGGGCGGGGATCAGGTAGCTGTCGAGCATGCTCACGGCCGTGTCCTGTCGTTCAGCCGAGGGTGGTCAGGGTTTGCAGCATGGTGTTGGACAGGCTTCGGCCGTCGGTGGCGACCTTGCGCAGGTACCACTTCTGCACCGGTGCGTGGTCTTTGTTGAACTGCCACGGCCCGCGAGGGCTGTCGATCTGGCCGAGCTTGCCGATCGCGGTGTTGATGGCCTCCGGCGTGACCGTGCCGCTGATGGAGCCGATGGCGTGGTCCAGGATCGCGGCGGCGTCGTAGGAGGCCATCGCGAAGGTGGTCGGCAGCCCGTCGTGGCGGGCTTTCCACGCGGCGACGAAGGTGCGGTTGGCGGCGTTGTCCAGGTCCGGTGAGTAGTTGAGCACCGTGGTGACGCCGGTCGCCGCGTCGCCCTCGGCGGCCAGCAGCCCACCCTCGGTCAGGAACCCGGCCGCGTATAGCGGGATGTCCTTGGCGTCGCTTTGGGCGTACTGCTTGACGAACGCGACCGCGGCTGACCCGGCGTAGAAGGTGTAGACGGCCTTGGCGCCCGACGCGGCGATCTGCGACAGGTAGGGCAGGAAGTTGGTGGTCTCCGGGAACGGTGTCCAGGTGGTCTTGCCGTCCGGGTTAGCGAGGGTACCGCCGGCCTTGGTGAACGCCTCGGTGAAGCCGCCGAGCTCGTCGTAGCCGCCCTGGTATTTCGGGCCGATGGCGTACACCGGTCCCTTGACGGTGTCATGGATGTAGCCGGCGATGGCCGCGCCCGGGTCGGCGGACATGTACGAGCTGGTCCAGAAGTGGCTGATGTCCTTGAGCGTCGGGCGGGCGTTGGCGCCGACCAGCGGTACGTGGGCGGAGCTGGCCAGCGGCGCGACGGCGGCCACGGAGTCGCCGCCGACCAGGCCGGTCAACGCGACCACCTTGTCCTGCTTGATCAGTTTGGTGGCGGCGGGTACGGCGGTGGCCGCGCCGGCGCCCTCGTCGGCGACGGCCAAGGCGACGGTATGGCCGCCGAGCTTGCCGTGGTGCTGGTCGAGGTAGAGCTGGAAACCGTCCCGCATGTCCGTACCGACGGCCTGGTAGACCCCGGACAGGGCCGCCACCAGGCCGATCTTGACGGGGGCGGTGGCGTCGGTGGCGCTGCTGGCCTTGCCGCAGCCGGCGGCGAGCAGAACCAGGCCGGCGGCCAGAGCCGCGGCGGTGCGCTGGCGTGGGCGGTGGGCGGTCATCGTGTCTCCCAGAGGGGTTGGGGGTTACCGGGGGCTGGAGGCGGTCAGAGCAGGCGGCCCGACGTGGCCGGTCTGGCGTCGCTGCAGGGCGTGCTCGACCAGGGCGATGAGGATCTGCTTGGCCGACTCGCGGGTGCGGGCGTCCCCGAGAAGAACCGGCACGTCCGCGGCGACGCCGAGGGCGTGGTGGATGTCCTCGGGGTGGTAGCGGGGCGCGGTGTCAAACTGGTTGACCGCGACGACGAACGGCAGGCGCTTTTGCTCCAGGTAGTCGATCGGGGCGAAGCTGTCGGCCAACCGCCGCACATCGGCCAGCACCACGGCGCCGATCGCCCCGCTGACGAGGCGGTCCCACATGAACCAGAACCGGGTCTGGCCGGGTGTGCCGAACAGGTACAGCACGAGGCTGCCGTCAATGGTGATCCGGCCGAAGTCCATCGCCACCGTTGTCGTCACCTTGTGGGGGACGTAACTAAGATCGTCAACCTCGGTACTGAGCCGGGTAATGAGCGTCTCGGTGGTCACCGGCGGGATCTCAGAGACGGCGCCGACGAAGGTGGTCTTGCCGACCCCGAACCCTCCCGCGATGACGATCTTCGCCATGGCGGACGGGTTGGGCAGGGCGCCGGCTGGGGCGCCCTGTGGGGGTCCTGGCGTGCTCACCGCTGGCTCCCGCCGGTCGCGGGCATCGTGACGAGGCTGTCGCGGGCGGCGGCGCTCAGCGCGGGACCAACCTTGTCGATCAGTGCGCTCATCTCGTACGAGACGGCGCCGACGTCAACCTCCCGGCCGGCCAACAGCAGCAGCGAGGCGCCGGAGTTCACCGCCATCGAGAACATGTAGCCGATGCTCAGTTCGGTCATGTTGCTGATGACACTGCCCTCCCACGCTCTGGCCGCCCCAGCGAGCAGGCTGACCAGGCCGGAGGCGATCGCGGCAAGGGTGTCGGCACGGTCGACTGGTAGGTCGCTGGTCTTGGCGATCAGCAACCCGTCGGCGGAGACGGCGACCGCGTGGACCACGTGGGGTACGCGGTCGCGCAGGCCGTCAAGCAGCCATCCAACGTCGATGTGATCAGTCACTGCGACTCCCTGGCGATGGCTGGGTACGGTGCGGTCGGCTGCTCCGGTCGGTGGGTGTGGCCGGCGCCGCGACCGCGGACGAAGGCGGCCATACTCGCCGCCGTCCGGCGTGGATCGCGCTGCTCCACCACGTTGGGTGCCTGGGGGACCTGCGCCGCGCCGGGCACGAGTTGCGCCCCGGGGATGCGTCGCGGTATGCCGCTCGGGGTGGTGCCGGCGTTCGGTGGGGTGGCCGCCTTGGCGGCGGCGCGCCAGCCGTCGTCGGCTGCGGTGTGCCACTCCCGCTGTTCCTGCGGCTCGGTGAACCAGAGGCTGGCCAGCTCCCGGTAGATCGGCATTTCGGCGGTGTCCTCGGCGGCGGTGCACTGCCCAGGGCCAGGCCGCGCCGCCTCCTCCAGTGCGGTGCGCCCTGCACGCGTAGGTACCGCAGGCTGCGATGGCCGTCCGTGCGGCAGCGGTGGCCACGGCGGCGGCGCGGCGTAGGGCTGCGCAACTGTCGCGGGCACCGGGCTGACACCCGCCGCAACCCCATGCGGGGTGGTTTCGATGGCCAGCAAATGACTGGGCAGCGTGACCTCGGCGATCGTTCCGCGCTCGAAGCCGGGGCGCAGTTGTACCGACATCCGGTAGAGGTGGGCGATGCGCCCCACCGCGGTCAACCCCATCGCCTGGACCGCGGTCACGTCCAACACCATCGGCGCGGCCAGCCGCGCGTTGATCCCGCGCAGCTGGTCCGGGGGGATGCCCACACCGGCATCAGCGATCTGGATCAGTACCCGATCGCCGAGCCACCGCGCATCCACCCGCACCGCGCTGTCCGGCGGGGAGAAGATGGTCGCGTTGTCCAGCAGTTCCGCTAGCAGATGGACCAGGTCGTCGACGGCGTCCCGGCGGATCTCGACCCCGCCGTCGACCGTGCGCAACTCGATGCGCGGGTACAACTCGATGCGGGACAGGGCGGCGTTGACCACGTCGGCCAGCGACACATCGTGGTCGCGCACGCGCACAGTGCCCTGTCCACCGAGCACCAGCAAGGTCCGGTGGGTGCGGGCCATCAAGGTCGCAAGGTTGTCCAGACCGAACAGCCGCTTGAGCCGGTCGGGGTCCTCCTCGCTGCGCTCCTCCTCATCCAGACCACGAATGAGCCTGGTGACCAACCCCTCACCACGGCGGGCCAGTTTGACGAACATCGTGCCCAGGCTGGCCCGCTCCTGCGCCTGCTCGGCGGCGTGGAACAACGCGGCTCGGTGGACCTCGGCGAACGCGTCCGCGACCTCGGTGATCTCGTCCTTGCCCCGGGTACGCGGCAACAACGTTTCGCGGCGCGCGAACTCGTCCGGTGTCTGGTCGCCCAGGCCGCCCTGGGTACGCAGCCGAGCCACCGCGCCTGGCAGCGACTCGTAGGCCACCGCGCGGGCCTCGTCGCGCATCCTGTGCAGCCGCCGGATCAGCGTTCGGCCCACCCACCAGCCCAACACCAGCGCGGTGAGGACCGTCCCGACCACGCCGGCCGCCTCACCCGACGCCAGCCGCACCTGGGAGTCCTGGAACCGCCTGACCGTGTCCAGGACTGCGGTGTTGATGCGATCGTCGACCGACTGGATCCGGCCGATCCGCGCCGCCATCGCCGACACCCACGTGGTGGTGTCGACCTGGGGGTGGCCGCCGACCGGTGTCCGGGCCACCAGGTCTTCCATCCGCTGCGCGGTCAGCACGTCGTCGCCGGTCAGGGCCTGCTGCAGCCAGCCCTGCCACGCCGGGTCGGCCACCGAGCCGAACGCCAGAATCGAGTCGGTGTAGCCGGTGCGGGTACCGGTGATCTCCTCCTGGGCCGCCGGGGTCAACGCGCCGGCGGTCACCGCACGCAGCACCGCCACCTGCTCCAAAGCGACGTACTCGCCCGCCTGGCCCAGCGCCGCGGTGGCCCGGATCTGGTCGGCGATATCGGCCGGAGCGCCGTCCTGCGCCACGCTCGCGGTGAACGCGAGCAGGTCGGCGATCACGATCCGGTACTGGAAGGTGACGGCCGATAGGACCGCTGAGGTCCCGGACTGGACCTGCTTGCGCAGCGGCGTGAGCGCGGCCAGGTCGTCGTCGACGCGCGCCAACAGCGCCGCGGAACCGGCCGGCACCGACAGCAGCGCCGACCGAGGGCCCTGGTATCGGCCGGTCGCCGTATCGGTGGCGGCGACCTGCTGCAGGTAGGCGTTCATCCGGGTCGCGTCCGGCGCTCCCGCAAGCAGTGCCGCAGCCGCCACTCGCTCGCCCTGCAACTCGTGCACCAGATCCCCGGCGGCGCTGGCCGTGTCAACCAGGCCGCTCAGCCGGTGCGCGCTCAGCGCCTGCCCAGCGGTCGTGTACAGCGCCAGCGCCGCAAAGGCGAGAACCGACAGCAGCGGCAGCATCACGAGCACCCGAACCTTCGAGGCGATCTTCCACCGCGGTCCCCGCGACGTCGGCCGGCCGGCCTCGGCCGAGGCCGCCGGCCGGAGGCGCCGGTCATGGCGGCTCGGGGCGGGAGAATGGCTCACCACGCCTCCCCGACCTGCGCGCTGTGCAGACTTGTCCATCGCCGTCGGCGCCGCGCCATCACCGCTCCCACTGGTAGTTCGGTACCGGCGGACGGCGTGCGCCACCCACGGAATAGCCAACGACGGTGGCGGACAAGACCTGCACGCGCGGCGGGCCGGCGAGGTGAATGTCGAGCGCCGCCGTGCTGTGCGGTGCGGCATCAATCCGTCCGGATGCGTCGTAGCGGTGCGGATCGTCGCCGGCGGCTTCGACGACTTCCATGGCGTGCAGACGCGGCGGGCAGGGCAAGGGCTGCTGGCAGCAACGGCACGGCGTGCCCGGTACGCCGCTGTGGCGTTGGTAGCTTTCCAGGCAGGTCTCGAAGAGCCGCGATTCGCGTAGTCCGGGAATCGGGTTCGTGGCGCCGACAGCGACGGTCCGGGCCCGGGTTCGTCCGTTGTTGCCGTAGGGCCGCGTGGCGGGCCCGGCTGGCCGGCTCAGCGCCGCAGGGTGCAGCTCCGCAGTCGCCGATGTCCCTCGGCCAGCAGGGTCCGGCCGCCCTGAACGAAACCCGTCCGCCATGACACCTCCCTCGCGCGATGGACAACACTGCGGTGGTCGGGCCGAAAGCGCTCGGCCCAAGCTGCTACGGGGATGACGACTTGCTCTCGCCCCTCGCCCTCGTGACCGACGGCCGTCGAGACCTCGGGCAGCAAGAGGCCATCAGGGCAGGTCTATCTAGCCCCGCGTAGATCGATGTCGACCAGACGTGATCGGTCGCGCTGACAAATCATTGACATCACAGGCGGTGGTCTCCGGGAGTGGGGCGGCACGACACCCGCTGGCGCCAGCACCCACCCGGCCCGAACGCGCCGGGCGAAGCGCCTGGACGGTTGTGGCCGTGACCGGCCGACGCGGGCCGGACAGGGGCGGAGTGCGGCTCATTGCCACGCCGCGCGGATTCACGGGAGCACATACCGACCGGCCCCGACCAGCACGGCGAGGGCCACCTTCCGGTGCTGGCACACCGCCGTGCGACACCGCACGTGTGCCTGCATGATCTTGTGAGCCTGTTCAACCGTAGGCCGTTCCGGCTCCAGAGCGCATTCGAATGGGTCGATCACCGATGTCGCCGCCGTACCCGTCGGGCCGATGGCGGCAATCGCCACGGCGTTTGACATCGTGTACCTCTGATACGGGACTGACACCTCTGTACGACGATTGGTGGACTTCCAGGTCCGAGGCGGCCGGCTCGCTGCAGGCACCCGCCCGGGGCACCCGGTGACGTCCAACCTGCCGTTGGGCTGGCGCTGTCTTAAGTGGATCGCTGCGCGCTCACCGCGCGGAACGGGACGGCACCGTGAACTGCGCGAACTCGTCCGACGACGGCGTGAACTCCGTGAACTTTGATCGGCGGGCGCCCGAGGACTACACCAGTCGTCAAGCACCGGCTACCGTGCGGTTAGGTCCGCAGTGGGAGGCGTCGATGACCGAGGTACCTGTGTCGCTGGCGCAGGTACTGCGCCTCGCGGGCTGGGGCCCGCGCCAATTGAGCGTGTCCCAACCTTGTTTCGGCAGGTGGTCGTGGGTTGACAGTGGGGCTGATGGTGGTCAGCCGCAGTTCAGTAGGGGTGATCCACTTTGTGGCGCGAGAGCCACCGTCGGGGTGGGCCCTGATCACGATGCG
>WNGB01004836.1_pt1 | contig 22138 bp, 19 predicted proteins | sample 5400681 | NCBI WGS metagenome assembly WNGB01 (sample SAMN13153367, study PRJNA577476) | soil metagenome | isolation source: 115 cm soil or saprolite under grassland replicate 2 | place: USA:California | collected 2016-06-15
TCAGCGGCGAGCTGCGGCTCGGCGGGCGGTACCAGCTGGAGGGCAACGCGGGCGGCGAGATCCTCCGCTGTGAACCGCCGCGGCTGCTGACCATCACCTGGGTGTTCGGCGAGAGCACGAGCACGGTCGAGGTCCGGCTGACGGAGGACCCGGCGCGCGGCACCGAGCTGGTGCTGGAACACACGCTCGCGGCCGACGCGCACTGGGCCGAGTACGGACCGGGCGCGGTCGGCGTCGGCTGGGACCTGACGCTGCTCGGCCTCGGCATGCACCTGGCCGGCGGCGAGATGTCGGCCGAGGAGCGTGCGGCCTGGCCGCGGACCGAGGAGGCCGGCGAATTCATGACCCGCAGCGCGCAGGCCTGGGGCGCGGCGCACGAGGCGTCGGGCGAACCGTCCGACCAGGCCGGCACCGCGGCACAGAAGACGGCGGCCGCGTATGGGGCCTAGACGCAGGCGGCGAGCTGGTCGCGGATGACGGTGGGCAGCAGGTTGATGGTGGCCAGGTCGTGGACGTTGGTCCACACCAGCTCGTAGCTGTTGTCCGGGTCGTTCGCCGCGGCCTCCTCGCCGCCGAGCCGGGCCATCCCGGTCACCGGGCCCATCAGGTAGTACCGCTCGGTGCGCCCGTCGTTCTCCAGCACCCACAGCGCCTCGTCGATCTCGCCGACCAGCCCGGTCTCCTCACGAAGCTCGCGCACGCACGCCTGCTCGGGGGTCTCGTCGTCCTCGACCGTGCCGCCGGGCAGCGTGTAGTACTCCTTGCCAGCCTTGACGCGATGGATCAGCAGTACGGCGTCTCCACGCAGGACGATGGCCGCGGCCCGAGGGTTCACCCCGCAGAGTCTTCCAGCACCCGGCGACCGGCTCCGCGACACCCCGGGCGGCCGGCGTTCACCTGATCGGCACCCGGAGTTCAGCCTGACGCGTCAGGCTTCGGGTCGTTCGGTGTCCGCCGGGGTGGTTGGAGGCTCACGATGTCCGGAATCCGTCAGGCAGCCAAGGCGACCGCGCTGGTCGCGGGCCTCGCCGGTCTCGTCCTCGGGACGCAGGCCACGGCGCAGGCCGCGCAGCGCGACGAGACCTACGCCATCGCCGTGATCGGCGACGTGCCGTACGGCGGGATGCTGATCGAGCACTTCCCGGCCTTCATCGGCCAGATCAACGCCGACCCGGACGTCCGGATGGTCACCCACCTCGGCGACATCAAGAACGGCTCCTCGGTCTGCAGCGACGACTACTTCAACCTGATCCGCGACGACTTCGCGCTGTTCCGCCGGCCACTGGTCTACACCCCCGGCGACAACGAGTGGACCGACTGCCACCGGGTCAACAACGGCGCCTACAACCCGCTCGAGCGGCTGGCCAAGCTCCGCTCGACCTTCTTCGCCGACCCCGGTACGACGCTGGGCCGGCAGCAGGTCGCCGTCACCGCCCAGGACGGGTACCCGGAGAACGTCCGCTACACCCGCAACGGGATCTCGTTCGCCGCGCTGAACATCCCGGGCAGCAACAACTCGACGCTGCCGTGGTCGGGTCTGGGTTATACCGCGCCGACCGCCGAGCAGCTCGCCGAGGTCTCCGGCCGGACCGCCGCCGACCTGGCGCTGCTGGACGACGTGTTCGCCCAGGCCAAGGCGGACGGCAACCGCGCGGTGGTGCTGCAGATCCAGGCCGACATGTTCGACCCGACCGTGACCGACCCGAGCTGGAGCGACTACAGCGCCTTCCAGCCGATCGTGCGCAAGATCGTCGAGGAGTCGAACGCCTTCGCCGGCCCGGTCTACCTGCTGAACGGCGACAGCCACGTCTACAACGTCGACCAGCCGCTCGCCACCGGCTCGTCCTGGCTGTCCTTCTACGGCGTCACCGGCGCGGCCGCTGGCTCAAGGTCACCACCCACTCGATCGGCGCCCCGCTCACCTGGGAGACCGTCCCCGCCAGCTGATCCTTCGTGACCAGCGGCCGGCTGAACGAATCGCACGGACCTCACTCGGGGAGGACGGCGAAGGCCTCGATCTCCATGAGGAAGTCGGGCTCGACCAGGGCGGCGACCTGGACGGCGCTGGAGGCGGGCAGCTTCGACGGGTCCATGACGGCGTCGCGAGCCGCGCGAATGGCGGGCAGGTGCGCGACGTCGGTGAGGAAGAAGGTCAGCTTCACCACGTCGGCGAACGTAGCGCCGGCCGCGGCGAGGCAGCGGCGCAGGTTCTCGAAGACCTGCTTCGCCTGCGCGGCCGGGTCACCCAGGCCGACCACCTCGCCGTTCTCGTCCAGCGCGATCTGACCGGAGATCGCGACGAACCGGCCGGTGCCGAGCACGACGTGGCTGTAGCCGGTGGCGGGCGCGATGCCGTCCGGCACCGGGATGTGCGTGAGCGCGGTCATGCGCCCATCCTGTACGGCGAGACCAAGCCCTCAGGGCTCGAAGCGGTAGCCCATGCCGGGCTCGGTGATCAGGTGGCGTGGCCGGGCGGTGTCGGGTTCGAGCTTGCGGCGCAGCTGGCCCATGTAGAAGCGCAGGTTGCCGTGCGCGGTCTCGTACCCCGGGCCCCAGACCTCCGTGAGCAGCTGGCGCTGTGAGATCAGCTTGCCGGGGTGCCGGACCAGCACCTCGAGCAGGTGCCACTCGGTGGGGGTGAGCCGTACGTCGGCGCCGTCCACGGTGACCCGGCGCGCCGCGAGGTCTACGGTGGCGTCGCCGACCTGGACGACGGGCTGGTCGTCGGCGGAGGTCGTACGACGAAGCACCGCGCGCAGCCGGGCCAGCAGCTCGTCGATGCCGAACGGCTTGGTCAGGTAGTCGTCGGCCCCGGCGTCCAGCGCCTCGACCTTGTCGGTGCTGTCAGACCGGCCGGACAGGACGACGACGGGGGCCTGCGTCCAGCCGCGCAGGCCCCGGATCACGTCGACGCCGTCCAGGTCGGGCAGGCCGAGGTCGAGGATCACCAGCTCGGGCGGGTGCTGCGCGGCGACCTTCAGCGCGGCGGTGCCGGTGCCCGCCACGTGCACCTCGTAGCCGCGTGCCTTCAGGTTGATCTGCAGCGCGCGGACGATCTGCGGTTCGTCGTCTACGACCAGCACCCTCGTCACGTGCCGACCTCCCGTTCGCGCGTGCCGGGCTCGGGCACCATCCGGTCCGAGTCCGTTGCTATGGGCAACGATACGACCATGGTCAGGCCGCCGCCCGGCGTGTCCTCGGGGGTCAGGGTGCCGCCCATCGCCTCGGTCAGGCCGCGGGCCAGCGCGAGCCCGAGCCCGACGCCGGCCCGGTTGTCGGTGTCGCCGAGCCGCTGGAACGGCGCGAAGACCCGGTCGCGGTGCTCCTGCGGGATCCCCGGGCCGCGGTCGACGACGCGCAGCTCCACGGTGCCGCCGAAGGCACTTCCGGCGATCAGCGGCGGCCGGCCGGGCGGGGAGTGCCGGACCGCGTTCGTCACGAGGTTCGCGAGCACCCGCTCGAGCAGGGCCGGGTCGGCCGCGACCAGCGGCAGGGTGTCCGGGAGGTCGACCCGCACACCGTCGCCCTGGACGTCTGCGAGCACGCCGGGAACCACCTCGTCCCACGCCGTCGGGCGGCTGAACACCGAGAGCGCGCCGGCCTGCAGCCGGCTCATGTCGAGCAGGTTGTCGACCAGCCGGGCCAGCCGGTCGAGCGATTCGTCGGCGTTGGCCAGCAGTTCGGCACGCTCCTCCTCGCTCCAGTCGACCTCGCTGCTGCGGAGGCTGGTCACCGATGCCTTCGCCGACGCCAGCGGAGAGCGCAGGTCGTGACCGACCGCGCGCAGCAGCGCCGTACGCAACCTGTCGGCCTCGGCGAGCGGCTTCACCTCGGCGGCCTGCCGGCTCAACCGGCTGAGGTCGACCAGCGCGGCCGTGTGGTTGGCGAACGCGCCGACCATCCGCAGCTCGTCGGCGGCCAGCTTGCGCCCCTGCAGCGCCAGCACCAGGCCGTCGCGTGCGGGGATCTCGGCATCGCCGTCCTCGGGCCGTTTGCAGGACGGCTCGCCGGCCTTCGCCAGCTCGACCCATGGCGCGGCCGGGTCGGGCCGGACCTCGCCGTCGTCCCCGACCGCTTGCTGCCGTTCCAGCAGCACCACGCCGGTCATCCCGAACGACTCGCGCACCCGGTCGAGCAGGGCCGGCAGGGCGGTCTCACCGCGCAGCACCGTGCCCGCGAGAGTCGCCAGGGTCTCGGACTCCGCGGTCGCTGTGGCCGCCTGCCTGGTACGACGCGCGGCGCGGTCCACGATCGAGCTGACCAGCACCCCGGCGACCACGAACACGACCAGCGCGAGCACGTTGTTCGGCTCCGCGATCGTCCAACGGTAGATCGGCGGCGTGAAGTAGTAGTTCAGCAGCAGCGAACCCCACACCGCGGTGAGCACCGCGGGCCACACCCCACCGACGATCGCGACCACCATCACCCCGACCAGGAACGCCAGTACGTCGCTGGTCAGGTTGATCGCGCCCCGGTTCTGCGCCAGCAGCACGGTCAGCAGCACAGGCAGCACAGCCGCCAGGCCGAAGCCCAGCAGCCGCCGCGGCGTGCTCAGGCTGTCGCCCCAGCGGATCCGCGACCGGCCGCGGCCGATCTCGGAGTGCGTGACGATGTGGACGTCGATGTCGCCGGACTCGCGGATCGTGGTCGCCCCGATTCCCGGTCCGCTGAACGCCGTGCCGAACCTGGACCGGCGGCTGCCGCCGAGCACCAGCTGGGTCGCGTTCTCGGCCCGCGCGAAGTCGAGCAGCGCCTTGCTGACGTCGTCGCCGACGACCTGGTGGTAGGTGCCGCCCAGGCTCTCCACCAGCCGCCGGTGGTCGTCGAGCCGCGCCGGGTCGGCACCGGTGAGACCGTCGGACCGGGTCACGTGCAGGGCGAGCAGGTCGCCGCCGGACGACCGGGCGGCGATCCGCGCCGCGCGCCGGATCAGCGTCTCGCCCTCCGGGCCGCCGGTGAGCGCCACCACGACCCGCTCGCGCGCCTCCCAAGTGGAGTCGATGTGGTGCTGCACGCGGTACTGCTGCAGCCCGGCGTCCACCCGGTCGGCCAGCCACAGCAGCGCCAGCTCCCGCAGCGCGGACAGGTTCCCGACCCGGAAGTAGTTGCCGAGGGCGGCGTCCACCTTGTCGGCGGCGTAGATGTTGCCGTGCGCCATCCGGCGGCGCAGGGCCTCCGGTGTCATGTCGACCAGCTCGATCTGGTCCGCCGCCCTGACCACCACGTCCGGCACCTTCTCGCGCTGCGGGACACCGGTGATCTTCTCGACGACGTCGTTGATCGACTCCAGGTGCTGGATGTTCACCGTGGAGATCACGTCGATCCCGGCGTTCAGCAGCTCCTCGATGTCCTGCCAGCGTTTCTCGTTCCGGCTGCCGGGGATGTTCGTGTGCGCGAGCTCGTCGACCAGCGCCACCTCCGGGTGCCGGGCGAGCACGGCGTCCAGGTCCATCTCGCTGAACGCGCCACCGCGGTACTCGAGGATGTGCCGGGGCACGACTTCGAGCCCGTCGACCATGTCCGCGGTGTGCTGGCGGCCGTGCGACTCGACGAAGCCGACGACGACGTCGGTGCCGCGCTCGCGCCGGCGCTGACCCTCGCCGAGCATGGCGTAGGTCTTGCCGACCCCGGGCGCGGCCCCGAGGTAGATCCGCAGGCGTCCGCGGCTCGTCGTCATGTCCTCATCGTCCCTCAGCGGGTCGTCGCCAGCTCGGCGTTCAGCTCGACCACGTTCACCCGCGGCTCACCGAGGAAGCCCAGCGTGCGGCCCGTCGTGTGCCGCATGACGAGCTCGCGGATCCGGCCGGCGTCCAGGCCGCGCTCGCGTGCCACCCGGTTGACCTGGATCGCGGCGTACTCCGGCGAGATGTGCGGGTCGAGCCCGCTGCCGCTCGCGGTCAGCGCGTCGGCCGGGACGTCCTCCGGCCGGACGCCCTCGAGCGCCGCGACCGTCGTACGACGTTCGTGGATCGCCGCGACCAGGTCCTCGCTGTTCGGGCCGAGCTGGGACGCCGAGCTTCCCATCCCGTCGTAGTCCACGGCCGACGGCCGGGTCTGGAACCACTTCGGGTCGGCCTCCATCACCGGGTCGCCGTTCTCGTCGACCTTGGGCTTGCCGTTCTCGACCACCTGCCGGGTGTAGGCCTGGCCGATCAGGTCGGAGGCGACGTCCTTGCCGTCCACCCGGACGATCGACCCGTTCGCGTTGCCGTGGAACAGCAGCTGTGACAGCCCGGTCATCACGAACGGGTACGCCAGGCCGAGCAGCACGGTGAAGAACACCAGTGCGCGAACCGCGACACCGAGCTGCCGCACCGGGCCGGGAAGGTTGCTTGCCATGTCGTCGTACACCTTTCAGCCGATGCCCGGGATCAGGGCGACCAGCAGGTCGATGAGCTTGATGCCGATGAACGGGCTGACCAGGCCGCCGACGCCGTACACCAGCAGGTTGCGGCGCAGCATCGCCGACGCTGACGACGGGTTGTAGCGCACGCCGCGCAGCGCCAGCGGCACCAGCGCGACGATGATCAGCGCGTTGAAGATGATCGCCGACAGGATCGCCGACTCCGGCGAGTCCAGCCGCATGATGTTGAGCTTGTCCAGGCTCGGGTACGCCGCGGCGAACAGGGCCGGCAGGATCGCGAAGTACTTCGCCACGTCGTTCGCGATCGAGAACGTGGTCAGCGACCCGCGGGTGATCAGCAGCTGCTTGCCGATCTCGACGATCTCGATCAGCTTGGTCGGGTTGGAGTCGAGGTCGACCATGTTGCCGGCCTCCTTGGCGGCCGACGTACCGCTGTTCATCGCCACGCCGACGTCGGCCTGCGCGAGCGCGGGGGCGTCGTTGGTGCCGTCACCGGTCATCGCGACCAGCCGGCCGCCCTCCTGCTCCTTCCTGATCAGCGCCATCTTGTCCTCCGGAGTCGCCTCCGCGAGGAAGTCGTCGACGCCGGCCTCGTCCGCGATCGCCTTCGCGGTCAGCGGGTTGTCGCCGGTGATCATCACCGTACGGATGCCCATCCGGCGCATCTCGTCGAACCGCTCCCGCATGCCCTCCTTGACGATGTCCTTGAGGTGGATGACACCCAGCGCCCTCGTCGTCCCGTTGTTGCTCTCAGCGACGACCAGCGGAGTTCCGCCGGAGGCGGAGATGCCGTCCACGACGCCGTGCAGCGCCTCGTCCACCTGGCCGCCCCGGGAGCGGACCCACTGCGTGACCGCGCCGGCGGCGCCCTTGCGGATCTGCCGGTGGTCGACGTCGACGCCGCTCATCCGGGTCTGCGCGGTGAACTCCACGAAGTGCGCGTGCGGCAGCTCCCCGGTGTGCCGCTCCCGCAGCCCGTACGACGTCTTGGCGAGCACCACCACCGAGCGACCCTCCGGCGTCTCGTCCGCCAGGCTGGACAGCTGTGCCGCGTCCGCGAGCTGCTCCTCGGTGACGCCACCGACCGGGATGAGCTCCGACGCCTGGCGATTGCCGAGCGTGATGGTGCCGGTCTTGTCCAGCAGCAGGGTGTTGACGTCACCCGCGGCCTCGACGGCGCGGCCGGACATCGCGAGCACGTTGCGCTGCACCAGCCGGTCCATGCCGGCGATGCCGATCGCGGACAGCAGCGCGCCGATCGTGGTCGGGATCAGGCAGACCAGCAGCGACACCAGCACGACGATGCCCAGGTCGGTGCCGGCGAACTTCGCGAACGGCGGCAGCGTCACGGTCGCCAGCAGGAACACGATCGTCAGGCTGGCCAGCAGGATGTTCAGCGCGATCTCGTTCGGCGTCTTCTGCCGCGAGGCGCCTTCGACGAGGGCGATCATCCGGTCGATGAAGCTCTCGCCGGGCTTGGTGGTGATCTTCACGACGATCCGGTCCGACAGCACCTTGGTGCCGCCGGTGACCGCGCTGCGGTCGCCGCCGGACTCGCGGATCACCGGCGCGGACTCGCCGGTGATGGCCGACTCGTCGACGCTCGCCACACCCTCGACGACGTCGCCGTCGCCGGGGATGATCTGGCCGGCCTCGACGACCACCAGGTCTCCCAGCTGCAGCTGCGGCGCCGGGACGGGGGTCTCGGTACCGTCCGGGTTCAGCCGGCGCGCCATCGTGTCGGTCTTGGCCCGGCGCAGCGTGTCCGCCTGCGCCTTGCCCCGGCCCTCGGCGACCGCCTCGGCCAGGTTCGCGAAGACCACGGTCAGCCACAGCCAGACCACGATCGACCAGACGAACAGGCTCGGCTCGGTGATGGCGAGGATCGTGGACGCGACCGCGCCGACCTCGACGACGAACATGACCGGGTTCTTCACCATCACCCGTGGGTCGAGCTTGCGCACGGCCCCCGGGAACGAGGTGAGCAGCATCATCGGGTCGAAGGCACCCGATGCCAATCTGGTGTTCACAGGCCCTCCGCTAGCGGACCGAGAGTGATGGATGGGAAGTAGGTGAGGCCGGTGACGATCAGCACGACGCCGGTGAGCATGGTCACGAACAGCGCCTTGTGCGTCGGCAGCGTGCCCTCGGTCACCGGGACCGGCTGCTGCTTGGCCAGCGAGCCGGCCAGCGCCAGGACGAGCATCATCGGGACGAAGCGTCCGAGCCCCATCGCGATCGCCAGCGCGGTGTTGTAGAACGGCGTGTTGCCGGTCAGGCCCCCGAACGCGCTGCCGTTGTTGTTCGCCGCCGAGGTGAACGCGTAGAGCACCTCGGAGAAGCCGTGCGGCCCGGTGTTCAGCATCGACGCGCGCGCCGACTGCAGCCCCATCGCGACCGCCGTGCCGACCAGCACCAGCGCGGGCGTGGTGAGGATGTAGAGCGAGACGAGCTTCATCTCGCGCGCGGTGATCTTCTTGCCCAGGTACTCCGGCGTCCGGCCGACCATCAGCCCGGCCACGAAGACCGCGAGCACGGCGAGCACGAGCATGCCGTACAGGCCCGAACCGGTGCCGCCTGGCGTGACCTCGCCGAGCATCATGTGGAACAGCGCCGTACCGCCGCCGAGCGGCGTCATCGAGTCGTGCGCCGCGTTCACCGCACCGGTCGACGTACCGGTCGTGGAGATCGCCCACAGCGCCGACGCCCAGGCGCCGAACCGGGTCTCCTTGCCCTCCATCGCGCTCCCGGCGGCGTGCGCGGCCGCGCTGCTGGTGCCCTGCGCCTCGAAGACGCTGACCGCGACCACGAAGGTGAACCAGATCGCCACCATCGCGGCGAGGATCGCGTACCCCTGTCGCTTGTCCTTCACCAGCAGGCCGAAGGTGCGGGTCAGCGAGAACGGGATCACCAGCAGCAGGAAGTTGGTGAACAGGTTCGACAGCGGGTTCGGGTTCTCGAACGGGTGCGCCGAGTTGGCGTTGTAGAAGCCGCCGCCGTTGGTGCCGACCTCCTTGATGACCTCCTGCGACGCCACCGGCCCGCCCGGGATGGTCTGGGCGTGCCCGACCACCGAGGTGATCTCGTGGCCGGACGACAGGTTCTGTACGACGCCCATCGCGACCAGCACGAGCGTGCCGAGCACACAGATCGGCAGCAGGATCCGCACGCAGGTGCGAACCAGGTCGACCCAGAAGTTGCCGATCCGTTCGGTCCGGGACCGGGCGAGACCGCGCACCAGCGCGATCGCAACCACGATGCCCACGGCGGCGGAGACGAAGTTCTGCACCGCGAGGCCGGCGAGCTGGACCAGGTGACCCATCACGACCTCGGGCACGTAGTTCTGCCAGTTCGTGTTCGTCACGAACGAGACCGCGGTGTTGAACGCCAGGCCCGGCTCGACGCCCGGCAGGTCGTTGGACAGTGGCAGCGCGTGCTGCAGCCGCTCGAGCGCGTAGACGAAGATCACGCTGACCGCGGAGAACAGCAGTAACGACCGCGCGTACACCGGCCAGGTCTGCTCGGAGTCCGGGTCGACGCCGAGCAGCCGGTAGCTGCGACGCTCGAAACGGTTGTGGGACGCAACGGTGTAGACCCGTGCCATGTAGCCACCCAGCGGCTTGTACGACGCCGCCAGGAGCAGGATGAGGACGCCGAGCTGGAGCAGCCCGGCAGCGGTGTCGGACATCAGAACCTCTCGGGGAAGATCAGGGCGGCGACGAGGTAGACGACCAGCAGCACGGCCACGACCAGGCCGGCGACGTTCTCGGCGGTCACAGTTTCTCGACCCCCCTGACGACCAGCCATGCGACGGCGAAGATGGCGCACGAGGCGACCAGGAAGACAAGATCCTTCATGGCCGTCACCACACACCCGCGAGTTGCTGACCGGACGAGTTCTCACACGCCTCTAGCACGCATGAACACAGCTCTCACACGTCTCTCATGTCGTACGGCCGGCCCGGCGTAAGCAACCCGTTAAGGGTGTCCACAAGCCGTTAAGGTCGCGTAAGAGAACGCGGCGAGTGCGACCGCGCTGGTGATCATGGAGCCATGCGCACATCCGACGTCCTCGAGCGTCAACGGTCCGCGGTGATCGCGGCGGCCGCCGCGGTCCCCGCACTGGCCTGCGCCGCGATCGCACCGTTCCGCGACAGCATCGCGAACACCAACGCGGCGCTGGTTCTCGTCCTGCTCGTGGTCGCGGCCGCCGCGACCGGCATCCGCACCGCCGGCGTCGTCGCGGCGCTGTCCGGTGCGACCTGGTTCGATTTCTTCCTCACCCAGCCGTACCAGCGGCTCACCATCACCAACCGCGCCGATATCGAGACCGCCGCACTGCTCGTGCTGGTCGGGCTGGCCGTCACCGAGGTCGCGCTGTGGGGACGGCGCCAGCAGGCAAGCGCGAGCCGCCGGCAGGGATACCTCGACGGCGTGGTGCGGACCGCCGGCATCGTGGCCGCGGGCAGCTCGCGGATCGAGCCGCTGATCCAGCACGTCGCCGACCAGCTCGTCGACGTGCTCGGCATCGACGACTGCCAGTTCGACAGCGACACCCGCGAGGTGTCGCCGGCCGTGATGGTGCGCGACGGCACCGTCGTCCAGCTCGGCCACGACGTGGACGTCGACCACCACGGCATGCCGACGGACTCCGAGATCGAGCTGCGGGTCCAGCATGGCGGCATCACCTACGGCCGCTTCCTCCTGGTCGCGGCCACTCGGATCGTGCGGCCGTCCCTCGCGCAGCGCCAGGTCGCCGTCGCGCTCGCCGACCAGGTCGGCGCCGCCCTGGCCACCCAGGACGAGATCCACTAGGGCGTGTTGGTAAACCTGTCGCCGTCGCGAGCAGGCGACACGTTTACCAACACGCCCTAGTCCAGGGGCCTGAGCTCGTCGGCGTACGAGACCGACACCCGCCGCAGCACCCCGCCGGCGTCCGAGTACTGGCCCATCCGCCACAGCGGCGGGCTGTACGCGTGCACCGACACGCTGCCGGCGTTCCGTCCGGTCAGCCGGTGGATGTGGTCCGGCCCGAACCCGAAGACGGACCCCGCCGCCACCTCGGTCTCGATCGATTCGTTGCCCAGGGCAAGGTTGTGCTCGACGAGCGCGCCGCGCGCGACGGCGACCGCGCCGGACGACAGGTCGTGGTCGTGCCAGCCGGTGTCGTTGACCGGCGTCCAGCAGATCAGCCAGACGTCGACGTACGCGTCGCGGTGCAGCGACACGAACACCCGCTCCTCGTCGCTGAACGCGACGTGCCGCTCCCACAGCTCCGGCCGGGCCGCGACCGACGCGGTCAGCTCGGCCAGCTCGGCGGCGTCCAGGTCCCGAGCCGGGAGCGAGTCGAGGGTCAGACACTCGCCGAGCTCCCCGAGCCGGCCGGCGTTGCGCGCCGGTACGTCGACAGCCTGTGTCGTCACGTCACTCCCTTCCCAAGAGTCGATGAGGATTGGTACGACGGATCGCCGCCGCTGCCGCCTCGCCCAGCCGCAGGTCGGTCCCGTCGGCGTACGGGCGGTCCGTCCCGTGCACGACCTGGTCGATGCCGAGCACCCGGACGACCGCGTCGATCGCCTGCGGGCCGTAGCCGGAGGTGTCCACGTACAGGTCCGGGTCGATCGTGCCGAGCGTGCCGCCGCGCGCGACCAGCCGTTCGTGGTGCACCGGCGCGAGCCCGGCCGCGCCGGCGAAGCAGATCCGCAGCCCGGGGAACGCGCGGCGGCCGCCGTACGCGTGCCATGCCCACCAGGCCGCCTGCAGCTGCGCGGTGTAGTCGACGACCGGCGCCCACCACCCCGGCACCGCCGCCCCGGCCACCGACGCGCCCGGATGCACCAGCACCGGCAGGCCCGCGTCCCGCGCCAGCGAGAGCACGTCCCCCAGCGATTCCCAGCCGGCCGGCCCCGCCAGCGCGTCCGCCGGGAGCTGCACGCCCGCGAAGCCGCTCGCCAGCAACCCGTCCAGCGCGGCGAGGTCCGGCTCCGGCAACCGCGGCGACGCCCAGGCCCCGAACGGCTCAGGCAGCTCGCCGGCCCCGGCGTGCCAGGCATCCAGCAACCCGGGATCCGCCAGCCGCTCGATGCCGAGCGGGCTCGACAGCGACACCAGCGCCAGCTCGGTCCCGGCATCACGCTCGGCCGCCTGCCGCTTGTCCACCAAGTGCGCCGCCGGGTCCACGTCGTACGGGGGCTCACCGTCCGTGTGCAGCGTCCAGCCACGCAGGTACGGCGCCTCCCGGCGCGCCCGCAGCGCGTCCACGAACGCGCCCGGCCACAGATGCTGGTGCACGTCGACGGGCATGGACACGAAACTAAACCAATCCAGTCGACTTAACCGCAGCGTCCACGATCCGGACAAGCAGGAGCTCACCTCCTTCCGCAATTCGCCTGGTCAACCCGGCGAAGTGCGGGTTAACCAGGCGCATGGCCCGGGCGAACCCTCAACTGGGCGGGTTGACCAGGCGAATTGCGCGGGGAGGTGGTGGACGCGAGTTGTCAGAACTCGGCCGCCAGGCGCCGGCGGCGGGCGGAGACGGCGGGGCGGCGGGGGTCGCCGGGGGCCAGCGACATGGTGAGGGTCTCGAAGACCTCGAGGTCCTCGGCGCCGACCGGGGTCTCGGCGAAGCGCCACAGGAGCTCGACGTCGTCTGCGTCCAGGACGGCGCGGCGCACGGTGGAGTCCAGCTCGTCGCGCTCGACGCGCAGCGCCGGGGCGTCCGAGCGGGCCAGCAGCGGGCCGGGGTAGGAGTCCAGCGCGGCGGCCAGGTCACCGCGTCGTACAGCGTCCCGCACGTCGGTGAGGTCACCGGCGGCCTCGGCCGCGATCCGGTACGGCTTGGTCGCCAGCACGCCGTCCCCGAGCAGGTTCCGCAGCCGGTGCATCTCGGCCCGCACGGTGGTCGGGTTGCCCTCGTCGCCGTACAGCTGCAGCATCAGCTGCTCCGCGGTCAGCCCGGACGGGTGCAGCAACAGCAGCGCGAGCACCTCCGCGTGCCGCATGCTCAGCTCCAGCTCGCGACCGTGTACGACGGCCGACGGGCGGTCCCCGAGCAGCCGCAGCCTGAGCGTGGCCCGGTGCCGCCGCGGCCCGGGCAGCCGCAGCAGGTATCCCTCGTCCAGCGGCTCCACCACCGCCTCCCGGCCGTCCGCGAGCTCCACCCGGCCGGCCTGCGCCGGCACCTCGATCCGCTCCGGGAGCCAGGCCAGCGGCTGCACCGCGAGCACCCGGCCGGACGGGGTCAGCAGCGCGCCGGGCTCGTCGCCGAGCGCGGTCAGGTGCCGCATGTTCCGCGCCCGCAGCAGCTCGTCGGCGGCCGCCATCCGGACCCGCAGCTGGCCCTCCGCGAGCTGGGCGGCCGCGGTGACCAGCGCCATCATCGCCGGGTGCACCGTGCGCAGCGGGCCGCTGACGTCGACCGCGCCGAGCAGCTTGCCGGTGTCCGGGTCGTGCACCGGGGCGGCGGCGCAGGTCCACGGGTGGATCCTGCGGACCAGGTGCTCGGCGGAGTGGATCTGCACCGGCTGGTCCGCGGCCAGCGCCGTACCCATGCCGTTGGTGCCGATCGCCTCCTCCGACCACAGCGCCCCCTCCGACAGCGCGATCCGGTCCGCGGCCCGTCGTACGTCCGCGGCCCCCTCGCGCCACAGGATCAGGCCCCGGGCGTCGGTGACGATCATGATGTGCGACGCCTCGTCGGCGATGGTGGTCAGCGTCTGCCGCAGCACCGGCAGCACCGCGTGCAGCGGATGCCCGTCGCGCGCTTCGGCCAGGGACGCCGCGTCCAGCACGACCGGTGGTCCGTCTCGCTCGGGGTCGACGGCCGCCGCGAGCGAACGCTGCCAGGACGCGGCGACCACCGGCCGGGCCGCCTCGGCGGCGGCGGACCCGGAGAGCACCGCGTCGTACAGCTCCTCCAGCTGCCGCGCCTGCGCTCCGAGATCGGCCATGCTCCGGATAGTCACCTGGATAGGCGCCGCCGGCAAGGGGACAAAGTCATGCAACCTGGTTGCAACGTCGGCGTTCCTAGCGTCGAAGGACACCCGATCCACGCGGAGGTCCTGAGATGACGACGTACGACGCACCGGGCCGGCCGGGCAGCCCGGTCAGCTACCAGCCGAGGTACGACCACTTCATCGGCGGCGAGTACGTGCCGCCGGCGAGGGGTGGGTACTTCGAGAATCCGACGCCCGTCACGGGCGAGAACTTCACCGAGATCGCGCGCGGCACCGCCGAGGACGTCGAGCGCGCGCTGGACGCGGCGCACGGCGCGGCACCGGGCTGGGGACGCACCTCGGCCGCCGACCGCGCAGTGGTGCTGAACAAGATCGCCGACCGGATCGAGCAGAACCTCGAGGCGCTCGCGGTGGCGGAGACCTGGGACAACGGCAAGGCGGTGCGCGAGACGCTGGCCGCGGACATGCCGCTCGCGGTCGACCACTTCCGCTACTTCGCCGGCGCGCTGCGGGCCCAGGAGGGCGCGATCTCGCAGCTCGACGACGACACAGTCGCGTACCACTTCCACGAGCCGCTGGGCGTGGTCGGGCAGATCATCCCGTGGAACTTCCCGATCCTGATGGCGGTCTGGAAGCTCGCCCCGGCGCTTGCCGCCGGCAACGCGGTGGTGCTGAAACCGGCCGAGCAGACACCGGCCTCGATCCACGTGCTGCTCGACCTGATCCACGACCTGCTGCCGCCGGGTGTCCTCAACGTGGTCAACGGCTTCGGCGTGGAGGCCGGCAAACCGCTTGCCTCCAGCAACAGAGTCGCCAAGGTGGCCTTCACGGGGGAGACCACGACCGGCCGGCTGATCATGCAGTACGCGTCGGAGAACATCATCCCGGTCACGCTGGAGCTCGGCGGCAAGAGCCCGAACATCTTCTTCGCCGACGTGGCCGCGGCGCGTGACGAGTTCTACGACAAGGCGCTCGAGGGGTTCACGATGTTCGCGCTGAACCAGGGCGAGGTCTGCACCTGCCCGTCGCGGGCGCTGATCCAGTCCTCGGTGTACGACGACTTCCTGGCCGACGCGGTCACGCGCACGCAGGCGATCAAGCAGGGCGACCCACTCGACACCGACACGATGATGGGCGCGCAGGCCAGCAACGACCAGTTGGAGAAGATCCTGTCGTACATCGACATCGGCCGGCAGGAAGGCGCCCGGGTCGTCACCGGCGGCGCGAAGGCCGACCTCGGCGGCTCGCTGTCGGGCGGGTACTACATCCAGCCGACGGTGTTCGAGGGCGACAACAAGATGCGGATCTTCCAGGAGGAGATCTTCGGGCCGGTCGTGTCGGTGACGAAGTTCGACGACTACGCGGACGCGATGAAGATCGCCAACGACACGCTCTACGGCCTCGGTGCCGGCGTCTGGACGCGGGACATGAACACCGCCTACCGCGCCGGGAGGGAGATCCAGGCCGGGCGGGTCTGGACGAACTGCTACCACGCCTACCCCGCGCACGCGGCGTTCGGCGGCTACAAGCAGTCCGGCATCGGCCGGGAGAACCACCGGATGATGCTCGACCACTACCAGCAGACCAAGAACCTGCTGGTGAGCTACTCCCCGAACAAGCTCGGCTTCTTCTGATCATCATGACCGAGCGCGTGGCGTGCACCAGTGCGGCGGCGGACCTGCTCCGCCGCCTCACCGGCGTGCACGGACCGTTGATGTTCCACCAGTCCGGCGGCTGCTGCGACGGCTCGTCGCCGATGTGCTACCCGGCCGGCGAGTTCCGGCTGGGCGGCTCCGACGTCCACCTCGGCGACCTGCTCGTCGAAGGCCTGGAAGAACCGGTCGCCGTCTGGATGTCCGCCGCCCAGTTCGAGTACTGGAAGCACACCCACCTCACGATCGACGTCGTCCCCGGGCGCGGTGGCGGCTTCTCCGTCGAGGCCCCCGAGGGCGTCCGCTTCCTCATCCGCTCCCGCCTCCTCACCGACACCGAGGCAGCGTCCCTCGGCCTCGTCTGACGCCCAGCTGCGCCGGATCCTCCCCCCGGAGGACCCGGCGCAGCTGCAGGCGGGCTTCAGTTATCCGGTGACGTCGAAGCCTTGCTGTTTCCCGTAGGTGACCAGGGCGTCCTGCCATCCCTTGAGCCCGGTGCCGATGTCGCCCTTGGACTGGTACGCCTTGCCCACGGTGTCGCCGAAGATGCTGTTGGCGTAGGTCTGGTAAGGCAGGAACTGCCAGCCGGGCGCTACCGCGTTCGCGGCGTCCACGACCACCTTGTTGACCTCCTGCCCAGCGAAGGCCGCCCACTTGTGGTTCAGGAAGTCCGGCGACTGGATATCGGCGACGGTGGCCGGCAGACCGCCGAGCTCGATGTAGACCTTGTTGCCGTTCTCGTGGTTGAGCCACCGCAGGAAGCCTGCCGCGAGTGCGGGGTTCTTGCTCTGCTTGAGCACCGCCTCGTGGCTGCCACCGTGCTCGGAGCTGATCGGCTGGCCGCCGTCGTAGGTCGGCACGGGTGCGGCCCGCCAGTCCCCCTTGGTCGCCTTCAGGCCTTCGATCACGCCGGCCATCCAGCCGCCGGCCGGCAGCGTCGCGATGGTGCCGTTGTCCAGGGCCTTGAACCACTCCTCCGACCAACCGGCGTACGGCGCGAGCAGCCCGCCGTCCAGCAGCTGGTTCCACATCGAGGTGAACTTCTTGGTGCCCTCGTCGCCGAAGTTGACGGTGATCTTCTTGCCGTCGACCTTGTACGGCCTGCCGCCCGCCTGCCAGATCATGGCCATCGTGAAGCCGGCGTCGCCGGTGTCGGCGGTGATGTACTTCGTCGGGTCGGCTTGATGCAGCTGCTTGGCGTCGGCGACGTACTCGTCCCAGGTCTTGGGCACCGCGAGGTGGTACTTGTCGAAGACCTTCTTGTTGTAGAACAGCGTCATCGGGCCACCTCCCTGCGGCAGCGCGTACAGGCCGTCGGTGCCGCCGTGGGCGGATTCCCACGCCGAGGGGAGGTAGTCGTTGGCGAACTTGTCGAAGCCGTACTGGCGCAGGTCGACCAGGTAGCCGGGGAGCGCGAACTGGGGAAGCGCGAAATACTCGATCTGGGCGACGTCCGGAGCGCCGGAGCCGGCCTTCAAGGCGTTCTGGAGCTTGGTGTAGTGCACGTCCCCGGTGCCGGCGTTGACCAGCTTCACGTGGACGTTCGGGTACTCCTTCTCGAACGCCTTCACCTGAGGTTCGGCGTTGGTCCAGGTCCAGTAGGTGATCGTGCCGCCCGCCTTCAGCGCGGCGTCGACCGCGTCCGGGTCGCTCTTCACTCCTCCGTCTCCGCTGTTGCCCGCCCCCGACGCGCCCCCGCAAGCGCCAAGCAGCAGTGAAGCGACCGAGACGACGGCGGCAGCCGCCCACAGGCGTCGCCGCCCGCACCGATGACTGACCTTCATTGCCTGTCCTTTCATTGTTTGACGCTTCCCGCGCTCAGGCCCGACTGCCAGAAACGCTGCAACAGGAAGAAGACGGCGACCAGCGGAACGATGGTCAGCACCGACCCCGTGATCACCAGGTTGTAGATCGGCTCAGCGCCCACCCCTTGTGCCTGCGCGCTCCACTGGGTGAGGCCCACGGTGAGCGGGTAGAGGCTGGAGTCGCTGAGCATGATCAGCGGCAGGAAGTAGTTGTTCCAGACCGCCACCACCGAGAAGAGCAGGACGGTCACGATCCCTGGCGCGAGCAACCGCAGCGCGACGGTCGTGAAGATCCGGAACTCCCCTGCCCCGTCGATGCGGGCGGCCTCCATGAGCTCGTGCGGCACGGCCTCGACGGCGTAGACCCAGATGAGGTACAGCCCGAAGGGGCTCACGAGCGACGGGATGATGATCGCCCAGACGGTGTTGGTCAGCCCGACTCGCGAGAACATCAGGAACGTCGGAACCGCCAGCGCCGTACCGGGGATGGCGAGCGCGCCCAGGATGACGGCGAAGACAGCACGCCGGCCGCGGAACCGGTACTTCGCCAGGCCGTATCCCCCAGCCGTCGCGAGCACCGTCGCCCCACCTGCGCCCAGGACCACGTAGAGCACGGTGTTCCGCAGCCAGCGCAGGAAGATCCCGTCCCGGTAGGTGAGCGTCTTGTGGATGTTGCTGAAGAGCGAGAAGTGGTCGCCGAACCACAGTCCTGGGCTCGAGAAGAGGTCCCCCTGCGTCTTGGTGGCACTCATGACCAGCCAGGCCAGCGGAACGACGGTGTAGATCAGGAACAGGACCATCACGCTCGTGAGGAGCGGTGACCGTCGTGGCTTCAAGCCGCGCCTCGAGCGCGTCAGGGTGCTCACAGCTCCTCCCGGCTACCACGCAGCTGGACGACGTAGGCGATGACGGCGGTGATGACGGCCATGACGATCGCCACCGTGGCCGAGTAGTTGTACTGCTGACCGGCGAAGGACAGGTTGTAGGCGTACATGTTCGGCGTGAAGTAGGTCGTGATCACGTTCGGTGTCAGCTTCTGCAAGATGTTCGGCTCGTTGAACAGCTGGAACGTGCCGATGATCGAGAAGATCGTGGCGATCACGATGGCGCCGCGGAGGGCGGGGATCTTGATCGCCATCGCCGTCCGGACGGCGCCGGCACCGTCGATCGCCGCGGCCTCGTAGAGCTCGTCGGGGACCGTCCGCAAGGCGGCATAGAAGACGATCATGTTGTAGCCCACGAACTCCCACGTCACGATGTTTCCGATCGAGGGCAGGATCCAGTGCACGCTCAGCGGCTGGATCGCGGTCGTGCCCAGGAGGTGGTTGAGGTCTGCCGCGAGCCCGAAGCGGTCGCCGTAGATGTACCCCCACATCAGGACGGCGACCACACCGGGAACGGCGTAGGGCAGGAAGATCACCAGGCGGAAGATGTTCGCGCCGTGCAGCCGTGCGCTGTCGATCGCGAGCGCGGCCAGTAGTGCCAGGACGAGCATGACGGGCACCTGGACGGCCAGGAACAGCGTCACGCGGACTGCCGCATCCCAGAACTTGGGGTCGTTGAGTGCCTGGACGTAGTTGTCGGCGCCGACGAAGGCGCTGCCGCCGAAGAACGCCTGCTCCCGGAACACGCTGAGGTAGAACGCGTAGGCGATCGGGGCGAGGAACGTGAGGGCGAAGACACCGAGGAACGGAGTGACGAACAGCCAGCCCGGCAGACTCCGCTGAACTCGCCGCCTCTTCCGGCGAACCATCGCCGTCGACTCGGACACGTGCGTGGACCTCCCTAGTTCCGCCTTGACTGACTGCGCGCTCGTCATGCCGACATCGTTGTGTGACGGAGGCCACTCTGTCAAGAAGTAATCATAAAAAACGGTTTGTTCGAGATCGGCGGTACTGCCTTACCAGCGCGGCTCGCTAGGGGTGCAGGAGCACCTTGATCGCATCGGTGTCCGGATCGGCGAGCCGAGCGTGCATCAGCCCTGGGCGGACCGGATGTCCGCCCAGGCCTGGCTGCTACCGCGGGTTCTGCGCTTGTTTGAATGCGTCGTAGACGACTCGGCGAGTGGTGGAGTCGAAGCCGAGCAGCCCCATCACCGAGATCCCGTTGTAGTTCATGTTGTAGCCCAGCCGCTCCTTGTAGTCCTTGAGCACCCAGAACGTGTAGCCGGCCATGTAGTCGCTGCGAGCCGTCGCCTGGTCCCAGTGCGCGCGGAAGTTCGCTGCGTGCCACTCCTCGGTGCCTTTCTCGGTCTCCGCCCCGTGAACGCCCAGGTCGGAGTACGAGCCGTTCTCGGTGATCAGGATCGGCTTGTCCGGGAACATCTCATGCATCTTGTCGAGCATCGGGCCCAGGCCTGAGTTATCGCCGTAGAAGAAGCCCCAGTACTCGTTGACTCCGATCACGTCCGCGATGTCGGACGCCGGGTCCCATGACGTCCACGAGGCCCAGGTCACCGGCCGGTCCTCGATATCGACGGCCTTGACCGCGTTCTTCAGGTCCTGCAGCCACGCTCGGTACACCGGTGCACGGTTGGGGTCGGTGCCGGGCTCGTTCACGAAGTTGTCGATCTCGGACTCGTTCTGCAGACCCCACAGGATCACCGACGGACGGTTGTGCTGGTTCCAGGCCATCGTCGCGGCGAGCGCCCTCGACAGGCCGTAGCTCTCGGTCTGCACCCGCTCCTGGTCGGTGTTCAGCCACATGTTGTCGATGTCGTCCATGACGAACACGCCGTGGCGGTCAGCCCACTCGTAGACGTACGGGTGGCGGTTGTAGACCGAGTTCCGCATGAAGTTGGCGCCGAGGTCGAGCAGGTGGCCGAGCTCGTGGTTGTACTCCTGGACGGTCATCGACCGGCCGTGCGCGGCCGTCTCCTCGTGCCAGTTCACGCCCTTGAGGAACACCGGCTTCCCGTTCACCGTCAGCGCCGAGCCGTCGACGCCGACCGTTCGAACGCCGTACGTCGTCGACAGCTGGTCCACCACCGGGCCCTGCGACACCGGTGGCCCCTGCCGCAGCTCAGCCGTGGCGGTGAGCAGGTTCGGCGCGTCCGGGCTCCAGGCCGGGGCGTCCGGGATCGCGATGTCCGCGTGAGCCACGGCCACCCGGCCCGCGGCGACGCTCACCGGCACGCTCACCGGGGCACCCCCGGAACCCGAACCCGGCCTGACCACGACGTGCCCGATGAACGGCTGGGCGCTCCGGTTGGCGACCACGACCCGCGCGTCCAGCCGGCCGTTCCGCGTCGCCACGAGCACCTTGGGGATGTTCACCGTCGGCACGGCCTCCAGCCACACCGAGCGGGTGATACCCGCGTACGGCCAGTAGTCGATCGGCCTATAGGGCACTGCCAGCGGGTCGCTGACCGGGCCGGTGCCGGCCTTGTAGTCCGTGAAGTCGGCACGCCGGTGGACCCGCACCACGATGGTCGCGTCCTGGCCGGGCCGCAGCACATCGCGCACCGGCAGCGCGAACGGGGTGTGGCCGCCCTCGTGGGCGCCGGCGTACCGGCCGTTGACCCATACGTCGGCCCGGTAGTTGACGGCCAGAAAGTTCAGCCGCACCTCGCGTCCCGCCCACGTTCCGGGGATGTGCGTGGTGGTGCGGTACCAGGCATAGCCGTCGTTGAAGGCGGTCCCGGTGCCGAAGTTCGAGCCGTCGTAGCTTCCCCACGGGGTGGGGTTGTCCTTGAGGTCCCAGGACGACGGCACCGCGATGGTGTCCCACGCGCTGACGTCCGCACCCGGCGACTGCCAACCGGCCGCCAACCCCTCGTCGTGCGGATCGAAGCGGAACCGCCAGTCGCCGTCCAGGATCCGGTACTCGCGGGTCGGCTCGTGATGCGCCCAGCCGTCGAAGGACGGCACGACCTCGCCGTACTGGAAGACCACCCCGGTGCCGTCCACGCGCTCGATGAGCGTGTTGGCCGGTTCACGCTCACCGTGCGGCGGCAGCGAGGGTGCTTCGCTGCGGGCTGCGGCGGTGTTGCCGCCGGTCACCGTCACCGCGACGGTGACCCCCATGAGTACCGCGGTCACAAGCGCGATCGCACGTCGTCGCATCACACGTTCCCTTTCTGGCGGGCAGGTGGATTGAAGGCCCCGGAGCATGGGGTCGCCTCCGCGGAGAACCACGACCAGTCCACTGGCCGCACTCTCACGGCGGCTCTCGACATGCTCGGCCCGCTGGGCCGCGCCTGTCAATAATTAGTCGTAAAAAACGACTTCTTTCACATGCGCTTGGCCTGCACGCGCGCCAATCACGGCCGGCACCTCGCTGCGGGTCGCATCGAGCCGCCGCCCCGCCAGGGCGGGTCGACCGAATCCCGCCAAGCATTAAGACATCGCGTGAATACATTTTT
>WNGB01009719.1_pt1 | contig 22134 bp, 19 predicted proteins | sample 5400681 | NCBI WGS metagenome assembly WNGB01 (sample SAMN13153367, study PRJNA577476) | soil metagenome | isolation source: 115 cm soil or saprolite under grassland replicate 2 | place: USA:California | collected 2016-06-15
GTCGAGCGCGTGGATCCATTCCCGGCGGTTCTGGGTCGACGCGTAGAGGGGGAGCGGGAGGTCGTCGAGGGCGTTGGTCGTGAACAACGGGATGATCTTCTCGGGGAACTGGTACGGGCCGTAGTTGTTGGCGCAGTTCGTGATCGTGATCGGGAGGCCGTATGTCTCGTGGTACGCCCGCACGGCGTGGTCGCCGCCGGCCTTCGACGCGTTGTACGGCGTTCGCGGCTGGTACGGCGAGGTCTCGATGAACAGGTCCGTGCTATCGAGGGCGAGGTCGCCGTACACCTCACACGTCGAGATGTGGTGGAAACGGTGCACCCCCACCTGGCGCGCCGCCTCGAGCAACGTCTGCGTGCCGACGACGTTGGTGCGGAAGAACCGTCCCGGGTCGAGCACGGCGAGGCTGTTGTGCGACTCGGCGGCGAAGTTCACGATGACGTCGATCCCCCGGCCGCGGAGCACCTGCTCCACCAGGTCGAAGTCGGCGATGTCGCCTTCGGCGAACGTGATGCGATCCTCGACATCGTCGAGGTTGGGGCGGTTCCCGGCGTAGGTCAGGAGGTCGAGCACCACCACGTGATCGTCCGGGTGGCGCTCGGTCCAGTAGCGCGTGAAGTTCGAGCCGATGAACCCGGCGCCGCCGGTCACGAGAACGTTCATGACCGCTCTATGTTCGCAGGCCCAGGTGCGGGCGCCACTGCGGCTCGATCTCCTTGCGCGGCGGGTTGGATTGATCGCGCTTCGAGAGGATCGGGTCGGCGACCCCCCAGTCGGCGCCGATCTCCGGATCGTCCCACGCGACCCCGAGCTCGTCGGCCGGGTTGTAGTACTGGTCGACGAGGTAGGTGATCGTCATGTCGGTCAGCGACGCGAACCCGTGGGCGACGCCGGGCGGGATGAACACGCCTCGGTGGTCGTTCACGCCCTCCGCGTTCTCACCGAGGTCGAGAGTGAGCGTCGCGCCGTCGGTCGGTGACCCGTCACGCAGATCGTGCAGGACCACCCGGACGCGTCCGCTGGCGACGTACCAGTAGTCGGCCTGGTGCAGGTGGTAATGCAATCCGACCACGGCGCCCGCCTGCCGGTCGCCCCGGTTGCCCTGGATCATCTCGCGTCCGTTCGGGAACCACTCACGCCGGTACGTCTCGACGAAGACGCCGCGCTCGTCGCGATGCACGAGCGGTTCGACGATGTACACACCGGTGATGGTGTCGGACTCGGTGACCGTCGCCATTCGCTTACTTGTTGGCGCCGAAGCGCCGTACGAAGTCGTTGACGGCGTAGTACGCGTCGATGGACTCGCCGGCGTCGCCCCAGAACCCTTCGATGACGTCGTAGTCCATCGTGCCGGCCTCCACGAAGTGGTTGTTCACGTCGGTGATCTCCAGCTCGCCCCGGTTCGACGGCGTCAGCTCCGGGAGCACGTCGAACACCGACCCGTCGTAGAAGTACACGCCGGTGACGGCGTAGGGGCTCGGCGGCTCCTGCGGCTTCTCGGCGATATTGAGGATCCGCCCGTCGACGATCTCGGGGACGCCGAGGTGACGCAGGTGGGCGGGGTCGCCGAGCTCGGCCAGGAGGACGCGCGCGCCCGCCTTTTGCTCGTGGAAGCGATCAACGGATTGCGCGATCGACCGCTCGAACACGTTGTCGGCGAGCACGACGACGACTTTGTCGCCGTCGGCGAAGCGCTCGGCCAGGCCCAGCGCTTCGGCGATGCCGCCCGGGCGCTCCTGGTAGGCGTAGAGGAGCCGGTCGAGACCCCACTCGTGGCCGTTGCCGAGCAGGCGCAGGAACTCGCCCGCGTGGGTTCCTCCTGTGACCAGCATGCATTCCGTCACGCCCGCGCGCACCAGGGACTCGATCCCGTACGTCACCATCGGCCGGTCGTACACGGGGAGGAGGTGCTTGTTGGTGATGCGGGTCAGCGGGTCGAGCCGGCTGCCGGTCCCGCCGGCCAAGATGACGCCCTTCACGAATGCTCCTTGGTCGCCCTCTTCTGGCGCCGTCGCAAGCTCCGTCTTTGCGGCCGTTCGCCGCCGAGAAGGCTACCGCCCGCAGGTGAAGGGCTCCGGTTTCGGGAGGTCGATGCCACTCGTCGGATTTGCGGCTAGTCGTGAGAGTCGACCTCCCGGGCGCGGGATCGACGGCCGTCTACAACGTGAACGACCCCAACCACAACAAGCAAGACATCAGGTTGTATCGGGGCCAGTTCGCGACGCCGACCTCGGGCGTGCTGCCACCGCCGCCACGGAGGACGGGCTCGCCGAGTACAGGAACCACGCGACGAACGCGGTTGCCAGGAGCGCGTACGCGATCGTCACGATGAACGGCGACACCGGCGGCGACCACAGGGGGTGCTTCCAGAACTGGATCTCGCCGTCGTAGCCGACCGTGTAGCGGCGGAGGTTCTGGGCGAAGGCGAGAATGTGGGCGACGACCAGCGCCACGCCCGAGCCGATGAACAACCGCCGCTCCGCGAGCTGGCGGCCGCGCTCGCTCGAGGCGATTGCCATGGCCGCGACGATGGGGATGCCCACTGCTAGAGGCAACGTGTAGCGCCCCTGCCACGCAGGGCCTCCGGCGTCGCCGTAGGCCGCGCTCTCGAGCGTGAGGGGAACGACGACCGTGGCGGCGATCACGACGATGAGCGCAGCAAGGCGACGCCGCGCCGCCCACGTCACCGCAACGAGCACGAGGAAGCCCACCGCCGCGGTCCAGATCACGTACGTGAGCGCCGGCGCCGGCGTGTCGAGCCAGCCGAAGAACCCGATCATCTGCTGGTAGCGGTCGAACAAGGACCCCACGGTGAACCGGGCGATGTCCGACGTCGGGACGTTCTTCGCCGCGTGCGGCGGTCGCGTGTAGCCGAGCGACCCGACGATCACGTTCCATCCGATCTGCGCGGTGCTGAGCACGGCGATGACCGCCACCCAGATCCTGACCACGGTGGAGCGCGCCAGCGCCCGGATCGACTCCCGGCTGCCGAAGATGGCGATCGTGATGCCGACGAGCACGATCCAGAGCGGCCCGAGCTGCCGGCTGAGTGCCAGCACGCATCCGGCGATCCCGGCCGCCGTCACGAGCCGGCCGTCGATTTCCTCGTGTCCCCGACGCGTTTGCGACACGAGGACGAGACCGCACACCCACAGGGTGATGGCAGCGGCGGTCTCCGGGCCGTTGGGGTTCACCGAGCTCCCGACGAACAGCACCATCGGCGTGACGGCGACCAGCACACCGACCGCGACGAGCCGGGGAAGCGCCGTTCGCCGCAACGCCGTGATCGTCGTCGCAATGAGGGCCGCCGAGATCAACACGCTGAGGAAGCGCATGAGATACAGCGATCCGGAACCAGGGTGATACAGCCACGACGCGATCCCGACGACCGCGTAGTACGAAGGCGGGTGACGCCCGGCTGACGTCAGCGCGTCGGCATCGTGCGTCGATCCCTCGATGTGCGCACACTGCGCTGTTGCGTTCGGCTGGAACGCGAAGCACCCGCTGTAGCTGTCACGATCGATCTCGGGGATTCGTACCTTCAGAACCTCTGGGGTGATCTCCAGCTGCGCTCGCAGGCGGGCGGTGTCGGTGTCGCCCGTGAGCTGTCCGTGATCGAGCGCGACGGCCCGCGCGACGTGCGAGTTCTCGTCCGGCGCCGCGAACAGCGGGTTGGCCAACGCCCAGAGGCCACCTAGCGACGTCAGGAGGAGAAAGGTCGTCCACCACACCAGTCGCGGGCTCGATCGAAGCGCTCCGAGCAGCGAGCTCGACCACGAAACGATGTTCCGCGCGGGCATGAGGCGCCGATGCTAGAGGGAGGCGGTGGGGCCGACGGGTCGCTCGCGCCCCTGCCCCGCGCCGAGCACCCACGCGGTGAACGCGATGACGCCCATCGCATACACGATGGTCAGGAGGAGGGGTGACGCCGGGGGCAGCCACTTCGCGTGTTGCCAGTACAGGAGATCCTTCGTGGCGCCGACGGTGTAGCGACGCAAGTTCTGGGCGAAGGCGAGGAACTGCGCCACGCCGACGAGGAATCCGACGGTCACCGTGAATCTCGTCGTGGCGACCGCGCGACCGCGTTCCGTTGACGCGAGCATGAACGCGGCGATGATCGGGACACCAACCGCCAACGGCAACGTGGAGCTACCTACCCACGCCGAATCGACGGCGCGGGCCTCTGTGCTTGCGATCAGGATGGGCACGACGACGACTCCGGCCAGAAGTCCGAGGAGCACCGCGGCGTGGCGCCTGCTCACCCAGGCCAGCGCGACGAAGACGAGGAATCCGATCGCGACGGTCCAGGGAACCCACGTGAGCGTCGGGGCCGGGACGTCCATCCATCCGAACGAGCCGATCATCTCTCGATACCAGCGAAACGTCGCCCCGAACGACTCTTGCACCACTTCGACCGCCGAGAGACCCGACGACGTCGCGACAGTGAGCGTCGCATCTCGCGGCCTCACGATCACGTCCCAGGCGATCTGGGCCAGGCTCGAAAGGGCCATGAGGGCGGCCCAGAGCCGCGCCCGATTCGATCGTGCGAGGTCGCGCACCCAGGCGCAACTCGTGACGCCGAGCAGGACGACACCGATCAGCACGAGCCACAGCGGGCCGAACGGTCGACTCAACGCCAGCGCACACCCCGCGATCCCGACCGCAGTCACCAGACGATCATCGATGCGCTCCTGGGCGCGTGAGAACAACGCGAGGCCGCACATCCAGAGCGCGAGCGACGCCGCGATCTCGAGACCGCCCGGGTTCACGACACCGCCGAGGAACAGCACGGTCGGTGTGATCGCGAGGAGCAACCCAGCGCCGAGAAGGCGCGACATACGCGACCAGCGGAGCGCGCTCACCGCCGTCGCGATCAAGGCGCCCGTCAGCGACGCGCTGAGGAGCCGCATGAGGTACACGCTCCCGGTTCCCGTCCGGAACACCCAGGACACTGCGCCGATCACTCCGTAGTACGCCGGTGGCTGGCGAGCCTCGTAGGTCAAGACGTCAGTGTCCTTGGTGGCCTCCGCGAAGTGAAGGCATCGCGCGAGCAGGTCGCGATGGCTCACGAAGCACGGGACGATCACCGACCGGTAGATCGCGGGCGCGCGCACTACGCGCACGCTCTCCTCGACCGGCCGCAGCGCGCGGGGGCGTGGACCGCGCGCTCGGGTCACGTGCGCGGGCTCGTCAGGACCGGCGAAGACGGGCTGTGAGAGCGCCCACAATCCGCTGAGCAAGGTCACGAGCGCGAAGCTCGTCCACCACACGCGCCGGGGAGTCGACCGAAGGCGGTTGACGACGCGCCGGAACGCAGCGGTACGCACGGCGGGCGATCCTAGAGGGGCCTATCTCGCCGGCAGGCGGGTTGTCCGTAGAATTGCCCGATCATGGTGGCCGAGAACGTGGGCGTACGACCATCGTCCGACGCCGAGCAGGTGTGCGATCTCAGCGTCGTGCTCCCGTGCCTCGACGAAGCCGAGACGCTTGCAACCTGCATCGCAAAGGCGCAGCGGTCGATGAAGGAGCTCGCTCTCGACGGCGAGGTCGTCATCGCCGACAACGGCAGCACCGACGGTTCACAAGACATCGCCCATCGACTCGGTGCGCGCGTGGTCGACGTTCCGGTCAAAGGGTACGGAGCCGCACTACTCGGCGGGATCGCCGCTGCCCGCTCCGAGTTCGTCCTTGTTGCCGACGCCGACGACAGCTACGACCTCGGCCAGCTCCGTCCGTTCGTCGACGCATTACGCGGCGGCGCCGATCTCGTGATGGGAAACCGCTTTCTCGGTCGCATCGAGCCCGGCGCGATGCCGACACTGAACCGATACGTCGGGAACCCGTTGCTCACACGGGTGGGGCGCCTGCTCTTCCGCAGCCCGAGTGGCGACTTCCACTGCGGGATGCGAGCGTTTCGCCGTTCGCGCATCCAGTCACTGGGGCTCCGCACCGCGGGGATGGAGTTCGCCAGCGAGATGGTGGTGCGGGCGACGCTCGCGAAGTTCGAGATCGTCGAGGTCCCCGTCACCTTGGGACCCGATGGGCGGACCCGTGCTCCGCACCTGCGGCCGTGGCGCGACGGGTGGCGGCACCTCCGCTTCCTGTTGCTGTACAGCCCGAAGTGGCTGTTCCTGTATCCCGGCATCGCCCTGATGCTCGCGGGCACCGCCCTCGGCATCGCGTTGCTGCCGGGCCCGTTGCACATCGGCAGCGTCGGGCTCGATGTCAACGCCTTCGTGTATTGCGCCGTCGCCGTCATCATCGGGTTCCAGGCGGTGACGTTCTCGGCCTTTGCGAGAGCATTCGCGGCGAGCGAGGGTCTGCTCCCGCCGAACAAGACCATGGAGCGACTCTTCCGCGTCGTGACCCTCGAGGTCGGCCTGGCCGTCGGCTTGATCCTCTTTCTGGCCGGCCTCGGGCTCTCCATCTACACCGTCGCGTTCTGGAGCGGGAAGTCCTTCGGCGCACTCAGTACGTCGTCCACCATCCGGCTCGTGGTGCCTGCCGCCACGTTCATGATCCTCGGACTCGAGGCCGTGCTCGCCAGCTTCTTCCTGAGCATCCTCGGAATCAGCCGGCGCTGATGTGAACGCGGAATCGGTCACGCGTGGCGGCGCCGCGCCCGCGGTCTCTGCTGTGGTCCTCGCTTACCGCGACGAGCCGTGGCTCGAACGCAGCGTCCACGCGTTGCTCGACTCGGAAGGCGTCGACGTCGAGGTCGTCCTCGTCGACAACGGCTGCACGGACGGCGCCGTCGATCGTCTGACACCGACGCCGGGCGTCACCGTGATCCGACCGGGCGAGAATCTGGGTTTCGCCGGCGGGTGCAACGCGGGCGTCGCGGCCGCCTCGAGTGAGTTCCTTGCCCTGATGAACGGCGACCTGATCGTCGAACCCGACGCGCTCGCCGAGCTCGTCGGCTTCGCGCAGAAGCCGGAGGTCGGGATCGCGCAGCCGAGCATTCGATTGTCGGACGACCCGAGCCGCCTCAACTCCGACGGCAACGAGGTGCATTTCCTCGGGTTCAGCTGGTGCGGGAGCTTCGGCGAGCCGGCCGCGAAGCGCAGTGCACCTCGTCCCATCACGAGCGTCATGGGCGCGGCGATGGTCCTGCGCCGATCGTTGTGGGACGAGCTGGGCGGCTTCGAGCCCCGATATTTCGCGTACCACGAGGACGTCGAGCTGTGCCGCCGCTGCTGGCATCGCGGCCTCGAGCTCGTCAACGTTCCGAGCGCGGTCGCGATCCACCGCTACGAGTTCGGCCGGGAACCCAGCAAGTTGTATCTCTCGGAACGCAACCGCCTGCTCTTCGTGCTGACGGCGTACGAGAAGCGAACGCTTCTGCTCCTCGCGTTGCCTCTGGTCACCGTCGAGCTCGCCGCGCTCGCCGCGGCCGTCGCGACGCGAACTGCTGGGCAAAAGCTGTCGGGTTGGTGGTGGCTCCTCCGCAACCGTCGGTGGATCTCCCGGCGACGCCGGCAGCTCCAATCCGAGCGTGTGCGCTCCGACGCGCGGCTGGCACACCTCTTCGCGACGAGACTCGACGCCGGGAACTTCCCCCTTCCCGACTGGCTGAAGCCGCTCGACGCTCTCCTGGCCACGTACTGGTCCGTCGCCCGCCGGTTCCTGTCCACCTGACTGGCTGGCCTGAATGAGCGAGGGTCCCACCGCGGCTGCGTCAGAGCGCGCAGCCGCGCTCCGGGGAGCGCGTCGCCTCTCCGTCCCGGTCCTCGGGGCCGTGTTCTCCACGGGTGTGGCGATTTGGCAATGGCGACTGTGGCGCGGCGGCCTCGGAGTCCCGATCACCTACGAGGCGGACGCGAGCCTCTACCACAGCCTCACGAAGACGATGGTCGACCAGGGCTGGTACTTCACGGACCCGCACCTCGGCGCGCCCTTCGAGCGGATTCTCTACGACTCCCAGCGCTCCTACGAGGGCAATCTCAACTTCCTCGTCATCCGCGCTCTGGCCTGGGTCTCCCACAATCCGTTCGTCATCAACAACGTGTTCGTGCTGTTGACGTTCCCCGCTGTCTTTGCCGCGGCGTGGTTCGTGTTCCGTCGGTTGCGATTCTCCCGGTGGATCGCGTGCGCCGCGGCCGTCGTCTACACCATCAGCCCGTACCACTTCTTCCGGCGCGACCTTCACCCGATGCTGGCCGCATACTTCGCGGTCCCGCTCGCGTGCCTCCTGCTCTACGAGCTCATCGACCAGGGTGCGGATGGCGACGCGTTTCCGAAGGAAACGAGCTGGCGAGTACGGCTCCGCCGTCTGATCGTCTCACGATGGTTGTGGATCCCCGTGCTGATCGGAGTCAGTGGGGGGTACTACGCCTTTTTCTTCGGCTGTCTCGCGACGCTCGTGGGGTTCGCGCTGGTGGTTCGTTCGCGGGACCTTCGCTGCCTGGTCCGTCCGCTCTTGTGCGTAGCCCTCACGGCGGGGGTGCTCCTCGCGGGCAACCTTCCGGGATTCGTCTACGACATACGCCATGGCCGGAACGACGAACCCGTCGACCGCCAGCTCGGTGAGAGCGACATCTACGGGCTCCAGATCGCGTATCTCGTACTGCCGATCGACAACCATCGCATCCCGGCATTTGCCGACTTCAAGGACAAGCTGACCGATTCGGTCTCGCCGCTCCGCGACCCCGAGAAGCAGAGCCTCGGGCTCATCGCCTCGATCGGGCTGCTCGTATCCCTCTTTTCGCTCGTCCTGACGCGTGCCGGTTCCGGCCCCGCCGAGCATTGGAGGAGTCTGCGACGACCGTCGGCGGGTTCTCGACGCTCGTCGGCCTCTTCGGGTTCTTGGACGCGCGCGCCTACAACCGACTCTCGATCTTCATCGCGTTCTTCTCATTGGTCGCGTTGGCGGCGGTGGCCGAGTCGTTCGTCGCGAAGCGTTCCCTTCGCCGTTGGCCGCTTGGGATCGCTGCCGCGCTCGTGGTCGTGTGTGTGTTTGCCGTCTTCGACCAGACGGCGATCGTCCCGACCCGCCGCCAAGAGGTCGAGGCCGCTGTTGCCAGCGATCGCGATTTCGTCCACGAGATCGACCGCCGGCTCGGCGGCAAGGGTTCGGTCTTCGAGCTCCCGCTGCTCCGGACGGCGGACGAGAAGATCACCGGGCTCCCTCCGGTTGCAGGCTCCGCGAACCCCGGAGAGTTTTTCACCCACGAGCTCGGAAAGCCGGCGCTGTTCAATAACTCATTGCGATGGAGCTGGGGCGCCGTGAAGGGCCGTCCGGAGGACCTCACCCCGTCGTTCGTCAACAGGCCGCTGGAGTCACTCCTTCCCGACCTCGACGCGCTGGGCTTCGACGGCGTCTACATCGATCGACGCGGATTCGCCGACGAAGGCCGCGAGATCGAGAGCCGCCTCGAATCGCTGCTCGGTGAGGCTCCGCTCGTGAGCAAGGACGGTACGAAGAGCTTCTTCGACCTCCGTCCCTTCCGACGCCGGCTCGCGACGCCGTCGCCTAAGGATCGCAAGGCGGCACGCCATCCGCTAGAGCTCGACTGGAGCACGGGGTTCGGACCGATCGAGGGTGACGGCCAGTTCTATCCCCGGCTCGAGGGGGTCACCAGCCGACGCACGGCGAACGACGGCGCCACGTTGAACGTGTCGAACAGCAGTTCCGCGGTCCGGCGCCTCTCGTTGCACGCGACGGCTCAACTGGCGGGATCATCCGAGGGGACGCTCGAGGTGCGCGCGCCACGCGAACGTCTTCGCTTCGACATCGGGGCGCAGCCCACGCCGATCACCATCGAGCTGGACATTCCCCCGGGCACGACGAAGCTCAGGTTCCATGCCGCCCAGGGCGAAGCAGCCGGGGCGACCGGCTTTACGCTCGGCGACGTCTGGTACGACGGGCCCTTCAGAGCCGGTGGATGAATCCTTGTCGCCGATGAGTGCCGTCGAAGCTCCGTCGCGTCCCGCCCAGGACGAACACACCGATCGCGGGGAGGCGCCGCAGGTGCGGTTGGTCTGGCGGCGGCGTGGGCTCGTCGGTTTGCTGTTCGTCGGGTTCGTCGTACTCATGATCCGACCCACGCCCGGCTCGCTCGGACAGCCGTTCGTCGACTTGGGCGACCCCCTGCTCCTCAGGTGGAGCCTGTCGTGGAGCGCGCACGCCGTCTTCACCGATCCGTTTCACCTCTTTGACGCCAACATCTTCTGGCCGCACGGATCAAGCCTTGCGTACACCGACAGCTTGTTGGTGCTCGTGCCACCGTTCGAGCTGCTCCGCCTTCTCGGCGCGAGCGACGGGCTCGCGTTCAACCTCGTCGTGCTCGGACTGTTCATGGTCGCGCTGGCCGGCACGTACTCCCTGGTCCGTTGGCTGACGGGGCGGGCCGACGCCGCGATCATCGCCGCGGTCGCCTACACGTTCGGCGCCTACACCTTGGCGCATATCTCGCACGCCCAGCTGCTCCTGCTCGGGTTCTTCCCGGTCGGCTTCCTGCTCTTGTTCCGGTTGCTCGACGACCGATCCACGCGAAACGCCGTGCTGTTCGGGCTCATGAACGTGGCCATCCTGCTCGGCGCGCTCTACTACGCGGCGATCTACGGCGTCTGCGTCGCCGTGATCGTCATCGGCTACGTGCTCGTGCGGAAGTTTCGCCCGGGCGCCGGACTCCTGCGCTCGTTGGCCGTCGCCGGACCGATCACCCTGCTCGCCCTCCCGTTCCTGTGGCCGTACTTCTCGCTCGACAAGACCCGGCCGCTCGTCCCGGAATGGGGCCTCAAGCCCGCCGATGTCGTCACGCCTGCGTTCGGGAGCTATCTCTACGGCGGTCTCGACGCCAACGCCGCGTCGCGTCCGGCACGCGTCGAGCACACATTCTTCCCCGGCTTTGGCGTGCTTGCGCTCGCCGCGGTCGGCCTCGTCGTCATCATCGTGATCACGGTCGGCCGGCGGCGTGTGCAGACACGACGGGCCGCGGACACTGCAGGCGTCGTGCGCGCCGACCGGCTCGTCTACCTCTGGCTGCTCGTTGCTGCGGGCGTGGTGTCAGTCGTGCTCGCGCTCGGCCCGGAGGTTTCAGGCGTCACCATGCCCTTCCGGGTCCTCTACGACTTCGTCCCGGGGTTCGACGGCATCCGGGTCGCGTCCCGTCTTGCTGTCCCGGGGCTGCTGGCGCTGGCCGTCCTTGCCGCGACCGGATTCGGGGCCATCACGTGGCGATGGCGGGGCGGCGTGGCCGCGGTCGCGGCGGTGGTCGTCGGAGGCTTCCTGCTCGAGCTGGCGGCGCCGATCACGCACGTCACCCTGCCGACCGATCACGCGACGCTTGCCGTCTACGAAGCCCTGGAGCGGAAACCGGACGGCGCCGTCGTCGAGCTGCCGATCATGGACCCGGGGATGCAGCCGGCATGGGCGTTCGTCGAGGCGCCCCGCATGGTCTACGCGACGACGGACTGGAAGGCGCGCTTCAACGGCTATTCCGGCGATTTTCCGGATGAGTACCTGGCCGACCGCGAGCAGCTCAACACGTTCCCCGCGCCTGAAGCTCTCGCCACTGCGCATCGCCTGCGCATTCGGTACGCGATCCTGCATCTCGGCACCTCCGCCGGTGTGCCACAGCTCAGCGACGTGCAGGCCGACGCGATCATCAGGGACCTCCCGCCCGGGGCTCGGGTCGAGCGGCAGGGACGGGCGTGGCTGATCGATCTGGGACCGGCGGCGCGCTGACCTCGGTCACCGCAGGCTGCGGGGGCCGGAGTGGGCGGGTACGCCCGACGAGCCACCAGGCAACCGCGGCGGCGAGCCACACGAGGAACAGCGGGGCGAGACTGCCGTGCCCCGCGAGCCCGAGCCGCTCGCCGACGTTCCACGCGGCCCGGTCCTTGCCGTCCTCGACCGAGAGCGGCGGTCCTTCCGAGCCGTACTCGTCGAACGTGATGGTGTTCAACGAGAAGCGGCTGTCGCGGAACGACGGCCACAGCAGTTGCGAGACCGGTGTCTTGTAGACGTCGGGCGGCTGCACCGTCGTGGACTCGGCGACGAGCGACAGCCCCGCCCCCCAGAGGAGGAGCGCGACGAGCGGTACACGCCACGGCACACGCACGCGCGTCCACACGGCAGCGAGCGGGATACACAGGAACGGGAAGGCCGGGGCGAGGAACCGCGGCCCGTAGACCCATCCGCCGTCCCAGAGGGCATAGCCGGAGTTGATGACGAGGTAGTACACGGGGATCAGGGCGGCGACGACGACGGTCGGGCGGAGCTGCGTCTTCTTCGCGAGGAAGAACAGCCCGATGGGCGCCGCGATCACGACCGGCGCGAAGAAGAGGAGTCCTCGGTACCTGCCGTAGAGGATCTCTCGGAACACGCCGAAGTCCGGGACTCCAACGCCGAAGAACCCCTGACTCTGTTGGGGGAAGTTCACCTCGTGCGAATAGCCGAGCTCGAACGGCGAGCCGAACGCGACGACGTTGTGGACGAGCAGCACGACACCGCAGGCGATCGCACCGCCCGCCGCCGCGGTCAGGATCCGGGCCCGGAGCGGGCCGTCCCGTTCCCACACGTGCGTAGCGGCGAGTCCGACGATGAGCGCGGCCGGGAGCGCCGAGGTGAACTCCGAGACGGTCGCCCATCCCACCGCGACGCCGACGAGGGCGCCGAGCAGCACGTCGCGGCGCGCGCTACCCCGGTCCCGCAAGCAGACGGCGGCCGCGAACCCCGCGAACAAGAGCGCGGCCGTCAGCGCGTGCCCCCAGAACAGCGTCGCGTACGCCCACATCGGGGTCGCGAGGCCGAACGCGACGGCCGCGAAGGTCGCCCCGGCGGACTTCGCGCCGAGCCGCAACGCGAGCCAGTAGATGCCGAACGCCGTGAGCGCGGTCGGTGCGGCCGCGCCGACCAGGGTTGCAACGTACGAGAGAATCGTCAGCGCTTTCGGCGAGCGCGGGTCGATGCCGACGACGTCCAGCGTCTTCCGTGCTGCCGCTACCGGCGGCACCGACACCAGCGCGAGCCCGGGAGCCTTGTCGGAGAAGTAGTGGCCGTCGATCAGCGCCTTGTCGCCGGTGTTCGCCTGGTAGTCGTCGATGCGGAGCGTGTGCTCGTCGACGACGGCCCGGACAGAATCGAAACGCGAGTTCTGGTTCCAGCCGCCGGCTTGGTAGAAGAACGCGTACGTGAGGAAGAGCGCACCCGCGATGAGCACCGCCCGCACGCCGTCGCGAGTGCGCCAGAAGCGTCGCGTTCCCATCGCGACCGGCATCCTAGAGGCGCCCTCCGGCGTGATCGGGCCTGACCATGCGCAGGTCGGGACCACTAACATTGCGTCATTCGTCCGAGGATCGGTGACGATGTCCACCTTTACGGAACGCTTCCTCAACGACACCGCAGCCATCGTGCAGCAGCTCGACCGACGCCAGGTCGAAGCGGTCGTCGACGTGGTCGCGGAAACGCGGGCTCGCGGTGGCCGTCTGTTTCTCTGCGGTTCGGGAGGCGGCGCTGGGCACGCGTCTCACGCGGCCTGCGACTTCCGGAAGCTCTGCGACGTCGAGGCGTACTCAGTGACCGACAACGTGTCCGAGCTCACGGCGCGGATCAACGACGAGGGATGGGATTCGTCGTACGCCAACTGGCTGCGCGCCTCGCGCCTTCGCGAAGGCGACTGCCTCTTCCTCTTCTCGGTCGGCGGCGGTGATGTCGAACGCGGTGTGAGCGTCAATCTCGTCGAGGCCATGCGCTACGCCCGTGACCAGGGTGCGAAGATCGCGGGCGTCGCGGGGCGCGACGGGGGAGAGCTCGCGCGCACTGCCGACGCCTGCATCGTGATCCCCACCGGCGATCCCGGCTTCGTGACGCCCCAGACCGAAGGGCTCCAGGCCGTGATGTGGCATCTCGTGGTCTCGCACCCGAAGCTCGCGGCATCGGCGGCGAAGTGGGAGTCGATGACCTCGCCCACGGCGGGATAACCGCGTGCACGTGGATCCGTCGACACGATGATCATCACTCGGACGCCGATGCGCATCTCGCTCGGCGGTGGCGGGACCGATCTGCCCGCCTACTACCGAAAGGCCGGCAAGGGGTTCCTCATTGCCGCCGCGATCTCGAAGTACATCTACATCGCGGTGAACCGGACCTTCGACGACAGCATCCTGCTCAAGTACTCGCAGCTCGAGCACGTCGGGGACCCGCAGCACGTCAGGCACCCGCTGCTCCGCGAGTGCATGCTCGCGACCGACGTGACCACGTCCGTCGAGATCTCTGCGATGGCCGACATCCCGGCGGGAACGGGGCTCGGGTCGTCCGGTGCGTTCACGGTCGGCGTCCTCAAGGCGCTGCATGCCTACCGGCACGAGATCGAGTCGAACGAGCGCATCGCAGCGCGGGCGTGTGACATCGAGATCGGACGCCTCGGCGAACCGTCGGGCAAGCAGGACCCGTACATCACGGCCGTCGGTGGCCTCACCGCCTTCGAGTTCCACGCCGACGAGAGCGTGGCCGTGATCCCGGTGGCGCTGTCCGAATCCGTCCGCCACCGGGTCGAGGAGAACCTCGTGCTCTTCTACACGGGGATTCGCCGACCTGCCTCGGAGGTCCTCGCGGTCGAACAGTCGACGCGGCAGGAGTCGCCCGCGAAGCTCGACGAGAATCTCGATGCCGTCCGCGCGATCGGTTACGAGACGATGGACGCGCTGACGGCCGGAGACGTCGGCGAGTTCGGCGAGCTCCTCACGCGCCAGTGGCGGCTGAAACTCGATCGCTCGCCGACGCCGACCCATCGGCAGGTCGACGACTGGATCGCGCGGGGTGTCGATGCCGGCGCGTCGGGCGGCAAGCTCGTCGGTGCGGGCGGAGGCGGCTTCCTGTTGTTCTACGCGGAGGCGAAAGCCGACCTGCGCGACGCCATGGCCGAGCTCGGGCTGCCCGAGGTGCGGTTCGCGTTCGACTACCACGGCGCCACGACCGTCATCTCGGGATGAAGCGCACGGCGGCAGTCCTCGCCGGGGGGCTCGGCACGCGGGTTGCACACCTCACCGGCACCGACGTTCCGAAGGCGATGCTGCCCATCGGCGGGCGACCGTTCATCGACGTGAAGCTGGCCGAGCTCGTCGCCGCCGGAGCAGACGAGATCGTGATGCTCACGGGGTTCGGAAGCGAAGCGCTCCGTGCCCATGTCGGAACGGAGATCGCGAGCGGGGTATCGGTTCGCTTCGTCGACGACGGCCCAACGCTGCTCGGGACAGGCGGCGCCATCCGGCGCGCGCTGGGTCTCCTGCCCGACCCGTTCTGGGTGACCTACGGCGACACGCTGCTGGACGTCGACCTCGAGCCGGTGGAGGAGCGACTCGAGTGCTCGCCCGCGCTCGTCGGCGTGATGACCGTGCTGCGCAACGAGGACCGCTGGCAGGTCAGCAACGTGTCGATCGACCGGGAGCACGTCGTCACGACGTACGACAAGCGCTCCTCGCCGGGGTCACATGCGTACATCGACTACGGCATGCTCCTGCTCCGCCATGACCTCTTCGCACACCGCCGCACGGGAGCAGCGTTCGACCTGACCGACGCCCTCCACGATGCGGTCGCTTCGGGCCGGCTGGGCGCGTCGGTCGTGCGCCAACCGTTTCACGACATCGGGACCGAGGCGGCATGGCGTGAGACCGAACAGTGGGCTCGGGAGACCAGACTCTGGGAGCGCCTCCAGGAGCAGATCGGGAATCGTGCGCAACATCGCGAGCTTTCTTGACCGCGACGGCGTCATCGTCGAGTCGCGCCGGCACCCTGGAGATCCTGCGCCTCCGGAATCGGTCGACGACGTCGCCGTTCCCGACGGTGTTGCCGGAGCGCTCGATTCACTCCGGGGCGACGGCTACACGCTGATCGTGATCACGAACCAGCCCGACGTCGCCCGCGGCACCACGACGCGCGCGACCGTCGAGGCGATCAACGCCCGCATCGGCGACCTGCTCCCCATCGACGGCGTGTACACCTGCTACCACGACGGTGACGGATGCCCGTGTCGGAAGCCGCGGCCCGGGCTGCTGCTCGAAGCCGCCCAGGATCACGGTGTCGACCTCGAGGGCAGCTGGCTGATCGGCGACCGCTGGGTGGACATCGCCGCCGGGCACGCCGCCGGCGTGCGGACGGTCCTGCTCGAACGGCCCTACAGCTGGAGCCCCACGTCGCAGGGGCCTCCACCTCCGGGGCTGCGACCGGATGCCGTCGGCGGCACCTTCGGTGACTGCGTCGCCGCGATCAGGAAGCCCACGGGATGAGAGTGGTCGTCACGGGAGGCGCCGGCTTCATCGGCTCGAACCTGGTGCGGGCGCTGGTCGACCGCGGCGACGACGTCGTCGCCGTCGACAATCTCGTCACCGGGCGCCGTGAGCACCTGGAGGACGTCCTGGACGAGCACCGGGCATCGCTCGTGGAGTGCGACGTCGTGACGCACGCCGAAGCGCTCAGCGACGTGTTCGAAGGCGCGGATGCTGTCGTCCACCTCGCGGCCAACGCCGACGTGCGGTTCGGCCTGGAGCAACCGGGCAGCGACCTCGAGCAGAACGTGATCGGCACGCACAACGTCCTCGAGGCTGTTCGCAACGCCGGCGTCACGCAGCTGGTGTTCTCCTCAACCGGTTCCATCTACGGCGAGTGCGACGTCGTCCCGACGCCCGAGGACGCCCCGTTTCCCGTACAGACGTCGCTCTACGGCGCGTCCAAGCTCGCGTGCGAAGGCTTCATCGCCGCCTATGCCGAGGGCTTCGGTCTCAATGCCACCGTGTACCGGTTCGTGTCGATTCTCGGTCAGGCCTACTGGCACGGACACGTGCGCGACTTCGTGGATCAGCTCATCGAGCACCCCGACCATCTCCACATCCTCGGCGACGGAAAACAGCGCAAGAGCTACCTGGACGTGACCGACTGCGTCGCCGCCATCGCCGGACGACTCGGTCGGGCACGCGGGTTCGAGGTCTTCAATCTCGGTGTTCGCGACTACTGCACGGTCGACGAGTCGGCGCAGTGGATCTGCGAGCGTCTTGGTGTCAGCCCCCGCCGGACGTACTCCGGAGGGCGCCGCGGGTGGGTCGGGGACAACCCCTTCATCTTCCTCGACACGACGCGGATCGAGGAGACGGGGTGGCGTCCCCGCTTCACGATTCGGGCGGCGGTGGAGCGCACCGTCGACGACCTCCTGGAGCACCAACCGGCGCAGCGATCGTCGGGCGGCTCGTAAGCGCCGACAACTACGATCGCCTCGATCTCCGGAGGAGTCACGAGATGGCACGCGCGTGCGTGATCACCGGAGCCGGCCGTGGCCTCGGCCGAGCTCTCGCGCTCCACGTCGCCACCGCCGGGTACGAGGTGGCGATGTGCTCGCGCACGACCTCCGAGCTCGACGACGCCGTCGCCGAGGTCGAGCAGGCGGGGGGCCGGGCCTCCGCGCACACGGTCGACGTGGGCGATCCGTCCGCCGTCGACGGCTTCGCGGCCCGTGTTGCCGAGGGGCACGGCTCCGTGTGGGCGGTGGTCAACAACGCGGCCGTGCTCGGTCCCGTCGGCCCGATCGACACGGTGGACGTCGAGCGTTGGATGCACGCCGTGGCCGTGGACGTCGGCGGTGTCGTCGCCGTCACCCGGGCGTTCGTCCCGCAGATGCGGCGCAGCGGCGGCGGGCGCGTCGTCAACCTCTCCGGCGGCGGTATCGGAGGACCGACGCCGCAACCCCGGGTGAGTGCGTACACGGCGAGCAAGGCCGCCGTCGACGTGCTGACCGAGGTCCTGGCGCCCGAGCTGACCGTTGACGGCGTCACGATCAATGCGGTCGCACCCGGCCCTGCGCCGACCACATTCCTGGACGACGTGCTCCGCGCCGGTCCCGAGACTGCCGGACCGGACCTGTACGAAGCGGCAGGTCGCACACGCGACGCGGCCGCATGCTTGGATTCGTTCTTCGCGCTGGTCGACTTCCTGCTCGGGGAGGAGTCGTCGTGGTTGACGGGAAAGCTGCTCAGCGCCCGTTGGGATCGCGTCGAGGACCTGGTCGCGCGCCGCGACGAGCTCGTCGGGACCTCCCGTCTCACGCTCCGGCGCATCGACGACGAGCTGTTCACCGAGATCCCTCGATGACGCGGGGCGTGGCGATCATCGGCGCCGGTCTCGTCGGCGCGAAGCGCGCGTCGGCGCTCCCGGCTGGCGCGGAGTTGCGCGCGGTGTTCGACTCCGTTCCGGAACGCGCCCGTGCCGTCGCCGAGTCGACACCGGGTGCGACGGTGACCGATTCCGTCGAAGCGGCGGTCGACGATCCCCGTGTCTCGCTCGTGGTCGTCGCCACTCCCCACGGGGCGCTCGCTCGGGTCGGCGCCGCCGCGCTCGAGCGCGGCCGCGACGTGCTGGTCGAGAAGCCGGGCGCCGACTCCTTACGCGCGCTGCTCGCGCTGCGCGAGGTCGCCGAGCGCGCAAGCCGGCGTGTGCGCGTCGGCTTCAACCATCGGTTTCACCCCGCCATGCTGCGGACGAAGGACGCGGTCGGCTCGGGCTGCTACGGACCGGTCTTCGGGATTCGCGGCCGGTACGGTCACGGCGGTCGCGTCGGCTACGAGCACGAATGGCGTGCCCGGCGAGACATCTCGGGTGGCGGCGAGCTCGTCGATCAGGGTCTGCACCTCATCGACCTGGTTCGCTTTCTCACCGGCGAGGTCGAGCTGGCGTTCTCCGAGCTCCGGACCGACTTCTGGCCGATCGACGTGGAGGACAACGCGTACCTCGCGCTTCGCAGCGAGTCCGGCGCCCTGGCGTGGCTGCACGCGTCCTGGACCGAGTGGAAGAACCTCTTCTCGTTCGAGGTCGCCATGCGCACCGCGAAGCTCGAGATCAGCGGCCTGGGTGGCAGCTACGGAATCGAGCGGCTGACGAGCCACGAGATGCTCCCCGAGATGGGACCCCCGACGACGACGTCGTGGGAGTGGCCGGGCGCGGACCGGTCCTGGTCCGACGAGCTCGAGGACGTTCTCGCCGATCTCGACGGCCGTCCGGCGATCGGCGCCGACCTCGACGACGCGATCGCAGCCTTCCGGATCGTCGACGCCGCGTACGGGCGATGATCCGGAATTACAGCGTGTAGCCGGCGCTCTTCGCGTCCCGATGGAACATCTGGACCGTCTCCAGCGAGAACTCGTCGAGGTCCTTCCCGAGCGTCGGGAGCTTGCTCAGCACGTCGTGCGTGACCGTGATGATGTCGCACCCGATCTCGTGCGCCTGGACGACGTTGAGCAGCTCCCTGGGACTCGCCCAGATCAACTCGACGAGCGGCAGGTCGCGCAGCACGTCGAGCGATTCGCGCATGATCGGGATCGGGTCGCGTCCGCTGTCCGCGACGCGTCCGGCGAACACGGAGATGTACGCAGCCGGCGCGCTCTCGAGGCATCTCGCCACCGCTTCGACTTGCCGGCTCGTCATGAGCGCGGTCACGTTCACCTTCACACCGCTGCCCGAGAGCCGGCGCAGCAACTCGTCCGTTGGCTCGCCCCGCGTGTTCGTGACCGGGATCTTCACGTACACGTTCTCGCCCCACGCCGCGATCTTCAGCGCCTGGCGTTCCATCTCCTTCTGGTCGTCGGCGAAGACCTCGAGCGAGAACGGCCGATCGGGGACGGCCTGGAGGATGTCGCGCGCGAACCACTCGTAGTCCTCGATGCCTGCCTTACGCATGAGCGTGGGGTTGGTCGTGAACCCCTTGATCAGCGGGTTCGCGTACAGCTGCAGGATGCCCTCGCGATCCGCCCCGTCCGCGAAGAGCTTCACATCGAGCTCAGCCGCGTCCATCCCACACCTCGTTTCGGCGAGCTTCGGTTCGCATCGATCAGGCGTTGGCGGCGCCGAACAGCTGATCGGACTGCGCCAGCATACGCCCCATGGCCTCCCGGAGGGCCTCTTCGCTGGAACGTTTGCACCGCCACCCGAGGCTCCGAATCCGGTCGGTGTTCAGCCGCACGACCGGGACGTCGCCCTTCCATCCGCGATCGCCGCCGACGAAGGCGTACTCCACGGCGCCCGGCTCCAATCCGGCACACGCGACCGCCAGGTCGGCGATCTCCCGCACGGTGATGTAGTCGCCGGTCGCGACGTTGTACACACCGAAGCGCTCACTCGTCACATGACTCGCGAGCAGCACCGCGTCGAGCACGTCGTCGACGTGGATGTACGACTTGCTCTGGCTGCCGTCCCCGAGGATCTCGAGCCGCCGCGGATCGTCGAGCAGCTTGCGCAGGAAGTCGAAGCCCACGCCGTGCGTCTGGCGCGGGCCGACGACGTTGCCGAACCGGAACACGCACGCCGACAGGTCGAACATCGCGCAATAGGCCGAGATCATCACCTCGCCGGCGAGCTTGCTGGCGCCGTAGGTCGAGATCGGAACGAGTGGGCCGTAGTCCTCGTCGGCTTCGACCTCGCCGAGGTCGCCGTACACACCGCTGCCGGACGCGTACAGGATGCGAGGAGTACCGGACCCTCGCATGGCTTCGAGGACGTTGAACGTCAAGGCGGTGCCTTCGTCGAAGTCGACACGCGGCTCGGTCATCGCCTTGGCGATGTCCGGGTTCGAGGCGAGGTGGACGACGACGTCGGAGCCGCGCATGGCCTCGTCGATCGAGGACAAGTCGTGCACGTCGCCACGGACCGTCGTCAGCCTCGGGTCGTTGACGGCGCCGGCAAGGTGCCACTCGCGCCCGGACGTGAAGTTGTCGTAGACCGTGACCCGCTCGACCGACGAGGATTCGAGCAACCGGTCGACGAGATGGCTCCCGATGAAGCCGGCCCCGCCGACGACGAACCACGCCCCGGCCGCGTCAGACGGGCTCAACGCCTCATCCACGCATGGGTCATGCTCGGGCAGTCGCAGGCGACGGGCACGGTTCGAGTCTACGAGGGGTGTTTCGTCGACTCGGAGGTGTGAAGTAGGCCATCAAACCCGCCACTAGGCTCAACGGTTCGTGTTGGAGGTCCATCACTGGTGAACACGCCTCGCACTTGCATCGTCGGCGCCGGCGTCAGCGGTCTGAGCCTCGCTCTGTTGCTCGACGGCGAGTTCGAGATCTTCGACGCGGCCGACGATGTCGGCGGTCATGCTGCGTCGATCATCGAAGATGGCTGGACCTTCGATCGTGGCCCACACATCATGTTCTCGAAGCGAGCGGACGTACTCGAGTTCATGATGCGGAGTCTCCGCGGCAACGTCCACGCGTCCCGTCGGAACAGCAAGGTGTGCATCGACGGTCATTTTGCGAAGTATCCGATCGAGAACGACCTCGCCGCGCTTCCGACCGACCTTCGCAACCGATGCTTGCTCGACTTCCTGTTCAACGAGCATTCGGATCCAGCCACGGAACCGCGCAATCTGCACGAGTGGTTTCTGAAGACTTTCGGCGCCGGTCTCACCGACGCATACTTCGTCCCGTACAACGAGAAGGTCTGGAAGGTCCCGATCGCCGACCTGTCGATGCTGTGGTCGGAGCGGATCCCTCAGCCGCCGCCGATCGATGTCGTTCGAGGTGCGCTCGGCATCGAAACCGAGGGCTACGTGCACCAGCTTCACTTCCACTACCCGCGCCGCGGGGGGTATCAGGCGATACCGCGCGCATTTGCTCAGCTCCTCCCGGCGGAGCGCATCCATTGCTCTGCCGCAGTCGAACGGATCGTCCCTGGTCCCGGTTCGATCCGGGTGGAGGCTGGCGGCGTCGAGCGCTCCTTCGACCGTGTGGTGTCGACCACGCCATTGCCGATCCTGCTGGGACTGCTGGACGATGTGCCCGACCGAGTCCGCGACGCGGCCGCCGCACTCCGTGTGCATCCGATGCTCGTGATCAGCCTCGGGTTTCGCGGAGTCGATTCTCATCAATTCTCGTCGGTCTACTTCCCGGCCGACGACTTTCTCGTCAACCGCATCAGCTCTCCGTGCACGTTCTCGCCGGAGAACGGACCCGCCGGTTGCTACAGCATCCAAGCCGAGATCACCTCGACTCCCGGCGGCCCAGAGCTCGCGATGCCGGACAGGTCCGTCGTGGAGCACGTCGTCGAAGGACTCCAGCGCAATCGGGTCCTGCGTGCAGACGAAGAGCCGATCTACTCACGCGTCGACCGCTACCAGTACGCGTACGTGGTCTACGAGAACGGGTACGAAGAGC
>WNGB01004210.1_pt1 | contig 22129 bp, 19 predicted proteins | sample 5400681 | NCBI WGS metagenome assembly WNGB01 (sample SAMN13153367, study PRJNA577476) | soil metagenome | isolation source: 115 cm soil or saprolite under grassland replicate 2 | place: USA:California | collected 2016-06-15
CCCAAGCGAAACGGTTACGAGCAGCTTGCAGCAATCAGTACCTCGAAAAGGTTATCAAATCTCATAATACATATAATGCGCGTACCTCGTAAATTTCAAGTGCAATTGCCCTGCAGTAATCGCCGTTCCGAATCTGAGCGACATCGCGTGTAACTCGACGATAACTCGTAAAGATCGCTAGTGGAACCAGGATGCAGATACCGCCGAACATGAAGCCGAGTGGGTTCACAATCTTCGGGTTCAGACCATAGCTAGAGGCGATTGCAACGCCGATAAGTACAAGACCGAGTACGATGGAACATGTGATGATAGTGAAGCGAAGTGATTTGGGCATTGAGTGACCTCAACGATGATTTGAAGACGTACGTGTATTCTAGCACATGAACACAAGAGGACACAGAGGCATCGATAGGTAGCGGGCTAACGTCTTGCGCATCAGCCGCCGCGAGCGCGCTGCATACGAAAGCGCCAAAATAGCCACGATCTCGCGCGCGAAGCGGTCGGCTGCATGCGCATGTTGGACGGCGGTCCCGATGAAAGGTGCTCGCTAAAATCGCCGCTCAGAAATCATACCACCATGTTCTTTTACCTTTGTAAAGAAGAACTGCGCTGTTTCTTCATCTAGCAGCCTGTCGGAGAGAAGCCATCGTCCGTTCGGTCAATCTGTGCTATCCTGGCACCTATGAGTAGAAGCTTCAAAACCGCTGATTATGACGCGACCCTCGACGTGACGGTGCGGTTGGGCGACTGTCTTCCGCCCGACCATCTGGCACGCTTTGTCGTGGACACGATCGCGCAACTCGACGTGGCGGCCATCTATGCGCGGTATGGCCCACGCGGTGGGCAACCCTACGCGCCCGAAATCTTGCTGGCCGTGCTGTTCTACGGCTATGCCACCGGTGTGTTCAGTACGCGCAAGCTGGAACGGGCAACCTACGAGACCGTGCCGTTTCGCTTTATCGCGGGCAATCTGCATCCCGACCACGATACCTTGGCCGCCTTTCGCAAGACCTTCCTGCCCGACCTGAAGGATCTGTTTGTCCAAGTCTTGCTGTTGGCCCATATGGCGGGGGCGCTGAAGCTCGGGAACAGTAGTCTCGATGGCACGAAGATCCATGCTGATGCGTCCAAAAGCAAGGCCGTGAGTTATCAGCACCTCCTGACGCTGGAAACGCACTTGCGCGCGGAAGTCGAGGAACTGTTCGTCCTGAGTGAGCGCGTCGATCAGGGCGACCTGCCGGATGGCTTGGTGGTAAGCGATGAAATCGCTATTCGGCAAGCCCGTTTGGCGCGCTTGGCGGAAGCCAAAGCGGTGCTGCAAGCGCGGGCCAACGCACGAACGGCGTCGGAGCAGGCAGACTATGATGCCAAGATGCAGGAGCGGGCCGAGAAAACGCAGCAAACCGGACGGACGCCACGTGGGCGTGCCCCAAACCGCCGATCCCTGGTGCTCGCGACAAGGATCAATACAACTTCACCGATCCTGAATCGCGGATCATGAAACACCGCAGCACCGAGGGCTTCGACCAGGACTATAACGTGCAACTCGCGGTCGATCAGGGTAGCTTGCTGATTGTAGGCGCGTCGCTCTCGAACCACCCGACTGATCAGCACGAGGTCGAACCGACTTTGGACACAATTCCACCGGAGGTTGGCTCGCCAGCTGCCGGAGCGATGGATACTGGCTACTTTAGCGCCGCGAATATTGCGGCGTGTGAGCAGCGCGGGATTGACCCGTACATTGCCACCGGGCGCGATCCGCATCATCCGAGTTGGCAAGAACGCTTTGCCACGCTGCCGGCGCCGCCTGCCGAGGACGCCAGTCCCACCGTCAAAATGGCCTACAAGCTCAAAACGGTGCTCGGGAAAGCGATCTACGGCTTGCGCAAATGCACGGTCGAGCCGGTGATCGGGATTATCAAAGAGGTGTTGGGATTCCGCCAGTTCTCGCTGCGCGGCGAGCTGGCCGTCGCCGGCGAATGGTGTCTGGTCTGTCTGGCGTTTAATTTGAAGCGGTTGCATACCCTGCTCCAGGGCTAAATGTGCCGTTGCCAATCCGGGGTCATCGTATTTTTTTCGGGAAAATATACGCTAAGCCCAAAGCGGCATCTTACCGCATTCTGATGCTCTTCATGCCCTGTCCTTGGGGTCTTTCCTCGCATGCATTTTCGCCCACTTGCGTCGGCTCGTCCGAGAATCTCTGTCGGAGAATGAGCTTTCGTTAGCCTTCATGGCCTAAACCAAGCGACGCTGCTACCAGGGGCAAATGCTACCACCTCATGGCATTGTGATGCAGTAGACAGGAACCCCCTTCTGCGTTCATTTTGTCCCATCAAGCCATCCACATCCAGGCCTTGCCGTGATGTATCCTTTGCTACATGGCTTCAGAATGGCATGTTTTTGGTACATCCGAAAACAGGTTGCCCCTGGTGGCACGCTCGCTTGGTTTACCCCTTTTTCCCACATGCGCCCGGTGCGCCGCATCCCGATCTGGCAACCTTCCTGACCTCGTTTCTGGGTCACTTCGGTCGGCGGGAGCACCGCCAGGCCCTCCGCCACTATGTGACCGGAGTGTTGACCCAGCACCCGCACAAGAACTGCGACACCCTGGCCGCGGTCCTGCCGATGACTTCCGAACAGCACTTGCAGGGCTTCCTCACGGACATGGTGTGGCATGCCGAGGCCCTGCCCTGAGCCCACCCCGCTCTAGATCCTGGATCAGCTCCTCGTACCCGCCCGGGAAGTCGCTCAGCCGGCCATCGCGCAGCGCAAGCACGCGCCGGGCAAAGCGCGACAAGAAGTAGCGATCGTGCGACACGGTCAGGATCGTGCCGTCGAACGCGTCCAGCGCCTCCTCGAAGCGCTCGCGCGCCGGAATGTCGAGGTGATTGAGCGGCTCGTCGAGCACCAGAAAGTCGCAGCCGCGTGCCACCAGCAGCGCCAGCGCGAGCCGCGCGCGCTCGCCGTAGGAGCATGCGGCAAGTGGGCGGAGCACGTCGTCGCCGGCGAACAGGTAGCGATGCAGAAAGCCGCGGCACTCAGCCTCGCTCCACGCCACCGCCGCACGCAGCGCCCCAAGCACGCTGCCCCGCCCATCGAGCGACGCGTGCTCCTGCGCCAGGTAGCCGACCCGCACGTTCGGGCCCAGGCGCACGCAGCCCGCCCGCGGCTCCAGCTGGCCGCTGATCAACCGCAGCAGCGTGCTCTTGCCCGCGCCGTTCGGCCCGACCAGCGCCACGCGCTCGCCGTAGGCCAGCTCGAAGCTCACGTTTTGCAAGACCAAAGACGAATAACCAAGGGCCGAAGACGGAGTAGGTGCGAGCGAGCATTGGTCTTTGGTCTTTGGTCTTTGGTCATCACTTGAATCAACATACGCGAAGCTTACGTCCTCCACCCGCAGCACTGTGCGCGCGCCATCACCCGCCGCACCGAAGTCCAGCCTCACGCCCCAGCTCTGGTGCGCCTTGGCGACGCGCTCGTCTGATTCGACGAAGCGCTCCAGCTTGCGCTCGCGCGCCTTGGCCGCCTTGCCGAGCTTGCGTGCGCCGGGGGAATGCGGATCGACCTGCGCGTAGCCCTTCAGGCGCGCGATATCGGCTGCGACGTCGGCGACATAGTCCTGCTGATCTGCCACTGCGCGCGCTGGCGCTCGCGCTCGGCGGCCCGTGCGGCGGCATAGTCGGTGTAGCCGCCGGTGTAGCTGCGCAGCTGTGGTGTTCCGTCCGGCGGCCGCAGCTCCAGAATCCGCGTCGCCACGCGATCGAGAAACGCGCGATTGTGTGAAACGATCAGCGCCGCGCATCCCTGGGGCATCGCCGGGAGCGCGCTCCCGGCCAGGTAGCCCTCGAGCCAGCCTACGGCCGCGGCGTCGAGATGGTTGGTCGGCTCGTCGATCAGCAGCAGCCGCGCCTCTGCCAGCAGCAGGCGCGCCAGAGTGAGCCGGGTCTTTTCGCCCCCGCTGAGCCGCTCGACCTGCATGTCGGGCGGGATCGCCGCAAGGCCAAGGCCCGCGCGCACTGCCTCGACCTGGCTCGCCCGCGCGTAGCCGCCCTGCGCCTCGAACCGCTCCTGGAGCGTGCCATAGGCGTCGAGCAGCGACTGCAGCTCCGTGCCGGAAAGCCCGGGCGCGGCCATGCGATCCGCCAGCTGGGCCAGCTGCGCGAGCAGATCGTCGCCGCCCTGGTCCCAGCGCAAGACATCGGCCACGGTGGCGGCGGCCGGGCCCTCCCAGCCTTGCGGCAGGTAGCCGACCCTCAGGCCAGCCGACGCGAATGCGATGCTGCCGCCGTCGGCCTGCTCCAGCCCCGCGGCGATGCGCAGCAGCGTGCTTTTGCCGCAGCCGTTCGGCCCCACCAGGCCAACTCGCTCGCCGGCGTTCACGCTGAAGCTGACGCGATCGAGCACGAGCTCGTCGCCGTAACGCTTGGTCAGGTCGCTGACGGTAACCATGGCGATCCTCCCTGGAACACAAAACGCCGCGGGCGAAAGCGCCCACGGCGTGCAAACAGTTGACCTCGGTTGTGCGGCGGGTTGAGCCGCGCTGAGCCGACGACGACCCGCAAAGAGGGCGCGGCCGTCATCAACGTGCCACGGGGGCGGCTAACAGTTGTGGCTCAGCAGGATCATTGGCGAATACGGCTCGCTTTCAAGACTGGAGCAGGATACCACAAAACGCGCCGCCGTGGATCGGTCGAAAGGGGGAGCCTGGCCACCTGCGCCGAGCGCATTACCAATCGAAAGCTGGCTGCGTTTTCCTAATAGAGGTACAAGAGCTATCCAGCAGTTTCTTTCCGTTGTCCTACATAACGATACATCACTGTTCCAAGTATGACTTGTTGATGCCTTTTAGGAAACAAGGATGATCCGCTTGGCATATCGTGTTAGCGCGAATAAGTCCTGGGTTAAGTTGCGACCAGCGGGAGGACCTCGCGGTGACGCCAATACCGATCCCAGCCTCCATTCAGCATGAGGGTGCGCAAGGCGGCCAGCGCATCACTGGTCGCCAGACTCCAATGCATCCCGGCACCCTTCTGGCGCTGCGCCACGATCAGGTCGTTGGCCTTTTCGACATGTGCACTTCCGATGTACTGACTCTCCCGCCGCCGCACTCGATAATTCGGGATGTAGGCGCGCCGATCCCTCAGATACGCTATCAGTTCAGAAAGCCGATCCGGATTGCGCGCCTGACTGCGGTACGCCTCCAGCATCGCGATAGCGGCATCGACCTCGCCCTGCCACAAGTGCCGATACAACGGTCCCAGCAGTGCCGCTTTCGCCTTGCGTCCGTGACAGATCATACTGCCCAGTTCCGCGCAGCGCTTGCGCAAGTGGAACCAGTCCAAGATCATCACACTGGTCGGCGAGAGCGCAAGCAGGGCTGCAAACCAGTTTCGTATCCAGCGCGCCCCGTCTGCGATCAGCAGTACGACGCGCTGGCGTTGGGCACACAGCAGCACCATCACTAGCAACAGCGACAGAAAGCCATCCCCAGCCCCGCTCAGGTAGCGTGACCCCTCGGTCGTCACAAGGCGTGCTGTCCGCAGTTCGTTGAAGCGCCGCCGCGCCAGCTTGCGGGTCAGCACTTCATCGGCGGTCGTCAGCACCTGATCAGGCGCCACATCCGGTCCCAGCCGCCGCAGTTCCTCGACGGTTTGCACCTGCTCGGCGCGCCGTACCGTCAACACGCGCTCCCAATCCACCGCCGTGACCCCTGCTGGTCGGCGCGTTGCACCCGCACTCAAGGCGGCATCCACGGCCGTCAGTTCGACTGGCCACGCAGCGCGACGGCGGGGCTGCTGCGGCGGGATCAGCTGTGGCCGCAGCGTGGTCAGGTCGTGGTGAGCGAGCAGCGCGGCAACTTCGGCCTGTTCGGCCTGGCGAATGATCTGACCGTGCGTGCGCACCAGATTGCGTACGGTTGTGTCCGAGAGCACCTGAGCGTCGAGGGTCTGCCAACTCAGCAGCCGCGTGACACTCTCAAACGACAAGTCCTGTGGCAACAAACAGGCCAGTTCTTGCAGGGCGCGGGTGATAATCATGCCCTGATGGGGCGGCAAGAGCGCATTGCTGGGCAGCACATGCGTCCCCTCCCTCAGCGGTGCAAAGACTTGGCGATTGAGGTGCAGCGTCCCGAACCGGCTAGCGACCTTTACGGAGGCGTGGCCGTCGGCTTGCACTGGCTGAGGGGAAAAACGCTGGCGATACTGCTCGGCCAGCGCGGCATCGATCACCTCCCATTGTGCCTGAAGCGTGCGCCGCAAAATGGCATTGCCGGTTTCGTGCGTGGTGGCTTCGAGATTATCCAACGCGGTTTGGGGGTTCAGCGCGGCAAGATCAGCCGTCGGGAGATCGAACGTTGCCAACTCTTTGGGCGGGTCGGCGGTCTGGTCATCCACTTCGCGGATGACTACCTGGATGCGACGCATAGATCCCTCCAGAGCGAGAGCGAGTGACGGCCTATGCTACCACATCCAGCAGAACTTGACCCAGGACTTATTCGCGCTAACCAATCTTTGCAGCGAATGAACGCAAGCTCAAGCGGCTCCTCCCTGTGATCCGCTCGATCGCCGGACGGCCTGACAGCGACATGCTTGCTCTTGAGCAAATACGACTCTCTTTCGGTTATCGAGGCGGTGTCAGTTCAAAAAGCCCGATCGGACGCGGAGCGACCTCTTCCCCCACGCTCCACTCGCTCAGCGCGATCGTCCAGCCATTTGCTTCCATCGCCTCCAGCAGCCCGAGGCTCACGCTCCGGAAGTGGTCCGAGAGCAGAATCCGCTGTTGCTGGTCATTCTGCATGTGCATCTCACTGGCGCTCCGTCCCTGCTTTGCGTGCTCCCCCACCTTTGCATTATAATCAGCCATCCCGCGAAACGGTGCGGCATTCCTGGCAGCGAGGCGCGCTATGGTCTCGACTCTGCACATCCAGCTCCTGGGTGGATTCCATCTCCGCTTCGATGATGCTCCGGTCACCACCCTCGATCAGGAGCGCCTGCAAGCGCTGCTGGCCTATCTCGTGCTGCATCGTGCGACGCCCCACGCCCGCCAGCACCTGGCCTTCTTACTCTGGCCGGACTCGAGCGAAGCCCAGGCGCGCACCAATCTGCGCAGCCTGCTGCACCGCCTGCGTCAGGCGCTGCCAGGGGCCAACGACTTCCTCCATGTTGACGCTCAGGTCGTGCAGTGGCGGGCAGACGCGCCCTATACGCTGGATGTGGCTGCCATCGAACGAGCGCTCGCCCAAGCCCACGCTGCCGAGCAGCGTGGGGATCTGCCCACCCAGCGGGCGGCGTTAGCCCAAGCCGTTGAGCTCTATCAGGGCGACCTGCTGCCGGGCTGGTACGACGACTGGGTCTTGCTCGAACGTGAGCGCTTGCATCAGGTGTTCCTCGCGGCGCTGGAGCGGCTGGTCGTGCTCTTGGAGCAGAGTGGCGAGTACGCGGCGGCGATCGGCTACGCCCAGCGCCTGCTGCGCCACGAGCCACTGCATGAGGCGGCCTATCAGCACCTGATGCGGCTGCACGCGCTGAGCGGCGACCGCGCCAGCGCGCTGCGAGTCTACCAGACCTGTGTCACTGTGTTGGAGCGCGAACTGGGGGTGGAGCCCAGCCCCACCACTCGCACGGCCTATGATCGTTTGCTCCATATGGAAGCACCACCGGTCGACCACCCTGCGGCGCTACCCGCGACCCGCCGGCCCCACAACCTGCCGATCGCACTGACCAGCTTCATCGGGCGGGAAGCGGAGTTGGCCGAACTGGCCCGCCGCCTGGCCGAGCCGGCCTGCAGACTGCTCACGATCACCGGTCCGGGCGGCGTCGGCAAAACCCGCTTAGCCATCCAGACAGCCGCGAACCAGATCGCACGGTTCGCACACGGCGTCTTCTTCGTCCCGCTGGTCGCGGTCAGTGCGGCCGAGTTGATCGTGCCGGCCATCGCCGCGGCGCTCGACTTTGCCTTCAGCGGCCCGGTCGATCCCATAACGCAACTACTCAACTACCTGCGCGAGAAGCAAGTGCTATTGATCCTGGATAACTTTGAGCATCTGCTGGCGGGATCTGGGATGCTGATCGACATCCTTAGCGCTGCGCCGGGGGTGAGACTGCTCGTCACCTCGCGGGAGATGTTACACCTACAGGGAGAGTGGGTGTTTCAACTTCGCGGGCTGCCGGTGCCGCCGGCGGAGCACGCCAGCGAGTTGGAGGCGTACAGCGCCGCGGCGTTATTCCTACAGAGCGCGCAGCGGGCGCACGTTGACTTCGTGTTGCCGGCCGGGGAACGACCGGTAGTGGCACACCTCTGCCAGTTGGTGGAAGGGATGCCGTTGGGCCTCGAGCTGGCGGCGGCCTGGGCGCGGGTACTCTCCTGCCGTGAGATTGCCCAGGAAATCGAGCGCAATCTGGATTTTCTGGTGGCCTCGGCGCGCGATGTGCCGGCGCGGCACCGTTCCATGCGGGCGGTTTTTGATCACTCCTGGAACTTGCTTTCGCTAGAGGAGCAGCGGGTATTGCGGCAGTTGTCGGTCTTTCGGGGCGGTTTCACACGCCAGGCAGCCGAACAGGCGACCGGCGCATCGTTGCCACAGTTGGCCGGCCTGGTGGACAAGTCGCTGGTCAGCCTGACGGCTGGAGGGCGATATTATATGCACGAACTGTTGCGTCAGTTTTGCGCAAACAAACTCGAGGCAGCGCCACCCGAGCAGGCATTGACCCGCGCCCGGCACAGTGACTATTTCCTGGCTTTTCTGCAGAAACGGGCGACGGCCTTGATGGGGAAACAGCCGAAGGTGGTCCTGGACGAGATCCAGGCCGAGGTCGAGAATGTGCGCGCCGCTTGGAACTGGGCAGTCGAGCAGGGGCCGGTCGAGGCCCTCGAGAGCGCAATGGAGGGCCTCTTCCGGTTCTGTTGGCTGCGCAGCCACTTTCAAGAAGGCGAAGAAGCGTTTAGGCGTGCGGCCGAACATTTACAAGCACGTGAGCTGCACGGGCCGACCTCAGAGCCGACGCCGATGGAAAAGGTCTGCATGAAGGCGCTGGCCCGCCAGGGCGCGTTCTGCACAGTCTTGGGGCGTTATCATTTAGCCAGAGAGCTACTTCAAAACAGTCTGGGGCTGGCCCGCCAGTGGGAGGCTCGGGCCGAGATCGCCTTCTGTCTCAAATTTCTGGGGAATGGTGTTTGGGGACAGGGAAATCATGTGGCAGCCGACCACCTCTATCGAGAAAGTCTGGAGGTCAGCCAGGCGATTGATGATCACCTTGCTATGGCGGAGGCCCTGGAGAGGCTGGGCTGGCTGACCTCAATCCTAAAAGGGGATTATCTCACAGCTCAACGTTATTTTCAGCAGAGCCTCGATCTGATGAGAGGCCTTGAAAATCAAGCTGGGACGGCTGTTCTGCTTGACAAATTGGGCTTTAACGCCTTCTGTGCAGGGGAGTATTCTGCATCAGAACAATATTACCAGGAGAGTCTGGCTCTCTTCAAAGAAATTGGCGATCGGTTTGGCAGGGCCATGGCTGTGGGTGGACTGGGTCTCGTCGCCTGGGGGCGAGGGGGAGCCAGGCTGAGCGAGGCCAAACAGCTTTTTGAGGAGAGCCTGACCCTTTGTCGTGAGACCGGTCACCATTTTGAAGTCATCTATCGTCTTGGGACTCTGGGATACATTACCAATAGCATGGGCAGGTATGAAGAGGCGCCAAGATACTTTCAAGAGGCATTGGATACAGCCAGACAACTTGGCTATAAGGCTGAAGTGTCGTGGATTCTCGCCGGACTGGGCGAGGCCAGCCTGGGGCTGGAGAATTATCTAGCGGCCCGGAACTATCTCCTCGAAGCCTTAGAAACCACCAGCGGTACTGCCTACGCCTTACCGGCGCTGATAAGTTGGGCTATGCTCTTGGAGAAAGAGGCTGACGTGCCTGCGGCGGGTGTGGTTGCTGGCCCAGAGGTGCTGGCCAATCATGAGCCGAAACAACGCGCCGCCGCCATCCTGAGCTTAGTGATCAACCACCCCGCCACCTGGCAGGTCTATAGAGACAAAGCCGACCGCCTCCTGGCTGAACTGGAGGCTGAGTTGCCGCCGGAGGTGTTCGCCGCAGCGCGAAGGCGGGGCCAGGCCAAAACCGTCGATGCGGTCGTGGAAGAGATACTGGCAGCGGCCGGGTAGTAGTCCTCGCGGAACAAGAGTTTCCCACACCTGCGGCGTCTTCTGCCGCCCATTCCGTCCATAAATATAGCTAGAGGATCACGAACGCCTCCAACTCGCACCGCCCGCATCACCTCTGAGCGCGGGCGGTGCCTGTGCGTGCCTGGCGATTCAACGTAGCATTCGCTACCACATGCGCCCCATGTCACGCCCATGAATCGCCTGTGCAACGCCTGTGCAACGCCGCCGCTGCTATATTCCTCCAGGTGGCGTTGGAAATTCCGTCTGCAGCGAGAAAGACCAGCAGCACAACAATCATTATTCAAAACGAGGAGGACAACCATGAAAACAGAAAGCACGCGCTTTACGGTCGGCAGCATCGAATGTCTCGCCCTCGCCGATGGCACCTTCCCCTACTCGGCCAACGCGTTGTTCGTCAACGCCCCGCCTGAGCGCGCCACGCAGGTGATCCACGACCACAACCTGCAGCCAGACGAGATCTGGCTATCGTACACGGGGCTGGTGATCCATACTGGGCAGCAGCGGATTCTGGTCGACACCGGCATTGGTGCTGGTGTTGCACCCAGTGCCGGTGCCCTGCTCCAGAATCTGCAGGCAGCCGGGTTGACGCCGGAGGATATCGACACGGTCATCCTCACCCATGGTCATCCGGATCATATCGGTGGGAATGTCGATAGTGCCGGCAAGCCGATGTTTCCCAAGGCCCGCTACGTGATGTGGAAGAGCGACTGGGACTTCTGGACGGCTGAGACCACTCTCGCCAAGCTAGCGGCCGGGCAGATGTATGGTGGGGATTGGGACCCGGTGATCGGCACCTGGGTCGGCAACAACCTGGGGCCGATACAGAGCCAGCTTGATCTGATCGATCGCGAAACGGAAATCGGGCCGGGCGTGCATGTGATCGCAGCGCCCGGGCATACGCCCGGCCATAGCGCGCTGGTGATCGCCTCCGGCAGCGAGCAGGTGCTGCACATTGCCGATACTGTGCTGCATCCGATCCACCTCGCGCAGCCGGATTGGTATCCGATCTTCGACCTACAGCGCGAGCAAGCCGCCGCCACTCGGCGCAACTTGCTCGACCGGGCCGCCGCCGAGAAGGCCCGAGTGCTCGCCTATCACTTCCCGTTTCCCAGTCTCGGCTATATCAAACAGAAAGGTCGGGGGTGGCAATGGGAGCAGGTTGCGCCGTAAGGTCGCGGCACGTTCACCACCCCAAGCCAGCGCCGCTGCGGTGCAGGTGGTCGGGAACCTCGGTTCCAGCCGAGATACGCCCCAAAATAGGCAACAAGCAGGTCAACATCGGCGTTCCTACGTCTTGTGTTTTGGAAGCCGGAGGATGTATGACAGCGATGGCCAGGTGATGTCCGCAATTTGTCACGCTCAATGTACCACTTGTCCCTTCTGCCATGCTTAGTCTAATGGTGTAATACCGCTCGCAGGTTCGGACGAGAACCACACTGAAATCACTATAAAAAGAAGCAAGGAGAAAAGACAATGATTAGAAATGGCAACCTCGGTCTGGTTGCGCTGGTGATGCTGGCGATGGTGCTGGGGGCAACCACGACCGCTCGGGTGGCGGCGGCCGAAGCCACACTGCAGTGCAGTGAGCACGCCCTTCGTGTCACGCTCGCCCCTGGCCAGACCAACACCTACCAGGTCATCGGAACCTTGTGCTCGCAGGGGCCGGCCGCCGGTAAGACTGTGCAGCTTTTGCTCCACGGTTCCACCTTCGCCCGCTACTACTGGGACTTCCCGTACCAGACCGAGCACTATTCGTACGTCCGCTCCGCCACCAAGCGCGGGTATGCCACCTTCAATCTCGATCGCATCGGCAACGGCGCCAGCGACCACCCCGACGGCAACCTCGTTGACATCGACGCCAATGCATTCGTGGTCCACCAGGTGGTCCAAGCCCTGCACGCCGGCCAGGTCGCCTCGCGGAAATTCCAGAAGGTCATCGTCGTCGGCCATTCGATGGGTTCTTCCACCGCCATCAACTACGCCGGCAGCTTTCCGGGCGAGGCCGATGGCATCATCCTGACTGGTTTTCTCCACGACGCCAATTTCGACTTTATCAACTCGGTGCTGCTGCCGGCCTTCTATCCGGCCACGTTCGATCCCAAGTTCGCCGGCCAGTTCCCGAATTTCGACTACCTCACCACCGTGCCCGGCAGTCGCGGCGGCGTCTTCTACTACCTGCCGAACGTCGATCCTGAGGTGCTCGCGCTCGACGAGAGTCTCAAGCAGACCACGACCATCGGCGAGCTCAACACCGGACCAGCGATGTCTTTCGATCCGATCTCTTTGCAGATCGAAGGAGCGGTGCAAATCGTCCTCGGTGAGTTCGACCCGATCTTCTGTGGCAACCACGTGAACTGTTCCGACAAAGCGGCGGTGCAGAACTACGAGCAAGGCTTCTACAGCGCCTCGGCGTGCGTCGAGACCGCCGTGATCAACGACGCGGGTCACAACCTGAACTTGCAAACCAACGCCGATGCAGCCTACGACCAAATGCTGTCCTGGGCCGACCGCAACGTCGGCAGCACTGCCGGCGCCGCGCCACAGCCGTGCGGCACGCCCTGAGGCCGGCTGTGCCGCGTAGCCGAAAGGGCAACTCGCTGGCGGCCTACTCTACTGGATGCCCAGTTCTTGGGGGAAGGGGTGGTCCAAGCTTCCCCCCTTCCCACGAATTGTGGTCACACTCTATTCGATCCAGCGAGTACACTATCAAACAAAAAGGAAGGAACACCAATAACCGATGGCACAGTTTGTTCGCCATCAGACACCAATCAAACCTATCACAAGGAGAACACGCTATGGTGACACTCAACGACGCGCGCCGGGTCATTGCCGCCGCCGAGAAAAAGGCAGCTGAGATCGGCCAGCCCATGAACATCGCTGTGGCTGATAGCGGTGGCAACTTGGTTGCTCACGTGAGGATGGACGGAGCCTGGATTGGCAGCATCGATATTTCGATCAAGAAGGCTTTCACATCCCGCGCTTTTGACATTGCCACGAAGGACTTGGCGCAACATAGTCAATCAGGGGAACAGTTCTTCGGGATCCATGCCTCAAACGATGGGCGTGTGATGATCTTTGCCGGAGGGATACCGCTCAAGCGCGATGGTCAGGTGGTCGGGGCAATCGGCGTCAGCGGAGGGTCAAGAGAGCAAGACCACCTAGTAGCAGCAGCAGGGGCAGCAGTGTTCTAGTTGCTGCGCAGCACTGGTGCAGCCTACGCCCCTGGTGATCAGCCAGGGGCGTGGGTCTCTTCTCGTCAACTGATCTTAGTAGCTCGACACCAAGATATCCGATAAGGGGGTCTGGTAACGATTCGAGCATCCAACAGCCACAGAACAGAACGTGAACAAACGGTGCCGATCATCTCTTTTTCCAGCACCGATTGGAGCCATCAGGGCACGATGTCGGCAGCAGTAGCACCTTTATGTAGTCAAAAATGTTGCGGATACTGCTCTGCTGATGATGCTACCGATCCGTTACCGGTTATCATACTCGTCGTTCTGTTCGATGGCCCGCCACCGAAGGAATCGTTGCCAGACCCCACCTATAGCTTTGACGGCAACACTGTCAAAGCGCTGGAAGCCGCACGCGGCATCATCGCGACGCAAGGCAAGAACAAGGGCTATCTGCGCGCCAGCAAGCCTAAGCTCGATGAGCGGATAGTCACCCGCGAGCGGTACGGCTACGAGAGCGAGTACCGCGACCCCTCACTGGCGTCGAGCGCGACGGCGCAAATCTGGCGCTCCGTGGCCTTTTCCATCAGCCCCATCGGTGAGCACGCCTGCCTGCCGGTGCGGCCGACTTCGACAGCCCCTTCGATATGACGCACGCCGAGAGCCGGGAGTTCGCTCGGTGGTGTCAGGACGTGGCAGACATCATTCTGCTGCAATACAGCCTGGGCGAGCGGCCCAACGATATGCGGTGGAGCCAGGCGCTAGGCTCAGTAGATCACGAATTTGAAAGGCTGGGTTGGTTTACATCTGTGGGTCTGCGATGCATCATGAATCCATCCGAAGCAAGGAGGACCCATCATGTGCAGACCCACACACGACCAATCGATCAAACTGACCGATCAGTACACCTTGGATCGTACCATAGTATTTGCTGCGCCAGCACGTGCGGCTTCACGCCGATGGCTACAGTTGTCAGACCAGTGATCTGTGGCGGATTCTGCTGGCCGCGGCCGCGCGCCACACCACCATCGAGGCGGTCTGTGCCGATCTGACCGACGCGCCCGCCGCCAATACCGTGCGCGACTATCTGACCGCGCAGTTGCCGCCCCACGACGTGCGCGAGCTGGAGCGCTGCTGTAATACGGCTCTGGCGGCGGTCATCCCGGAGAGCGTGCGGGCCCGCCCCCAGGAGATCGCGCTCGACGAACATGACCAGCCGTATTATGGGCGCTGTGATGGCGCCGAGCCGAACAACTGGGTCTGCCGCGGCGAGGCGCGAGCCGGCACCACCTATTTCTATCGCTGTGCGACGGCCTACGTGATGCTGCACGACCGGCGCCTGACCCTGGCGGTGGTGTTCGTCAAGCCCGGCGATGCCGCCGTGGACATTGTGGCGCGCTTGCTGACGCAGGTGGAAGCGCAAGGCGTCCGCATTCGGCGCGTATATGCCGACAAAGGCTTCTGTAGCATCGCGGTTCTGACCTGGCTGGCGGCCCACCACCTGCCGGCGATTGTGGCGGCCCCGATAAGGGGCAAGCAGGGCGGGACACGCGCATTGTGCCGCGGACCGCGCAGCTACCGCACAACCCATACCTTCCAGAGCGCCGAGCACGGCCGCCTGACGGTGGATGTGGCAGTAGCGCGGACCTATGCCCGGCGTCGCTCGGGCAAGCGCACGGTGAGTTGGTGCCTGTATGCCTGTCCTGGTGTGCGCGATACGCCGCAGCGCATTCGGAAGCGCTATCGGCGGCGCTTTGGCATCGAGAGCAGTTACCGCCAAATGGAGCAGGTGCGGGCGCGCACCACCTCGCCCAATCCGGCGTTGCGCTTCTTGCTGATGGGGCTGGCGTTGCTGGTCTTGAATGTCTGGATCGACCTGCATTGGCTGTTCCTACGGATACCTGGCCGGAGGCCCGCGCGGGTGGCCCGTGCGGCCTTCCGCCTGGATCGGATGACCCGTTTTCTGACGCGGGCCATTGAACGCTATTATGGGGTCGTAACGACCATTGATCCTTTCACCTGAATCCGTGATCTACTGAGTCTATCAGACCGCCTTGGCAGAGTTTCGCACCCTGTACCTACGTGAGGTCAGACAGGAAAGCGTCGCCTCTGAGGATATCCATAAGTACCATCGGTTTCAACCATATGGCTTGTCGCCGCCATTTGGGCTTCCATACCACGAGCACGCCAAGCGGGGCTTTTTGTTTGCATTGTAGCCAGCGCTGTAGCCAAAGTCGAATCGCAAGATTGTTTTTAACTATTTGTTGACATTTCCACCAGTGTGCCAGTGGATACAAGGAGATCCTCCGCCTGACCACGCCTGCTCCACGCGGTGCGCTCGCTGGTGATGCGAGCGAATGACTCCGCCTGCAGTCGTTGCAGGACACACCGGCCCGATCCAGCCGCTCCGCTTCAATGCCGGGTTGGGCGTCCGAATTGGTAGTTCGGGTCTTTCGACTGTTGGCAGGCATCACCGGAGATCCGCGCTATTATTCTCCGAAACCGAGGATGTTGCCTGCCGCGAACACGATCCAAAAGACCGCGGGTGTCAGCCCGGCAACAAGGCCAACCCACGTTGGCCACTGACGATCGCGCCTAATTAGGGTCCCGGCGCCGACCAACAGCGCAGCGAACGCAAATGCGATTGAGATCAACCAGAGTCCCAACTCGGGAGGGTTGCCACTGGGCATCAGCCACACCGCCAGGACAAACGCCGTTAGCGCGGTCAGACCGAACGCAAGGGTCCACCAGCCGAGGCTGGTTGGTTTCGGCGCCGGCCCACCCACCTCCGGCTCCCGGCGGCGGGCAACAGCCAAGACGATTGTAGCGAGCAAAATCCCGCAGGCGAACGAAGCAGTCGCTAACATCTCGTAACCTCCTTAAAACAATGCCGACCCCGCTTGCCTTGCATCACGCTTGGCATTAAACGTCCGGTTGCGTCTATGTATTCCAAGTGGGAGAGTGCCTAGGTCCGCGGACTCGACCAAGGTGCCTTGATGCTTGCAAGGTACGCTTAATGGGTGGACGTTCAGCGGCGGCGCACCGCTAGATCGGGAAAGCAGTTGAGCCGGTTCCAGCCTTTAAAATGGCTCCGATCTTGTCGGCACAGAGCGCCGTCCGGTGCACGTTGTGTTGGGCGACTTTTCTTCTTGTGAGGCTCTCCCGACCCAACTGGCTCGTACCGTTAGCGTGAAATATGTTTGCGACCAATCCAGCGATGGACTGAGGCGGCGTACAAACGGTATTCCTCGCCGAACTTGGCGGCGAGATACCTTTCTTCGGGCGCGATGAGCACGTAGTGGCAGGCGACAAGCGCCGGGAGGAGCAGCACCAACACCCAGAGAAGACTGAGTGCCAGCGCGATCCCCACCAGAATGCAAACGCCGCCGAAGTAAAGGGGATTCCTTGAGATAGCGAAAACACCTGTCGTGACGAGCATGCTTGTCGGACGTCCTGGGTCGGTCGGCTGGCCATGCTGGGCAAACTCACGACGCGCAAGGACGACGAGGACGGCTCCCACAATAATGAGGGCGGCGCCCGCGGGGAGGATGGCTGGCGTGAGGAACCCACGCGGGAGCGAGAGAGGCACAGCCAGTTGCAGGGCAATGGCAGCCAGGAAAGGAATGCCAAACACCACCTCGAAGGTCTGCCACCAACGCGTGTGCGCCACATCTGTCGACATTCGGGTTGCCATCCTTCACATCCGTGCGGGCTCGCCTTCATGGCGAAGCCGCCCAGCGAGGAGGAGTCGGCCGCCCGGCGTCCCGAAACCGGCAGCCGGAGACCGGCGTTCGCTCCATGCGCCCCCCTGGGTCCAGTATAAGCCGAGTGCTCCATACACCACGCACCAAAGGGACGTTGCATATCCGATCCACGTCGCCCACCGCTGCCACCAGTGGAGCGCTATGCCCAATTTGTTATCCCCCAAGTTGTCCACCACTTGAGCCATATCTCATCTCCTTGAAGATAGCAGGGCAATTGCCTGTGCAACCATTGCCATGCGCTGCTCCCGTGAGAGCCACCCATTGCGGGCGATCATTAGCTGAATTATTCTTGGCGAAGTTGAGCTTGCTTTGCCCACCTTCGTACCAAATAGTCAGGTTATCCGCTGCGATTTCAATCCTGGCCGCGGTTTGTAGAGCTTCAAAATAGCGCTGCTCCTGCTGGCTGACCTGTTCGCCAGCACAAGCCTTCAGCGTGCTGGTGATATCCTTGAAAGTCAAGGTATCACCTTGCGTTTCATACTTTCCGCCATAGGAGTTGCATCCCCCAGTGCCGCTAACCTGATCGTTTGCTTCAAACTTGAGCGTGATCGAAGATCCTTCGATGACCGGCGTTTCAGCTCCCGCTTTGCCGAAGGATACCAGGTTCCATTGCGATGGGACGGCCAGCTTCCCAGCCTGGCCTCTACCCGCTTGCGAAGCTGTGCAGGCTGAGGTAATCACTACGAGCGAAAGAAGCAGAAGGGTTATGTGTTTCATGTGTTTATCCTCCATTCGGTTTGTTGAAACGTTTCTTGTTACCTCTACTCCCTACGGTTTGCCATTTCAAGCAGGCGCTCTAGCGGATTTTGGGGTACGAGTAGACCCGGGCCTAACGCTTGGCTTGCTCTGCGTGCCGATACCGGGCTACTGTTTTTGATCCCCATCCGATGATGACGATACCTGCCGCCACCCAGGTCATCAGGCCAGTCACAAACGGATCGTAATGGGAGCCGTAATTCGGAAATAAGGACCAACTGACATTGTCGGCGGTATGGAACAGGGTTGCCGCAAACACACTTTTTCCTGTCTTGTTGTAGAGCCAGATGATCACCATGCGCATTGCGACTGTCTTGAGGCCTTGCCATGCCACCCAGGTCGCACTATTGCCAGTTTGCACAAATGGAATGGTGTGCCAGATCGCCCACACGACTCCCAGAATGAGGCTGGCCTTGACAGCTCCCCACCGGTTTTGAATAGGGTCAATGGCATAGCCCGACCAACCCAACTCCTCACCCGTGTCGCTGATAAAGAACAGGGCAAAAAGGACCGGCGCCAACTGCACTGGGATGGTAATCGGATCGGGGAGCGGCAGGCCCGTTAAACGCATGACGGCATAGGACGACACATAGATCACAGGCGCCAAGAACAGGACGGGCACATACCAGATCCCTTGTCTTGTGTTTCTGTAATCCCATGCCTTCTTGAAGAGGCGCTTGACGCCAGTCAGTCCATGCTGCCGATAGGAGAGTAGTGCGGCTGCTATCATCGGGACAAAAGTCACCAGTGCGGCGACGGGGAGATTGATTGGAAGGGGTAACTTCCCTCCGCCAAATAACCAGAAGGGAACCGCGAGAGCGAAGACGAACACAAAATAGTCCAGCGGCAGCTTCTCTTGTGAAGCGTTGGTATTCGTATTCTTGGTATTCATATTCTTGTGCCGCCCTTCTACATTGGGCCTACCTTGTTGCAGCAGCACGGCGTATAGGCTGGCTGCCCAAGCACGGATGGCCTGCCAGTTACGGAAGTCACCCTCGGGGATCCGTTTGGTGAAAAGCGAACCGAGTTTTATTAGCAACCGATGCGTGAGGCGTAACTCACTGTCATCCAACTTGCCTCTGAACACACCAATACTGACAGGCTTGACCTGAGGAGCCGTTTTCCGCACCGAATTCATAAAGCTCGGCAAGAGATGCATTTTTTCCCATACACTCAACCTACCTTCGGCCTGCGGCGGATGGCCCAGCAAGGGATCTAGATAGATTGACGCAGCTCGCCCCGTTTCTTCAGGGACTCTGGTTAGGTCTAAACAGGTAAGGAAGTAAGCGACCGGTATGTGGCTCAAGCCTTCTTTGTGCCTCTCCACGAATTTCACCGCTTCCGGCAGCCAGTTTCCGAAGTGGATGGCGCTGCCGACGATCACGGCATCATATGAGCTCATTTCTGTTACGTCTTTTGCGGGGTACACTTCCACCATCGCTCCAGAGTGGCGCAACTCTTGTCCGATAGCCTCGGCCACCCCGGCAGTGGAACCATACCTCCCAGCGTAGACGATCAGAATTCGCTTCTCCATCTTGCTTGATCTCCTGTATGATTGATTTTGCTCGCCGACCCAGGCCACAACATATGCAGGTGAAAGCCTTGTCAACATGCACACCCAGCCGCGGATCAATGCCGGCGCGTCTCGAAGAGCACGTCGGGGAATTCCTCCGCCGGTCCATCCAACAGTGCCACCTGCCGATCCTTAAGATGCCGGTCGAAGAACGCCAGCGAGTAGGCATTGATGATGTCGTGCGCCCGTTGTACGCCAATCGGCCCGCCGAGGCCGAACCAGGTCTCCAGCGGTGTCAGCAATGGGGCGTCGGTCATGTCGACGTGGAACGTGCCGGGAACCTGTACGTAGTACCCATCGCCCGGCAGGCCCTCGTACACCGCCCGCATGGTGGTCAGGTGTTCGTCGATGGCCGCCTCTGGCCACCCGCCGGATCGCTGTCGTTCGAGTCGCATGGTGTCGGCATCCCGGGTGATCCACATGGCTGGCTGCCGCAAGCCGGCCCGGACCACGTCGGCAGGCATGTAGGCATCCTCCAGCAGGCAGGCCCGCAGGCGCGGCTCCTGCAGGCAGGCTTCGCCACCGACGATGCCGCCCAGCGAATGGCCGAAGAGGCCGGCGCGCTGCAGGTCCAGCCGCCCGGTCAGGATGCCGTTCGGGTCGGCCTGGTTGAGCGCGGTGAGCTGATCCAGCGTGAAGACGGCGTCTTGCGCGAGATATGGGATGTGGGCGTACGCGAAAGCGCTGTGCGCAGGGGCCGTGCTGGGGTCGTAGCCCGCCTGGCGATGCGGCGGCTCCATGCGGGTATCATAGGCCGCCTGGCGCCCATCCGGGAACACCACCATTGAGGCGGCATACGGCTGATCGATGGCCGCGACGATGTAGCCGTGCGAGACCAGCTCCTCGACTTGGAAGGTGTTCTGCTGGCGGTAGCCGCCGAGCCCCTCCAAGAAGATCAGCACCGGGTAGCTGCGCTCGCCGTCTGCTGCGGGTGCCGACGGGATCGCGTTGGTGGCGATGTATTTCACGTGCCCAAGGGCGAACTCCGGCAAATGGAGAAAGCGCGCCAGCGCGGGCGCAACCGCTTCAGCATCCGGGATGTAGGGCGCGCGCGGCGATGACGGGTCTGCCTTGGCCGGATACCAGAGCTGGACCATCAGCTCGCGACGGTCATCCAAATTGTCGGTGAAGACCTCCGGCCGGGCAGCATCCACCCAGTGGTAGGTCAGCGTGCCAATCTCGTATGGCCCGGTTGGACGTGGGAAACGGAACACAGGGAAAATGACCGGCAGAACGGCAGAGATCGCCAAGCCCAGCGCGGCCAGCCCGACGGCAAGTTGGTTGATCCATCTGTGTCCCGCAATGCCACCCCCCAGCGCGAAGTTCTCAAGCAGCCAGATCAAGAAGAACAAGCCGGCCAGCGCGTACGCGGGGACCATCTGCCAGCGCGGACCCTCGATGAGCGCTTGTGCGATGGCTAGCAGCAGCGCGATGAGCACCACAGAGCCGGTCCAGTGCACCGCGCGGACCCGCGGGACCGCCAAGACGAAGAACGTCAGCAGATTGGCAAGCAACAGCAGGATTTCAATCGGTCGCATCTTCACACCTTCGCCGCTTCACTTTATGCACCACGTTGATCCACGCCAGGATGGCAAGGGCAATCAGTGCCTGGCGGTCATCCTGGATGCATGGAAGCGCGCATCCAACGAAGATGGACACTGTGAGTGCCAGCGCTGTGAGCGAGCGATGATCCGGATGCCAGCGTCGCGTGTCAACGATGCGCGGTGGGGCGTGAGGGCGGCAGCATGGTCGGGGCCTGGTGGGGAAAGACGAGCGCGGCACGGCCCATCCTCTATGGGACAAGCTTACCATAGAAGGGCGGTGGGTGGCGAAAAGGAACGACAACCGGAGGCGAAGAAGTCTGCACCCGTTTGCCAAACGGGAACCTCCAGTAAAGGCTGGTGCGGGTGTATCAAAATCCCTCGTTTGTGAGAGGCTCCAAAAGGAGCCATCGTCGGATTCCATTCATGGGCTTGTTGACTTTCTCTATCAAATAATTCAACAAGCCTTTTGTCGTCTCATGCAACGCCTAACGGTCAACCGCTTGCTCATGGTGCCGCTTCGACTGACGATGAGGACCTGGCATGGCCGCAGAAGCCCCTGAGAATGTTCGGAGGGGGTATAAACCTTTCTCGCCGATATATCCCCTGTCCTGCAACGCATCGCCCGTTTAAAGCGATCTCACGGCGTAGGAGAAGGGAGTGTCGGATGGGTTGGGTTTCGGTTGGGTTCCCGTACACATTTTAACCACGCCACGCGTTTTACCCTGACCTGGCGCATTAGTCTGGACTAAGGACATGGGTTTCAGGGTTGATCGGGAGCTAGAGCACTACCCTCGCGATAACCTCCCTCTGGCTCTACACTACGGGTTTAAGGAGGCCAGAGCTAGCAGAGTGAGCATCATACCAAAGCCAAGACAGTGTGCAACCCATCACATTCCGCTTTACGGTACCAAAAACTTGCAAGAAGACAGCGGTAGCTCCTTGCCTCCGATAGCATACTTGGCTCATGTCCAGTAGCCGTGCAGACAGCTCTGCTATACTCAGTAGATCACAGATGTTAAATTGGTGCTAGGTCGACGGCGGAGATGACGCCATAAAACCGCTCAATCGCACGTATCAGGAAGCGCGTCATCCGATCTAACCGAAAGCGCCAGCGAGCTACGCGCCGTGGCCCACGT
>WNGB01012889.1_pt1 | contig 22127 bp, 20 predicted proteins | sample 5400681 | NCBI WGS metagenome assembly WNGB01 (sample SAMN13153367, study PRJNA577476) | soil metagenome | isolation source: 115 cm soil or saprolite under grassland replicate 2 | place: USA:California | collected 2016-06-15
CCCCGCCGCGGAGCGCCCGGTCGGCGAGTTCGACCAGGGCGTCGGCCATCCGCCGCGGGTACGGCCGGCCATCCGGCTGACCGTCTGCGGCGGGGCGGGGGGCGGCCAGGGGGTCCAGGGCGGTGCGGAGGATCTGCCAGCCTTCGTTGTCCAGCCAGCCGGTCAGCCGGACCCGGCCGCCGCTGGGGATGCCGTGTAGTTCCCGGGTTTCTTCGGCGTGCCGGTCGGCCCGTTCGAGTTGCTGGCGGAGCAGTTCGTCGCCGTGGTCGGGGTCGATGACCTCCACGATCCGCCGGCCGAGCCGGTGCAGCGCCTTCGGGTCGTGGTCGGCGGCGGCGTCGAGCAGGTGTTCCTCGGCGGCGGCGGTGACCCACCCTTCGGCCTGGGCGGGGAGCGCGGCGAGGGAGTCGGCGATGACCTGGGCGTGGTCGAGGCTGATCCGCCCGGCGGCCAGCGCCGTCCCGGTGGCGGTGGCGTCGCCGTCCACCGTCCGGGCGAGCCCGGTGAGTTGTTTGGCTTGGCGGGCGGGGATCCGGAGTAGGTACCGGACCCAGTCTGCGGTGTTGGCGGCGTCGTATTCCCGGTGGGCGCCGCGGCCGTCGGCCTCCCGGATCAGCGGCAGTACCAGCGTGCCGGTGATCCGGGCCAGCAGCGCGTGCGCCCGGGGGAGTAGGTCGTCGAGTTCCTTCACCGACAGCGACCACAACCGGGCATCGGCGCAGCCCTCGAGAATGGTTTCCAGTTCGGCGACGGCGTTCACGATCGGGTGGGTGTACCCGATAGTCGCCGTGTCGCCGCTCATGTGTTCGATTCTACCGGACCGCCGACGCCACGTCACCATTCTCCCGCTCTTTTCCGACCATTTTCTGCACCACCGACCCGCGCCGGCGAGAAGCCGGCGGACTCCGGACCGGCGTCACCATTCTGGTCGGGGACCGGACCGACTTGTCATTTATGCATTTCTCCCGGTGGCAAGCCTGCCGCCGAGCGTGAGCGAGGTGGTGGGCGCGGCAGTAGCTCAAAACGCAACCACCCACCCAACGACCCGCCGAAAGCCCTGCTGCCCCCCGGGGTCTGCCGGTCAGTTCCTCGACGCCCAAGCCTCAGGCCAGACCGCGGCGCGGGGCGGCGGGCGGGCGGGTGCCGCGGATGGCGGCCACCATGTCCAGCGCCCGCCGGGCCGGCCGCACCTGGTGGACCCGGAACACCCGGGCGCCCAGCCAGGCGCTGACCGCGAGGGTGGCCAGGGTGCCCTCCAGCCGCTGCCCGGTAGGCAGGTCCAGCGACTCCCCGATGAAGTCCTTGTTCGACACCGCCACCAGCACCGGCCACCCGGTGCCGACCAGCTCGGGCAGCCGGCGGGTCACCTCCAGGGAATGCCGGGTGTTCTTGCCGAAGTCGTGCGTCGGGTCGATCAGCACGCTCTCCCGCGGTACGCCGAGGGACACCGCGTGGCGGGCCAGTCGGGTCACGGTGGCCAGCACATCGGCCACCACATCGGGGTACGCCACCCGGTGCGGGTCGGTCCGCGGCGGCAGCCCGCCGGTGTGGCTGCACACGATGCCCACCCCGGCGGCCCCGGCCACCTCGGCCAGCGTGGGGTCGGCGCCCGCCCATGTGTCGTTGACCAGGTCCGCGCCGGCTTCGATCACTACCCGGGCAACCTCCGACCGCCAGGTGTCCACGCTGATCACCAGGTCCGGGTACCGGGCCCGGACGGTCGCCACCAGGTCGGCCACCCGGCGGATCTCCTCGGCCGGGCCGACCGGCTCGCCGTACCCGGCCCGCACGCCGCCGACGTCCACGATGTCCGCGCCCTCGGCCACCGCCCGGTCGACCGCCTCCACCGCGCTCGCGGACCGGTACGTCGCGCCGTGGTCGAAGAACGAGTCCGGGGTTCGGTTCACGATCGCCATCAGCACCAGGTCGGTGTCGGCGAACTCGCGCCGGCCCAGCCGCAGGATCACGCACCCGACACTACGGCGCCGGCACCGGCATCGACGCCGGCATCGACACCGGCACAGGCACCGGTGTCGGCGTCGGCGATCTGACCGGCCGGCACCCGGACGGACGCCGGTGGTCCGTCGGGGACCGGGCGTGACACGATCGGGTATGTGATGACCGTGCTCGAGTACGCGCTCGGGATGATCCTCGTGGGCGGGGTGCTGTTCCTGCTGGTGTCGTTCGTGTTCGGCCGCGGAGAGGCGCTGGCGCCGATGCCGCCGGACGCGGTGCCGGTGGAGCTGCCGGAGGACCGCCCGGCCGGCGCGGAGGACATCCACCGGCTGCGGTTGCCCGTGGTGCTGCGCGGCTACCGGATGTACGAGGTCGACTGGGTGCTGGACCGGCTGGCCGCCGAGCTCGAGCTGCGCGACGCCGAGATCGCCCGGCTGCGCGCCGAGATGGCCGGCCCCCCGCCCCCCGCCGGGCGCGACGGCGTGGACCGCGCCGAGGAGGAGGAGCCGCCGATCTGGGCCACCCCCGGCTGGTCGGAGTGAGCGGCGAGGCGCGCCGGTGAGCGCGCGGTACCGGTAGGCGGTGTCCACAGTGGACGGTACGACTACCGGGCCGGACGGGCGACCGCGATGCGGCTGGGCCGCCAGCGCGCCCGACTACCTGACGTACCACGACGAGGAGTGGGGCGTCGAGCTGCGTGGCGACGACGAGCTGTACGAGCGGATGTGCCTGGAGGCGTTCCAGTCCGGGTTGTCGTGGCTGACCATCCTGCGCAAGCGGCCGGCGTTCCGGGCGGCGTTCGACGACTTCCGGATCCAGGAGGTGGCCCGGTACGGCGAGCACGACGTGGCCCGGCTGCTCGGCGACGCCGGTATCGTCCGCAACCGGGCGAAGATCGAGGCCACGGTGGCGAACGCCCGCGCCGCGCTGACCGTCCATGAGGGACTGTCCGCCCTGCTCTGGTCGTTCGCACCCACCGGCCCGCGCCCGCGGCCGGCGACCATGGCCGACGTGCCGGCCACCTCGCCGGAGTCGGTCGCGATGGCCAGGGAGCTCAAGCGGCGCGGCTTCCGCTTCATCGGGCCCACCACGGCGTACGCCCTGATGCAGGCCACCGGCATGGTGGACGACCACCTGGCAACCTGCTGGCGCGCCGGCCAGCCGTAGCACCCTACCTGCCGTGGAAGGTCACCGGCCGCTTGGCCAGGAACGCGGCGGTGGCGGCCCGGTGGTCCTCGGTCGCGCCGCAGCGCGCCTGCAGCTCGTCCTCCTTGACCAGCGTCTCCTCCAGCGAGGCGCTCTCCCCGAACGCGAGCGACTCCTTGATCGCGGCGTACGCGAGGGTCGGCCCGGCGGCCAGCCGCGCGGCCAACTCGTGCGCGGTGGCCAGCACCCGGTCGTCGGGCACGACCGCGTTGACCAGCCCCATCTCCAGCGCCTCCGCCGACTTCACCGGCTCGGCCAGCAGCATCATCGCGGTGGCCCGCGCGTGCCCGACCAGCCGCGGCAGGGTCCACGACGCGCCGCTGTCCGCGGACAGCCCGACGGCCGCGAAGGCGAGCAGGAAGCTGGTGCCCTCGCCGGCGATCCGGAAGTCGGCGGCGAAGCTCAGCGACGCGCCGGCGCCGGCCGCCATCCCGTTCACCGCGGCGACCACCGGCTTGGGCATCCCGGCCACGCCGAGCGTGATCGGGTTGTAGTGCAGGTGAACCGTCTGCATCGGCATCGGGTCGCCGGTCTCCAGCATGGCGGCGTGCTCGCGCAGGTCCTGCCCGACGCAGAAGGCCCGGCCGGCCCCGGTGAGCAGCACGGCACGCACCGCTGGGTCGTCCTTCACCTCGGCCAACCCGGCGATCAGCGCCTCCTTCAGCTCCAGCGAGAGGGAGTTCAGTGACTCCGGCCGGTTCAGCGTCAGGGTGGCGACGCCCTCGGAGCGGTTGATCAGGAGCGTGTCGGACACGAGTCCTCCCGGGCAGCTCTGGTCGGTGACCTCGAACATACCGAGCGCGCCGCGCCGGGTGGCAGGGTTTCACTCTGCGGTGCGTATGGGAGACAATGATCGGGACACTTGCCGGGCGCGCGCAGCGCCGTGCACGGCCGGTACTGCAAGCTTCACTGCGAGTGTGCGGTGCCCCGGTGGCCCGCTCATGAGGAGGCGAGAATGGCGGCGATGAAGCCGCGGACGGGCGACGGTCCGCTCGAGGTCACCAAGGAGGGCCGCGGCATCGTCATGCGCGTGCCGCTCGAAGGCGGTGGTCGGCTCGTCGTCGAGATGTCGGCCGACGAGGCGACCGCCCTGAGCGACGCCCTGAAGACCGCGGCGGGCTGACCCCCGGCGAGTTTTCCGGCCCCGACCGCACGCCGGCGACGAGCAACGCGGTCGGGGTCGTCGCATGTGAACTGTCGCTTGTGGAGGGTGCCGGATGCTGGATGTGCGGCTGACCGACCGGGTGCCCGGTGCCGACGCTCTGGCGGTGCCGGTGCGGCCGGCCGCCGGTGCCGCGGCGGACCGGGATTCCACTGTGGACGGCGTGACCGCCGGGTACGGCGCCGAGCGGCTGCCGGCGGATGTCGTGGCATTCCTGGCCGATGCCGGCGCGAGTGGGGCCGCCGGCAAGGTGGACACCCTGCCGCTGCCCGGTGGTGCGCCACCGGTGGCGTACCTGGTCGGCGTCGGCGCGGCCGCCCCGGCCGACCTGCGCCGGGCCGGCGCCGCCGCGGTGCGGGCCGCGGCCGGCCGGGCCGAGCGCGGGTTGCGGCACCTCGCGGTGACCCTGGGCCACGGCGCCGACCCGGACGCGGTCCGGGGGCTGGTCGAAGGGGTGTGCCTGGGTGCCTACCGCTACAGCTTGAAGTCGAAGATCCCGCAGGCGCTACGCAAGGTAACGGTTGTGGTGGACGAGCCGGCCCGATATGCCGACGCTCTCGGCCGCGGCCTGGCCACGGCGCGGGCCACCTGCACCGCCCGCGACCTGATCAACACCCCGGCGCTGCGGAAGTCCCCGGCCTGGCTGGCCGGGCGGGCGGAGCGGTGGCTGTCGCCGCTGGGCGTGGCCGTCCGGGTGCGCGGCGAGGACGAGCTTGCGGCGGAGGGGTTCAACGGGATCCTCGCGGTGGGCGGTGGCTCGGACCGGGGGCCACGCCTGGTGGAGGCGCGGTGGGCGCCGCGCGGCGCCCGCGGGCCGCGCGTGGTGCTGGTCGGCAAGGGGATCACGTTCGACACCGGCGGCCTGTCGATCAAGCCGGTCGAGGGCATGGTCGGGATGAAGACCGACATGGCCGGTGGCGCCGCGGTCCTCGGCGCGCTGGCCGCCGCCGCCGAACTGAGGCTGCCGCTGCGGGTCACCGCGTTGGTGCCGGTCGCGGAGAACGCGGTCTCCGGCGCCTCCTACCGGCCGTCCGACGTGATCCGGCACTACGGCGGGCGGACCACCGAGGTGCGCAACACCGACGCGGAGGGCCGGGTGGTGCTGGCCGACGCGCTCGCCTACGCCGCGGCCCGGCTGCGCCCCGACCTGCTGGCTGACGTGGCCACGCTCACCGGCGCGGTCCGGGTCTCGCTGGGCACCACCACGGGTGGCCTGTTCGCCACTGACGACGTGCTGGCCGACCAGTTGCTCGCCGCCGCGGCGGCGGCCGGGGAGAAGCTGTGGCGGCTGCCGATGCCGGTGGAGTACGAGGAGTTGGTGGACTCCGACGTGGCGGACGGCAACAACGCGGCGGGCAGCCCGGGCGCGGTGACCGCCGCGCTGTTCCTGCGGCCGTTCACCGCCGGGGTGCCGTGGGCCCACCTGGACATCGCGGGCGCCGCCCGGGCCAGCTCCGACGACGCGGAGATCAGCCGTGGCGGCACCGGCTTCGGCGTCCGCCTGCTGGTGCGCTGGCTGGAGAACCTGGCCGCCGTGTGAGCGCCCGCGGGTCCGCAACGTGCTCATGGGAGGGCTCCCCTTGAAGCGTTCAAGGGTTCTGGTAGAGCTGGCTACCCGGCGTACGGGACCATCCCGAACAAGCTGCGACACATGGCGGCGCGCAACACCGCCGCCCTATTCGATGGGAATCTGCTGGAACGCGAGGCGGATGTCGATGCCCTGGCGCCGCCGGTAGGCCTTGACTCCCAGATACCAGAGGGTACCGAGGGCCGCCGTGCCGGTGGTGATCCAGAACTCGACGGGGAGCGGCTTCTTGATCATCGGTCCGGCCGCGATCGGGTCAGTCCACAGCAGATAGAGGTAGACCGCGAGGAACAGGGCGCCGAGGAACCCGGTCACGGTCATCAGGGGAATGCCGAACAGGCGCAGCCGTGCGACCGGCGACGGCCGGTAGATCCCGGTCCGGCGGTAGGGGAAGATCATGGCGGCGAGCATGGCGATCAGCCAGACGCCCACCAGGACCTCGAAGAAGGTGAGCAGCGCCAGATGTCGGTAGGCGATCAGCCACACGCCCGCAACGCCGGCGGCGGTGAACGTCCAGATCGCCACCACGGGCGTGTGAAAGCGCCCACTGACGTAACCCAGCCTGTCCGGCGCTACCCGGTCGAACGACCAGGCGATCATCGAGCGGGTGCCGTACGCCATGATGTTCGGGATCCAGAACCAGATCCAGATCGCGAACGTCGCGGAGATGATGACGGCGAGGGCGATGTTACCGGCCTGGATGCCGGCGAGTACGGGCAGGTACGGGGTTGCGCCGATGGTGCCTTCGGCCGAGCCGCCGGCGACCCCGTTGAGCGAGTTGTACGCGACGGCGCCGACGAACCGGTCACCGAAGGCATGGCGGGTCAGCGGATCGAACGCGGCGATGATCAGGGTGGCCACGGCCAGCGCGCCGAACATGCCCCACAGCTGAGATCGCTGTACCCGCCTGACCTCGCCACCGATCGATATCGAGCTCGGTGCGGCGCTGAGCGGGAATGCGGCGAGGGCCACGAACAGCAGCGACGCGCTCAGGCTGAACCCCTGGTGGGTGTACCCGTTTGCCTCGGCGGTACTGATGACCTTGTTGTAGTCCAGCCCGCCGATGGTGGACAGATGGGCGGCGAAGGTGGCCCGGGATCCGAACGCGAGCACGAGGCCGAGCACGACGATGCCGGCCATCGCGATCGCGAACAGTATCTTCTGGATGACGAAATGTCGGCGCATGCCGGCGGTCATGAGGATCGCGGCCAACACCTGAACCGCCGCGCCGATCAGGAAGACCCCGCAAGCTCCGGCCCGGACGGAACGACGATCGCCGGTCTACGCCGGGACCCTGGGCCTGTCAACCGACCGTCTCGGCAGCCGGAACGCGCTGTGGGGTCGGCATCCGGCCGGCATTCCAGGAGCTTTCACCCGCGTGACCGCCGCCGTGGAATGGCAGGCTCTGGTCGATTGTGCCGCCGCCGCGGGCTACCTGGAACGGTTCGGCCGGAAGCCAAAGGACATCGACCTCGTGGTGCTGAGGCAGGGCGCCGGATCATGCGCCGGTTGCTCGAAGAGTCCGGCTACCGGGTCGCAATATGCAGCTTGTCGTCGGGTAGGGCGCTCACCTGGTGTGCGGCAAGGAAGGGTCAGCGCAGCAGGGCGCGGTAGATCTCCACGGTGCGGCGGGCCACGGTGTCCCAGCCGAACTCGGCAACAGCCCGGTCCCGGCCGGCCTTGCCCATCGCGGCGGCCCGCTGCGGGTCCCGGACCAGCTCGTTGATCTTCTCCGCCAGCCCCGCCTCGAACTCCTCCGGCGCGGACTCCGAGTACGGCACCAGCAGCCCGGTCACCCCGTCCTCGACCACCTCGGGGATGCCGCCGACGGCCGAGGCCACCACCGGCACCCGGCAGGCCATCGCCTCCAGGTTGACGATGCCCAGCGGCTCGTACACCGACGGGCAGCAGAACACCGCGGCGTGCGAGAGCAGTTGCAGCAGGTCCGTCCGCGGCAGCATGCCGGTGATCCACACCACCCCGGACCGCTCCGCCCGTAGCGCCTCCATCTCGGCCGCCACCTCGGCGGCCAGCTCCGGGGTGTCCGGCTCGCCCGCGCACAGCACCAGCTGCGCCTCGGGGTCGACCCGGTGCGCGGCGTGCAGCAGGTGCGGAACACCTTTCTGCCGGGTGATCCGGCCCACGAACAGCAGGTACGGCCGGTTCCGGTCGATGCCCTGCCGGACCAGCGCGGACACCTCCTCGACCGGCCGGTACAGCGCAGTGTCGATGCCGTTGTAGACCACGTGCACCCGGGCCGGGTCCACGAACGGGTACACCGCGAGCACGTCCTCCCGCATGCCCTTGCTGACGGCGATCACCGCGTCGGCGTGCTCGTAGGCGGTGCGCTCCACCCAGGATGAGACCCGGTAGCCGCCGCCGAGCTGCTCGGCCTTCCACGGCCGGCGGGGCTCCAGCGAGTGCGCGGTCAGCACATGCGGCACCCCGTAGAGCTGCCCGGCCAGGTGCCCGGCAAGGTTGGCGTACCAGGTGTGGGAGTGCACCAGGTCGCAGCCGTCCACGGCGTGCACCAACTCCAGGTCGGTGCCGATGGTGCGCAGCGCCGGGTTGGCGTCGGCCAGCGAGGCCGGCGGCTGGTGCGCGGTCGCGTTCGGGCGCGGCGCGCCGAAGCAGTGCACCGAGACGTCCACCAGCTTGCGCAGCTCACGGGTGAGGAAGTCCACATGCACCCCGGCGCCGCCGTAGATGCTGGGTGGATACTCGCGGGTCAGAACGGCCACCTTCATGACCATCAGCCTAGGGTGTCGCAGCTCACACGCGGCGCGCGGCGACCGCGGAGGTTAGGGTCACGTCATGCGCGCACGGCTCGGAGTCCTCGGCATCGTGCTGGCGGGCGGCGAGGGGAAGCGGCTGTGGCCGTTGACCGCTGACCGGGCCAAGCCGGCGGTCCGCTTCGGCGGCACCTACCGGCTCGTCGATTTCGTGCTGTCCAACCTGGTCAACGCGAACTATCTGCGGATCTGCGTGCTCACCCAGTACAAGTCGCACTCGCTGGACCGGCACATCACCCAGACCTGGCGGATGTCGACGATGCTCGGCAACTACGTCACCCCGGTGCCCGCCCAGCAGCGGCTGGGCCCGCGCTGGTTCACCGGCAGCGCCGATGCGATCTACCAGAGCCTGAACCTGATCTACGACGAGCAGCCGGACATCGTGGTGGTCTTCGGGGCGGACCATGTGTACCGGATGGACGCCCGGCAGATGGTGAACCAGCACGTCGAGTCCGGCGCCGGCGTGAGCGTGGCCGGCATCCGGGTGCCGCGGTCGGAGGCGAGCCAGTTCGGCGTGATCGACGCGGCCCAGGACGGCACGATCCGGCAGTTCCTGGAGAAGCCGGACAATCCGCCGGGCCTGCCCGACAGCCCGGACGAGACGTTCGCCTCGATGGGCAACTACGTCTTCAACACCGACACGCTGGTCGAGGCGCTGAAGATCGACGCCGGCGACGAGGGCAGCATCCACGACATGGGCGGCAGCATCATCCCGATGCTGGTCGAGCAGGGCGTGGCCTCGGTGTACGACTTCGCCGACAACAAGGTGCCCGGCGCAACCGAGCGGGACCGCGGCTACTGGCGGGACGTGGGGACGCTGGACGCGTACTACGACGCGCACATGGACCTCGTTGCCGTACACCCGATCTTCAACCTCTACAACCGGGACTGGACGATCTTCACCTCGCACCCGCAGTCACCGCCGGCGAAGTTCGTCGAGGGCGGCTCGGCGCAGGAGTCGATCGTGTCCAACGGCGTGATCGTCTCGGCCGGCACGGTGCGCAACTCGGTGCTCTCGCCGGGTGTCCGGCTGGACGCCGGCGCCTACGTCGAGGGCAGCGTGGTGATGGACAACGTCCGGATCGGCAAGGGCGCGGTGGTGCGCAACGCGATCCTGGACAAGAACGTGGTGGTTCCGGACGGTGCGCACATCGGCGTCGACCCCGACCTGGACCGGCAGCGCTACCAGGTCAGCCCCGGCGGCATCGTCGTGCTGGGCAAGGGTCAGCAGGCGGTCCTGTAACGGCTCGGACATGGTGCTCCCGCAGATCACGGTATGGCACTAGGGTGCGCGGATCAGGTTGTACCTCGTCCGGGAGGCATCGTGAGGCATCGCACGCGCGGCTCGTGGGCCGCCTCCGCGCTGGTCGCGTCGGCGGCGCTGCTGCTCGCCGGCTGTGGCGGCAAGACCAGCGAGTCAGAGAACAAGCAGACGAGCGTCCAGGGCATCGTCAAGGACGACGCCCTGGCCGCGAAGGTCCCAGACCGGGTCAAGTCCGACGGCAAGCTCGTCGTCGCCACGGACGCCAGCTACGCGCCGAACGAGTTCAAGCGGGGCGGCGCGTTCCAGGGCATGGACATCGACCTGGGCAACGCCATCGGCAAGGTGCTCGGGCTGAACGTGGAGTTCGTCAACGCCCAGTTCGACGGGATCCTGGCCGGCATCGACTCCGGCCGGTACGAGGCCGGCCTGTCCTCGTTCACCGACAACAAGGAGCGCGAGAAGACCGTCGACTTCGTCAACTACTACAAGGCGGGCACGTCGATCGCGGTCCGCAAGGGCAACCCGCTCGGCATCAAGAGCATGCTCGACCTGTGCGGCAAGAAGGTCGCCGCCGAGCAGGGCACCGTGCAGTTGCTCTCGATCCAGCAGGACAAGGACGCCGACGGCGCCCCGACCCTGCGGGGCAACTGCAAGGCCGCGGGCAAGCCGGTGCCGGTCGCTGTGTCCCAGCCGGACCAGAACGCGGTCAACGCCTCGCTGACCTCTGGCCGGGCCGACGCGTTCACCGCCGACTCGCCCGTGGTCGAGTACCAGATCAAGGTCACCAACGGCGAGGTCGAGCAGGGCGGCGAGACCACCGACGTGGCACCGTACGGCATGGCGCTGAAGAAGAACGACGGCACCTTCGCCGAGGCGGTCCAGGGCGCCATCCAGAAGCTGATCGACTCCGGCCGCCCGTCCGCCTACGAGAAGATCCTGCAGACCTGGGGCATCGAGGGCGGCGCCATACCCAAGGCCACCGTCAACGCGGCCGGCAGTTCCTGACAGGGTGGGTGAGGTCAGCATGAGCACAGCACCGCCGGGCACGGTGGCGGGGGGCGTCGGCGGGGAGCCGACGTGACCACCAGATCGACGGTGGACACCACCGAGGTGCCCGCCGAGCAGCTCACCGTGGTGCCGGTCCGGCACCCGGGACGCTGGGTCGCGGTGGCCGTCATCGCGGTGCTGGCCGCGATGGCGATCCACTCCCTGATCACCAACCCGGCCTGGCAGTGGGCCTACGTCCGCGGGTACTTCACCTACCCGACCATCGTGCACGGCATCGGAATCACCCTGCAACTGACCGTGTACGCGATGGCGATCGGCGTCGGGCTCGGCATTCGGCATCCCGTTCGGACCGCGGTTCGTCAGCGGAGACACCAACTCGGTGATCCCGGTTCTGGTGGCCGCCACCCTGGGCCTCGGACTGAACGAGGCGGCGTACATGTCGGAGATCGTCCGCGCCGGCATCCTCTCGGTGGACCACGGGCAGACCGAGGCTTCCCAGGCGCTGGGCATGCGGCGGCTGATGATCATACGCCGGGTGGTGCTGCCGCAGGCGATGCGGGTGATCATCCCGCCGACCGGCAACGAGACGATCTCGATGCTGAAGACCACCTCGCTGGTGGCGTTCATCGGGGTGGCCGACCTGCTGGGCGCCGCCAAGGACATCTACGGCAACAACTTCAAGTACATCCCGCTGCTTGTGGTGGCCAGCATCTGGTACCTGATCATGACCTCGGTGCTGAGCGGGGTCCAGTTCTACATCGAGCGGCACTTCGCCCGCGGCTCGGTGCGGGCACTGCCGCCGACCCCGCTGCAGAAGCTGCGGGCCCGTTTCGCCGGCCGGGGGGAGCTGCGATGAGCCAGCTCGCGGCGCCGCAGACGACGACGGGGCCGATGGTCCTGTCCGAGGCGGTGCGCAAGAAGTTCGGCCCGGTCGAGGTGCTGTGCGGCATCAACCTGGAGGTGCTGCGCGGCCAGGTGATGTGCATCATCGGGCCGTCCGGGTCCGGCAAGTCCACGTTCCTGCGCTGCATCAACCACCTGGAGAAGATCGACGGCGGCAACCTGTACGTGGACGGCGAGCTGGTGGGGTACCGGCGGGTCGGCACCAAGCTGCACGAACTGCGCGAGACCGAGGTCGCCAAGAAGCGGGCCGAGATCGGCATGGTGTTCCAGCGGTTCAACCTGTTCCCGCACATGACCGCGCTGCAGAACATCGTGGAGGCGCCGCTGCGGGTCAAGCGCGAGCGCAAGAAGGAGGTGCACGAACGGGCCCGCGAGCTGCTGGTCCGGGTCGGGCTGGGCGAGCGGGGGGACGCCTACCCGAACCAGCTCTCCGGCGGGCAGCAGCAGCGGGTGGCGATCGCCCGGGCGCTGTCCATGCGGCCGAAGCTGATGCTGTTCGACGAGCCCACCTCGGCGCTGGACCCCGAGCTGGTCGGCGAGGTGCTGGACGTGATGCGCGGGCTCGCGGTGGACGGCATGACCATGGTCGTGGTGACGCACGAGATGGGCTTCGCCCGCGAGGTCGGCGACTCGCTGGTGTTCATGGACGAGGGCGTGGTGGTCGAGGCGGGGCCGCCGCGGGAGGTGATCGAGGCCCCGAAGCACGAGCGCACCCAGCGGTTCCTGCGGGCCGTGCTGTAGCCCCTTCCCCGGCGACCTCCGCCCGGTCCAGTGCTGTCGCGTCCCTTCCGCGGTCACGCTAACGGAGCGGCCGGTACACCGCGGCGAGCAGCCCGTCGCCGACCGGGAGCAACGCCGGCACCAGGTCGTCGCGGTCGCGTACGGTACGCCCGAGGTCGCGCACCGCCACTGTGTCGGGGTCGCGGGCCGATGGGTCGGCCACCCGGTCCCGCCACAGCGCGTTGTCGAAGCAGACCACACCGCCGGGCCGCAGCAGCCGCAGCGCCTCGCCCAGGTAGTCGGCGTGGTTGCGCCGCACCGCGGCGCAGAACACCAGGTCGTACGCCCCGTCGGTCAGCCGCGGCAGCACCTCCAGCGCGGTGCCGTTGATCAGCCTGGTGCGGTAGCCCGGGACGCCGGCCTCGGCGAAGGTCTGCCGGGCCGCGCGGGAGTGCTCCGGCTCGGCGTCCACCGTGGTCAGCACGCCGTCGGGCAGCATGCCGTGCAGCAGGTACAGCCCGGACACGCCGGTGCCGGTGCCCACCTCGACCACCGCCCGGGCCCGCAGCGCGGCGGCGAGGAAGCGCAGCGTGGCACCGCCGGCCGGGCCGATCGACGGGCAGCCGAACTCGGCCGCGCGCCCCCGGGCGGCGACCAGTGCCGGGTCCTCGGCCAGGAACGACTCGACGTACCCGCGACTCGCCGCCACCGCCTCCGTCACGGACCAGAGCGTAGTGCGCCGCACTCCGCCACCCGCGTCGGCACATCCGGCGTCTCCGCGCCGCGAGATGTGCCATCCCGCACATTGGGGCCGCGGATCCTGAGGGGAGGCTGAGAATACGCCCGCAGCGGGAACGGGCGGCCCCCGCCGCGGCGTTCAGGCGTGCGGACCCGTGTGAACATTGGGGTTAGCTGCATAGCGTGGACAGGAGACGCGAGGCACCATGGGGGTTCCACTGAACGTGGATCGGGGAGGTTCCGTGGCGGAAGACGTTGCTGTGTCGGCGTGGGTGCCGCCCACCTGGGACGAGGTCGTGCGCCAGCACGCCCCCCGGGTGTACCGGCTCGCCTACCGCCTGTCGGGGAACCCGCAGGATGCCGAGGACCTGACCCAGGAGACGTTCGTCCGCGTGTTCAAGTCGCTGGCCAGCTACCAGCCCGGCACGTTCGAGGGCTGGCTGCACCGCATCACCACGAACCTGTTCCTGGACATGGTGCGGCGCCGGCAGCGGATCCGCTTCGACGCGCTACCGGAGGACTCCGAGCGGCTGCCCGGGCGGGAGCGCAGCCCCGAGCAGGTCTACACCGACAGCCGTCTCGACCCCGACGTCCAGCGGGCACTGGACGCACTGCACCCCGACTTCCGGGTCGCCGTGGTGCTCTGTGACATCGAGGGCCTGTCGTACGAAGAGATCGCCACCACGCTGGGCATCAAGCTCGGTACGGTGCGCAGCCGGATCCACCGTGGCCGGCTGCAACTCCGCGAGGCGCTCCGCCACCGTGCGCCCCGCGCGGGTGGCCGCACCCTCGAGGAGGCGAGCACGCGGTGACCCTCCCCGAGGTGCATCTCGCCGGCGAAGCGTTGGCGGCTCTCATCGATGGCGAGCTGAGCCGAGGCGCGTACCACCGGGCCCTGGACCACATGGCGCGCTGCACCGAGTGCCGGACCGCGGTCGCCGCGCAGCGGCAGGCCAAGGCCGCGCTGGTCGGCGCCGGTCTGCCCACGGTGCCGGACAACCTGCTGTCCCGGTTGCACGAGGTGCCGATGACCACCGACATCGGGGATCGCGGCGGCGGCCTCGGCGGCCCCGGTACCCTCGCGGTGGCCGACGGGGGGCTTGTGTGGGCGCCGGTTGCCCCGCCGGGGACGGCAACCCCCGCGGCCCGGCGGCACCCGCGCACGCGCCGGCATCGCGTCGGCCGGCCGCGGTCCTACCCGGTCACCCGGGTCCGGTCGGTACGGCTGCGCCGCGGCCTGGCCGGCACTCTGGCCGGGTTGGCGTTCGGCGTGGTGACGGCCGCCGCCCCGCTCGGCTCCACCGGGGTGAGCCTGCAGCAGCCCGGCGTGGTGGACCGGGGGCCGCAGACCGTCCCGGCCAGCGTCGGGTTCGGGGTGAATATCGCCCCCCGGCGGGAGATCGGGACGAGCACCGACCGGTCCGTCCGGCCGGCGACCGACCCACTGCGCGGCGAGAGCGCCACCACGGTGCGCCAGGCGGCGGTCCCTCCCGGCTGACGGCGGCTTCACACGCGGTGCGGCAGGCTGTCGGTATGAGCACCGAAGGCGACGGCAAGTGAGGATCGCAGCGAGGAACGAGCGAGGACCGGAGCGAGCCGGAGTCGAGACATGAGCACCGAAGGCGACGGCGAGTGAGGATCGCAGCGAGGAACGAGCGAGGACCGGAAGGCGACGGCGCGATGCCCGCGCGGCCGGACCGGGCGGCACCGGCGGCGGAGCGGGCATGACCGACGACGACGCCTTCCGGCCCACCCCGGACGACCTGCGCGACGCCGAGCAGCGCCGGCAGCGGTGGCAGGGGTCGCCCGCCCCCAGCAGGCGCCCGGCCGACCACCCCCGGCTGGCGGGCGTCTTCGGCCGGCCCGCCGGGGTGGAAGGCCCGTTCGCGCTGAGCCGGCAGCACCCCGAGCCGACGCGGGTGCCCCCGCGACCGGCACCCCCGCCGGTGCTCGCCGCCGCGTTCGGCCGCCCGGATGGTGCCGCCGAGGCGTTCGCGCCCCCGCCCGGTTCGCGTACCGGCGCCGGCCGTATCCCGGACTCGCCGTGGTGGAAGCCGGACGCACCGCGTGACCCCTGGCGCGACCCCGCATCCCCCGCGTACCTGGCCGGGCCGCCGGACCTGAACGGCCACCGCGCGTCGCCCCCGGCCGCCGCGGAGGAGGCGGAGGCGGAGGACGAGGGCGGCGGGCGGGCCAGCCGCCGGTTCCGGCTGCGCACGCTTTCGCTGTCCGCGTCCGTGGTGCTGCTACTGGCCGCGCTGCTGGTGGGCGCGGCCGGCGGTGCGACCGGGTACGTGCTGGCCAAGCGGTACGGCGCGGAGAGCCTGTTCGCCCCGGACGCCACCCTGTCCAAGGTCACTCCGAACGTGGAACGCCCGCAGGGCTCGGTCGCCGACATCGCCAGCCGGGTGCTGCCCGCGGTGGTCTCCATCGAGGTGCGGTCCAGCGAGGGATCCGGCACCGGGTCCGGGGTGGTGGTGGACGGCAACGGCTACATCGTGACCAACAACCATGTGGTGTCCGCCGCCGCCGTCAGCAAGGGCAGCCTGCGGGTGATCTTTGCGGATCAGACCTCGGTGTCGGCGAAGATCGTCGGCCGGGACCCGAAGACCGACCTCGCGGTGATCAAGGTGAACCGGCCGGGCCTGCTGGTGGCCACCCTGGGCGACTCCGACTCGCTGCGGGTCGGCGACCCGGTGATCGCGATCGGCTCGCCGCTCGGGCTGGCCGGCACCGTCACGCTGGGCATCGTCAGCTCGCTGAACCGGCCGGTGCCGCTGCAGGGTGAGGGCACCGACACCGACGCGGTGATCGACGCGATCCAGACCGACGCGGCCATCAACCCGGGCAACTCCGGTGGCGCGCTCGTCGACGGCAGCGGCGCCGTGGTCGGCATCAACTCCGCGATCGCCACGCTGTCCTCGGGCAGCGGCCAGAGCGGCAGCATCGGCGTGGGGTTCGCCATCCCGATCAACGAGGCCCGCGACATTGCCCAGCAGCTCATCCGTACCGGCTCGGTCAGGCACGCGACGCTGGCGGTGAACGCCCGGTCGGTGACGCAGCTCAACGGCAACCGGGACGGCGCGCTGATCGAGGCGGTGCAGCGCGGCGGCGCCGCGGAGAAGGCGGGGCTGAAGGAGAAGGATGTCATCACCAGGGTGGACGGCACGGTTATCACCGGCTCGGACAAGCTGATCGTGACCATCCGGGCGCACCGGATCGGCGACAAGGTAAGGATCACGTTCGTGCGCGGTAGCGAGACGCGCACCGTGGAGGCGACCCTGCAGTCGGATTGAACCGGTCAGCGGGTCGACACGTTCTGTTACCTATGACGCCCACGGACGTAACGCAGACCTGTGCGCTGAACCTGGACGCGCTGCGCCCGAGGTTCACCGACGACCCCTACCCTCTGCTGGCCGAACTGCGCGAGGCGGGTCCGGTCCGCCGGATCGAGTTGCTGGACATGCCGATGTGGCTCGTGACCAGGTACGACGACGTCCGCGCGCTGTTCGGCAACCCGGCCCTGAGCTGTGACGTCAGGCACGCCAGCGAAGACGTCCGGGCGCTGCCGTACGTGCGGGTCGCGTACACCGGCCAGATGTCCCGGCACATGCTTACCACCGAGCCGCCGGACCACACGCGGCTGCGCCGGGTGGTCAGCCGGGAGTTCACCCCGCGGCGGATCGAAGGGCTCCGACCGCGGGTGCAGCAGGTGACCGACGAGCTGATGGCCGGGTTCCTGCGCCGCGGATCCGCCGACCTGATCGACGAGCTCGCCGCGCCGCTGCCGATCACGATCATCCTGGAGCTGCTCGGCGTGCCGCTGGAGGACCGGCACGCCGTCCGGCACTGGGTTGACGTGCTGACCGGCATCGACGACGGCGACCACCGGCGGGTCCCGGAGATGAGCGCGCAGGTGGACGCGTACCTGATCGAACTGGTGGACCGGCTGAAGCGGCAGCCGGCGGAGATGGCCCGCCGCAGCCTGCTCGGCGCCTTGGCGCAGGTGCCGGCCGGCGAGGAGCGGCTGCACGACGATGAGCTCACCGCGCTCGCCAAGGTGCTGATGGTCGCCGGCTACACCACCACGGTTGACCTGGTCGGCAACGGCGTGCTGGCCCTGCTGCGCAACCCGGAGCAGCTCGCCCTGCTGCAGGCCGACCCGGACCTGCTGCCCGGCGCGATCGAGGAGTTCCTGCGCTACGACGGCCCGATCGCCGGACCGATGCTGCGGTTCGCCGCCGAGGACCTCCCGGTCGGCGACACGGTGATCCCGGCCGGCGACATGGTGTTGCTGTCGATCGCCTCGGCCAACCGGGACCCGGCCAGGTTCGACCGGCCTGACCTGCTGGACGTGACCCGCACCGACCGTGGGCACGTCGGGTTCGGGTACGGCATCCACTACTGCCTGGGCGCCCCGCTGGCCAGGTTGGAGGGCGCGGTGGCGCTGCGCTCGCTGCTCGACGCGTGCCCCGACCTGGCGCTGGACCCCGACGAGGAGCTGCGCTGGCGGGTCAGCATGAACATCCGCGGGCTGCGCCGGCTGCCCGTCACGTTCACCCCGCGCTAGGCCTGCTGTCGCGGTGGGTACTCGTCGTAGGCTGGGGGTGGACGGCGGCGAGGAGGCGGGATGTTCGGCAGCTTGGGCTGGGGCGAGGTCCTCGCGCTGGTCGTCATCGCGCTGTTCGTCTTCGGCCCGGACCGGCTGCCCAGGGTGGCCCGCGACGCCGGCCGGATGCTGCGGCAGCTCCGCGAGATGGCGAACGGGGCGCGGACGCAGCTCAAGAGCGAGCTCGGCCCGGAGTTCGCCGACCTGGACTTCGACTCGCTGAACCCGCGCACGTTCGTCCGCAAGCACCTGTTCGAGGACGACCCGTTCGACTTCGAGCCGCGGCCGCCCGCGGATCCGCCGCGCCCGGCGTCACGGCCGCTGCGGGACGGCGAGCGCGCGCCGTTCGACCCGGACGCCACCTGACGGGGCGTACGTGGCCTGCCCTCGTAGCCGTGGCTGCGGGGGCAGGTCACCCTTCCTGATCGTCGGCGAGCCATTGCGGCGACCGCGGTCGACCGCGACGGCGGCTCCGGCGGCGGACCGGGGTCGGCCCCGCGATCGGGCCCCGGCGGCGGGCCCTGGCGGAGGACCGGGTCAGCCCCGAGGGCGGGCCCTGGCGGAGGACCGGGTCGGCCCCGAGGGCGGCCTTAGCGGCGGACCGGGGTCAGACCGAGGGACCGCCCGGACAGGCCGCGCTGCCGGCTTGCCAGCCGGTCGGCCACCGCCGACAGCGCCCGGGCGGCCGGCGAGTCAGGCGCGGACAGCACCAGCGGTACGCCCTCGTCGCCGGCCTCGCGCAACCGGGTGTCCAGCGGGATCTGGCCAAGCACCGGCACGTCCGTGCCCAGCGCCCTGCTCAGCGTCTGCGCCACCGCGGCACCGCCGCCGGCGCCGAACACCTCGATCCGGGAGCCGTCCGGCAGTTCCAGCCAGGACATGTTCTCCACCACGCCGATCACCTGCTGGTGGGTCTGCAGCGCGATCGCGCCGGCCCGCTCGGCCACCTCGGCCGCGGCCTGCTGCGGGGTGGTGACCACCAGGATATCGGCGTTCGGCACGAGCTGCGCCACCGAGATGGCGATGTCGCCGGTGCCGGGCGGCAGGTCCAACAGCAGGACGTCCAGGTCGCCCCAGTACACGTCCGCGAGGAACTGCTGCAGCGCCCGGTGCAGCATCGGGCCGCGCCAGACCACCGGCGTGTTGCCGGCGGTGAACATCCCGATGGAGATCAGCTTGACCCCGTGCGCCACCGGCGGCATGATCATCTGCTCGACCGGGGTGGGCCGGCTGCCGGTCGCGCCGAGCATCCGCGGCACCGAGTGCCCGTAGATGTCGGCATCCACCACCCCGACCGCGAGGCCGCGAGCGGCCAGCGCGACGGCCAGGTTCACCGTCACCGAGGACTTGCCCACCCCACCCTTGCCGGACGCCACCGCGTACACCCGGGTCAGCGAGCTTGGCTTGGCGAACGGGATCTCGTTGGCCGCGGTGCCGCCGCGCAGGGTGTCCTGGAGCTGCCGGCGCTGGGTGTCGCTCATCACGTCCAGCTCGACCCGGACGTCGGCCACCCCGGGCAGCGGGGCCACCGCGGCGGTGACGTCCCGGGTGATCGTCTCGCGCAGCGGGCAGCCGGCCACGGTCAGCCACACCTGGACGGTGACCCGCCCGTCGGGGTCGACCGCGACGCCTTTGACCATCCCCAGGTCCGTGATCGGGCGGCGGATCTCCGGATCCTTCACCCCGGCGAGCGCAGCGCGGACCTGGTCTTCGGTAGTCGGCATGTCATCCCAACCTGCACGAACGGGCAACGGCTTCTGTCATCCCATGCTACGGCGCCGTACTTAGCATGGATCTGTGAGCACCGACGCCGCGACCGCGCACAGGCTGACCGCCCGTGAGCTTGGCGTGTGGCGTTCGTTCCTGCGCGCGCACGCCACCATCGCCGGCCGGCTGGAGCGCGACCTGATCGCCGAGCACGGCCTGCCACTGGCCTGGTACGACGTGCTGTTGCAGCTCGCCGAGGCGCCCGGCCAGCGGATGCGGATGACCGACCTGGCCGACCGGGTGCTGCTGTCCCGGTCCGGGCTCACCCGGCTGGTGGACCGGCTGGTGGCCGACGGCCTGGTCGAGCGGGCCGCCTGCCCGAGCGACGCGCGCGGCACCTACTCCGTGCTCACCGCGGCTGGCCTGCACCGGCTGCGCGAGGCGGCGCCGACGCACCTGCGCGGGATCGGGGAGTACGTGGCCGGGCCACTGTCGGAGCAGGAGCTGAACACGCTGCGTGGCCTGCTCGGCAAGATGCTGGAGGCGGCCGGCGCGGACGTGTCGCCGCCGGCCGGTGGCTGCGGCGCCGCCGAGGGCCTGTCCGGCTGACGGTGCCCCTCATATGTCCGGCGTATATGCCCGACATATGGGCCCTGCCAACAATTGCTGACTAGCGTTGCCTGCGTGAATACGCTGCCGCGGCCATTGCCGCCGGTGGATCCGGCGTGGTGGGGTCATCCTTTGCTGTGGCCGAGGTTGGCGGCGCAGGATATCCAGGCGTTGTACCGGTGGCTGCAGCGGCATGGCTGGAGCCAGTCGCAGATCGCCGCCGCGACCGGGCAGACGCAGCCGGAGGTCTCGGCGATCCTGCACGGCCGGAAGGTGCAGGCGTACGACGTCTTGGTACGCATCGCCGAAGGGCTGGAGATCCCGCCGGGGTACATGAGGCTGAGCGGCTGCATCGCCTGCTCCGGCACGATAGAAGCCGCTGAGCACGGCGAGGAAGGGGACGATCCCATGTTCCGCAGGCAGTTCCTCGGCGCGGTTGCCGCGGTCGCTGCCGGTGGCACGATGGACGGCTTTCAGCGACTGCTGCCCGATCCGGTGTCGTCGGTGGCGGCGGTGCCGGCTCGGGTGGGCGCCATTGAGGTGGCCCAGGTCCGCGAGGTCGTCACGCAGCTTCGGGGCCTGGACCGCCGGTTCGGCGGTGGCGCGGCGCTGGACGCGGCCCGCGGGTTCGCCGGCTGGGCGCACGGCATGCTCAGCGCCCGGTATACCGAGGACGTCGCCCGCGAGCTCCGGACCGCGCTCACCGACCTGCAGGTGCTCATCGCCTGGTCCTATTTCGACGCCGGCCGTCCTGCCGCCGCGCGGCGCCACCACCTGCAGGGCCTGGCGCTGGCCCAGGAGGTCGGGGATCCGACCCTGACCGGGCAGGTGCTGGACGACCTCGCCCGGGTGAGCGCGGAGTGCGGCGACCCACGCGAGGGAGTCCGGCTGTCCCGGCTCGGCCTGCTGGCCACGGATTCACCCGACACCTGCCCGGCCATCCGGGCGGAACTGCACGTCGGCGAAGCGCTGGCGCTGGCGCGGCTCGCCGACGGCCGCGGCGTCAGGGAGTCGCTGTCCCGCGCCGAGGACGACCTCGCCAGGGTCGACCCGGATGCCATACCGGCCTGGGCCCCCTCGGCGACGGATCTGCTCACCCCCGGGTGCTACACCGGCTTCTGCGGCCGGGTGTACGAGGAGTTGGCCGCGCATGCCGAGGACCGGAGGTACGCCGAGACGGCCGTCGAGCACGCCGAGGCCTCATTGGCCGCCTCCGAGGGGAACCAGAACTGGCGCGGCGTCGTCCTGGTCCGGGTCTCCTTCGCCGCCGCCCAACTGCGTGCCGGTGCCCGCGACGAGGGCCTGCGTACCGCGCACGAGGTGGTGGCTCAGGCCGGCGCGCTCCGCTCGGCCCGGGCCCGCACCCGGCTTACCCACGTCGCCGACGCCGCCAGCGCCTACGCCGGCCACGGCGACGCCGACGATCTGCGCGCCCGCGTCGCCGCCCTCACCCCGGCCTGACCCCGCGCCGGGGGTTGTCAGGCGGTGCGCGGCGCCTACCGACGCATCGCCCGACACGCCCAACCGGGACGTCGAGCTGCCGTGTCCGGACCTTCGGCCGCGTCGTCTCACGCGGGTGGTCGGCGACCGACGGACCGCGCCACCCGCCTCGCCAACCCGTCCCGAAACCGCGAGCCGCCGCCGCCTGCCGCTCGGCGTCGGACGTGCGGATCTCCGGTTGATCCGGTTGATCCGGTTGATCGGTCCTGCCGTGCATCGTGCTCCCCCTGCCGCCGGCGGCCACCACGGGGCATCGGCCCGCGTTCAGGCGGTGAGGTCGCGCTCCTCGGTACTGCGCGCGCTGTCGGCCAGCCGGGACACCTCCGAGCGCAGGAAGTCCCGGGTGGCCACGTCGCCCAGCGCGATCC
>WNGB01004212.1_pt1 | contig 22123 bp, 18 predicted proteins | sample 5400681 | NCBI WGS metagenome assembly WNGB01 (sample SAMN13153367, study PRJNA577476) | soil metagenome | isolation source: 115 cm soil or saprolite under grassland replicate 2 | place: USA:California | collected 2016-06-15
CGGGGGGCGGAAAAGTGTTCACCGACGATGTGCCGGATCCCGTTGCGGTCGCGCATGAGCTAACGCACTCGATTTGCTCGATCCTGTTTCGAAAGACGCCGGAGGTGCCCGTCATTTCGAAGATTACGATCGTCATCGTGCCGTTGATTGGAATCTCGGCCGATATCTTGGTGTCGACCGCTACGGTGCGGCTCAATTCGTCGTACCTGCAAACGTTCGCGAGCAGTCACACCGCGAGCGAAACCACCTACGAAATCGACGGCCTTCTCGTCTACACGATGTCGCTTTTCTATCAGGACCTGGCGGCACCGGCCGGTGTCGTGCAAGGGGTCGCTGATTTCGTGCGTTACCGTGCCGGATACTGGACGGAGTCGGCCCGGTCGCCAGGCGGCAATTGGGACGACGGTTTTCAAACGACGGCGTTTTTCTTCGACTATGTCGATAAGCAATCTCCGAGCTTCGTCTACCGATTGAACCAGGCGATCGGGACGGGCTACAGCGTCGACCTGTTCGTCACCCTCACCGGCAAGGACGTCATCACGCTTTGGAACGAATACCAAGCGACGTTTTGAGCTATTTCGACGTGACGCCGCAAGCCTGCTTCACCCGCGCCGTCAGCGGAGAACCTGGATGCGCGGCCATGAAGCGGACGGCCGCCGATGCATCGGCCTTGCCGTCCAGACACAGAACCACCAGGCGTTCGGCCGCGCGCTCCGGGGCGAGATTGCCGTCGGGGAACCTCGCCGCGTGATCGTTCAAAAGGGCCATCGCTCGCTCACCATCGCCGGCGCGGACGGCGCGGTCAGCTTCGCGCAACAGGTGCGTCTCTTCGGCCAATGAGCTGGATTCGACGACCGGTGTCGCAACGACCGGCGCGGGTCGCTCCGCCGTACGCGCCGCCGTTTTCGAGCGCAAGGGCCGCGGTGTAGCCTTGGGCGGCGCGGCGACGACGGGTGGTGTGACGATTGCGCGCGCTTCGGGTTGGGCAGCGGTTGCCGGCATCGAGGCGGACGGCGCCTCGACCGGCGCCGGCACACGTTGCGCGGGCCGCAGCGCGAGATAGCCGCCCGCGCCGAGCGAGGCAACGGCGGCAAAGGTCGCCGCTCCCTTGATGACCGCTCCGAACGCCGAGGCCCACAATCCCCCGCCCGCTGCTTCGGTCGCCACCAGCGTGACGCTGCCCGCTGCCGCAATTCTGGAGAGGACCGCCGCCTTGAGCTGCCGGCGTTTGGCGAGAGGCATCGCCTCGCTGAGACGCGCACGGCGCAGAACCTCGTCGGTTTCGTGGCTGAGCCCGCCCCTCATCGCATCCTCCACCCATCCCGCAGCCGGTAACGCTCGGCAGCTTTTTCGAAGTCGATGCGTGCCGCCCGCAAACGTGAGTAGACCGTGCTCGCGTTGGATCCGATGGCCTCCGCGATCTCCCGGGCCGTCATCTGCTCGAGCTCCGCCAGCACGAAGACTTCGCGTTTGTCGTCGTCCAGCTCGTCGAGCCACTCTTGCACCAAGTGCGCAGCCTCTGCCTTGGCCATCGATTCATACGGACCCGAACCGCGGTCATCGGCGAGCGTCTCGGGATCGGTCTGCGGCGAGAGGTGATGCGGGTTCTTGCGTCGGACCCATCGGCGGTGCTCCCGCACGACCCGCACCAGAATCCCGAACACCCAGGTGCGGACCGACGACGCGTAGGCGAACTCGGGCAGGCGACGGTGCACGACGAGAAAGACTTGTTGGACCACGTCCTCGATCGACTCTTCGCCAACGCCGAGACGGCGCACACTGCGCCAAATGAAGTCGACGTAGCCTTCGTAGAGCTCGTCGAACGTCGTCGTTTGCGCCGGCCGCTCGACCGAGGTCTCGACCTCGGTGGGAACGGCGGACTGCATACGACGCCAGGTCATGATCGCGGTGGTTTCCCTAGCATTACTGGGTCAGATCCTCGCTACCCGATCGTTGCATCGGAGCAGCCATAGTCCCACAACCGCAGGCGGGGCCGGACGCCTGCGCCGAGTAACACAAACTGCTGACCGAACAGGCGGAACTGGCTCTCGGCGAAGCCGCAGAGGCTTCGGCCTGACGGCCATTCCGGTCTGACCCGCAGCTCCGACGGCCTCGCCGTAAGTTACGTGGCCACCTCGCGGAAATTGCCGATCGTGATCTGTCATAGGCAAGATTTGTCCCAAATAGTGCTAGTCGATTATTCTACGTGGATTTCGAGACCGATCGCGCCCCGAATCGAGGCGATGCCGGCGCGATGAAAGGTCTCCAAACCTTGTACCGCAAACGCCGGACGTGCCAGAGGCAACACGCTGCCCGCGCGAAAATAGGGTCGGAAAACCCGTGAGAGCTGCCAGTGAACCGCCACGTCGGCGCCGACGGTCAAGCCCACCGTACTGACTTCGTAGGGGATAATCGGGCCGAATCCCTGCGCCCGCGTCCACGTCAAGCCTGCATCGGCGCACGGGCCGAGTGCGAGGGACTCGTACGCCCACTGGTAACAACCACGAAGATTGATCGCACCAAGATGGAATGTTGCGCCAATGTCGGAACGAGCCGGGAGCGTGCCGCGCCTCGGCAAGAAGTAAGTCCCTCCGACATCCAGCCGCGCGCCGCCGATTTGCCATCCCAACAAACCTTCGGCGCCCAAAGCTGGGCCGGGGAGCGCGCCCACGTCGGAGGCGATGCCAACACCGACAAAGGGATGCCCGGTCGAGAAGCGACGCGCGGGCCCCACCGGTCTTTTGGTCGGCTGGTCGATCGGCTCGGGCGCGGGAGCGGGCTCCGGCTGCACCGCTGGTTTCGGCGGCGCTGGTTTGGGGGCGGGCGGCTCGACTTGGGGATTGATGGCGAGAGCAATGACGAGCGCCGCCGCGTCGGCAACGGCCGAGCAGGTGGCACCCTCGAGCGTGCGACGCGCTTCCCAGTCCATGCCGCGGAGCACGAGCTCGGCTCGCCACCGGTCCAGCGAAAGGCGGGAAACCACGCCGCGCGCTCGCAGGCCGACCGTGGGAGCGGTCGAGGCAGAGAGGATCTGCATGATCTCGCGCTCGACGGCGGCAGCGTTGGGACACTCGGGCGGCGCGTCCCACTCCACGCTGACCGCGGGCGGCGTTGTTTGCGCCGACGCGGCGTTGCACCAAAGGGCAGCCGCCGCGCAGAGTGTCGCGAGGTTGCGCTCGAACCTGGTGCCAGCGTGGGGCATTCGTCGGATTTCGTAGCACCATAACCGCTCGACTCGTCATTTGTGCCGATTTCGCGACCTCATGCCGAGTCCTTATTCCTTTCAACGTTTTCTCGCACCAAGGAGAACTGTTGACGCGCGCGAACATACTTGCGTTACTCGGCCCGCCTGCGTGGGCGGCTTGGATCGTGGCGAGCCTCGCCGTGGGTTGCAGCGCCTCGGCTCCGTCCGAGGGGGCGCCCCTCGACGCCTCCCGCTCGGGCGATTCGGATCGATCGAAGAACGACGCAGCCGTCCATCCCGATGCCCCTCTCCCCGACGATGACGGCTCCGGCGGAGCGCACGAGACGGGCATCGATGGAGAATCCAGAACGCCGGACGCCTCCGATGGCGCGAGTGATCGATCGCCCGGCTCGGACGCAGGAGGCGAAGCTCGGATGGACGGCTCTCCACCCGCCGCCGATGCACCTGATGCGGCCGCCGACCAGGGGCGTCCCGGCGACCGTTACGCGCTCACCGTGCTTCTTTCCGGCCGCGGGCACGGCAGAGTTGCTTCCAACGTGGGGGCCATCGCCTGCGGCACGGTGTGCTCCGATCTGTTCGCGGCCGGAACGATCGTGACGCTCTCCGCTTCGCCGGATGCAGGGTCTTCGTTCGCGGGCTGGTCGGGGGACTGCACGGGTGTGGGCCCGTGCACCGTTACGATGAGCGCGGCGCGTTCGGTGACTGCGCGGTTCTTCCGTCCTGTTCTGCTCAACGACGCCGACAAGAGTGCCGACGTCGTGTTGACGCCCGATCGACTCGCGATGCAGCAGCTCACGCTCGGCCGAGCCGGCGTTCGATCGGACCTCGCGATTCAGCCGGGCTCCGGTGTCTTCTACTTCGAGGGACGACGCCTCGTCGAAGCTCGGTTCATTCTCATCGGCGTGGCGACGGCGTCCGCGCCGCTCGACACAGAAGCGCTCCCGGCGACGCAGGGCTTCAACATCGATAGCGGCGATGGTTCGTGGGTCGACCCGAAAGCCACGTCGGCCTACGGCTTCGTCGTCGACTATCGCCAAGCCCACCCGACCGTCCACCTCATCGGCATCACCGCTTCCGGGCCTCGCGTAGCCTTCACGACGACGCTCTCGGGCGTGTCCGAGCCGCTGTATATTTTCCTCGGTGGGTTGCGGCGCAACGTAGGACCGCAGGCGGCGATCAATGCGGGCAACGACACCGTCAATTTTCCGTTCGCTTACGATCCGGTCGCCCTAATGAAGGCTTCCAGCATCGCGGGTGCCGATCAGCTCGTGATGGGTTGGGGCGATTCGTTTGCCGGCGTTTTCAACGCGCCGCCGTCCTTGCAAGTCAGTGCGGATCAAACCGTGCCCCCGGGCACCGCGGTGACGATGACGGCGACCGCGAACGATCAAGAGGATGGAGACCTGACGGCGACGATCCAGTGGGAGGATCGGGCAACCCCACTCGGAGCCAGGGTCGTCGGCACCGGAAATCGCTTCACGTTCACGCCCGACGCTCTCGGTCTGCACGAGGTTTCGGCGACGGTGACCGATCGGGGCAACAAGGTCGTGACGCGATCGGTTCGCGTGACCGTCAGCGGCACGCTCCCCTCGTTCAATCCGGTGCGTCTGGCGCCGGACTCCACTTCCGGCAGCGGTATCGCGCTCAGCATCGACGGTCTCGGCGCGCATTTCACGGCGCCGGCGAAAATGGGCATTCGGGCCAACCAAGGCCTTCTGCATGGCTTTCAATACTTCGAGATCCATCGTGAGATCCCGCCCGCCAACGTGGGCGGCGGACTGGTGACCGGAGACGGCAACCTGAACCCCTACGGGCCGCGCGACGTGCCTGCCTCGTGCTCGGTGAACGTGGGAGGCGGCACCTGGCGCGACCTCATGTTCAGCACCAATTTCTCGGCCAGCGAAGCCTATTATGGCTTCGCTGTCGATTATCGAGGCGCATCTCCAGTGGTGTACGTCATCGTCGGCGGCGTGCTCGCCGACATCATCGCCATGACCGACGCGACGGTGCCGGTCTATCCGATGCTCTACGGAAATCCCGTGAGCAGCGCGACGACGCCGGACGAGACGATCAATTTCGGAGCTCAGCCGTTTCACTACGATCCGCGCGCCGTACTCAAAACCGCGTCGATCGATGCCTCCGCCCTTCAGCTCGGCTGGGGCCCTTACGCGCGCTAACAGAACGAACCGAACCGCCAGGGCGCCAGGGTTTTGGGATGGGTCCTGCAGACTGGCATGTAGCGTGTCGTCCTGGATGGTCGAGACGAATCGCTGATTGGCTCAACTTCTCATCCGGCCTATTCAAACCCCCTGGCGTCCGTGGCGCCGTGGCGGTTGACTCTTCGAGCTCGTCGCGCCGTTCCACGCTGCTCGAGCATCGTTTTGTCGTATTCTTCTTCGGGTGAGCAAAGCCCTGGTCGTCGATAACCCGTATACGCTCGAAGCGAGCTGCTCGGTCGAGCTCGCGGAGGGTCCCGCCGTCGATGTCGTGCTCGATCGCGCCGTCGCCGCGAAGGCCGCCGCGCGCGCGATGGCCGTGCGCGATCGCGTCGCGCTCGTCTCTGCGGCAACGGATCGAATGCTGGCGCGAATGGACGAGATCGCGCGTGACATCTCCATCATGATGGGAAAACCGCTACCGCAGGGTCGTGCCGAGGTCACCGGCATGGCCGAGCGGGCGCGCTACATGACGAGCATCGCCGAAGAGGCGCTGTCCGATATCGTGCCGCGCACCGAGCGCGGTTTCGAACGACGCATCGTCAAAGCGCCGCTCGGCGTCGTACTCGACCTGCCCGCGTGGAACTACCCGCTTTTGACGGCGGTGAACGTGATCATGCCGGCGGTACTCGCGGGCAACGCCGTCATCGTGAAGCATTCGTCACGGACTCCGCTGTGCGGCGAACATTTCGCGCGCGCTTTCGAGGAAGCCGGAGCGCCCGGCTACCTCGTGCAAGCGCTGCATTGCGACCATGCGACGGCGGAGCGAACCATCGCCGATCGACGTATCGACCACGTCGTTTTCACGGGCTCCGTCCGCGGCGGGCACAGCATCGTGGAAGCCGCCAAACAGCGGTTTCTCCACATCGGGCTGGAGCTCGGCGGCAATGACCCCGCGTACGTCGCGCCCGACTGTGACTTCGAGAAAACCGTCGACAACATCGTCGATGGGGCCATCTACAATGCGGGACAGAGCTGCTGCGCGGTCGAGCGGGTCTACGTCCATCGATCGATCTACCCGCGCTTCGTCGAAGCCTGCGAGGCGCTGATCCGGCGCTACGTTCTCGGCGATCCCCTGCAAGAAGCGACAACCCTCGGTCCGATCGCGCAGCCGCAACACCCGCGCGAGCTCGAGACACTGGTCCAAGACGCGTCGCGCCATGGAGCGCGCACGATCGCTGGGGGCCAATGCACGAGTGCCGGCGGACGGGGCCGTTTCTTCGAGGCGACGCTCGTGGCCGAGGTCGACCAAGCCTCTCAGCTCATGCAAATGGAAAGTTTCGGGCCGATTTTACCGGTTGCGCCCGTCGACTCCGACCAAGAAGCCCTACGTCGCATGAACGATTCGGCCTTCGGACTCACGGCGAGCGTGTGGACGGGCGACCGCGAACGTGCCGATCGAATGGCGCGCGAGCTCGAGTACGGCACCGTTTATATGAACCGCTGCGACCACGTCGACCCTTCGTTGCCCTGGAGCGGGTGGAAGGACTCGGGTCGCGGGCACAGCTTGAGCCGCCTCGGCTTCGATCAGCTAACTCGGCCTAAAAGCTTGCATTATCGCCTCGCGCCCTGACCGCAGCCGCTCGCGTCGTGACCAAATTATGACGAACCCGTAGCAGACGACCGACAGAGGGGCCGTACGTTGAGCCCCATGGTCGCTATTACGGCATTTTTCCTGACTCACTGGGCGCTCGCGATCTTCTGTCAAACGTTCTTTCTTCATCGCTACGGCGCCCATCGAATGTTCTCGATGAGCAGAGGCTGGGAGCGCTTCTTTTACCTGCTCACCGGCCTATCGCAGGGGTCGAGCTACCTGCGACCGCGTGCCTACGCCATCTTGCATCGAGAGCACCACGCGTTCAGCGATACCGAGCGGGATCCCCATTCGCCCCACGTCTACCCAGGCCTCGGCAAAATGATGTGGCAGACCAAACTTCGTTACGAAGGGCTGTCCACCCGTCGGATCGTGCCCGAAGCACGTTTCGAGGGGGGCTACCCGGTGTGGCCGGCCGTGGACCACTTCTTCAACCGCTGGCCCGTCCGCATCGGCTTCGGTACGGCGTACACGCTCTTTTATCTCTATTTTGCGCCGCACTGGGCGTACTTCCTGCTCCTGCCCATCCACTACATCATGGGCCCCGTGCACGGCGCGATCGTCAACTACTGCGGCCACAAGTTCGGCTACCGCAACTTCGCAACGCCGCACGGCGACAAGTCGAGAAACACCCTGCCCTTCGATTTCGTCACCTGGGGCGAGCTTTTCCAGAACAACCACCACGCCCGTGCGATGTCCCCCAAGTTCGCGGTCCGCTGGTTCGAGATCGATCCGACGTGGTTCATCATCCGCGGTCTCGCGGCGCTCAGGATCATTCGATTGGCAGGATCGAACGCGACGACCGCACCGAGCACCGACGCGGCGGAGACCCCCGCGGTACCGCTTCCGGTGTAGATCGTCGCTGGCTGCTTGCAACGGCCGGCTTTCTCGGCTGAATAGAAGGCGATGCCCAGGCCGCGTGGTCGTGCTGCCCTTTGCTCGCTTGCAGCATTCGCTTGGACATGGGCCGCGTCACCGGATGCCTTGGCCGACGACGCGCGACCCGCAGTCGATAGCTCGCGCCCCGCTCGGCGGCGCTCCCCCCTTGCGGTGGCGGCGGCCATCGTGCCTGGTCTCGTCGTTCACGGATCCGGGCATTTCGTCGCCGGAGATCCCCAAACGGCACGCCGGCTCCTTTTGCTCGAGGGTCTCGGCTTCGGCACACTGGCGGTCGGATTCATTCCCATCGTGGCGAGCGGTGCGTCGCGTCGGCTGGTGGGGCCTGCTGCCGCGCTCACCATTGGAGGTGTCGGACTTTTCGCGATCACCGCGCTCGCCGATCTGTACGGCGTGCTCGCACCGCCAGAAGGTACCGGCGCTCCTTCGCGGGTGCTCCCCGCTCTCGAGACCGCGCTTGGATATCGTTACGTCTACGATCCCGTGTTCGCCTATCGTGATTTCGTGGTGTACGAGGTCGACGGTCGCTACGGTCACTGGCGCGTACGTCCCTCGGCTTGGTTTGCACTCGACAGCAGCAACTCGCGGCTGCGGGCGCTGTTCGACTATCGATTCGTGGGTCCGACGCCGGAGCGATCTTCCCCGGCGAGCGACGGATCGTACGTCGATCTGGAGATCGGGTTCACGCGCCACGCTTACCTCCCCGATCGATTTACGACGCTGACCAGCGAGCTGTCCGTCAACGCCCGGCTCGACATGCAACGAATCTCGCCCCCGCTCCGCGGCTCCTTTGCGGAGATGGGCTTCGGGTGGGCCCTGCAGAACTACCGCTACCAGGTAAAAGGTGCGAGCAACGACGTTGGGGAGCTACTGCTCGCACGCTTCGGCTACGGTATCTACATCGGATGGCCGGGGGCGGCGCGCGGCGAGATCATGGTGTACTACGATCACAGGCACGACGACTTCGCGGCGGGACTCAAGATACCGGGGCTTGGAAGCGGCGTAGCCGGGCACTTCGGATTGGAAGGGCGCGCTTACGTGAGTGACCATTGGGGTGTCGCAGCGGAGGCGGTCGCCGGGTCTGCCTATGTGACGGGCGTCTCGATCCTTTTTCGCCACGGAGAGTCGTTGTGAATCCGAGACTCGCGCCATGGGTCTTGACGGTCGCGCTGACCACCTGCGTCGGGGTGACCGAGGAACGGTCACGGCGTGACGAACAGATCGGCAAGGGCGAAATCGCCGGAGCGAGCTTTCAGGTCTCGGACGGCCTCGCCGCCATTCGTCTCCTCGAAAGCGGACGGGTGACCCTGTGGGCGAAGGCGCCGCAGCTCGACCTCTTCGCGCGCAGAAGTCCCGATGCCCCGGAAACGTGGACGCTCACGATCGACAACACGCTGCCGGACGCGGTCCTCGAAGCGGCTACGAGTGGCGGCGAAACGATCGCCGCTGTTCCCCTCGAGGCAGCGCGAGCGACCGAAAAGCGGTGGACGCTGACCCTGCCCGCGAATATCGATGCCACGCTGAAATTACGTTCCGCGCGCGGCGAGCCCACGGCCCCCTGGAGATTCGCCTTGCTCAGCGACATTCAGGAAGCCATCGACCGCGTACAGGACATCTATGCGCGCATGAACGCCGACTCCGCGATCGAGTTCGTGGTTTGTGCGGGCGATCTCACGACGCAAGGCAAGCCCGACCAACTCGAGCGCTTTCAGGACGAGCTCGAGATGCTGGGCGTGCCCTTCTTTGCGACCCTCGGCAACCATGAGCTCGGAACCGATGACGGCGAGCCGTTCCAGCGTTGGTTCGGCCGCGCGAATTTTCGCTTCGTGTACGGCGGGCTGCAGTTCACGTTTCTCGACTCCGCGAGCGCGACGCTCGATCCGCGGGTCTACGATTGGCTGACGGTCTGGCTCGCCGAAGGCCGCGATCGACCGCATGCCGCCTTCATGCACATTCCGCCCATCGATCCCATTGGTGTGCGAAACGGCTCGTTCGCCAGCCGGGACGAGGCCGCCAAGCTGCTCGCCAAGCTGGCCGAAGGCGGCGTCGACGCGACTTTCTACGGCCACATTCATTCGTATTATGCGTTCTCCAACGCCGGCATCCCCGCCTACATCGCCGGCGGCGGCGGCGCGATTCCGGAACGCTTCGACGGCATTGGACGTCATTACCTCACGGTCGACGTCGATCCCGCGCGCGGCATCGTGCAAACCGGGCTCGTGCGGATCGACGGCGATTGAGAGAGATGACGAGTGCTCCGGTGCCGCCCCGCGCGCTCACACCCGAAGTTCGGGCCGAGCTCGGGCTTCCGGCGATTTCCCCGACTCGCTACCGTTGGAGCTTTGCGGCGCTGGTCGTGGGCACTGCGTGCATCCCGCTGCTGCTCGCCAAGCTCTGGTCGATGTGTGCGCTTGCCTTTGCGATCGGGTTCGTGATTTTTCCTTTCGTTCGTTGGATGGAGACGCGAGATGCGTCCTGGCGCGAGGAGGTCTATCGTTCGGGAAAGGAAGCCATAGGCCGCGTGCTCGATGTCGAGCCGGCCGGTCCTGGGCGAGCGGATCACATCGTCCGGGTGGAGTTCGGCGTTGGCGCAAGCGTCGTGCGTGCATCGGTGATCGGGTGCCCGCTGGCACGTCGCGGGCTATTGCCCGATGATGACGTCCTCATCGTTTATGCGCCCGAGCGGCCGACGCGCTGCCTCGTTCTTCGCAAGGCACCTCGGCCGATCGTCGACGCCATTTTCGACGACTAATGCAGATAGATTATAGCAAGAATATTTTGCGGTTCAACGGCTTGACGAGGCTGGTTCGCATCCGCAACCTCCCTCCTTCACCCGAGTGGCCTCGCATGACTGTGTCAGATCTAGGCAATGACAGATCACGATCGGCAATGGCCGGGCGTCGGCCAAGTAAGTTACGGCGAGGCCGTCGGAATCGGGCATCAGACCGGAATGGCCGTCAGGCCTCCCCTCTGCACCTTCGCCCGAAGCGAGTTCCGCCTGTTCGGCCAGTACTCCAGTGGGCATCTGGCTACTCCGATGAAACGATCTGGTAGCGAGAATCTGACGCAGCATTGCTAGGGAGAGCCGATGCAGACGGAAGTCGACAGCTTGTCCTCGGAAGATCGGGCGATCGTCGAAGAGGAGCAGGCCCTGCTCGCACGCGCCCGTGCTTCGCTCGAACAAGAGAAGGCGCGGGCTCCACGCGAGCCCGCGAGCGAAATGCGTTCGATCGAGGCGCTCCGAGCTCTGAGAGACGAGGCGGCTTCGGCCAGGGCGGAGGACCTTCCCCCGTTGCTCCTCGAAATGAGCATTCGCCAGCAGCTCCTCGAACGGGGCGGCAGGGAGCCGCTTCCCAATGTCCTTTCTCCCTACGTCGCTCACTTGCGCGTTCGCGAAGAAGATCTCGTCAAGGATTATCTCCTCGGGCGGGCGAGCTTTCTCGACCCTTCCTCGGGTATTCGCATCATCGATTGGCGGGTGGCGCCGGTCGCGCAGATCTTTTATCGCTATCGCGAAGGCGACACCTACGAAGAAACGTTCCCCGGCCGCGTCGCCGAGGGAACGGTCGAAGCGCGCCGCATCGTCGTCATCACCAATGGAATCCTGCGGCGCATCGTGGGAGATCGCGTCGTCCTCACGCGCGATCCCGATGGCCGCTGGTCGAGGTCCGACCGAGGCGCCCTCGCACTCACGCCAGGCGGTGCGGGCACCGCGGCTAGGCCGGGAGCTCTGGGCGTCGGTGTTGGGCAAGGCGCGAGCGCGGGGCCTATGGACATCACGGCACTGCTCGACGCCGAGCAGTTCGCGGCGATCAGCGCTCCGCCGGACGAGCCTCTTCTGGTGCTCGGCAGCGCCGGCAGTGGAAAGACGACCGTCGCGCTGCATCGTTTGGCTAGAATCGCCGCGCGAGATCCCCATCGTTATCCCCTTTCGCGGGTGGGCGTCGTGGTGCCGGAGGAAGGGCTCGCGCGTCTGTCGCGCCGCTTGCTCGAACCGCTCGGCGTGGGGGCGACCCAAGTCAGAACGCTCGACGCCTGGTCCTATGCCCTCTCGCGGCAAGTCTTCGGCGATCCGGTGCCGAGGGTGTGCATGGATCCCCCCGCACTCGTTTCGAGTCTCAAACGCCATCCCGCGCTCTACGACGAGCTGCGTGAGAAGTTCGCCGCTCTGAAGCCTGACAATCTTACATTGAAGCGGCTTCGGCGAAAGCTCGCCGATCTTCTTTCCGATCGGCCTTTTCTCGAAGGCGTCGTGGCCAAGTCGCGTGGAGATATCCCGCGCAGCGCCGTGCAAGAAACCGTGCGCCACACGATGCTGCAGCTCGCCGATCCCCTGGACAAGGAGCTCGCGTCCATCGTGGACAAGGAAAAGAAGCGGGCCATCGACCGTCGAGCCATCTGGGAGGGAACGCCCGACGAGCTAGCGGGAACGCTGGACATCGAGGATCTGCCGATCTTGCTATTTGTGCGAGCGTGGCGCGGGAGCATCGCCGGGCCGTCGATGGCCCATCTCGTCCTCGACGAAGCCGAAGATTTCGCGCTGTTCGAGCTCTTCGTTTTGGGCAAGCGTCTTGCGCAACCGAGGAGCGTGACCCTGGCCGGCGACGAAGCGCAGCAAACCTCGTCGAGCTTCGCGGGGTGGACGCGGTCGCTGGAGACGGTCGGTGTGGGCCATGCCGCGACGTGCCGTTTGTCGACGTCTTATCGGTGTCCCAGACCGGTTGCGGAGCTCGCGCGGCGCATCTTGGGTGCACTCGCGCCGGCCGGCGAAACACGCGCCGCGCGCGAAGGCGTTCCGGTGGGGACCTTCGCGTTTCCCACCGAACAGCAGACGGAGCTCTTCGTGGCGGGTGCCGTGCGCGACCTCATCGACCGAGAACCCCGTGCATCGGTCGCCATCCTCGCGCACGACGAGGAAACGGCGCTCCGGTTTTTCGAGCTTCTCCGAGAGCTGCCCGAGGCGCGGCTGGTCCGCCACGGCGAATTCTCTTTCGAGCCCGGCATCGACGTCACCGATGTCGACAATGCCAAAGGTCTCGAGTTCGACTACGTCATCGTTCCCGACGCGTCGCGCGACGCCTACCCGATGACCGACGACGCACGACGGCGGCTGCACGTCGCGATCACGCGCACGTCGCACCAGCTGTGGCTCCTTTCGGGCGGCGCCCCCTCGCCGCTCGTCCCCGAGCTCGCAGGGACGTAAAAGCCTCCGAAATCGAACGGTCGGCAGTATCGGCGTGTGTTGACAGCGGGCATCCGCAATGAGCAGATGTCGACTTGCCGAGGTGCCGCATGAACGCGAACGCTCTTAGCTTCGTTTCTTTCCATTGGATAACCGGTCCGGCGGTGGTGCTCGTCGGCGCCTCGTTGGCGCTCGCTTGTAGCGAAAGCGATGGCGGCGTTTCGCCGCAAGACGGGGGCGGCCTCGACCGAGGTGCAGCCGGCGCCAGCGGAACCTCGGGAACGGGTGGAGCGGGTGAAGGCGGGAGCGGCGGATCAGGGGGATCGCTCATGCCTTATCCTTGCGCCGGCGTGCGTCCCCCGAGTGCCGCCATCACCGATTTTTCGGGCACCGATCCGCGGGGAACGTGGGGCGACCCGTCGAGCGGATTTTCCGGCGGAATGTACGTCTACGGCGACGCGGATGGGGACTTGGCAGCGGACCTGACCGGGGTGGCGGACCTGGCCGCCAAGAACTTCCACGTGACCGGACAAGTCGGGACGTACTCCGGATTCGGAATCTATTTCAGTCAGTGTGCCAACGCGTCTCAATACAAGGGGATTTCGTTCAAGCTCACGGGCACGACGACCGGATCGATCGTTTTCTATTTGCTCATCAACGAAACGTCGCCGATCGATCCGATCAACATGATTGGCGCTTGCTCCTTCACCAGCGAACAGACGAAATACGTCGAGTGCGTCAATCCCTCGAAAGTCGTCACGCCGACCGGTAATGTCACGTTTCTCTTTAGTGATCTCACCGGCGGCAAGCCCCGCGCGCTCGATCCCGAGCAAATTCACGGCATGTCGTGGGCGCTCGTGTGGGCGCCGGGCGTTGTGCCGTATTCGGTCGACCTCAGGCTGGATGACGTCGCATTCGTGGGGGATGGCGCCCCGATGGCTGGCTCACCCGGCTCGGACTAACGCCGACGGTACGAACTACGGCGGCATCGTCGATCCTCACACCGTGACGGTGTACGAACAGGCGTTCGAGGCGCTCCGCTCACTCGGCTTTCGTGAAGGAGAAGCGCGAAATGCGCTCCAACGCGTTCGCGCAAACGCTCACGTCAGAGATACCAGCATCGAAAGCATCGTGCGCTCGCCCTGCTGGTTACAGCCCGCTAGGAGAGCTTCAACCGGCTTTCCCGCCCGCGCTTCCGCTCGCCGAGGCGCTTGCTTTCACGTCGACCGATACTTTGACGTTCGCTCGCACGTTGGCAGCTGCGTCGATCGCGCCCTTGAACGGGGCGGTGACACAACCGACCAATCGTGCGCCGGCGACCGCGTCGCCGCTCGACTTTCCGATCGCTTCGACGCTCCCCTGCAATCCCTCGACGACGGCATGGACGTTGGCCGCTGCTTTCTCCGCGCGCTGACCCATGCCGATGGCAATCTTGAGGACGATGGGGAGGTTCTTCTCGAGCGCCAAGCGGTAGGTGTTCGCCGCTTTGGCATCGGCGGCTCCCTTGATGCGCACGACCACGTTGGCCGGTTTGCACTCCATTTTCGCTTCCACCTTCGCGTCACAATGGGCCTTGCATTCCGCGCTCATTTTCGGCGGCGTTACTTCGCCGGTGCACTTGGGAGCCTTCATGGCGACCGAACAGGAGCCGGTGCAGGTGCCGTTGCATTGCGCCTTCGCGCGTAGCTCGCACCGGCCGCCGCACTTTCCTTTGCATTGCCCCTTGGCGTGGCTCTCGCATCGTCCTTCGCACGTCCCGCTGCAGGTGCCTTTCGAGTCTTTGCCGTCGCACTTGCCCACGCACTGACCGCCGCAGCTTCCTTTGAAGCTCGCTTCGCAGCTCCCTTCGCAGGTTCCGTCGCAGGTTCCAGCCGCGGACATGTCGCAGGATCCGGAGCACTCCCCACCGCAGGAGCCGGAAAGCTTGCCGGGCTCGCACTCGACCTTCGCGCTGCCCGGTTTCACGTTCGCATCGCACTGGGCAGCGCAATCGGCCATGGCGTTCATCGAAGCCGCGCAGTGGGGTGGGCTCGCCTCGAGCACGACGCGCGCCGACGCGCCCATTTTCGCGCGCGCGTCGTTCATCGCCCGGATCGCGGCGTGACAGGCCGCTTGACCGTCCTCGAAGCTCTCGTGGTTGCCGAGATCCTTTGCCAGGCCACCGCACCCGACTTTGAGATCGGCATCGATGCGATCGGCGAACGCCTTCAGTTCGACGGCGGCTCCGATCCCCGCCTTGAGCTTGTGGGCGGCGTCGGCCTTCAACTTGAACTCGTTCTCGAAGTCGACCTTCGCCACCGCGTCGGCACTGGCGAAATTCGGGCAGCTGCCGCCACCCGGCATTCCGGGAACTCCCTTGCCCCCGCATCCCGCGGCCGTCGCGAGAAAACCCGTTAGCGCGAGCAAAACGAAAAAGGGTTGGCCCTTCATGGATCCATGAGTGGGTGAGGGGTGCACGACAGCCTCTCGACGATTTGCATGAATTCTCCAATGCTCATATCGACGTGCTCGAGCGCGCGCCCGTACAACATGGCCGCGCGCACGCCGCGACCCTTGCGATCGGCTTCGGCGCGACGAAGCACGAACAACACCACGCGCTCTTTGCGCGTCAAACCGTCGCGTGCGTCGGGAAGGTCCTCGAACACGTGCCCAGAATAGCACCCCTCGAGGTAGGTCGACACGAACGACACACGGCCGATTGATCCCATCAAGATGCAAGGCGGGTGCTCATTCACGAGCGAAGAGTCGAAGTGGGACGAATGCGTCAGTCCGGGTACGCCGGTCACCCCGTCCGGAAATATCACGGTTCTCTGGAGCGATCTCACCGGAGGTAAGCCGCAGGCAGGCGATCCGGGGCAAATCCTCGCCTTCCAGTGGACCTTCGCGTGGGCGCCGTCGAATGCGCGGTACGCGGTGGACCTCACACTCGATGATGTCGCGTTCGTGGGCGACGGCACGTCCTTGGACGCCTCGGGCGACGGACGCTAGCCGTACAGTTCGTCGAGGCGCCCGGTGACGATCTCGGCATCGGCAGAATGGCCGAAGCGGTTGGTGGTGACGCCGAAGGCTTGGCAAATCGACACGAGAATGCGGTTGTTGGGGGTCCCGCCGGAAGCGCGACGAAGATCGAGGTAACGCCCCATCTTGAAGTGACCACCGCACCCGCCCGCGAGGAGCGTGGGCACGCTGCGCGAGCTGTGGCGGGCTGGATCGCCCATGTCGCTGGACACATAGACGATGACGTCATCGAGGATGCCCGCTTCGTCGAGGCGCTGCATCAGCCGAGCCACTTTGGAGTAGCCGTAACGATTCTGAACGGCCAGTGAGTGCCAGGTGGCGGGAGTGCCCGAATGCTTCTCGGTGCGCGCGTCGTAGCGGTGGACCACCTCGTTGTGAATGTCGTCGGGCAACTCGGCGAAGAGGTGGCTGCGCGTCAAATCGGCGAGAAAGACCGTGGCGAAACGCGTCAGATCACAGGCGAGCGCGCGAGCCAAGAGGTCGATCTGAAGGTTGGTGATCGTATCGAAGTAGGGTTCCCCTCCCCCATAGCCGCGCACTTTGGAGAAACGCGAGGGGTCCGGCGGGGGCGGCGCGGCGCACTTTCGCTCCACGGCGGTGAGGCGCTTTTCGATTTCGCGCAGGGCGCTCTGATGTTGCTCGAGCTTCGTTCGTTCGGAAGAGGGGGCGCGCTGCTGGAGGCGCGCCAGATCGTGCTGAACGACGTCGAGCACGCTTTTTCCGATCCGACGCTGCCGCTCCAGCTCCTCGCGGCCCGCGCCGGTGAGGGCACTTCCGAAGAGTTCGGCGAACGTTTGGGCCGGGTCGATCCACTTCGGAATCGGCGTCCCGCCCGCCGCGTAGCTGACATTCGCGCCGAGCGCCGACTGATCGTTGCCAACGGCGAGGACGACCGTGCTGTGCGGCGTATCTGCGCCGAGACCTTTTTCGACGGCGAGGTATTGGTCGATCGAGGCGTTTTTGCCGTCGGAGCCGCTGCCGGTCAGGATCGCCCGCGATCCGTCGTGGCCCGTGGTACCGACCGCAATGCCCGCGGAGAGGTCCACGCCGTCGAGGACCAAGATCCGGTCTTTGAAAGTCTTGCCGTGGGTCGCGGGATCGTCGAAGGGGCGCAAGATGGCGTCGGAGTAGGCGATGTCGAAGCCTTTGCGCGGCTGCCAGAGCTCGTGCGCGCGGCCGTGCGGCGTGTAGACGGCGACGAATCGCAGCGGGCGGCCCGAAGCTCCGACGGGGCGAGCGACTGGCGGGCTCGCCGTGCCGTCCGAACCGAGGCCGACGAGCGCACCCGTCGCGCCGAGAGCAGCAAGCAAGCTGCGTCGAGTAACACGACCGCAGGCGGGCCGAAGGCCTCGCCGAGTAACACGATCGATGCGGCTCATGGAGCACGCACCTCCCTCTCGATGAAGAGATCGCTCTTCAAGTAGACAACCAGATCTTCGAAGAGGCTGTCGCTCGAATCGGCCGGCAACGAGCGCCGTAGCTCCAAAAACTTCGCCTCGATGCGCGGATCGGATTGCGCGCTGAAGTAGCGAAACGCGTGGCGCGCGAAACACTCCGAAACGGCGGGCTCGCGGGCGAGCCATCGCGATAGCTCCAGGCTGTCGGCGAACGTTCGGACTTCGCCGCCGAGCTTCACCCGTGCCGCCGTGTCGATCTCCTTGCCGTTTTCTTTGGCGCGAGCCGCGCCCATCGCATCGAAGCCCTCGAACGTGTAGCCGAGGGCGTCGAGTGTGGCATGGCAGCTGCTGCAAGCAGCGTCCTCGACGTGAGCCGAGAAACGTTCGCGCGTCGTGCGCGCGCTCGTGGACGGCGGAATCTTCACCTCGATGCCGAGCTCGGCCGGACGCGGCACCTTGCTGCAGAGCAGCTTGCGCATGACGAAATCCCCGCGCTTGACCGGGCTCGTGCTGTCTTCGTGAGCGTGCGCCGCGAGAAAGCTCGCTTGCTGCACGAGCCCGGCCCGCCGCGAACCGGCCAGCGACGCGCGCGGCCCCCAGGTGCGCAGCTGATAGAAGCGGGCCATCGGAGGATCGACGGAAGCGAAGTTGGCGTCGAGCAGCGCGCGGATCGAGCCGCGGCCGTACACCATCGCTTCGTCGACGAAGGCGGACGTTTCGGCGAGCATCCGAGGTTCGAGGGCTTCGTAGCCGGGAAAGAGCTGCTCGTTTTTGGCGGTGAGCTGCAAACCGTCGACCTCCAACCATTCCAAGACGAAGCGGCGGAAATGGTGGCGCGTCTCCGAAAGGCCGAGTAGCCGCCGTGCGTGCGTTTCGCGCCCATCGGCGGAGATGAGGGTGCCGGACGACGCTGCCGCGAGAAGCTCGTCGTCCGGCGGTCCGCCTCGCACGGCATAAGAGAGCGCCGACGCGATTTCGTAGGGCGTCAGCCTGGTGACGGTACCGGGCGGGCCACCTTGGCCGAGCTCGGTCACATAGAGCAGGTTCGGCGACTGAAGCACAATCGTGAGCACCACCTCTGCACCGCCGGCCAACCCCCGGCCATCGGCGGCGCCCGCGGTAAACGCGGCGCGCAAGTCCGAACGTTCGGCGGGGTCGAGAGGGCGCCGATAGGCACGCCGCCCGAGCGTATCGATCCACTCTTCTACACACGAGGGAGCGCCCGATTTCGCGCACGGGGCGAGGCGATCGAGCCGCTGTTCGACGGCGCGATGGGCGACCTCGCGCGCCACGGCCGCGAGCCGCTCGTTCCAGGCGGCCGGCACCGCCTGATCGGCGTTCACCGTGTAGCCCTCCTGGCGCACGTCCGGCGGTAGTCGCGCCGCGATATTCTCCGTCGCACCCACCAGCTCGCTCACCGTGCGCTCGTATTCGACGTTGCTCAAGCGGCGCACGCGTGCCGGGATCAAGTTCCCCTGCTGGGCGCGTTCGGCACTCCCCGGTGAGCGAGCGGGCGCCCGGTTGCATCCGGGCCCGAGCGACGCCGCAAGAAAAAGAGCGCCCACGGCTGCCGCCAGGTGCAGCCCGCCCATCGGTTTCAACGACCTTTCGGTGCTTTGGCCGGCTTGCCGGGTTCCGGCGGAGCGGCCGCGGGCGCATTCGCCTGCTGGGACGAGATGAACTCGATATCGTCGACCCAGAAGTCGGCGGGAAGGTCCTTGGTACTCACCGAGAAGTTCAAACCGAGAAGGCGCGTCGGATCGAAGCGGGCGTCGGTGCCCCAACCTCCCTGCTGCACCCGATCCCAACGCACGATGTAGTCGTCCCAACGGTCGGTCAGGTGCACCGACATGCCGTGCGAATCCCAGCACCGCTCGGTGCAAGTACCCCCATCATCGCGGGGAACGGTATCCGGTATGCCGAAGTTGACGCGGATGTCGCCCGGCCCTTTCGCGCGAAACTTGATGCCGGCAAAGCCCGACGCATTGAACGGGCAACGGATCCCCTTTTCCACCCAGCGGAACGTGGTCCCCCAGGTAGCGCCCCACTGCTTTTGGCCCTGTGCCGTAAGGTGGGCCGCGTAGATGTTGGACTTCGTCGCCTGAACCGAGGGCAACCGATCCGGCGCGAAGCTCCCGCTCGGAGAGATTTTCGAGCCGTCGGTGTTGTCGGATGCCGAAGACCACCAACCTTCGCGTTGGAATGCCTTGAAAGGCTTGGAGTCGCCGTCTTCGAAGTCGTCGATGAGCGGAGCGTCGCTCGCAGGGGACACACCGCCGCACGGTCCGGCTTGCGCCTTCCCCTTCTCGCTTTCCGCCGGCAGCGGCGTTTCCTTCGCCGCGGTGACCGTTGCGCCCTGTCCTCCAAAGACGGGCGGAGGGGCCGGCTTTTGACTGCATCCCGCCAAGCCGACGAGCGTGAATCCCACTTGAAAAACAAGACGGCTCAGGTTGCACATAGCAGCCGACTTTAGCGCCAAGCATTGCCGACGCAATCGCTTCGCGCACGTTCATTGGGATGAATAGTGAGAACGTATTCGCGCGCGTTATCGTGGAACGACTCCGTCGGCAGCGTTCGTTTCGCGCTCAAGAAGTTTCTTGTTCCGCCGAAAGGGAGGGGAGCTCATGGCATCTCGTTTGACTCGTTTCGCGATTGTATCGGCTTTCTGCGCGACGGTAGGGCCGGCGCAGGCTGCAACGGACTCCACGACCGATCCGGTCCTCGCCTCCGCGCCTGGCGGCGCACTCATGCGACGCAACCGCTTTCTCCCCTGGCGTCCCATCGAACGCGGCACACGGCTCTTGGCCGACTCGGAGCTGACCTGCCCGGGCGGTTGCACCCTACATACCTTCGACCACAACACGCTGACGCTCGATCCCGAGGCACGGGTCGCCATCGGTCAGCTGACGTTCGTTCCGATGGGAGGCGCAACGGCTGCCATCGGGCGGCGCTACGAGCTCAAGGAGGGGAGCGTCACCGCAACGGTGGCCGACGATCCCAAGCGTCCTCGTACGGTAGTGATCGGAACCCCGAAAGACGGCATCGTTGCGTTACGACCCGGCGAAGCCTACGTCGCCGTCAAGGACGGGCGGGCCGCCGCCGGGTGCATTCGTGGCGGCGCCCGCGTCAAGCAGGCCCATGTCGCGCTCGAGCTTCGCGCCGGCGAAGCGACTTTGCTGAGTGGGAACGGCTCGCTCCGTGCCCATGCGATGGTCCCCGCTCCCCTTTGGCAAGCGGCCACCGGGAAACCGAACGATCCGCAGCCGCTCGGCGTTGCCGTCGGCTCTCGAGGCGGAAGACCGGCGCTTGCATGGCAACCGGTGCAAGGAGCCACCGGTTATCGATTCCAGCTGGCGACCGACGCAGCTTTCACGAATCTGATCGACGCCGCCAAGATAGGCGCCGAAGAGCAGCATTTCACGGCAAAGAACCTCGCGCAGGGCGCCTACTTCGGCCGGGTCATGGCGCTCGATGCCGACGGTCTGTCGGGTGCCCCCTCAGAGCCCGCACCCGTTCGCGTGATCGCGATCGACCTGCCGGTGGGCGGCTTTGCCGGCGCGGAGGCTTCGACTCTCGTCGCTCCGGCGGGGTCCACGATCCAATTCTCCGATCGAACCAACCTCGAAATGGCCATCGACGATCACAGATTCGGGCCCGCTTCCGCGGATTGGACGGTCGACCGGACGGCGCACGTCGTGCGTCTGCGAGCGAAAAATGATTTTGGCCGCGAAACTTCGATTCTGGTCGCGCCGCGCGGGCTTCGCGCAGACGTCGAGCTTGGCTCGGCTTGGGCCCGCTGGCCCGCCGATCCGGTCGACATTTCGGTGACCCTTCTCGATCCGACCGGGGAGTTCGATCCCGTGCGGGTCGCCCCGGTCTTGCAGGTTCTGATCGGCGTCGAGCCGGTTAGCGTCGATTGGACGCGAGAAGGCTCGAAGCTGACCGCGCGGCTCGCGCCGCGCGCGGCGAGCCGCCCCGAAGTGGTGCGGGTCATCGTGCACGACCAGGACGGCGCCCTGCTCGGCCGTAATTTCCTGGAAATCGAACCGTCTCTACCGCCGCTTCCCTCGGCCCCGCAGCTCGCGCATCGCTAAGGGTTGCTCAGGGCGGCAACCAAGCATCCGCGCTCTCGCGCGTTCGTGGGCGAACCAAGGACGTTGACAGGTAGTGGAGACGGGGGTAGCAGTCACTCACAATATGACGTTCGACATATTTTCTGAACGCGGCGAGGATGGACCATGAATCAGATCAGCGCAGACAAGATCCACTACCTTCGAATTCCCAAAGGTCAGGGTGGCCGAGCCGAGATGGTCCGCATGGTCTACGTGCTGGCCGGCAAGCCGTATGTCGACGCCCTCTGGTCACGCGCCGAGACGGCCCAGGCCGTCGGCGGCAAGAATCCATTCAAGCAGTTTCCGTTCGTCGAGACGCCGAGCGGCCGGCATGTCTACCAAACGCTCGCGATCATGCACCACGCCGCGCACGGCACGCCCGCATGGCCGAGCGATCCGACTCGGCTCACCGACGCGCTCGCAGTGGCCGTCGGCGCCTACGACCTCTACCAAGCCTTCGGCGCGTTTGCCGCCGATGACCTCGTCGCGAAGAAGAGGTTCG
>WNGB01008013.1_pt1 | contig 22123 bp, 18 predicted proteins | sample 5400681 | NCBI WGS metagenome assembly WNGB01 (sample SAMN13153367, study PRJNA577476) | soil metagenome | isolation source: 115 cm soil or saprolite under grassland replicate 2 | place: USA:California | collected 2016-06-15
TGCTTGCCCGTCCATTTGCCGGGGCCCCAGCTCCGCGAGAGCCCCGTGTCTCCCAGCCGCCGCGCCACCGCTTCCACGCGCTTGGCCGAGGACTCCATGCTCTCCAGCGGATTGCGCTCGCCGAGGAGGCCCAGGATCCGCGATACGTAGGAACCGTCGGTCACTGTGGTCATGTCCCGATTCAATCACGGACGGCGGGGCCGGCGTCAATGAGAAATCGGAATGACCGCGTATACTCGGCCGAATGGCGTCCCGGCCATATCTGTCGATCGTCATCCCGGTCTTCAACGAAGCGGCCAACGTGGCCGAGCTCCACCAGCAACTGACGGCCAGCCTCGAGCCCATGGGCCGTCCCTACGAGATCCTCATCGTCGACGACGGCTCCACGGACGGGACGCTGCCGCGGCTGGTCGAGATCGAAGGCCGCGACCGCCGCGTCCGCGTCCTGCGCCTCCGGCGCAACTTCGGTCAGACGGCCGCGTTCTCCGCCGGGTTCGACCACGCGCGCGGCGAGATCGTGGTCACGAGCGACGGCGACCTGCAGAACGATCCGGCCGACATCCCGCGGCTGGTGGCGAGGCTCGAGGAGGGTGGCTTCGACCTCGTCTGCGGATGGCGCCAGGATCGTCAGGACCCGATCTCGAAGAAGGTACCGTCCTGGTTTGCCAACCGGCTCATCTCCTGGGCCACCGGCGTTCACCTCAGGGACTACGGCTGCTCGCTCAAGGCCATCCGCTCGGAGGTGGTGCGGAACCTGCGGCTTTACGGCGAGATGCATCGCTTCATTCCCGCCGTGGCCTCCTGGATGGGCGTGAGCGTGACCGAGATCCCGGTGAACCACCGGCCGCGGACGCGGGGCCACAGCAAGTACGGCCTGGGCCGGACCATCCGCGTCCTCCTCGACCTCTTCACCGTCAAGTTCCTGGGGGCGTATGGAACGCGTCCTGCCCACCTGTTCGGCGGCTGGGGGCTGGTGTTCGGCGGAGCCGGCCTCGGGATGCTGGCCTACCTCACTTGGCTGAAGCTGTTCGCGGACGAGGCGATCGGCGGGCGCCCGCTCCTCGTGCTGGGCGCGCTCGCGTTCGTGACCGGGCTCATGCTCGTGATGGTCGGCCTCCTCGCGGAGATGCTCGTGCGCATCTACCACGAGAGCCAGGGCAAGCCCACGTACGTCGTCAAGGAGATGCCGCCGGCGGAGCAGCCGGAGACGGGGCGCGAGCGCGTCGCCCCCGGCCGTTGATCCGCGTCCTCTTCCTCACCGAATCGTTCCATCCGGTCCTCGGCGGCGGCGAGCGCCACATTCGTGCGCTGGGCCGCGACCTCGTGCGCCTGGGCAACGCGGTCACCGTGGTCACGCGTCGTGGCGAGCCGGACTGGCCGGCGGAGGAGGCGCTCGAAGGCATGCGCATCGTGCGCGTCGAGCCCCCGGGCCCCGGCCGGGCGGGCAAGTACCGGATGGTCCCTTATGCGATGGCCGCGCTGCATCGCCTCCGCGCGACCTACGACGTCCTCGTGGTGCGGGGCACGCGCGTGCTGGGCCTGCCCGGGGTGCTGGCCGCGCGGGCGGCGGGCAAGCGCGTGCTCCTCCAGCCGGAAGTGAACGGCGAGATGTCGGGCGAGGTCTACACGTGGGGTCAGCCCTTCGCCGGCACGCCACTCGATCGCGCCATTCGCGCGGGGACGGGAGCGCGCAACCTGATCCTGCGGGACGCCGACGCCTTCGTGGCCATGTCGCGGCGCATCCGCGAGGAGCTGCTGGCCGCCGGTGTGCCCGTGGAGAAGGTCGCGCTCATTCCTCACGGAATCGACACCGCGCGCTTCCATCCCGCGTCCGCGGACCAGCGACGCGCCGCCCGCGCGCGCCTCGGGCTGCCCGCGGACGCCTGCGTCATCGCCTTCACGGGCCGGCTGCTGCGCGGGAAGGGTCTGGAGGACCTGCTGGCCGCGTTCGCGAAGGTCGCCGGCGACGTGCCCTCCGCGCATCTGCTGATCGTGGGCTCGGGGGCAGGGCAGGCCTTGTCCGTCGAGGACGATCTGCGCGCCACCGCCCTGCGCGCGGGGTTGTCTGCGCGCGTGACCTTCACTGGCCGGCTGGACGATGTGTCGGACGCGCTGCGGGCGGCGGACGTGTTCGCGTTTCCCTCGGTCTACGAGGCGCTCGGCCTGTCCCTCATCGAAGCCGCGGCCACCGGCCTGCCCGCGGTGGGCGCGCGCACGGGCGGCATCGTGGACGTGATCGAAGACGGCGCCTCCGGCTGGCTCGTCTCACCGGGCGACGCCCTGGAGCTGGCCGCCCGGCTGCGCGCGCTCGTGGGCGATCCCGCCGCCCGCGCCCGCCTCGGAGCCCGTGCGCGCGAGATCGCCGTCGATCGCTTCGACGAGGCGCGAGCCCTCGTCCGCTACCGCGCCCTCCTGGGCGAGGTCGTGCGGCGCGGCAAAGGGCCTCAGCTCGCCGCGCGATAGGCCGCGGGGACATGCTCCTCGTGCAGGTGGAGCGCCTCCTCGATGACCGGCGCTTCGAGCTGGGACGTGAAATAGAGGGCCAGCAGCACGGTGAACACGACCACACCGATCACGTGCGCGAAGAGGTACCATCCGATGCTCTTGATGGGGGATACCGCCTCCTCGAGGTCCTGCTCGACGCCCACCGTCCACTCGACACTTGGAACCTGCTCCACGGACGCGAATCCCACGATGCGCGGAGGCTCCTCGACCTCGCCCGAATGCACGCTGGGCACGGTCCAGAACCCGCGGTTCTCGCGGCGCGCGACCCCGATGTACTCGAAGCCGGGGAACCGGTCCTTGAGCACGCGCGAGCTCTCGTCGGCGGCGAGGACGAGGCCATCCGTGCTCCGCATGAGGACGGCGTGCCCGGTCCGGCCGACCCGCACGGAGGCGAGCACGCTGTAGAGGTCGGACGCGTCGTAGAGAGCGCGCACCGCCCCGAGGGGATGGCCGCCCGTGGAATCGCGGATGGGGACGTCGATCTCGAACATCGCGCCCGCGCCGCCCGGCGGCGACACGATGTCCACGACGTAGGGCGCCCCGCCGATCTCCGTGTCTCCGAAAGCGCGGAACCACGCGGTGTCGCCGTTCCACAGGCGTCCGCCGCGCGCGGTGGTGGCCAGGAGGCGGCCCCGCGCATCCACGACCTGGAGGAGCCGGAGGGCGGGCTGGGTCTGGCCCACCTCCCGGAGGCGCGCGGCGAGGGGCGAACCGGCCACGGAGGCGACGAGCGCCGCGTCTCCGGTGGCCCAGGCCTGATCGAGCCGCCGCAGCTCATCGGGTCCACCCCCCCGCGGCGGGGCGCTCACCGCGGCCTGCAGTTGCGGGTCGAGGGTGATGAGGTGGAGGTGGCTGAACTGTCCGAGCACGTAGCGCTCGACCAGCTGCCGGGCCTCTCCGGCGCGCTGCTCGAGGTTCTGGCCCGTCACGTTCTGCAGGTGGCCACGGGCCAGGTTCATGACCACCAGCGCTCCAAAGGCCAGGAACGGGATGGCCACGAAGAAGAAGACGGTGAGGATCCGGGGGTCGACCTCGTAGTGCCGCTTCGACATGACTGCCTCCAGGGCCGGGCGGGGGTGCCCGAAGCGGGGCAATCGAGAAGCGCGTCACTGCAGAACCGCGAGGGACGGCCCTGCCGGTCGAATTGCGACGACGCTACGCCCGGGGAACGTCCAGGTCAAGGGGTGCGAATGGCTCAGGAGCCGGCGGCGGAGATGTGGACGGGCGCCGCCGTTACCCGCCCGCGCGCACCCGCAAGTTAGACTGCCCGCTTGCGCATCGCGATCACGGGAGGGACGGGCTACACGGGCGGCCGCCTCGTCGCGCGGCTCCGGACCAGGGGGCACGACGTCGTCGCTCTGGCCCGCCCGAGCTCGAAGCGGCCGGCCGCGGATCCCGGAGTGGCTTTTGTCGAGGGTGACCTCTCCAACCCCGACGCGCTCGCGCGTCTGGTCGGGGGCGCGGACGCCGTCGTCCACGTCGCCGCCGTCTACCGCACGGCCGGGCATCCCGATTCCTACTATCGCGACGTGAACGTCGGGGGCACCGAGCGCCTGCTGGAGGCGGCGGCGCGGGCGGGAGTCCGGCGGCTGGTCCACACTTCCACCGTCGGTGTCCATGGCGACGTGCGCAACCCTCCCGCGGACGAGTCCGCGCCCTTCGACCCGGGTGACGTCTATCAGGAGACGAAAGCGGAGGCGGAGACGCTGGCCCTGCGCTTTCACCGCGAGCGGGGGTTGCCCGTGGTCGTGCTGCGTCCGGGCGCCATCTACGGCCCCGGCGAGACGCGCCTGCTCAAGCTCTTCCGCGCGATCGCGCGCGGCCGCTACGCGGTGGTGGGATCGGGCCGGCCCCACTACCACCTCGTCTTCATCGAGGACCTGCTCGACGGGTACGAGCTGGCACTCGCGCATCCCGCCGCGCCGGGCGAAGCGTTCATCGTGGCCGGGCCGCGCTCCCTCTCCCAGACCGAGCTCGCCCGCACGGTCGCGCGGCACACCGGAGGGCGGGTCCTGCCCTTTCGCATCCCGGTCGCGCCCATCCACCTCGCCGGCGACCTGTGCGAGGCGATCTGCGTGCCCTTCGAGGTCGAGCCGCCCCTGCACCGGCGGCGTGTCGACTTCTGGACCAAGAACCGCTCCTTCTCGATCGAGAAGGCCCGTCGCGTGCTCGGCTACGCGCCCCGTATCGACGTCGACGAGGGGATCGCCCTGACCGCCGCGTGGTATCGGCAGGCGGGCTGGCTGTGACCGAGCGCGAGGCGCGGATCCTTCTCGGAGCCATCGTGGCCGCGATGGTCGCCTCCGTGTGCCTCGTCCGCCTGCCCGGCTTCTGGGGCGACGGGGCGACGTACTACGCGATGGCGCACAGCCTGGCCGAGGACGGCGACCTCCGTTACGAAGCGCGCGACGTGTTCCGCGCCCGCCGCGAGCTGCCGGGCGGCCCCCAGGGCTTGTTCCTCAAGCGCGCGAGCGGGGGGCTGCGATGGGATGGCATCGGCGGCTTCCCCTGGATCCGGCGTGTGCCCGAGGAGGACAAGCGCATCTACTTCGCGAAGGCGTTCACGTATCCGGTCGCCGCGGCTCCGTTCGTCGCCTTGATGGGGACCCGCGGACTTCTCGTCACCAACGCGCTCGCCCTCGGGCTCACGCTGGTGCTGGCGTACCTCGAGCTGCGGACGCGCGCCTCACCGGGATGGGCCCTGGCCGCGGCGGTGGCCCTCGTGCTGGCCACGATCGCGCCCTTGTATCTCGTGTGGCCGACTCCTGAGCTCTTCACCCTTGCCCTCGTCGCGGGCGGTCTGTTCGCGTGGCGCCGGCAGCGCCCGATCCTGGCGGCGGTCCTCCTCGGGCTCGCGACCTACACCAAGCCGTACAACCTGCTGCTCGCGCTGCCCCTGGGCGTGGAGCCCCTCCTCCGCGCCGATCGTGCGTCCTGGTGGCCGGCCCTGCGCGAGTCCCTGCGGCGAGGGCTCGCGTTGGCCGCGGTGACGGCCGGCCTGTTCGCCGTGAACGCGGCGATCACCGGAGAGCTGAACTACCAGGGGGGCGAGCGCAAGACGTTCTACGGCCTCTTCCCGGAGGAGGTGGGCGCGGATGGCCAGCGCGTCACCTTCGGCAACAGCGGCTTCTGGATGACCACGGACCAGCTCGGGCCCGCCATCGAAGGCGAGGACGCCGCCTCCGCGTCCGCGCGTACGGGACCGCCGCGTCCGCCGCGCGAGATCGAGGTCTCGCTCCTGCGCAACCTGTACTACTTCTGGGTGGGACGGTTCGGCGGGGCCCTCGCGTACTTCCTGCCCGCGGTCGTGGCCCTCGTCGTCTTTCTGGCGCGGGGGCCGCGCTCAACCGTGGGATGGCTCGCCTTCGCGGCCCTGGCCTCTTCCTGGCTCTTCTACATCCGGATCATCCCCGACAACTGGTACGGCGGGGGCGGCACCGTCGGGAACCGCTACTTCCTGAATCTCCTGCCCCTCTTCGTCTTGATGCTGCCCGCGCGACGGGAAGCGTTCGTGGTGGCGGGAGCTGTGCTCTCCGCGCTCGTATTGGCGCCCGTCTGGCTGCACCCTTTGCGCCATTCGCTGCGCCCCGGCGACCACGCCACGCGCGGGGTCTTCCCGCACCTGCCGGCCGAGCTGACCATGCTGAACGACCTGTCCGTGTTCACCGACGCCTGGCGCAAGAAGGTCCCCTACGGCGACACCGAAGGCGACGCGCACAAGCATTGGCCCGCCGATCCGAAGGCCTACTGGCTGTACTTCATGGACGACGGGACGTACGGCAAGGAGACGCGCGAGGGCGTCGAGGGCTTCTGGCTCGGCCGCCCGCGCGCCGAGGTCGTCCTGCGCGCTCTCGAGCCCGTTCGGCGCGTGCGTGTGCGCCTGACCGGCGGGCCGATCGGGGATCACGTCACCGTCCGCATCTGCGGGGTGGATCAGGCGGCGGAGGTGGCCGCGGACGAGACGCGCGAGCTGGTCTTCGAGCCGGGGCCGGGCTTTCCGTACTACGACACGTTCGTGAATGTGCTGCGCATCCGATCGGAGCGCGGGCAGTCGATGCCGGGAGACCTGCGGCCGCGTGGCGCGTTCGTGTCGATCGCGCTGGAAGTCGATCGACGTCCGCGCCGTTAAGCCGGCAAAAGCTGACCGCCGACCCGGCCACAGCCTCTATTTGCTAATCAAGCCGATCGCCTTCTGCGCGAGATCGGTCAGGAGCGCCCGCTCGCGCTCGTCCCACACGCGGAGCAAGACCGTGGCCGCCGCGTAGGCGGCGCACGCGGCCAGGGACGCGGCCACGAGCGGCCACGGACGCGCCACCCACAGAACCGCCGCGAACGCGGCCGTCGCGAGCAGCGGACGCCACGCGATTCCCGCCCAATTCGCGCGATATCCGTAGGCCCAGAGGGCGGCGGCCGTCGCGGCGAAGTAGGCCGCTTCCGTTATTAGCGTGGCCCAGGCCGCGCCCACGAAAAAGAGGCGCGGGATGAGGGCCAGGTTCAGGGCGACGTTGACGGCCAGGGCCAGGGTGGAGACGACGACGATCGTGCCCCAGCGGTTCACGCACGCGAGCGCCGTCTCGCCGAAGTTGGAGAGGAACATGAACGTGGCCGCGGGGAGGAGGATCTTCGACGCCGCCACGCTCGGCGCGTAGGTCGGGCCGAAGGAAGCGGTCCGACTCCAGCAGGCCGAAGACCCCGATCGGCAATCCGGCCAGCAGCAGATACTTCGACCCGCGGCGGTAGAGCTCGGCGACCCCTTCCGGCCGCGTGAGGGCCCAGGCGGCCATGGTCGGGATCAGCGCATAGCCGAGGATGCGCGGGACGAGGGTCAGCCCCTCCAGCACGAGAACGGGCGAGCGATACCACCCGACCTCGGTGGCCCCGCGCATCTTCTCCAGGATCACCGTGTCCACCTGGAAGACGAGCGTGATCATCGCACCGGCGTAGGCGAAGGGCAGGCCCTTGCGCAGGAGGCCGGCCCAGAGGCGGGCATCGAAGTGCGGCCCCAGCGGCAGCACGCGGCGCTGGACGTAGGCGACGAGCGCGCTCGTGTCCAGGAGCCGGACGGCGAGGAAGGCGAGCACGAACGCCCGGACGCCGCGGCCGGCGTAGAGGACGGTGAGGCACAGAACGAGAAGGAGCGCCCGCTCGAAGAGGAGGGAGACGGCTTCCGTCCCGAACCGTTCGAGCCCCTTGAGGAGCCAGCGCACCGTGGACTTCACCGACTTCAGCACGAGGTCGAAGGCCAGGACCACGACTGCGAACCAGGTCACGCCGGAATAACGGGCGGAGCCGATGCCGAGGCAGAGGGCGATGGTGAGAAGGCTCAGGACGCCCTGGAACCCGAGCAGCCCTCCGACCAGGCGCTGGGCCTGAGAGCGGTCGCGGCTGATGGCGAGGGTGGACGCGTAGGACATCCCGAAGTCGGGCAGGATCCGGAAGAGGCCGACGAAGGCGAACGCCGTGCTGTATTCCCCGAAGGGCGTGGGGCCGAGGAGGCGCGCGGCCAGGAATCCGAGGAGGAAGAGGAGGACGTTCGATCCTTCGCCGATCGCGGAGAAGAGCGTGTTGCGGGCGAGGGCGCGCGCGGAGGGCGGCGCCGGCTCGGACGTCAGGCCCCCTGCTCCTTGCGGAGCAGGGCGTCGAGGCCGCGGCTGATCTTGAGGCATCGATCGGGCGCCGCCGATTCCAGCAGCTTCTGCCGCGCGGTGGCCGTGATGGGCAGGTGCTGGCAGGCGAGGTTCACCCAGGACATCGGCTCGGGCGACCGCCGCTGCTGATCGAGGAACGAGCGCAGCTCGGCGTGGGCGTGGAGATAGCGGGCGAGCGCCTCCACGGCCGCGCCCCAGTCGTCTCCCGCGTCGCCCTCGTCGAGCAGCGTCACCTCCGCCACGAGCACGTCCGTGCCCACGACGCTCACCGCGCGGGCGCGGCTCGCGCCGTCCAGCTCGACCCGGTGCCCCCCGTCGGGGAGGGTCGTGTCCTCCGCGACGCGGGCGACCGTTCCCGTCTCGTGCAGGTCGCGCGGCGAGCTCGGGCTCTCGCGCTGGGCCAGGGCCAGGACGCGCGAGCCCGTGCGCTTCGCGATCTCGAGCGCCCGCAGAGCCCCCGGCGCGGCGACGACGACGGCCAGGGAGGCTTCCGGAAACAGGCACAAGTCCTTGAGCGGGAGCACGGGGAGAAGGACGTTCCCGGATTCGCTGGTCTGGGACCTGGTGGCCACGTCCGTCACCTCCTCGAGGACATTCGCAGGGCGGTGGCCATCCTACTACGCACTTCCGCGCCGCCGACGCTGCCATTTCCGCCGCAGGATCGCTCCCAGATCGGCCCGTCCGCGCCCGGGCAGCAGCTCGACGTAGTCCTCGCCGATCCGGGCGATGCTCATCGGGTCGCCCCCGGGCAGCGTGATCGGGGTGCCCGGGACCTTGCCCATGAACGCGGTCCGATAACCGGCCTCGCGCGCCAGGCGCTGCGCGGTCGGACCGGCGGCGTGCCACGGATAACAGATGTGGAGGACGGGCCGGTTCGTGCGCTCCTCGATGAGGCGCCGGGCCTCGGCCAGCTCGCGGCGCAGGGCGGCCTCGCGCTGCTCGGCGGTCTCCCAGCGGCCGCGGATGGGCCGGCGGTCCACCAACCGGCGCAGGCGCGCGCGCCAGTCGCGGCGCGCGAAGAATCCCTCGCCTTCCTCCACGACCGTGTCCACGCACGCGCGCCGGATGTCGGCGTCCTCGTAGAACCGGATCGACTCCGACGTGCGCGACTCCGAGCGCAGCAGCGGCGTGCCCAGCGGGAGGTCGGGCGCGAGCCTGTCCATCCCGTCCACTTCCATCACGGGCACATCCATGGCGGCGTAGCCGCGGCGCAGGTCGGGAGTGAGGAACCCGGTCACGCGGGGGGCGGTGTGGATGCGCGCGTGGGTCAGGGTATGGCTCTGGAAATCGAGGAGGCCCGAGTGGGACAGGGAATCGATCTCTTCCCAGGAGAGGAAGGCCCCGTCGCCCTGCTCACGGCCGAGGATCGCTTCCGGGGATTGGCGGCGCGCCTCCATGTCGTCCCACGTCGGGGGCAGCGGCCCCGGCCGCGAAGGGACGCGCCCCGGCACGAGGAACACGATGCCTTTCATGCCGTAGCGGCGCAGGAGCGGCTGCCCGACGCTCCAGAGGCTGCCGCGTCCGTCGTCGAAGGTCAGGACGACCGCGCCTTGCGGCGCCGGGCGCGTGCCCATGAGGAACTGGAAGTACTCGGTCGCGGAGAGCGCGACGTAGTCGTTCTCGGCGAGGTATTGGAGCTTGCGCGCGAACGAGTCCGGCTCCAGGCTGTGGAAGACGAAGACGGGGACGTGGCCGCGGGGCAGGGGGCCGCCGGTCACGAAGGCGGGATAGCGGCCGAGCAGGAGATCGCGCGGCACCTCGAAGGCCTCGCGCGCCTGCCGCCCGAGCTTCCTCAGCGGCACCGCGTCCTCCGCCGCCGAGGGGTCCTCACTGCAGCCCTCGCTCGGCGAGGACCTCGTCGTAGAGCGCTTCCATCCCCGCCACACACGCACGGATATCGTAACGGGTGGAGGCCGCGCGGGCGTTTCCGGCCAGGGACCGGCGCAGGGTCGCGTCGTCCACCACGCGCCCGAGCGCGGCGGCCAGGGCCGGCGGGTCGCGCGGAGGCACGAGCAGGGCGGTCACGCCGTCTTCGAGCACCTCGCGACAGCCGTCCACCGCGGTGGAGACGATGGCCTTGCCGGCGGCCATGGCCTCGAACAGCGCGAGCGGCGTCCCCTCGTACGTGGAGGAGATCGCGAAGACGTCGATGGCCCCGAGCAGGGCGGGGACGTCCGCGCGATGCCCGGCCAGCGTCACGCGGGAGGCGATGCCGAGCATGGCCGCTTGCGTCTTCAAGGCGTCCATCTGGTCGCCGTCGCCGACGATCACGAGCTGCGCCTTCGGTCGTCCAGCCAGCAGCGCGGCCGCGGCCTCCACGAGGTAACGGTGGCCCTTCTGCTCGCTCAGGCGGCCGATCGTGCCCACCACCAGGGTGTCCTCCGCCACCCCGAGCGACTGTCTCGCCTGGCGTGCCACGTCCGGGGAGACGGGCGCGAACTCGTCGAGAGGCGCCCCGTTCCAGATGAGCCGCACGCGGCCGGCGGGCACGTGGCGCTCGCGGACCAGGAAGTCGCGGGTGGAGGCGCTCACCGCGATGGCGCGATCGGTCAGTCCGGACAGCAGGCGATCAGCCACACCCTGATACGCGGGCATGCGCGGATCCGCGAAGTGCTCGTGCAGGACGAGCGCGGCGCCCAGGCGGCGGGCGGCCAGCCGTCCGAAGTCGGCGGCGGCGTAGCCATGGACGTGCAGGATGCGCGCGCGGCGCTCGCGTCCGAGGCGTACGAGGTCGGTCAGGATGCGGGGGTCGAACCGTCCCCGTCCGAGGTTGTGGACGGGAATACCCTGCTCACCGAGCCATTGCGTGGCCGGCTCCGCCTGCTTGAGCCCGACCAGCGATGGGGCAAAGCGCGGGTCGTAGCGCGGGAACCACCAGGAGAACAGGCGCGAGACGCCGTGGATGCTCGAGCCGGCCACGCCGAACTTGTCGCAGACATGGAGGACAGCGATGGACATTCGTGCCAGGGGCCAGGGCGGGATGACCCCGACGCTGCCGCCCCGGTCCGTCGAGTCTAGAGCATGTTGGCGCTCAGCCGGGCGGCGTCGGGTCGGAGCCGAAGACGGCGCGCAGCTTGGCCAGGAGACCTGCCGCCGTGAACGGCTTCTGGATGAAGTGCGTGCCCGGATCGATCTGCGAGTCGCGGCCGAGCGACTCGTGCGTATAGCCCGACATGTACGCGACGGGGATCTCCGGACGGACCGCCTCCACGGCCGTGGCGAGGTCCCGTCCGCTCATGCGCGGCATGACCACGTCGGTCAGCAGCAGGTGGATGGGTCCCGGATGTTCGCGTGCGGTGGCGATCGCCTTCTCCACGGTGTCACAGGCGAGCAGGGTGTAGCCCTCTTCCGTCAGCATCTCCTCGATCATCGTTCGCAACGAGGACTCGTCCTCCACGAGGAGAATCGTCTCGCTGCCGCCCTCCGCACGGGGGGGAGGCGGCGCCGGAGCGTCGGTGGCCGCGTTCACTCGCGGTAGGTAGACCTTGAACGTCGTTCCCCGCCCGGGCTCGCTGTAGACCGTGACGTGGCCGCCGCTCTGCTTGACGATCCCGTAGACGGTCGAGAGCCCAAGACCGGTTCCCTTCCCCTCCTCCTTCGTGGTGAAGAACGGCTCGAAGATCCGGGCGAGGGTGGCGGGGTCCATGCCCGACCCCGTGTCGCTGACCGCCAGCATCGCGTGAGCGCCGGGCGACACTTCGGGGTGGGTCCGGGCGTACGCTTCGTCCAGCTCGGCGTTGGCGGTCTCGAGGACGAGGCGTCCGCCTCCCGGCATCGCGTCCCGCGCGTTGACGGCGAGGTTCAGGATCACCTGCTCAAGCTGCCCGGGATCGGCACGAATGTGGCCGAGCCCTTCGCTCGATACGACGACGATCTGGATGCTCTCGCTGATCACCCGGCGCAGCATGTCTTCCATCCGGGCCAGCACAGCGTTGAGGTCCAGGACTTCGGGCTGGAGCACCTGCTTGCGGCTGAAAGCGAGGAGCTGGCGCGTGAGCCCGGCCGCGCGTTCGGCGGCCTTGCGGATCTCCTCCACGCGGCGCTGCGCCTTCTCGTTGCCGGCGAGGTCCTTGGCGAGGAGGGAGGCGTAGCCGTCGATCACGCCCAGGAGGTTGTTGAAGTCGTGGGCCACGCCACCGGCGAGCTGCCCAACCGCCTCCATCTTCAGGGCCTGGCGGAGCTGCTCTTCCGTGAGCTTGCGCTCGGTGACGTCGAGGACGAAGCCCTGGACGAAGGGCGAGGATCCGTTGCCCGGTACGACCCGGGCCGTCTCGTGGACCCATACCGTCCGGCCATCGCGGCTCACGAACCGGAACTCGGACACCATGGGCTCCCGCTCCTGTCGGAAGCGCGCCGCCTCTGAGAGGACGCGTTCCTTGTCCGCCGGATGGAGCGTCCGCGCGAACCAGCCCGGATCGGACTGGATCTCGGCCGGCGTGTAGCCGACCATCGGCTCGATCTGGGGGCTCACGTAGGTCGCCTTCCCCGGCTGCTCCGCGGAAGCGGTGAACACCACGGCCGGGATGTGCTCGACGAGCGACCGGTAGCGCACCTCCGCTTCCCGCAGCTCCCGCGTGCGATCCTCCACCTTGCGCTCCAGCTCGTGCGCCTGCTCCTCGAGCTGGAGGCGCGCCTCCTCGAGCTGCCGGTTGGACGCGGACAGCTCCTCCGAGGTCGAGAAGAGCAGCTCGATCATCTGCTGCTTGTCCGCGTTGAGGACGATCTCGCGTCCGCCGACGCGGACGGAGACCTCCATGTCCATGCCGCCCCGCCGCCGGTGCGTGAGGTTCTCGAAGATCCGCGCCAGGCGCTGGAGCAGGTACTCGTCCTCGAACGGCTTGGTGATGAAATTGTCCGCGCCGCGCTCCAGACCGAAGAGGATGTCCATCGGCGTGCCCTGGGACGTGAGCAGCACGACCGGAATCCGACTGGTCTCGGGTGACGACTTCACGGCCTGACAGAGGGCGAACCCGTCCATCTCCGGCATGACCACGTCGGACAGCAGCAGGTCGGGCGGGTTCGCGCGGACCTTCTCCAGCGCCTCACGCCCGTGGCGGGCGTGCTCCACGGCGTAGCCCGCCCCCTCGAGGACCGCGCGGAGGCGCTCCGCCTGCGTGGGGCTGTCTTCGGCGAAGAGGATCCGGTATGCCATGGCTCACCGCCCTTCCTGGGTCCCTGGGATCGTGAGGATCAAGCGCGAGATGTCGCGCGGCGAGAGGACGTGCTCGGCCGCTCCGAGCCGGATGGCCTCTCCCGGCATCCCGAAGATCACGCTGGTGGCCTCGTCCTGGGCCACGGTTATTGCACCCGCCTCGCGAAGCCTTCGGAGTCCTGCCGCCCCGTCGCGTCCCATCCCGGTGAGGAGGATGCCCATGGCGCAGCGCCCGTGTGAGGCGGCCACCGACTCGAAGAGGTGGTCCACGGTGGGCTGGGAGCCGTCATTCGAGGGCGGCCGGCTCAGGACGATGCGGGCGTCGGCGCCGATCCCCATCTCCATCCCGTCCGGGGCCACGTGCACGACCCCTGCGGCCAGCCGCTGTCCCGTTTTCGCCAGACGGACGGGGAGTCCGCTCTCCTTGCCCAGCCATTCGGCCAGGCCGGCGGAGAAGCCGGGGGTGATGTGCTGGACGACGAGGATGGGGGGCAGGGCGCGGGCCGAGCGGAGCCCGGCCAGGATCTCGGCCAGCGTCGCCGGCCCCCCGGTCGAGGCGCCGATCGCGACCACGTCGACCCTCTGCACGGGGCGAGGCATCCGATCGCGCGCCACGGTCCGTACCGGCCAGCGGCGCACCACCTTCACCTCGGCCATCAGCTTCACCGTGCGGATCAGCTCCCGCCCTTCCGGCGAGTCGAGCCCGCCGGGCTTGCCGACCAGCGTCAGCGCGCCCGCCTTGATCGATTCGAACCCCAGCTCGGTTTCGCCGGGATCGAGGCTGGCCGTGATCAGCACGATGGGCGTGGGAACCTGGGCCATGATCTGCCGCGTGGCCTCCAATCCGCCGAGCCGCGGCATGTGCACGTCCATCAAGATGACGTCGGGATGGAGGCGCTCCGCCTTCTCCACTGCCTCCACGCCGTCGCGGGCGGTGGCCACGACTTCGAGACCGCGATCCTGGGACAGGAGCAGACCCAGGTATTCGAGCGTGACCGCCGAATCCTCGACGAGCAGCACGCGGACCACCGGAGCACCTCCCACCGCTAGACCAGCCGCTGGATGATCTCGAGCAGCTTCGACTGATCGAAGCCGGACTTGATGACGTAGGCGTTGGCGCCGACCTCCACTCCGCGCTCCCGGTCTTCTCTCGACTCGAGGGCGGTCACGAGCACGACGGGCAGGTCCGAGAGTCGCTCCTCCGAGCGGATGCGCGCAGTCAGGCCGAAACCGTCCAGTCGCGGCATGTCGACGTCGGAGACGACGAGATCGAAGGGCCGTGTCTTCAAGGCCGCCCAGGCCTCGATTCCGTCGGCGGCGACTTCCACGTGGTATCCCGCGGCCTCGAGCAGGTTGCGCTCCATCGTGCGCGTCGTGATGGAGTCGTCGACGACGAGGATGGCCGCGGGTTGGGTCGACTCCACGGAGGCGGTCCGCGACGCCGAGGCCGAGAGTTCCCGGATCCCCGGCACGAGATCTTCGGGCCGCAGGATGAGGGCCAGCTCCCCCGTGCCGATGAGCCCTCCGGCGGCCACGTGACGCACGCGGAGCAAAGGCGGAGCCATCTCCTTCACGAGGACCTCGCGCTCGCCGAGCACCTCTTCGACGAAGAACCCGGCGCGCTCGTCGCCACCCTGCACCACTACGCACGGGCGCTTGCCCGAGCCAGGCGCCGGGGCGGCCCAGCCCAACACCGCCGCCAGCTCGCCCACGGGCAGGGCCCCGCCCTCGTGGCGGATGGCCGTCGTCCCGCCCGCCGCCTGCACGTCGGCGGGCGACACGCGCAGGACCCGCTGCACGGAGGCGAGAGGAAGGAGGACGGGCCGGAGGCCGGCACGGACGAGCAGGCCGCGGAAGGTGGCGACGGTGGCGGGCACGGTCATGCGAACGGTCGTGCCCGCTCCGGCGCGGGTCTCCACGCGGACGCGGCCACCCAGGCGCTCGACACGGTCCTTCACGATCGCCATGCCGAGGCCATGGCCGGAGAGGTCGGTGATCACGGCGCTGGTGCTCAGGCCGGAGGCGAAGAGCAGCTCGAGCGCGGCGTCGTCGGTCAAGGCCTCCATCTCCTGTGCGTTGCCGAGCCGGGCGCGGGCGGCCGCGGCCCGGACACGGCCGAGGTCGATGCCGGCCCCGTCGTCCTCGACGCGGACCTCCACTTGGCGCCCCTCGAGCGCGGCAAAGGCCACGCTGACCCGGCCGCGCCCCGGCTTGCCCGCCGCCTTGCGCGCGGCGGGAGTCTCGATGCCATGGTCGATGGCATTGCGCACGAGGTGAAGGAGGGGATCGCGGATGGATTCGAGGACATTGCGGTCCACTTCGATCTCCGTGCCCAGCGTGTGCCAGTCCGCCTCCTTGGCGCGCGCCCGCGCCAGGTCGGCGACCATGCCCGGGAAGGCCTCGAGGATGGAGCCGGCGGGCATCATCCGTAGCCGCCGCGTTTCCTCGTGGAGCCCATCGACGGCCGCCGCCAGCGCGCGGTGGTCGCGGAGCAGGCCGTCGAGGAGGGAGCGCGCATGACGGGCGGCTTCGATGGCGGCGGGACCATCGGCCAGCCGCCAGCGGGACAGGCGACCCTCCAGATCGCGGGCGAGATCCACCCTTTGCTCGACCGCGAGCTTCACCGCGAGCAGCTCCTCGGCTCGGTCCTGGAGGGCGTCGAGGCGGTCGGCGCTGAGGCGGATGGTCGCCGGCACCGTGAGCCTGCCCGGCGACGGCGCCTCGGGGGCGACCGGAGTCGTCCCGGCGGCGCTGTCCCTCCCTCCCGGTGTCGGGGCCGGCGCGGCCGTCGAGGCTGGCCCTGCCGTCTCCAGTTTCGCGGCCAGGTCCGCCACCACGCGAGCCTCCCGCTGCAGGCCGGCGACGATCTCGCCGGTCAGGACCGTTCGCCCGCCCTTGAGCCGGCTCAGGACCGACTCCATCGCCTGACAGCGCGCCTCGATGTCCCCGAGCATGACCGAGCGCGCCGCGCCCTTGAGCGTGTGCACCGCCCGGAACACACTCTCGATTGCCTCCATCCTCTCGGCCTCCGCCGGACCGCGCTCGAGGGCGAGCAGCGCGCTCGTGATCGTGTTCAGATGCTCCTGCGCTTCGAGGCGGAAGGTCGCCATCAGCCGCGATCGGAGGTCCGCCGGCGCTGCCATCGGGTCTCTAGGCCAGCTCGTCCGCGGCGTCTCCGGCGGCGCCGGCGGTCAGGACCGGGGCCGCCGACCCCGCGACCAGCGCCTTGAACCGCTGCGCGAGTGCATTGAGGTCACGAGCGGCACGTTCCATCTGCCGAGTGGCCGCCATGTTCTGGGTGGAGACCTGGCGGATGTTGTCCATCGCCACCCCTACCTGGTCCACGCCCACCGATTGCTCCTGCGCGGTCACGAGGATCTGCTGAGCCGCCTGGGCGGCGTCCGAGAGCGACTCGGTGAGGGCCTGGATGGTCTCACCCGTGCGCCGCGCGAGGCCCTCGCCCGTCTCCGCGGCCTTGACGCCCTGCTCGGTCGCGAGGACGGCGGATTGCGTCGCGCGCTGGATCTCGCCGAGGATCTGCCGCACCTGCGCCGTCGCCTGCTTCGATTGCTCGGCCAGCCCCTTGACCTCGCGCGCCACCACCGAGAAGCCCCGCCCGGCCTCGCCGGCCTTGGCCGCCTCGATGGCGGCGTTGACGGCGAGCAGGTTCGACTGCTCGGCGACGTCGTTGACCATGGCGATGATCTCGGCGATGGCCTGGGCCTGCTCGCTCAAGCCCAGCACGCGCTGCGCGATCCCTTCCATCCTGGCCTTGGCCTCTCGCATGCCCTGCAGGCTCTCTTCGGCCGCGCGCCGGCCGTCTTGCGAGGTCTGGGCCGTCCGCCGCACCAGCTCGGCGACGGCCTGCGCCTTCTGGGACGAGAGCTGGGCCGTCTGCTTCACCTCGTGAACCGTGGTGCTGGTCTCCTGTATGGCCGTCGCCTCCTCCTGCGTGCCCGAGGCCTGCTGCGTGGTGGCGGCCAGGATCTCGCCGGCCGAGGAGGCGAGGCGCTGGATGCCCGACTGGATCGGGCCGGTCAGGCCGCGCGTGATGAGCACGCCCGCCACCGCCACGAGCAGCAGTCCGCCCAGGCTTCCCCAGACGATGACGGCCTGGGTGGCTCGCGTGCTGGCTTCGTTCTCGTCGGAGCGCTGCTGCAGCAGGCGCCGTTCCTCGGCCCCGATCTCGTTGGCCTTGGTCGCGATGAGGTCGGTCATGCGTTGTCCCTCGTCGGTCGGGAGGGCCGCCTCCACCGCCTCGAGCGGCTTGCTCCTTCGGATCTCGACCCGTTTCGCCATCCGCGCCAGCTTCTCGTCGACCGCGGCCCGCATGGCCTCGATGCGCTGCTGCTGGCGCGGGTTGTCCACCGTCAGCTCGGCCAGCCGCTTGAGGGAGCCGTCGACCTCTCCCGCCGCCGACTGGTAACGGCGGAGGAAGTCGTCCTGTTCCGTGATCAGGTAGCCGCGCTGCCACGACTCCGTCTCGGCCAGTGCCGTCCGCACGTCGCCGAGCGCGCCGAGCACCTGATAGGTGTGCTCCACCGAGAGCCTCGTCTCGTTCGACAGCGCCGTCGCGCGGTAGGACAGCGCCCCGACGACGGCCAGGATGGCGAGCGGCAGCGTGAAGCCGGCGGCGAGCCTTCGTCCGATCGACCAGTTCATGCGATCTCCTCTCCTGCGGGCGCCCGATCAGGCGCCCGCTTCGTCGACGGTGAGCCGCGCGTCCCGGACCAGGCCCTCGACGTCCAGGACGGTGACCATGTCCGCCGTCGTGCCACGTACCCACGACGGCGCACCTCCCGTCCGCGCGGCCGCCGCGGGCACCTCGTCCGTCCGCATCGTGGAGACGCCCCGGATCTCGTCGGCCAGGAGCGCCAGCGTCGCCCTGCCCGCGGCCACGACGATGACGCGGCCTTCCTCGGCCGCCGGAGAGCCGGCGCCGATCAAACCCTCCACGTCCACCACGGCCAGGATGCGGCCGCGATGATGGAGCACTCCGGTGAGGAGCACCCGAGACGCGGGCAGCGGCGAGATCTTCATCCGTCCCATGACCTCCGTCACCCTCAGCGCCTCCACGGCATAGGTGGCTTCGCCGCGCCGGAACACGAGCAGGGTGATGGTCTCGACGGCACCGCCCGCCTCGGCCGGCGGCAGGGCGAGGAGCCGCGCGCGCTCACGAAGGATCTCCTGCGCCCTCTCCGGCGCGATCGCGCCGGTCGCGGCGGCGGCCGTCCTCTCCAGGCGCGCACGTACGGCGTCCCAGTCCAGCCCCGAAGCGGTCACGAGACGTCCTCAGGGCGCCCGGCGAGGCGGGCCGCGGCCTGGAGGTGGCGGCGGGCGCGGCGGCTGTCGCCCCGCGCGCGCAGCAGATGGCCCATTGCGGCGTGGGCTTCGGCCAGGTCCGGGGCGAGGTAGAGCGCTCGACGGAACGCGGCCAGCGCCTCTGCCGTCTCTCCGATCTCCTGGTGAATCGTGCCGAGCAGGAAATGGGCAGCGGGGTCCAGGCGGTCCCTTTTCAGCGCCGACTGGCAGGCGCGCCGCGCCTCGTCGAGCTGGCCGCGGTCGGCCAACGCTCGCGCCTGCGACAGCATTTCCGCGTAGGGCGGCGGGCCGGGCTCTTCGTTTGGCGGTGACACGGCGGTGGCGTGTGCGGGCGGCCGTGGCCGTCCGGCAGGGCGGGCTGGCGCGGCGATACCGGGGTCTTCGGCCGCGGCAGGGACGTGGAGCGGAGACGTCACATGGCGACGGGCCGACGCTGCGCTCGTGAAGAGGATCGTGCCCGCGAGATTCACCGGCACGAGTGGCCGGAACAGCTCCGCCGAGGCCTCCGCGGCGGCCACGACCAGCCACCCGTCTGGAGCGAGGGCCTCCCGCAGGCGCCCGACGGCGCGGCGAGCCGCAGCCCGCGACAGATACATGAGGACGTTCCGGCACAGCAGCAGGTCGACCGGTCCGAGCGTGGCCGGGGCACCGTCCCCGGCCAGGTTCAGCGGCGCAAACCGGACGCGCCGGCGGATCTCCGGCGCCACCTCGTAGCGGTCGCCCCGCCTCCGGAAGTAACGGTCTCGTACCGAGGGCGGCGTGTCACGCAGTGACCAGGGGCGATAGAGGGCGCGGCGCGCCGTCTCCAGGGACGCGGAGTTGAGGTCGGTGCCGAGGATGGCGAGGTCCCAGGACTCCGCTTCGGGCAGCAGGCGATCGAGCACGATGGCGAGCGAATAGGGCTCTTCACCCGTGGAGCAGCCCGCGCTCCAGATGCTGAGGCGAGGATGGCCGCACGGCTTGCGCCGCGCGTCGAGGAGTGAGGGAAGGACGTGGCGTTCGAGGGCCTCGAAGAAAGCGCGATCGCGGAAGAAGTAGGTCTCGCCGATCGTCAGCCGCTGGGCCAGGTGATTCCATTCGGCGGTGTCCGCGGGCTGGGCGCCCAGACGCTGCAGGAGAGCCTCCGGTGAGGTCATCCGTGCCCTTCGCGTCGCCTCGATGAACGCCGCCTCCAGGTCGTCCCGCCGATGCTCCGGCCAGTCGAGTCCGAGTCGATCGGATAAAAGCTCCTGCGCGCGAGCCCGGGTCTCGGGGGAGAGCTTCATCGGCCACCGGCCTCCAGGACCCGATCGAGCTGGCTCTCCTCGTCCGCGCTCAGGAAGGTCTCGAGGTCGCTGATGAAGACGATCCCCTCTGGCAGTCCAACCGCGCCCGCGACCGGACGGGAAAAGGGCGCGAGATTGGCGCCGGCGTCGATTTCGGCGGGCGAGACCGCGATCACTCCCTGGACCTCCCGGGCGGCGAGGGCCAGGCGGCGCCGAGACGTCCGCGCCAGCAGGAGGTGGGTCTCGGGTCCATAGCTCGGCGCGGAGAGGCCCAGACGTCGGCACACGTCCGCGACCGGGACCAGCTCTCCATGGACGTTCACGGTGCCCAGCAGCGCGGGCGGAGCACCCGGCAGCGGGGAGATGGCGACCATGCGGAGCACGCGGTCGGAAGCTTCGAGGGGGATCCCGAAGCGGAGCCCGCCGGCCGCGAAAGTCACCAGACGCCGCGTTTCCGACCCGGACCAGATCATTGGCGCCTTCCCAGCGCCCGGTGGCGTCGCCAGGACCCACCTCGCGCGTCGGATCTCCTGCGCACTCAAAACGTATCCAGGATGACATCGGTGCGGGCCGATGCGCAGGAGGGATACCCATAGCGTACCATCCGCCGCTGCGCGGGAAGCCAGAGTGTCGGTGAACGGCCGTGGGCGGGCGGTGGTGGCCGAAAAACGCCGAAGGCGACGGCCCGTCGCCCTATGCGGCGGGAGCGGGGCCCGATCCGCGCGAGGTCCAGACGATCGCGCCGGAGAGGGACATCAGGACGATGAGCCCCGCGCCCACGAGGCTGAAGGCGAGGGCGCTGTCCTTGCCGAGGCCGACCTGGTGGAAGTACAGGATGAACACGCTCTCGCGGATGCCCCAGCCGTTGAACGAGATCGGCACCGTCTGCACGAGCGTGCAGAGAGGGACCATCAGGAAGCACGCGGAGAGAGGGAGCGGGATGCGCAGGGCCCGCGCCACCGTGAAGTAGTAGTAGACGACGATCGCCTGAAGGGCGACGCTGCCGAGGAAGGCCAGCCAGACCGCCTGGACGCGCGTCCGGTAGACGTGCACGGCGGACTGCACGGTCTCGAAGCGCTTGGCCGCCCACGGGAACCGGGCGAGGCCGGACGCGCTGACGACGCGGCGGGCGATACCCGGCCGGAAGAAGACGTAGGCGAGGCCGCCGAAGACCAGGCCCAGCGCGAGCAGGACCGAGCGGGCCCCGGCCAGCTCGCGCACCATCGGTCCGCCGGTCAGAAAGGCCACCAGGGCCAGCGCGTACAAGGCGCCCAGCCCCAGGATGCGGTCGATCGCCACCACGGCCAGCGAGGTCGTCGTCGATCCGGTCAGGCGCGAGCTGTCGCGCACGCGCACGACGTCGCCGCCGATGTTGCTGGGCAGGAAGTTGTTGAAGAACGTGGCCACCAGGTACGAACCGGAGAGATGGGCGAGGGGAATCGTGTAGCCCTGCGCTTCCAGGAGGACGCGCCAGCGCCAGGTCGAGATGGCGAGGATGGCGGCGTAGAGCGCCATGGCCAGGGCGAGGAGCAACGTGTCGCCCGCGCGGACGCGCCGCTGCAGGGCGTCGAGGTCGGTCGTGGACAGCAGGTATCCGAGGAGGGCGATGCTGACCGCGATCTTGGCGACGAGGAGGGCGGAGCGCTTCAATTGCGCCCGCCGAGGATCTCGACGGCGTCGACATCGGCTCCCTCCGTCACCGTCCCCGCGGCCAGGCAGGGATAGATCTCGCCGTCCTCGATCTTGAGGTAGCGCGCGGACGCGAGGCCGCCGTCGTGGAGATCGAAGTCGCAGTGGTTGGAGAAGACGCCGCCGCCGGTGCGGACGCCGCAAGGGACGCGCAGGCCGATCAGGGTGAACGGGCCCTGGGGGGCGGCGGACGCGTACACGGTCACGGGCTCGCCCGTGGTCGTCTGGTAGACGCGGACGTCGGGTCCGTCGGCGTCCGTGAAGGTGACGCCCATGTCGACGGTGACGTAGCCGCCCTGGCCGAGGCTGATGAAGCCGAGGTAGTTGTCCTGGCCGCCCAGGTTGACCGCGTCGGGCGGGCCCAGCACTTCGTTCGGATCGACGTAGCGGTTGCTCGCGAGCGAGCATGCGGGCATCCACCAGTCCACGACCGACTGGGCGTAGACGGCGGCCGCGCGGGCCGGGGCGGCCTGCGCGCTCGCCTGAGGCATCGGATCGAAGCAGGGTCCGAGCGCGCGCCGTCCCTCCGTACCCGCCAGACG